>Ga0335069_10008633_pt1 | contig 14558 bp, 6 predicted proteins | sample Lox_Sample_11_FD_206714 | JGI IMG/M metagenome (GOLD analysis project Ga0335069, IMG submission 206714) | Soil microbial communities from Loxahatchee National Wildlife Refuge, Florida, United States - Lox_Sample_1.1 | ecosystem: Environmental > Terrestrial > Soil > Wetlands | place: USA: Florida... | reverse complement strand
CCGCTCAGTTCCAAAGACAAGAGACAGAAACTCGCCGACGTGCCAGTCTCGCGGTTGCGCTTGCGTCTCGTCGACGGGCGGAGGCAGTGTCGCCACTGCATTTTGATTCTTGACGCGCTTCTTGCCGTTCACGCCTTCATCGATCCGCTCGATCATGTAGGGAAAGAACGGATTGGACGACGCCCGCAGCAGCGAATCCAGACTCGCGATCAGGACGTTGCGCTCGCCGCGCGGCGCCAGCGCGCCGAGGTTGAGGCCGAAATCTTCGTTCGGGTCGGGCGTCAGGCCGTAGAGTGAATCCGTCATCGGAAACGGCAAGGCGACGTGTGACAGCGAATATAGGCCCGCGGGATAGTAGATGCCCAAAGCGCGCTCTTGTTCGGCCGTGCCGCCGGCCTCGATGACGCGCTCGACCTCTTCCCCGCTCGGGACATCGGCATTGGTGATGACGGTCGTGCGATAATTGCGCGGCCGCTGCGGCAGCAGTTGCGCAAGCTTGGCGTCGGCGCTCGGACGCAGCAGCGCGCCGAATTTGACGGTGCGGTTCACATCAAACAGCACAAGCTCGCTGCCGTTCTTGGGCAGGCGGTCGTACAGCGCCGACACGATGGCGCTGGTAGAGACGGTGAAATCCATGACTGACTGAAAGGTGATGATGGGCGGCAGGTCCGCGAGCTGACCGCTGCGGCTGTATTGGGCGACTTCCTGCTGCAGCGCCTGCGTCAGCCGATACGACTGCACCGCGCCGTTGACCGGGAATGAGTTGTATTTGAACGGATTGAATTCCGGCACGATGCCGAGCCAGGCCGCCTTGGCGAAAGCCGGCAGCACGGCAGGCAGACTCGCCAGCCCGGCGAACCGCGCGAACCGGGTAATGCCGATCATCGGCGAGACCAGAACGAGGCGGTCCGGCTGGATCGCCTGCGGATCGGCAATCGCATCGAGCGCGTATTTCAGCGCCAGCGCGCCGCCGTTGGAGAAGCCGACCAGATGCACAGGCGCCCCGGGCGGGATGCGCCGGCGCGCTTCCCGCACCGCCAGCCGCGTCGCCGCCGACCAGTCTTCCCACGTGATGTCGGTCAATCCGGCCGGCACGGTGCCGTGACCCGGGATTCTCGGGACGATGGCGACAAAGCCGTGATCGCGATAGGCCTGCGCGATATGGCGCTGGCTATAGGGCGCGTCGGTAAGGCCATGCAGCAAGACCACGGCGCCGATCGGCGCGCCGTTCGGTTCGAGCACATAAGAGCGGTTGAAATCCTGTGCGAAGTGCCCCGGATAGATGGCGCTGCCGCTGTTATAGCGGTTCAGCGGCAGACGCTCTTGCGGCTCGAGCTTGTCCGTCACTTCGGTCCGAACGGCGGCAAAGATCTTGGCTTCCTCGGCGAGATAACTATTCCAGTCGGCGGCATCGAGCTCGCTCGCCTTCATCTCATGCGGCACATAAGTGTGCCAGCGCGACAGCGGCGGGCCCTGCTGCGCGACATAGGTGCGAATGCCGAAAAGGCCGATGGCGGCGACGACGAGCAGGGCCGACGCCCACTTGAGTGCCTTGCCGATCTTCTTTCGCATAAGCCCCTTCCGCATCAGCGAGCCGCGGAAGAAGCGGCCGCCAAATGGCACTCAGCTCGATGGCCGACATGGTAGCAGCGCCAGCGATATCAGTCTCCCGGCAAAGACGGATTGGCCTCCTTTCCGATCCGGTCATATAACAGAGCCTGGATCGCCCGCCGCGTGCCGCACCGGGCGGGACACGCAATCCGGCTCTCACCGAGATCACCATGCCTGAGGTCAAAAAATTTGACGCCGAACGCAAGGGCCTGCTCGACGGCGTGCGCGTCGTCGATTTGTCGCGGCTCGTCGCCGGCAACATGACGACACATGTGCTGGCCGATTACGGCGCCGATGTCATCAAGGTCGAGCGTCCCGGCAAGGGCGACGATCTGCGCAGCTGGCGCGTCAAAGGCGTCGAGGTCTTCTGGAAAGTCTATTCGCGCAACAAGCGCAGCGTCGCCATCGATCTGCAGAGCGATGACGGCCGCGAATTCCTGTGGCGGCTGATCGATACAGCGCAGATCCTGGTCGAGAATTTCGTGCCGGGGACCTTGGAAAAATGGGGCATGGGGCCCGACGATTTGCTGCGGCGGAATCCGAAGCTGATCGTGCTGCGCGTCTCCGGCTGGGGCCAGACCGGACCGTGGCGCAAGAAGCCGGGCTTCGGCACGCTGGTCGAGGCGATGTCCGGCTGGGCCTTCATGAACGGGCATGCGGACAAGCCGCCGACGCTGCCGCCGCTCGCGCTCGCCGACATGATCTCAGGGCTTTATGGCGCCGCCGCCGTGCTCGCGGCGCTGCGCGGCGTCGAACAGGGCGGCGGCAAGGGACAGGTCATCGATCTATCTTTGTTCGAACCGATCCACGCCATGGTGGGCGCGGAAGCCGCCCATATCCGACTCACCGGAGCGCCGACCATGCGCTCGGGCAACCAGTCGTCGCACACCGCGCCCCGCAATGTGTATCGCTGCAAGGACGACCGCTATGTGGCGATGTCAGGCTCGATGCAGTCGATGGCGGAACGGATCATGGAGACGATCGGGCGGCCCGAGCTGAAAACCGATCCGCGCTTCATCGACAACACCGCCCGGGTCGCCAATCGCAACGCGCTCGACGAGATCATCGGCGCCTTCATCGCGCAGCGCAGCCAGGCCGAGAACCTGGCGCTGTTCGGGGCGGCGGGCGTCACCGTCGGGCCGGTCTGCTCGGTTGCCGATTTGATGGACGATCCTTACGTCAAAGGCCGCGAAGCGATCGTCGAAGTCGAAGACCGCGACTTGGGCAGCGTGCCCATGCATAATGTCATTCCGCGCTTTTCGGCGATGCCGGAGCCGTTCCGACGGCAAGCGCCGAAGCTCGGCGAGCATACCGAAGACCTGCGCCGAGAACTCGGCTTGCCGGCGGGCAAGCGCGCAGAGGGATAAAGCAGAAGCGATGGCGTTCCGCCTGCCACCATTGAGCGCGCTGCGCGTGTTCGAGGCCGCCGCCCGCCATAACAGTTTTCAGAAAGCGGCGAGCGAACTGAACCTCACCGCGAGCGCGGTCAGCCATGCCATCCAGACGCTGGAGAATTGGCTCGGCGTCGCGCTGTTTCACCGCGGATCGCGCGGGCTCAAGCTCACCACCGCCGGCGAGGCCTATGCGCCCATGGTCAATCAGGCGCTGACCATTCTCGCCAGGGCGACCGACCGCTTGCCCGGACGTAAGTCATCAGGAACGCTCGCAATTAGCAGCGCGCCGACTTTCGCTAACAAGATCCTGCTGCCGCTCCTCGACAAATTCGCCGCTAAATTCGCCGACATCCGCGTCACCATCGACACGTCGCGCCGGCGGGTTGATCTCACGCTCGACAATTTCGACATCGCCATTCGCTTCGCACCAGTCAACAAGCCGGCGCCGGACTGGACGCTACTCGCGGCCGAAACGCTGATGCCGGTGTGCAGTCCCGCCTTCAAGAAGAAGCTTGAAAGACCACTCGATACCGATGTGCTGTCGCGCGTGCCGCTCATTCACGTCACATCCGCATCGACGGATTGGGAGCACTGGTTTGTCGCGACGGGGATCGCGATTCCGGCTTCGATTGATCTCGGCCTGCGCGTCGACACGTTTCAGATGGGTTATGACGCGGCCGCGCGCGGTCTAGGTGTCGTGCTCGGCCGCTCGCCGCTGCTCGATGACGAGATCGCAAGCGGCAGGCTGGTGACGCTCGGCGGCAAGACGATCGCGAGCGGCGACGCTTATTGGCTGGTGACGCCGGAAGCCGATTTCCAGAAGCCCGAAGTGAAACTGTTCCGCAATTGGTTGCTGGCCGAACTCGGCATCGAAAGCGCGAGCAAATCAGCCAAGCCTGCCGCCGCACAGCCGCCGGCCAAGAGCCGCCTCCGGCGGTAACGATTGAGCCGAATTCATGCATCGGTGAAAAAGTCGCGCGTGCGCAGCCGCGGCTTCATGGCTTTATCTGTGTCATGCAGATCGAGGCCACCGGCAAAAGGTTTTCTCAAGCTTTGCGGCCAGCGCCGGCGTCATACCGGATCCCGTTCCGCTATGACCGGCTGAAGATCGTCCGCTGGCCACTGAGTGACGCGCAATGGGAGCAGGTCCGCGCCTTCGTACGGCAAACCGAGCGAGAAGACTTGCGGCGGCGCTTCGGCTATCCGCTCGCTTTCGATGACGAGTTCACGCTGCGGCGGGCCTTCGGCATCAAAGCCGGCGGCGAGATGCTGTGGTCGCTCGACGCAGAAGGAGCCATCGCCGGCATCTGCCACCGCGTGCTGATCAGGCCGCAGGAAGCCGAGGGCGCGCTGATCGTGCGCTCCGACTTGAAGGGCTTTGGCATCGGCGAGTTTTTGCTGCGCGCCATGCTGAAACACGCGGCGCGTCAAGGTTTGAAAACCCTGCATGCCTCGGTGCTGCGTGACAATGCGCCGATGCTGCGGCTGGCGATGAAAGTCGGCTGCGTGCTCCGCGCGGCGCACGGCGAAACCGTCGAGATCGCGTTCAGCGTCGATCAGAAAGCCTAGCGCTCACGCCGCAGCGGCAGCCGCGCGCTCGACTGGCTTCTCGACGATCGGCAGATTGATCAGCGCCGACAACACACCGAACAGGATCGCCAGCCACCAGACCGGACCGTAGGAGCCGGTGCGGTCGAAGACGAGACCGCCAAGCCAAGCGCCGAGGAAGCCGCCGATCTGATGGCTGAAGAAGGCAAAGCCTCCGAGCGTGGCGAGCCAGCGCGTGCCGAACATCACGGCGATGATGCCGTTGGTCGGCGGCACGGTCGAAAGCCACATCAGGCCCATTGTCGCGCCGAACAGGATGCAGGTGAGCGGCGAGACCGGGAATGAGATGAAAGCCAGGATCGCAAGCGCGCGCACGAAATAGATGAACGACAGCAGATAGCGCCTCGGCAGGTAGTCGCACAGCCAACCGCAGCCGACGGATCCAATAATGTTGAACAGCCCGATCGTCGCCAGCGTCCAGCCGCCGACCGTCGCCGACAGGCCGCGATCGATCAGATAGGCCGGCAAATGCACGGTGATGAAGGCGAGCTGAAAGCCGCAGGTGAAGAATCCCAGAACCAGCATGACATAGGATGGATGCGCGAAGGCCTCGGCGAGAGCTTGGCGCAGCGATTGCGACGGCGCCTCGCGGCCGGCGGCTGGCGCATCCGGCGTGATGAAGGCGAGCGACAGCGGCAGCACCATCAGCGTGGTCACCGCGAAGACCAGAAGCGCCTGCTGCCAGCCGAAGACGTCCATCAGCACGACGCTCAGCGGTGAAAACATAAACTGGCCGAACGAGCCGGCTGCCGTGCCGAAGCCGAACGCGATCGAGCGGTATTGCAGCGGCAGGAGCTTCGCAAAGGCCGACAGGATCACCATGAACGAGGTGCCGGCGAGGCCGAAGCCGATCAGCGCGCCGGCCGCCATATCGAGCGCCAGCGGGCTCGTGGCATGGGCCATCAGCGCCAAGCCCGTCGCATACATGAGTCCGCCGGCGCAGAACACGCGCGCCGCGCCATAGCGGTCGGCGATGATGCCGGCGATCGGCTGACCGATGCCCCAGAGCAGGTTCTGCAGCGCCAGGGCGAAGGCGAAGACATCGCGGCCCCAATGGTTGGCGCTCGACATCGTTGTCAGGAAGAAGCCCAGCGCCGAGCGCGGGCCGAACGACACCAGCGAGATCAGGCAGCCGAAGCCGATGATCAGCACCGGCGTGCGCCAGTTCGTCAAACTCACCGATCGAGTGCCGTCGCTCATGGCCGCCCCGCATTGGAAGTTGCTTAAGGGCCGAAACACTAAAGTGCAGCCTCTTGAAACAAAAACGAAAAATACTAATCCGGCGATGAGGCCGGTTCATGTCGGCAGCCCAGTCTAGCGAGTTGGTTTGAGCGGGTCAGTTTATCAGAGCCGCCCGCGCGCCGCGTCGAGCGCATCGTGGATGACCCGCCCTAGTGCCGCGATCTGATACGGCTTGCGCAGCAGGGGAAACTCCGGATCGGTCTCGAACGCGTTGGTATAGCCGGTCGTCAGCACCACCGGGATGTGCGGATATTTGTTGCAGACGGTGCGCGCCAGCGCCAGACCGTCGATCTCTCCGGGCAAGACCACGTCGCTGAACACGAGCCGCACATTCTTGCCGTTGGCGAGCAGCGCGAGCGCGGCCGGGGCGGTGTCGGCCTCGATGGTCCGATAGCCGAGCTCCTTCAACAGCGATACTGCGACATTGCGCACATCGGCATTGTCCTCGACCACCAGCACGGTCTGCCGTTCGGAGGCGATGTATTTTCCCTCGTCCTGCGGCGACGGCACCGCAATCGCCGCATGGCTGCGCGGCACATAGATCGTGACCGTGGTGCCGCGGCCGATTTCGCTGTCGATCGCGACGGTGCCGCCGGAGCGGCGCGCGAAACCATAGACCTGCGACAGGCCGAGGCCCGTGCCCTTGTCGGGACCTTTGGTGGTGAAGAACGGCTCCACCACCCGCGACAGCAGGTCGTGCGGGATGCCGCTGCCGTTGTCGGCGACGCTCAAGGCGACGAATTCGCCGCTAATCGGCTCAAGCAAGTCGCCGGGCTTGAGCTCGACATTCTCGGCCGAGATCATGATGCGCCCGCCGCTGAAGGGGATCGCATCGCGGGCGTTGACGCTCAGATTGACCAGCGCCAGCTCCAATTCCGATTTGTCGACGCGCACTGGCCAGGTGTCGTCGGGAACCGCGATCTGAAAATCGATATTCACATACATCGAACCGGCCAGCACGTCGCGGATGGCGTTGACGGTCTCGGCCGGACTGATCACCGTCGGACTGAGCGGCAGCGTCCGGGCAAAGGACAACAGCTGCCGCGTCAGATTCTCGCCGCGCGTCGCCGCCATTTCGATGGCGGTGACGGCGCGCTGATCGCGCGGCTCCTTCAAGTGGTTCTTCAGCCGCTGGGCGTGGCCGCTCACGATCATGAGTAGATTGTTGAAATCGTGGGCGATGCCGCCGGTCAGCTGGCCGATGGCGTCCATCTTCTGCAGATGCGCTGTCTGGCGCTGCGCGCGCTCGAGCGCCGCGGCAGCTTCCTTCTCCGCGGTGACATGCCGGCCCGCCAGATAGATCAGGCCGTTGCTCTCGGTCATAGCCCAGTGCAGCCAGCGGTAGGAGCCGTCCTTGTGGCGGAAGCGGTTTTCCATGCGCACGGTGGGCACGCCCTGCGCCAGCTGTTCGCGGCCGGCGATCGAATGCGCCATGTCATCGGGATGCCGCAGCTCACTCACGTTCATCGACTTGATCTCGGGCTCGGTCCAGCCAAGGAGCCGCGTCCAGGCCGGATTGATGCTGAGAAAGAAGCCGTCGAAATTCGAGACCGCGAGCAGGTCTTCCGACACGTTCCAAATGCGGTCACGCTCGAGCGTGCGCTTGTGGACCTCGGCTTCGAGCCGCTCGCTGAGCTTGCGCAGCTCGGCCTCGATCCGCGTGCGGGCGTGATCGGCGCGCATGCGCTCGATGCCGAAGCCGAGCTGGCGCGCGAGCGTCAATGTGAGCTCGATCTCCTCGCGGGCGAATTCGCGCGGCGCGTCGTAATAAGTCACGAATTTGCCAATCAGCTTGCCGGCCGCCATCAGCGGAATGAAAGCGATGGCGCCGATGCCCTCCTGTTTGGCGGCGAGCTTGATCGCCGCGCCGAATCGGGCGTGATCAATGTCGGATACGCAGACCGGTTCGGGATTGGTTTCATCGGCCTTCCACGGCGAATGGCCCTCGATGGCCGCACGATAAGTATCGGACAGGCCGCGCCAGGCGGCAAAACGTATGACGCCATCGGTGTCGAAGCGCTGGATCGAGGCGCGGCGGCAGTGCAGCGCGGCGACGATGGTATCGAGCGTCGCTTCATAGACGTCGTTCAAGGACGTGGCGCGATACAGCCGATCGGTGAAGCGATAGAGCGCGGCCTGCTCGTCGGCGCGTTTGCTCATCGCCGCCTCGACGCGCCGCTGCTCGGTGACGTCGAGCAGCGAGGCGATCCAGCCTATTGCCTTGCCCTTGGGACCCAGCTCGGGCCGATAGGCAATCAGAAGGCGGCGCGTGCCGATATTGGGGTAATCGAGATTGCATTCGAAATTGACGGCCTCGCCGTGCAGCACGCGTTCGATATAGGGACGCAGCGTGGCGACGCCCTGCTCGCCGAGAAGCTCGGCATTGGTTTTGCCGATAATGGCGCTGCGCGGCTGCCCGAGCAGATGCGCATAGGCGTCGCTGACGAAGAGATAGCGCAGGTCGCGGCTCATGCGCACCAGCATGAACGGGGTGCGATTGATGACCGATTGCAGTTCGGCTTCGCTTTCGCGCAGCGCGTCCTCGGCACGCTTGCGTTCGGTCAACTCCTGGAAGCTGCAGACCGCGCCTTCGACGCGGCCAGTATGGTCCCTGATAGGCTGAACGTTCATCAACACTGGAATGCGTGTGCCGTCCGGCTGCTCGATGACGAATTCGGCCGCCATCACGCGGGCGCCGCTGCTGATCGCCTGAGCGACTGGCGTGGAATCGAAGTGCAGCGGCGCACCATCGGGCCGGTAACGCCGGAGATCGCCGCTATAGCGCGCGACGGGTTCGCCGAGCGGCAGTTCCTGGCCCCACAATTCGGCTGCACGCTTGTTGTAGCGGACAAGGGTGCAATCGGCCTTGCAGACGCAGAAGCCGATCGGAATGGCGTCGAGCGAGCTTTGGGCAATGGCCTTGAACGCGTCGAGGCCGACCGCAACCGACACCATCGTTGGCGGAACAGTGGTCGTCGGGGCAGTCGTTGTCGAGCCAGTCTTGGCGACTGCGCGCTTGAGTTCGACCTTCTTCCGTCTGGTCTTTGGAATGGTCTTGGAACCCTGGCGGTTCATCGGAATTCACCCCAACCGACGCGGTGCCCGCTTGGCGAGAATGCTCCTGACACTTCCGCCAATTATTATGCGCCTTTCCGGGCCCAATTGGGACGCAAAATTCCTGCTCCAGGCGCGCCGCAGATGGGATTTGGTGGACGAAGGTTAAGGCTGCATCGAGATCGGCGTCGCCACAGGGCGCAATTGCGGCATAATGCGCGCCTCGCGACAAGGCCTTCACCGACGGCCCGGAAATTGCATGGAAATCGTGCAATTCTTGGCCAACCTTCCGGGGCGTAACGCGTAATCATGTCCATCCTGGTCGGGCTTCATCACGCCACCCGCTACAGCTATGACCGGCCGATTGGTCTTGGCCCCCAGGTTGTCCGTTTGCGGCCGGCGCCGCATAGCCGCACCCGCGTTCCGTCCTATTCACTGACCGTCACGCCGGCGCAACATTTCGTGAATTGGCAACAGGATCCGCACGGCAATTGGCTGGCGCGCTTCGTATTTCCGGAAAAGGCCACAGAATTCTCCGTCACCGTCGATCTCACGGCGGACCTGGAAGTGATCAATCCGTTCGATTTCTTCATCGAGCCTTATGCGGAGAAATGGCCATTCAAATTCGAGCCGGATCTTTACGAGGATCTGCTGGCCTTCATCGGGCCGGAGCCGGCGGGGCCGCGCCTGAAGGAAATCGTCTGCTCGATTTCGCGCGAGACCCGCAACACCGTCGATTTTCTGGTCGAGCTCAATCAGCGCCTGCAGCAGATGATCAAATATGTGGTGCGCATGGAGCCAGGCGTGCAGACCCCCGAGGAAACGCTGACCCTCGGCTCGGGCTCCTGCCGCGACACCGGCTGGCTGCTGGTGCAGATCCTGCGCCATCTCGGACTGCCGGCGCGTTTTGTCTCCGGCTATCTGATCCAGCTGCGCCCCGACATCAAATCGCTTGACGGTCCCTCGGGCACCGACGTCGATTTCACGGATCTGCACGCCTGGACAGAAGTCTATTTGCCGGGCGCCGGCTGGATCGGACTTGATCCGACATCGGGACTGCTCTGCGGCGAGGGTCACATTCCGCTCGCCGCGACGCCGCACTATCGTTCCGCCGCGCCGATCAGTGGCAACGTCGAGCCGGCCGAAGTCACGTTCAGCTTCGACATGAATGTGAGACGCATCGGCGAACGGCCGCGCGTCACCGCGCCATTCTCCGACGCGGCCTGGCAGGCGCTCGACGCGCTTGGCGAGAAAGTCGACGCGGATCTCAAAGGCAACGATGTGCGGCTGACCATGGGCGGCGAGCCGACTTTCGTGTCGATCGACGATTATCAGAGCGCCGAATGGAGCACCGACGCGCTCGGCCCAACCAAGCGCGTTCGTGCCGACGAATTGATCCGCCGCCTGCGCAATCGATTCGCGCCGGGCGGGCTTCTGCATTACGGCCAGGGCAAATGGTATCCCGGCGAGCCGATCCCGCGCTGGGCCTTTGCGCTGTACTGGCGCCGCGACGGCGTGCCGGTCTGGCGCAATGACGATCTGATCACGCGCGAACAGCCGGCGCGCACGGCGACGACCGAGGACGCGCAGCGCTTCGCCGAAGGCATCGCCACGCGCTCCGGCCTCGCCGCCGAATATGTGCAGCCGCTCTATGAAGATCCGGTCGACCGGATGCTCAAACAGGGCCTGATCCCGGAGAATTTCGATCCCAGCGATCCGCAGATCGACGACCCGCATGAACGCGCGCGCATTCTCAAACTGTTCGACAGCCAGATCGGCACGCCGCGCGGATTTGTGCTGCCGATGCAGCGCTGGACCGCGCAGGCCAAGCCGGGCTGGCTGAGCGAGATCTGGCGGACGCGGCGCGGCCGGCTGTTTCTGTTGCCCGGCGATTCGCCGGCCGGCTTCCGCCTGCCGCTGCAGTCGCTCCCCCATATCCCCGTATCGAGCTATCCCTATTTCGGACCGGCCGATCCGTTCGCGCCGCGTGCGCCGCTGTCCGATCCGCGCGTCACCCATCCGCTGCCGTCGCGCGTGTTCTATAGCGGCGGCCACGCCGACTCGCCGCCGCTCGCGCCCGAAGCTCTGGTGCAGCAGCGGCTGTCGTCGGACACGGCCAGGTCGGACTATTCAGACAATACCGTGCGCACCGCGCTGTCGGTCGAGGTCCGCGACGGGCATCTATGCGTGTTCATGCCGCCGACCGAGACGCTCAACGATTATCTCGAAGTCGTCGCCACCATCGAGACCACCGCCGCTGATCTCGATCTGCCGATTCACATCGAGGGCTATCCGCCGCCGCCGGATCCGCGGCTCAATGTCCTCAAAGTCACGCCCGATCCCGGCGTCATCGAGGTCAATATCCAGCCGGCGGATTCCTGGCGCGAAGCCGTCGATATCACCACGGCCGTCTACGATGACGCGCGCCAGTCGCGGCTCGGCACCGACAAATATCTGCTCGACGGCCGGCATACCGGCACCGGCGGCGGCAATCACGTCGTGCTCGGCGGCCTCGACGCGGCCGACAGCCCGTTCCTGCGCCGGCCCGATCTGCTCAAGAGTCTGGTGCTCTACGCACTGCGGCGGCCGTCACTGTCTTATCTGTTCTCCGGACTTTTCGTTGGCCCCACCAGCCAAGCGCCGCGCATCGACGAGGCGCGTCAGGATCTGCTTTACGAGCTCGAGATCGCGACCGGCAAAGTGCCGCGGCCGGGTGACGCGAATTGGATCCCGCCCTGGCTCGTCGACCGGCTGTTCCGCAACATCCTGGTCGACGTCACCGGCAATACCCACCGCACCGAGATCTGCATCGACAAATTGTTCTCCCCTGACGGGCCAACCGGCCGCTTGGGCCTGGTCGAATTCCGCTCGTTTGAAATGCCGCCGGACGCGCGCATGTCGCTCGCCCAGCAATTGTTGATCCGCGCGCTGATTTCCTCGTTTTGGAAGACGCCGCTCGAAGGCAGGCCGGCGCGCTGGGGCACGGCGCTGCACGACCGCTTCATGCTCGAACATTTCGTCTGGCAGGATTTTCAGGAAGTCTTGGACGATCTCAAATATGCCGGCTACGAATTCGATCCTGGCTGGTTCGAGGCGCAGCGCCAATTCCGCTTCCCACTCTGCGGCAGCGTGAATCGCGCCGGCGTCGATCTCGAACTGCGGCAGGCGATCGAGCCCTGGTACGTGCTCGGCGAGGAAGGCGCGCCGGGCGGCACCGTGCGTTTCGTCGACTCCTCCGTCGACCGTCTGCAGGTCAAGGTCTCCAATCTCAATGCCGACCGTCACGTGGTGATGTGCAACGGTCGTCGGGTGCCGCTGGCGACGACCGGCCGCACCGGGGAATATGTCGCCGGCGTGCGCTTCAAGGCCTGGAATCTGGCGCAGTCGCTGCAGCCGACCGTTCCGGTGCAGGCGCCGCTGACCTTCGACATTGTCGACACCTGGACCAAGCGCTCGCTGGGCGGCTGCGTCTATCACGTCGCCCATCCCGGCGGCCGCGCCCACGATACCTTCCCGGTCAATGCTTATGAAGCCGAGGGCCGGCGCCGCGCCCGCTTTCAGGATCACGGCTTTACCGGGGGCGTCATCGAGGTGCCGCCTCTTGAAACCTCGTTCGAATATCCGCTCACTCTCGACCTGCGGCGCTGAAGCTGAAACACTTCGGCCGATTCTGACGAATCTTGCGCTATGGCGATGCAAGTCGAGACCCAAACTCAGAGCTCCGCCGGAGCAGGCAGTGCCGGGCTGGAAGCCTTGGTTTCCGGCTATCGTCCGCTGTCCGGCGTGTTCGACGAGATGATGGATGCCGACGGCCGGGTGCGCGCGCATTGGCAGCCGTTTTTGGCCATGCTCGGCGCGCTCGGCGCCGACGAAATCAATCGCCGCTTCGCCGGCGCCGACCGGTATCTGCGCGAGTCCGGGGTGTTCTATCGCGTTTATGAAGATGCCGCCGGCATCGAGCGGCCCTGGCCGCTCAGCCACATCCCGCTCATCATCGAGCCCGGCGAGTGGCGGCAATTGGTCGCCGGACTGACGCAGCGCGCGCAATTACTCGAAGCGGTGCTGGCGGATAGTTACGGCCCGGGCACGCTGACCCGCGATGGGCGTTTGCCGGCGGCGGTGATCGCCGGCAATCCGGAATTCTTGCGGCCGCTTGTCGGCGTGGCGCCGCCGGGCGGCGCACATCTGCGTTTCTATGCGGTCGATGTCGGGCGCGGCGCCGACGGGCGCTGGTGGGTGCTCAACGATCGCACCCAGGCGCCGTCCGGCGCCGGCTATGCGATCGAGAACCGGCTGGCGCTGTCGCGCGCTATTCCCGACATCTATCGCACGACCCAGGTCGAGCGCGTCGCCCCGTTCTTCCAGGCGCTGCAAGCCGAGATTTTTTCGCTCAACCGCCGCGACGATGCGCGAGCCTGCCTGTTGACGCCCGGGCCGATGAACGAGACTTATTTCGAGCATGCCTATCTCGCGCGCTATCTCGGCCTGCTTCTGGTCGAAGGCGAGGATCTCAGTGCCGAGGAGGACGGCGTCTTCATCCGCACCGTATCCGGGCTGCGCCGCACCGAAGTACTGCTGCGGCGCATCGATGCCGACTTCGCCGACCCGCTCGAACTCAATGCCGCTTCTCGACTTGGTGTGCCCGGGCTGCTGCAAGCAGTGCGCGACGGCAAGATCACCATCATCAATTCGCTCGGCGCCGGCCTCATGGAAGCGCGGGCGATGCTCGCCTTCCTGCCGGCGCTGGCGCCTATCGTGCTCGGCGCCGAACTGAAAATGCCCAATGTCGCAACCTGGTGGCTCGGCAGCGCGGCCACGCGCGAAGCGATGCTCGGCAAGCTCGATGCCATGGTCATCGCGCCGGCTTTCACCGAGCATTTCCAAGATTCGAATTTGGGCGGCGAGACATTGGGCGCCAAGCTCGACGCCGCGAAGCGCACGGCACTGCTGCAGTCGATCCGCGATCGCGGTATCGATTATGTCGCGCAGGAAGCAGTGACGCTATCGAGCATGCCGGTCTGGCGCGACGGCAGGCTGCAGCCGCACCCGTTCACGCTGCGCCTGTTCATCGCCAAGACCGGCGACAGGCCCGGCGACGGCTGGCGGGTGATGCCCGGCGGTTTCGTCCGGATCGCCGACAATATCGACGCCCGCGCGGTGAGCCTGCAACAAGGCGCGGCGACCGCGGACGCCTGGGTGCTATCGCGCGGCCCGGTGCCGCAGACCACGCTGTTGCCGACGCCGGAAGCGATGCCGGTGCAGCGCGCTTCGGGGCTGTTGCCAAGCCGCGCCGCCGACAATCTGTTCTGGGTCGGCCGCTATGTGGAGCGCGCCGAGGCGACGCTGCGGCTCGTCCGCGCCATCGTCAATCGGGTCGCTGACAGCGCGGCGGCGCCGGTCCTCGGCCGCATCACCTCGCTGCTGGTTGCCTGGAGCGCCGCGCCGGGCGACACGTTCCAGGCGCCGGCGACATTCACTGCGCGCGCGGTGCTCACCCGCGCCGATCTCGATGGTTCGCTGCCGCACATTTGCGGCGCTGCGCGCGCGGCGGCCTCCGTTATCCGCGACCGTTTCTCGCCGGACGCCTGGCGCGCGATCCGCGATCTCGCCGACATGATCGCTTCGCCGCTCGCCGCCGGACCCGCCGAA
>Ga0335069_10008632_pt1 | contig 14558 bp, 11 predicted proteins | sample Lox_Sample_11_FD_206714 | JGI IMG/M metagenome (GOLD analysis project Ga0335069, IMG submission 206714) | Soil microbial communities from Loxahatchee National Wildlife Refuge, Florida, United States - Lox_Sample_1.1 | ecosystem: Environmental > Terrestrial > Soil > Wetlands | place: USA... | reverse complement strand
GATGGGAGAAGGGCGACAGACCGTCATTCCTACACGATTTAGACGGTAAAGCTCTCGCCCGGCTTCAGCACATGAGCCTGCGTCTGGGTCTCTTTGGCGACCCGGGCGGCCCAAGCCTGCGGATCCTGAGCGATGCGGTCCCAAGTGCTGTAATGGTAGGGGATGGCGTGCTTGGGTTGGAGTACTTTCACGGCCTGCAGAGCCTGATCTGGGTCCATGGTGTAATAGCCGCCGATCGGCAGGATTGCCAGGTCCAGACCCTCGGCGCCGAGGTCCTTCATCTCGTCGAAGAGGGCCGTGTCGCCGGCGATGTAGATCTTCTTGCCGTCCGCAACCAGCAGGAAACCACCCGGCTGACCACCGTCCGAGCCATCCGGCAGGCCGGTGCCGTGGACAGCTTTCGTCCAGCGGAGACTGCCGAAGGGAAATGCCTGCGGTTCTCCCAACGCCAGTCCCACTGCACTCAATCCCTGCTTGGCTGACCAGGCGGCGATTTCCGGATTGCTGATCACCGTCGCGGCGCAGCGCTTGGCGATGGCGACCGTGTCGCCCAGGTGGTCGCCGTGACCGTGGGTCAGCAGGATGAAATCGCCCGAAACCTTGTCTGCCCCAGTCGAGGCGGCTGGGTTGCCGCTGAAATAGGGATCCACCAGGAGTTTTTTGCCGCTCGCTTCCAGTCCGAGCGCGGCGTGTCCGAACCAGGTGAGAGTAAGCATAGTTTCCTCCAATCGTCTTTCCAAGTATAGGACAAATGACAGGGTTGGTCAAATTTGCATCCCCAAATGGTTGGGTCTATAATTAACCAACTTAATTTCCCGGAGGTATCATGTCCCCAAAACCTGCCTTGCGTGAACGATTTCGTTATTGGTTTGATAACACCTTTGCCGGCGGCCCACTGGTCCTGATCGGTTGGCTGGGCCTGGCGACGGCCATCCTGGTTTTGCTGGGAACGGGCGTGGTGGTGCTCGTCCATGGTGCACCTGAAGGCCAGCAGGTCTGGCAGGTATTCTGGAACGTCATGTCGCAGGCATTGACGCCCAACCCGGTCGATGCCGGAAACCCCATCCAATATCTCTTGGTCATGCTGGCGGTCACCCTCGGCAGCCTGTTCATGGTCAGCATTCTGATCGGTACCCTGACCAGCGGAATCGAAGGCAAGGTGGAGGACCTGCGTAAGGGCCGCTCGCGCGTCATCGAGAGCAACCATACCGTCATCCTGGGCTGGTCTTCACAGATCTTCACCATCCTTTCTGAACTGATGATCGCCAATGCCAACCAGAAGAACGCCCGCATCGTCATCCTGGCTGACAAGGACAAGGTCGAGATGGAGGACGAGATCCATGATCGCATCAAGAACGTTGGGAGCACCCGGATCATCTGCCGGAACGGCAACCCCATCGACCTGACGGACCTGGAAATCTCCAACCCCCATGAGGCGAAGTCCATCATCATCCTGCCCCCCGAAACGGACGATCCCGACTCAGTGGTCATCAAGGCTGTCCTGGCGTTGACCAATAACCCGAACCGGCGGGACGAGAAATACCACATCGTCACCCAGATCAGCGATCCAAAGAACATGGACGTCATCAAGCTGGCGAGCGGCGATGATTATGTCCAGGCTGTCCTGACCGGCGACCTGATCGCCCGCGTCATCGCCCAGACCTCCCGCCAGTCGGGCCTCTCGGTGGTCTATACCGAGCTGATGAACTTCGACGGCGACGAGATTTATTTCAAGGAAGAGCCCAGCCTGGTTGGTCGAACCTTTGGCGACTCCCTCTTTGCTTATGAAGATTCGTCTGTCATGGGCATGCGATTCGCCGACGGCCGGGTGGCCCTCAATCCCCCTATGGATACCGTCCTCAAGCCCGGCGACCGGATCTTTGCCCTTACCGCCGATGATGACACCATCGTCCTCTCGGGCATGGCAAAGGCCCCGGTGGACAGCTCGGCGATCGTCAAGGGCGGCCGCGGGCGGAAGCCGGCTCCCGAACGGACCCTGATCCTGGGCTGGAACCGCTGCGGGGCGATCATCATCCGTGAACTGGATGCTTACGTTGCCAAGGGTTCACGCCTGACGGTTGTGGCCGATCCGGATGTCTCCTTCGAGGTGGACGGGCTCGCCGACGAAGTCAAGGCGGTCGGGCGCCGCCTGAAAAACCAGAAAGTCACCCTCGAAAAGGGCGATACGACCGACAGCCACCTGCTCGAAAGCCTGAAGGTGATGGATTACGATCACGTCATCGCCCTGAGCTATGCCGGGCTGGATATCCAGGAAGCGGATGCTCGCACGCTGGTCACCCTGCTGCACCTGCGGCATATCGCCGAACGGGACGAAACGCCCATCTCGATCGTCAGTGAGATGCTCGACTTGCGCAACCGCGAGCTGGCCGAGGTGACCCAGGTGGACGACTTCATCGTCAGCGATCACCTGGTCAGTCTGATGATGTCCCAGCTTTCCGAGGACGGTGCTCTCTACGATGTATTCGCCGATATCTTCGACCCGGAAGGGTCGGAGATCTACCTCAAGCCGATCGGCGATTACGTCGTGACGGGCAAGCCGGTGAACTTCTACACCGTGGTCGAAGCTGCCCGCCAGCGCGGCGAAGTGGCGATCGGTTACCGGCTGGAACAGGAAGCGGGCGACAAGGGCAAGTCCTACGGGGTCCACACCAATCCGAAAAAATCCGGATTGGTGACGTTCGGCCCGGAAGACAAGATCATTGTAGCTGCAGAAGATTAGGTTTCCCGGGGCGCGGCTCCGAGCCGCGCCCCCTTTTTTGTCATTGGGTGGGTCTGGCCGGCACGTGTTTGACAACTTCGCTTGAACGGAAGTCAATCGCTGCAACAACTATCTGCCTGTTTCGTAGATAGTAATGGAATCTGCTAAAAGCAGAGAGGAGGAAGAATGATTGCATTGCTGAAAGAATTGATCCCATTGTGGGCCATTCTGGCCGTCGTGCTGATTCTCTACCTGCTGTCCGGTTTTCGGTTCATCCCGAACAACCGGATTGGCATCATCGAGAAGAGCCTGAGCTTGAAGGGGTCGGTCAAGACAGGCTTCATCGCCTTGCACGGCGAAGCCGGTTACCAGCCGCATGTACTGCGCGGCGGTATGCACTACCTGTGGGGCATCGTCTACAAGGTCCATACGATGCCGCTGGTGACCATTGCCCAGGGCAAGATCGGCTATATCTTTGCCCGGGATGGCAAGCAGCTTGATCCGGCCCAGGTATTGGCGTCCAACCTGACAGCCCAGGACTTCCAGGATGTGGAAGGGTTTTTGAAAAACGGTGGGCAGCGCGGTCCGCAACGCCGGATTCTGCGTGAAGGTACCTACGCCATCAATCTGGTGCAGTTCATCGTCATCACCGAGGAACAGATCTATGCCCTGTCCCTCAGCCGGGAAGAAGCCGCCACCATCCGTGGCATGGCCGAGGTGATCGCCCAGCGCGGCGGTTTCCGCCCGGTGGTGATCAAGGATACCGACGATACGATCGGCATCGTGACCATTCATGACGGCCCGTCCCTGGGCCAGGGCGAGATCATCGCCCCGGTCGTCGGGGACGATCCCAAGGCCCCGGAGACCTATCACAACAAATTCCAGGATGCCGACCACTTCCTGCAGGCGGGCGGCTTCCGCGGGCGCCAACTGCAAGTGCTGGTGGAAGGTACGTATTACGTCAACCGCCTGTTCGGAACTGTGGAGATGATCCCCAAGACCACCATCGAAGTCGGGAACGTCGGCGTGGTCGTTTCTTACACCGGCGAAATGGGCGAAGACCTCTCCGGCAAGGATTACCGGCACGGCGAGCTGGTCGAGAAGGGCAACCGCGGCGTGTGGAGCGACCCGCTCCTGCCCGGCAAGTATGCCTTCAATACCTATGCCGGGAAGGTGTCCATCGTCCCGACGACCAACTTTATCCTGAAGTGGATCCGCAACGAGGTCGGCGCTCATCACTTCGATGAGAACCTGACGGAAGTCTCGCTCATTACCAAAGATGCCTTCGAGCCGTCCCTGCCGCTTTCCGTGGTTGTTCACATCGACTACCAGAAGGCCCCCCTGGTGATCCAGCGCTTCGGCGACATCAAGCGCTTGGTTGAGCAGACCCTCGACCCGATGGTTTCGGCTTACTTCAAGAACATCGGCCAGACCCGCACCCTGATCCAGCTGTTGCAGGACCGCAGCGCCATCCAGCAGCAGGCCAGCGTGGAAATGAAGGACAAGTTTGCCCACTACAATCTGGAGCTTGAGGAAGTCCTGATCGGCACTCCAAGCTCGCCCGAGAACGATACGCAGATCGAGACGATTCTGACCCAACTGCGTTCCCGTCAGATCGCCACCGAACAGGTGGAGACCTACGGCCGGCAGGAAACCGCGGCCGTCAAGGAACGCGAGCTCCGCGAGGCCGAGGCCCGCGCCCAGATGCAGACCAAGCTGACCGAAGCCGAACTGAACATCAACATCCAGACTGACCAGGGTAAGGCCGAGTACCAGCGCTCCATCCAGCAGGCCTCCCAGATCCGTGCGCTGGCTGCTGCCGAGGCCGAGCGGGTGGCCCGGGTGGGTGTTGCCCAGGCCCTGGCGACCGAGGAACAGGTCCGGGCTTACGGCGGGCCGCAGTTCCAGGTGACCCAGCAGGTGCTTAACCGCTTTGCGGACGCCATCCAGGCCTCCGGCGTGGACGTGGTGCCGCGCATCGTGGTGGGCGGTGGGAATGGCGAGGAAGGCAATCTCACGCCCAACGTCATGGAGGGATTGCTGACCCTGCTGCTCTCCGACCGGTTCGAGGCGATGGCCAAGGATGCCAGCAAGGCACCTCGTTCGCCAGAGGCCGAGGCCCTACGGGCCCAGATCCGGCAGGAAATCCAGAAGAAACCGGCCGAAGACGACAAACCGAAGGATAAAGGCAAAAAGTAAATCGGTCGGCCACCCAGAATCGATCAGGACGGGCAGATGCCCGTCCTGATTATTTTCGCCGGTCTTCCTGGTATTTAGTGAACGGTATACGAAGTTAGCTCGATGGTGGTATCGAGCCCGCTCCCGCTGCTGATGGTCTTGACCCAGCCCACACCTGGAGCGTACCAACTGTCTGCCTCGAAGTTCAGGTTCGTCGGGATGGTGACGCCAGCGGTGGTAACTGTGATTGTCAGGGTATCCTGGCAGGTCACCTTCATGGCGTTGAACGATCCGGCCGGGACGGCGAGACTCTCGGAACCGGCTGCCGTGCAGGCGATCGCAATGTCGCTGCTGGCCTCCGCGCTGGCCCCGTGCATCGTCACCGTGCCGTGCAGGCTGAGCGTCTGGTTCCAGCTGTCCCCGGACTGGATGTGAGCCGGCAGGGTCACCCCAGTCAGGGCGGTGGTCTGGAAGTCCGTGCTGTTCCCGCTGAACTGGACATTGGCGGTCGTCGCCCCGACGGGGTCGAGGGCAGTCAGGTCCCCGGCGGCGCAATTCCATTTGCCGGTCCGGGAGACCCCGTTCGAGAAGGTATCCTGATCGGTAAACCCGCTGCTGTCGACGGTCTGGATCGTGCGGGTGTAGGTGTCATTGGTGGTGCCGCTCATCTGATAATTCCAGGTATTCCCGACCGTGACCGGGTAGACGGAATTGGCGCAAGGACCGGATGCGGAAGTGGATCCACCGGCCCCGCCGGACGATCCCGAACCGGAGGGGGATGGCAGGTTGCAGCCGACCAGCAGGATCGTCAGGGACCAGCCTAAAAGGGTAAAAAGTGATTTCTTGTGGGGCATGATTTTCCTCATCTCTATTTGGAAATTGTGTAACAATTTTGGTTATATTTTACCTTGTATGTCCGGTATATCCCCCATTGGATTTACCCCCTGTTTTTTGGCATGATTTCAAGTCTGCCTCTGGGGTAAAATATCCCCGATGGACGAACCCACCCTGATCCGAGACGCCCAGCGGGGCGACCTGGAAGCCTTCAACCGGCTGGTCCTTGCCTACCAGGACCAGGTCTACAATACGGCACTGCGCATCCTCAACGACGAAGACCTGGCTGCAGACGCCGCCCAGGAGGCTTTCCTGTCCGCCTTTCGGGCATTGAATTCCTACCGGGGCGGTTCATTCCGGGCTTGGCTGTTGCGGACCGTCACCAATGCCTGTTACGACGAACTGCGCCGCAAGCGACGCCGGCCCACCACACCGCTCGAGCCTGAGACCGAGGATGGCGAGGAAGTCGAGTCGCCGCGTTGGCTGGCCGATCCGAACCTTTCCCCGGAGCAACGACTCGACCAGGAAGAGCTCGAACACGCCATCCAGCATTGTTTGGAAAACCTGCCGACCGAATTCCGGGCTGTAGTGGTTTTGGCCGATATTCAGGGGCTCGATTACAGCGAAGTCTCGATCGCCGTCAAAAAGCCGCTCGGGACGATCAAATCCCGCCTCGCCCGCGCCCGCCTGCGCCTGCGCGAGTGCCTGCAATCCTTCCGGGAACTTTTACCGTCTGCCTTCCGTCTGGAAGAGGAGAGCAGCCTATGACGACCTCCTCCTTCCGCGACGTTGAACAACTTTCGGCCTATCTGGATGGACAACTATCCGGCGCCGAAAAGGCGCGCCTGGAGGCCCGGCTTAAATCCGACCCTGCCTTGGCAGCTCTGCTGGACGACCTCCGTCAGGCCCAGGCGTTGCTTCGCCGGGCGCCGCATCGCCGGGCGCCACATAACTTCACCCTGACTCCCAAAATGGCAGGAATCCGCCCGCCGGTGCCGCGGGTCGTTCCAGCCCTTTCCTGGGCTTCTGCGGTAGCGATGTTGCTCTTCGTTTGCACATTCAGCTATGGCCTGATCGGTCAATTGGGCATCAGCGCAGCGCCGCGGCTGGCAGCTTCCGAGCACTACGGGATCGGCGGCGGTCCTGCGATGGCCGCGACCATGGCTCCCGCGGCCACCCAGGCGCCCATCTTCCCGGCTGCCGCCACGCAACAGCCGCTTGGCACCCAGTCAGCCGATACGGCTGTCCAACAGCTCACAAATGGGACCGAACTACCCACGGCGACGCCGGAAGTCTCGACAATGAAGGCTTTCGTGGAAACCCCCACACTTGAAACACGCGCTGTCCAATCCCCCGGTGTTGCCCTCCGGCCCCGGTCGGAACTGGTCCATCCCTGGCCGTATCTTTGGCTGGGACTGGCAGTCGTTCTGGTGCTGGCGGCCCTGATCGTCCGTTGGTCGTCCAGGCGCAGTTTCCTTCGCAAGCATAAATCCGGATGAATCCCCCCCTGATCCGAAAAGCCAACCTCCAGGATAGCGCTGCGCTGGCCGGGTTGTGTACCCAGCTTGGTTACCCGTCGACCGGAGCGGACCTGCTCCAGCGCCTGCCGGGGGTCCTGGACCGCCCCGACCACACAGTCATCGTGGCCGAGGTGGAGGGACGGCTTGCCGGCTGGATCCATGTGCACGTCTCACCGAGCCTGGAAACCGATCGGATGGCCGAACTCGGCGGCCTGGTGGTGGACGAAAACCAGCGCGGCGCGGGGATCGGGAAAGCCCTGCTGGACGAGGCGGAGGATTGGGCGCGCCAAAAAGGCTGTGGCGAGCTCTGGCTGCGCTCGAACATCCTCCGCAAAGCCGCCCACGGCTTTTATGCCGCCCGTGGTTATACCAACCTCAAAACATCCTACACATTTCGGAAGCAACTTTAATCGGCCTGCGTGCTAAAATGTAATCGAGCAAGGAGGTTATATGGCTGCAATTGCACCTATCCGTCCTTCCCCAATCGCCGGGACGTGGTATGAGGGCAATGCCAGGGCCCTGGCGAACGCCGTGGACCGTTACCTCGACCAGGCTGAACTCCCCGAACTTCCGGGTGACATAGTGGCTGTGATCGCCCCGCATGCGGGGCATATCTATTCGGGCCCGGTCGCCGGGTATGCTTTCGCGGCTGTGCGCGGCCGGACGCCGGACGTCGTGGCCGTCCTCTCTCCCATGCACCAGGCTTACGCCGAAAATTTCCTGACGACCGCCCACAGCGCCTACGAAACCCCCCTCGGACCGGTCAGCGTGGATAGGGAACTGGTCGCGACCCTGGATGCGCGCCTCACCGAAGATCTGGGCTACGGCCTTGCGCCTGTCGCCTACGACCGGGAACATTCCCTCGAAATCGAACTGCCTTTCCTCCAACAGGCCCTCGCCTCGGATTTTACGCTTCTCCCGGTCATGGTCAGGGCCCAGTCGGCGGCGATCTCCCGCAAGCTGGGCGCGGCCATCGCCGAGGTCGTGGGCGGCAGGAACGCGCTGGTGGTTGCCTCCACCGATCTTTCCCATTTCTATACCCAGCAGCAGGCGGTCACTTTCGACACGGAAATGCTCCGCCGGATCGAGGCTTTTGCCCCGGACGAGGTCTTTTGCGCGGAAAAGGAAGGAAAGGGGTTTGCCTGCGGGCTGGGCGCGCTGGTGGCGACCCTGTGGGCGGCCAAAGACTTGGGAGCCGATACCGTCAAGGTATTACGGCATGCCACTTCCGGCGATGTGACCGGGGATTATTCCTCCGTGGTAGGCTACGGGGCGGCGATCGCCTTGAAGACCGGATCGGATTGAAAGAGATCGGTCCCCTGACAGACTGGCCTGGATCAAGGCGTGGGCGTTCCGAAAAATATCCTGACGAGTCGGCCCACCGGGAGAGTCGGGAAGCCCCCAACGCAGGTTAGGCGTTGGCAAGGGCTTGCTACAAAAGTATTCATCCTTGAGTCGCTCGGCCAGACAATCAAATTCATGTAGGAAGACAGCCGGGGATTGATAAGGGAAGATAAGCGGAGTATTTGAATGAAAAACATCGGGAAATATATTCAGAAATTCAGAGGCAGCCGTTTGTTTTACCCGGTCGTCTTATTGGCGATCGGTTTTGTAGCTTATGGATTAATGCTCCCTCGCCTGGGCTTTTATTGGGACGACTGGGAGTCGGTGTATCTGTATTACTTGCATAACCCGGCCATTAGCTTTCAGTATTTTGCGGAACGGGCATTTTCGACCCTACCTTATCTTGTCCTGTTTCCGGTTGTAAAAATGACCCCGGTGACCTGGCAGGTGATTGGAATCCTCCTGCGCTGGGCAGGCGTCCTTTTTTTGTACCTGACCCTGAATGTGGTCTGGCCGGAGCGGACATGGTCGAATCGATGGATCAGCGCCCTATTACTTGTCTTCCCGGGCTTTTTCCAGCAGCCGCTCGCCGTCACCTACAGCCGTCATTTGACGGCATTCGCCTTGTTCACGCTATCGCTCTACCTGACCGTTCTGGCCATCCAAAGGCGCAGGGCTTTCTGGCTATGGATGCCTGTATCGGTTTTATTCGGCGTTCTCCAGTTCTTCATGCTTGAGTACTTCGTCGTCCTGGAAATAATCCGGCCAGTTCTCATCTGGTACATGTTGCGCTCGGAAGGAGGCGATAGACGGCAAATTGCCTTGAAGACCTTCCTTTACTGGCTGCCGTTTGTCATCGGATTGGGCGCTTACGGCTGGTGGCGGTTCGTATACATTCCCACCATTTTCCCATCCGACCCATATGACCCCGTATTTCTTAAGGCGCTTCTCCAATCGCCTGTCAGTGGTTTGCTTGCCTTGATGGTCAATATTTACACGGATGCGCGCTATCTCTTCGTGAATGTTTGGATGGACGCATTCTTTAATCCCACCCTTTTCGACCTTCGTGAAAAGGTGCTCTGGTTTTCATGGTTCGTGGGCATCCTGGCAGCAGTCTTACTCGGCCTATTTGCCAACCGGGACGCGCACCTGGACAAACCAGGCACGCGGAAGACCCACCTTCCCCTGCTCGTCCTGGGCGCGGCGCTCTTTATTGCGGGAGGCATCCCGGTTTGGTCGATTGGACGTCAAATCAGCGTCGGGAAGTGGTCCGATCGCTTTGCCCTTGCACCGATGTTGGGAGTCGTCATATTCCTTGTTTTCCTGATCGGATGGTTTTTCAAAACCAGCAGACAAAAACAAATCCTTCTGGTCCTCCTCCTGGGATTCTCGATATCATCCCAGATCTTCAACGTGAACTCATACCGCCTGGATTGGGTAGACCAACGAGAGCTGTATTGGCAATTGGCTTGGCGGATTCCCTCCCTGAAGCCGGGGACGATGATCGTCGGTAAGGGAACTTTCACCGACAAGGGTTCTGTCTATGATGCCACATATACTCTTAACCTGCTTTTTGATAAGCAGGTTCAAACCCCTCCCCGGTATGCTTACCTCGACGTGTTCCATTTGCCCTCTGACAAATATTATCCCGATCTTCCCATCACGGCTACCGTCCGCGCCGGAACATTCTCGGGAAACACCTCCCAGGTGGTCGGGATGTATTTCAACCTGTCCGGAGGCTGTGTCAGGCTGCTGGATCCGATCTACACAAGCGATCCCGGCTTTACAACAGCCTTGAACAATCTGATCCCCATTTCGAACCTCAACATGGTCACTGCAAGCAATACCCCGACTTCGCCCAACCCGGATATCTTTGGTTCCGAGCCGGCCCGCGGTTGGTGCTACTATTTCGAGAAAGCCGATCTGGCACGGCAGATGCAGGATTGGCAGATGGTCACCCAATTGGGCGCGCTAGCCGAGGCGAAAGGCCTCAAACCGCATATGGGCGCAGAGTACCTCCCATTTATAGAAGCGGAAGCTCAAACCGGGGAATGGTCGAAGGCTTTCCAACTTAGCCTGGCTGCCCAGAAATTAACCCCCAACCTGGAAACGACCCTGTGCAGTAACTGGGTGCGCTTCTCCGGAATTAGTAGCGGCTCTGGCCGGGACACATATCTGGCTGAAGCGAAAACCCAATTTTGCGCCAATGCAGGAAAGTGAAGAAGAATACATCGTTGATCCTCGTGTTACCGGAGAACCCCCGCCGCCGGATAGATGACGAAAGGTCAAGCCGACAGGATCTGGCGCGGATTCTTTAAAGCGATCATATATCTATCAGGGACGCTTCTTAATTTAATTCGTGGAAATGGACGTTCTTGAAATATCCCTGCATACTGGACAAGTAAACCGCTTTATTCTTGAAGTAAGCCCCCGGATAAAAGTGCAGCTCCTTTCCAAGCAGACAGGCCGCGATCGCCACATGCAAGCGGTCGGTGTGAATCCTTGCATAAGCGTCAAGGATATCAAAGAGAGGCAGGGGATCTGCGAAATGTGTCCCCAGGAGGCTGACGTCACGATTATTCGCTGGCAAGGGGATTTTTCCTGCACTTTCTTTGTCGATTCGGAAAAAGGAACCATCTCCCTTCCCCTCTCTTGCCGGGCGAGGGCCGATCAGGAATGCCATGTCATGACAGAATATCGCTTCGGGCATTGCAGCTTTACTTTCATAGTTGTCCCTGCAGAAATAAGTCGCATTGGGGAGAAAGCTATTCAACTCGAAGGTCGAGGGCAGAATAATTACTTTGCGGTAGGACGACGCGATGACGTCCAGGATCCGGGGAGAACGATCCCACAATTTACACCAGGCACCTCCTCCGCCATAGATCAGGGAACCCTTAAGGACCAACGGCAGGTACCGCTCGAAGATCTGGAATACGCGACCTTTGTGCAGCTGCATTTCGTAATACTGTAATCCGATCTGACGAAATAATATCTTTGTACCCAAACGGATGAGTGCATCGCCCCAATTCCCCCGATTCGACATGAAGTAAGTCGGTCCGCCGCGGCATTCTTGCTTGACGATCTCGGCCAGCCTGGAAAATTCAGATTGCATGAAATCCTGTAGAATCTCCGCCTGGGGCATCCTGCCCCCGGGAGTCGGCCATCGGGTCCAAGCCATTACCGTTAATCGAATTCTTTTTGCGAAGCATCCAGACCAAACCTCGGATTTCTTCAGAACAGGGTGTGGGCATTATAATCCTGGTCTGGTGAACGAGATTCGAGGAGGGGAGAATTCTGTATAATGAATGAAACCCGCGAGCTCTTTGTGCGGTGCGGGAGAGGTACACAGCTTAGCTCTTACAGGGCCGGCCCCTATATCAGGGTAAACCAGTTTCTGCGTGCATTTCATTCTCGGCCAGCGCATCAGGAAACAAGAGATGAAGAATACGATCCATGTTTGGCCAGAACCACTCATAAGACAGGACGGATTGATTACCATCGCGGCGATCATCGAAACGGCCGGCATGGACCGCTGCCGCTTGTGGTACCGTGTGCCGGAGGCCTGCTCCGACTGGGTCACAAAGAGCGCAGACTCCTTTCTACTGGGTACCCTGTTCAGAGCCATGCGCGCCGGGCAGGATCTTCATGTGCATGGGACGGTATCGCCCTCCCTGCTTGTCAACTTGCAGGAATTCCAACGGGCTTGGTCGCTCTGGCTGCCCAGACATTATCAATGTGTGGACCTGCGTACGGACCACGAAGAGGAACGCAGGCCGGTCCCCGGGCAGGAGGCAATCCTGGGTTTCTCCGGGGGAGTCGACTCGGCCTTCTCGGCATGGAGTCACGGCTCCAGGCGTTCCGGCCCCGGCAAATACAAATTGACTGTCGGCTTGATGGTCCATGGGCTGGATATCCCGGTCGAGGAAACAGATGTTTTCGAGAGAGCCGCAGAAAAATCCCACCGCATGCTTGCAAGCATCGGCATGGAGTTGATCCCAATGGCCACCAATTTCCGCCAACTTGGCGATCGTTGGGACGACGCCCACGGGGCGGCCCTGGCCTCCTGCCTGACGCTCCTGGGCGGGCGGTTTGGCGCCGGTCTGATCGCCAGTTCCTATACCTATACCGAGCTCGTCCTGCCTTCCGGGTCGAATCCGGTGACAGATGGAATGTTGTCGAGCGATTCGTTCCAGATCATCCATGACGGCACTGCGGTCGCCCGGCTGGAAAAAATCGAGGCCCTTTGCCAGTGGCCCGAGGCGTTGCAGAATCTGCGGGTCTGCTGGGCCGGCCCGCACAAGGACAGGAACTGCTGTCGTTGCACGAAGTGCACTTGGGTGATGCTCGCCTTTCGAATCCTCGGACAGCCGCTGCCGGAGTCTTTCGAACGCGATCTGACCGACCGGGAGATCATGCGAATCCGTTCCGGCTACTACACCATGAAAAAAAGGTTTGAGCCTTTGTTGGCCCGGGCCAGGAAAGCCTCCATGACTGCTTCGTGGGTGCGGGCTTTGGCGTTTTCCATATGGATAAATCGCCTGCGGTTGGTCGCCATGCGGCCCATTCGGACTAGGAAGCTTGTCCGCCGGATCGACAACTTTCTGTTCCCTCCCCTTTAATATCCCGCGGAAATCGACTCCGAGGTAACCCTACGAGTTGCTCCGGCTTATAATGGGAACATGCCTTACGCCCGGATTGCTGTCCACGTTCCAACCGTCTCCGGCCTTTTTGACTATTCTATTCCCGCAGATCTGGAGGAAAAGCTCCGCGTGGGGCATCTGGTCACGATTCCGTTCGGAAAACAGACGGTGCAGGGCGTGGTGACGGCACTCACCGCCACCGCGGCAGTTGCAGAGACGAAACCGATCCTCGGCCTGCTCGATCCCTTGCCGGTCTTGACCCCGGCCCAGCTTGCCCTGGCAGATTGGATGGCGGACTATTTCCTCGCCTCCCGGGCGGCCATGCTGGACTTGATGCTTCCAGCCGGGCTGAGCCAGCAGGCGGACACCGTTTATCAGGTTGTGGATGGTAAACCAGAGACCCCGGGCGTTTCGAACTCCCCTGTCCAACGCCGGCTCGTTGATTTGCTTCATGAAAAAGGCCCATTGCGAGGCCGCCAGATCGACCGGCATTTCAAGAATGTGGATTGGCGCAAGCCGGCGCAGCACCTGGTTCGTACGGGCGCGTTGACGAGCCGGTCCATCCTGCCGGCCGCCTCGGTGCGGCCCAAGTTCGTTCGGACAGCCCAATTGGCCGTCCCGCCGACTGTGGCTGAAGCCGCCCTGCCCGGGCTCGGTAGGACGGCCGAGACTTTGAAGCGGCGGCAGGCCGCCCTGCGCTTCCTGCTGCGCGAACCTGCAGACGTCAATGTCTCGTGGGTCTACGCGGAATCCGGCTGCAGCCTGGCCGATCTGCAGGAGCTGGCGGAACGGGAATTGATCCTCCTGCGGGAGACCGAAATCTGGCGGGATCCCCTGGGGAAAATCGACAATATCGAAACGCCGAAACCCGAAATCGTCCTCACCCCGGAGCAGGAACGCGCCTGGGGTGAGATCGCCGCCGCTTTCGATGCCTCATCGCCGACCTCTCCTTTCCTCTTGCACGGCGTGACCGGCTCCGGCAAGACCGAGATTTACATCCGCGGCGCCCGCGAAGCCATCCGGCGCGGCAGGCAGGCCATCCTCCTCGTCCCGGAGATCGCCCTGACGCCCCAGACTGTGCGCCGTTTTATGGCCCATTTCCCGGGGCAGGTCGGCTTGCTGCATTCACGGCTGTCGGACGGGGAGCGCTACGATACCTGGCGGCGCGCCCGCCTCGGGACACTCAAGGTCATCATTGGGCCGCGCTCGGCGCTCTTCGCCCCGCTGCCGGACGTCGGATTCATCGGCGTGGACGAGTGCCACGACGGGTCGTATTACCAATCCGAGCCTCCGTTCTATTCCGCGGTACAAGCGGCCGTGGAA
>Ga0335069_10008631_pt1 | contig 14558 bp, 15 predicted proteins | sample Lox_Sample_11_FD_206714 | JGI IMG/M metagenome (GOLD analysis project Ga0335069, IMG submission 206714) | Soil microbial communities from Loxahatchee National Wildlife Refuge, Florida, United States - Lox_Sample_1.1 | ecosystem: Environmental > Terrestrial > Soil > Wetlands | place: USA... | reverse complement strand
GGGCCGCCAGCGCCGCGTCGAAGCGCTCCAGGGCCGTGTGAAAGCGCGCCACCCCCTCGGACCAGGGCAGCACCGGAGAGTCTTTCCATTTGTGCTGGCCCTGGGCGAGCGCAAGGCCCCAGTCCAGAAGGTCTCCGAGGTGCGCCAGGATTTCCCCCGCGCTCCGGGACCCGGGCGCGGCCCGGAAGCCCTCGAAGCCGGGCGGCGGGTCGCGGAACGCTTTGGCGCCCCGGTAGGCCAGCGTGGCGAGGGTGTGGCGCAAGAGGGCCCGGCGGGCCCGATCGTCGCTCATACGCGCAGCTCCATCCATTCGACGGCCCCCCGGTCCACTGCGTCCCGGATGCCGCGTTCCCGTGACGTGACGCGCGCCTCTCCGGTCTTCACCTCGACGAACACCACCCGCCGGACCGCGCCCTCCGACAGGCCGTCGAACACGATGAAATCTACCGGCGCGCCGAGAAACCGCGCGTCCCGGGGCGCAAAGGGGAACTGGGGCCAATAGGGCACCAGCTGCTCGGACACCTTGCCGGTGACCACGGCCAGCGAGCGCCGCACGGCGTCCCGCCGCACCTCGCGCGTGTAGCGGGCCTTCCACCACAGGAAGAGCGTCAGCAGGGCGACGACGCCGGCCGCGACGGCGATGAGCGTGGTCATGCGGGGGAATATATATTGCGCGTCCTCCACCCCCTCAGAGATCTCGACCCATGCGACCGTCGCTTTTCGCGCTGCTCTTCGCTCCGGCCGTCCTCGCCGCCCAGCAACCCTACGCCCCCCCCGCCCTCACCGCCGACGACTACGCCCGGGCCGAGAAGTTCATGGCCTACAACGCCGGGCCCCTGGTCTTCAACGGCGCGGTCCGGGGGACCTGGGCGGTGGGTGACCGGATCCTCTACCGCAACCAGACTCCCGCGGGCTCGGAGTTCATCGTGGCCGACCCGGTCCGGAAGACCCGGGCCCGGGCCTTCGATCAGACGGCCCTCGCCGCCGCCCTGTCGGCCGCCGCGGAGACCACGTACGACGCGATGCACCTTCCGTTCACCGACTTCGCCTACACGCCGGACGGCAAGTCCATCACGTTCGACGCCGGGTCCCGCCACTGGACCTGCGCGCTCGCCCCGGCGCACTGCGCGGGCGAGCGTCGTGAGCGGGACCGCGGCGACCGGAACGCCGTTCCGTCCCCGGACGGCAAGCGCGTGGCCTTCATCAAGGCCGACAACCTGTGGGTTCGAGACGTTCAGTCCGGCCAGGAAACCCAGCTGACCTCGGACGGCGTCCCGGACTTCGGATACGCCACGGACAACGCCGGCTGGGTGAAGAGCGACCGGCCCATCCTCGTGTGGTCTCCCGACTCGAAGAAGATCGCGACGTTTCAACAGGACCAGCGGGGCGTCGGCGAGATGTACCTCGTCCAGACCCGCGTCGGGCACCCCATCCTGGAGCGATGGAAGTACCCGCTCCCCGGTGACACCGTGGTCGCGATGATCCAGCGGGTCATCATCGACGTGGATCACGGCACGGTGATCCGCCTGCAGATGCCGCCCGATCAGCACCGGTCCACGCTGTGCGACCACATACTCTGCGACGGCGCCTGGACCGACGTGGACTGGAGCCCGGACGCGAGCAAGCTGTTCTTCGTGTCCACGTCGCGGGACCACAAGCAGGAGTGGGTCCGGGTGGCCGACGCCGCGACCGGCGCGGTCCGCGACGTGTTCTCCGAGACCAGTCCCACGCAGTACGAGTCCGGGTTCAGCGGCAGCAACATCCGTCCGCTCTGGAACACGAACGAGCTGATCTGGTTCTCCGAGCGCGACAACTGGGGCCACCTGTATCTGTACGACCTGGCCACGGGCAAGCTCAAGAACCGGATCACCCGGGGCGACTGGCCGGTCCTCGAGATCCTCCGCGTGGATGAGGCGTCCCGGACCGTCTGGTTCGTGGCCGCCGGCCGCGAGCCCGCAAACCCGTACTTCCGTCAGCTCTGGAGCGTACGGCTGGACGGCTCCCGGCTCACGAATCTGACGCCCGAGACGGGCGACCACGACGTGGTCCTGTCACCCGACGGAAAATTCTTCCTCGACAATTACTCCCAGCCCGACGTGCCCTGGGTCTCGGTCCTCCGGGACGCCGCGGGCAAGGTCGTCGTCCCGCTCGAAACGATGGACATCTCCAGGCTCGTGGCCACCGGCTGGAAGCCGCCCCTGGTGATCACCGTCAAGGCGCGCGACGGGAAGACCGATCTCTACGGGCTCCTGTTCCGGCCCACGGCGCTGGATACGACGAAGAAATACCCGATCGTGAACAACATCTATCCCGGGCCGCAGATCGGCAGCGTGGGGTTCTGGGGCTTCGCTCCGGCGCGCGGGGACGCCCAGGCGATGGCCGAGCTGGGATTCGTGGTCGTGCAGATCGACGCGATGGGGACGCCGATGCGCTCGAAGGCGTTCCACGACGCCTACTACGGCGACATGGGCGACAACGGGCTGCCCGATCAGATTGCCGGGGAAAAGGAGCTGGCGCGGCGGTACGCGTGGATCGATCTCGACCGCGCCGGCATCTGGGGTCACTCGGGCGGCGGCTTCGCCTCTACCGACGGCATCCTCCGGTACCCCGACTTCTTCAAGGTCGCGGTGTCCGAAGCCGGGAATCACGACAACCGGGATTACGAAGACGACTGGGGTGAGCGGTACCAGGGACTGCTGAACCCGACCGGTGGCCCCCAGGCGAGCTACGAAGACCAGGCGAATGAGCATCTGGCGCGGAACCTCAAGGGCAAGCTCCTGATCGCCTTTGGCACCACGGACAACAACGTCCCGCCCTACAATTCCCTGCTCCTCGTGGACTCGCTGATCGCGGCCAACAAGGACTTCGACCTCCTGGCCCTGCCCAACCGGCGCCACGGGTTCGGCGGCGAGCCCTACATGGTGCGGCGGCGGTGGGACTATTTCGTCAAGAACCTTCTCGGCGCCACGCCGCCGGCGGAGTACCAGATGCACACTCCCGCGGCGCCGGCCAACCGGAGGCCGTAGCTCCCGCCCCTGGCCCCGGGCTCACGCCCGGGGCCGGCGCCCTTGGCTTCCTTCGGGAACGGATTGTTCCGGATGATGGCGTCCCATTCCCGGGGCGAGCGCACGAAGAACTCGAGGTCCATCCCGAGCCGTTTCTTCAGACCCTGCTCGAGCCGGGCCTCGATCTCGGCCGGCGCATCCGGTCCCTCCAAGACGAGATTGCCGCTCTGCAGCAGGGTCCGCGGGTTCTTGAGTCCCAGCGTCTCGCACGCCCGCCGCAGGTCCGTCATCACGAGGGTCCGACCGCCGACGTTGACGCCGCGGATCAGGGCGATATGAATCATCGCTTCAGCTTCCCAGATCCCGAAAGATCCAGGCGACCACGAGCGCGGGAACCACGACGAATGCCGCCACCCCCAGCCAGAAGCCGCCCACGGGATCGCCCAGCCGGACCGAATCGACGGACGCGCGGGCGATCGCGATCCGGCAGCTGTCGCAGTCGATCGGCCGCAGGAACGGGATCCCCGAGACGGAATCGTCGCTGACCCGCACCGCATGCCAACGACGGGCCGAGTCGCCTTGCCAGACTTCGACCTGCTGGCGGGGGGACTTGGTATTGGGGACCACCAGATCGGTCCGGTGCCACCCTGCTCCGCAAGCCGAAAGCAGGAACGCGCCGGCCGGCATCCAGCGCGCCACGCCCACGCACGTCTTGGGGAACAGGGTGTTGACGTACCGCCGCGGGATCTGAACCGGCTCAGCCTCGGTCATCGCCCTGGGTCTTGCGAGCATCACTGTTCACGGCGCCTCGGGGTCACGTGGCCAAACGTCCGCGTAAAGTTCGCCCCGGCAATACCCCGGGACCGATGGGGGGATCGCGATCAGGGCCGACGGGCCGCCAGGAATCCCCGGGCGCCGAGCCAGGCGACGAAGAGCGCCGGCCATTGCGCGACGGCGGGCGGGTTCGAATCCCTGATCCCGAACCCGTGCCCGACGCCCGTCAGTACATGGAGCTCGGCCGAGCCGCCGGCGTGCCGGATCGCCTGGTACAGGGCGGGCAGCCCGTCGGCGATGGCGGGAGAGTCGAGCTCCCCGCAGAGCAGGAACGCGGGAGGCGTGCCCGCCGACCACGTGACGCTCTCCGGGATCGCGGGATAGATGAGACCCAGAAACGCCGGCTTCGCGCTCTGGCGCTCGACGGCATCCGCCGCGCCCGGTGCTCCCGTGTCGTACCGCGCGCCCGCCAGCGCGGCCAGCTCGCCTCCCGCGGAGAATCCGATGACGCCCACCCGGTCCGGAGCGACCCCCCAGGTGGACGCCCGGCTCCGCACCAGGCGAAGCGCGCGTTGTACGTCCTTGAGCGAATGCCCTTCGATCGTGTAGGTGGAGCCGGGCTCGCGCGCCAGCCGGTACTTGAGGACGAACGCCGCGATGCCGTGCGCGGCCAGCCAGCGGCCCACCCGGTAGCCCTCGTGGTCCATCCAGAGCTCCCGGTGGCCTCCCCCGGGGATGACGACCACGGCGGCCCCGGTGCCCTGCCCGGCGACGGGCAGGTACGGCGTCAGAGAGGGGAGGTGCACCTGCGACACGATATGCTCGCCGAGCTCCGTCAGGCGGACCGCTTCGGAGGCCGTCTTGCCTTCCGATCCCGGCGCGCCGTCGGGCCACAGGAGGACGGGCGTCGGCTCCTGGGCGGCCAGGGTGGAGGCGGCGACGGCCGTGACGAGAAACCGCAGGATCGTCATGCCGGCCCCTTGGTGTCGAGCGACAGCCGGGCGCGGGCCTGCGCGCGGCGCCCGTAGGCGAAGGTCCAGGTGATCGTCCCGATGAGGAGCGCCCCGAGGACGATCGGCGAAATCACGAGCACCGCGGCGGGCGGCAAGGTGTAGACCAGGGCGAGCCGGATCATGAACTCGAGCAGCGAGGTGACTCCCCACACGAGGGTCATCAGCCGAATGGTCCGCCGGACCCCGGGGCGTTCCCATCCGCGATTGAACTCCGCCAGATGTGCCGGATCCCGGCCCGCCGTGAAGTGCCGCGCAAAGTAGAACATGATCGGCCGCGGCAGGACCAGGGACCCCAGGCAGGCCGCCCCGAAGGCCCCGGTGAACAAGGACTCCCGGATGAGCAGCAGCTTGGGGCTGCCCCCCGCCGCCACCGCGGCCATGCTGACGACGATGCTCAGAATCGAGAGGACGGCCACAGGATCGACGGACCTGCTCCGCGTCAGGTCGACGAGACTCCAGGCCAGCGGAAACAGCGCCGCGATGGTCAGCGCGGTCAGCTCGGACGTCGAGAGGTAGCGTTTGCTCAGCTGATACAGGAGCACGGGGATGCCGGCGTTGAGCACGATGCTGACCAGCAGGTCCCGGCGAAGCGCGGGGGGAGGCGCGGACGGAGTGGCCGTCAGAGAAGCCCGCCGGAGGCGGAGAGCCGGCCGACGAACGGGAGCATCCCGGTCCGTTTCATGAATCGGGGCGGCGGGATTCGAACCCGCGGCCTCCTGGTCCCAAACCAGGCGCGCTACCGGACTGCGCCACGCCCCGAACTGCTGGTCGCCTCGAAAAGCTACATCCCCCGGCGAAGCAGCATTTCCGCCAGGGCCCGAAAGGCTCTCCCCCGGTGCGAGACCCGGTGCTTCGCGGCCGGCGGAGCCTCCCCGAACGTCATGCCGAGCTCGGGCGAGAAGAAATAGGGATCGTACCCGAACCCCCCCGACCCCCGCGGCTCGAGCACCACCCGCCCCTCACACACCGCCTCGACGATCTCGGGCGTCGCGTCCAGCCGGTCGAGATACGCGACCACGCACCGATAGCGCGCCGTCCGGCCGCGCTCGGGCACATCCCGGAGCGCCGCGACGAGCTTGGCGTTGTTCCGCTCGTCCTGGTCGGCATCCTTCGCGCCGGCCCCGGCCCACCGGGCCGAGTGGACTCCCGGCGCCCCGCCCAGCGCGTCGACTTCGATCCCCGAATCGTCCGCGACGGTCGGCAGGGCCCCGCCCGTGCGCTCCGCGAAGTACCGCGCCTTCAGCACCGCGTTCTCCACGTAGGTGTCGCCGCTCTCCAGCTCCTCCTCGGCCGGCAGCCGGTCCAGCAGGCGGTCCGCCGGAAACAGGAGCTCGAACGGCAACCCCTCGAGCAGCGACCGGATCTCCCGCGCCTTGCCGGCGCTCCGGGTCGCCACCAGGAGCTTCATTCGCCCCGCAGGCGGCGCGTCAGCTCCGTCGTGGACCGTCCCGGCACGAGGGGCACGCGCACGACCCGTCCCCCCCACCCTTCCACCTCGTCGGCGCCGACGATGGCGCTCCGCTCATAGTCCGCGCCCTTCACGAGGACGTGCGGCCGGAGATGGCGGATCAGCTCGAGCGGCGTGTCCTGCTCGAAGATCACCACGCAGTCCACGCAGGCCAGCGCCGCGAGCACCCGGGCCCGCTCGTCCTGCGGCACCAGCGGGCGGTCCGGACCCTTCTCCAGGCGCCGCGCCGAGGCGTCGCCGTTCACGCCCACGATCAGGCACGCGCCCTCACGACGGGCGGCCTCCAGCAGGGCGATGTGCCCCACATGCAGCAGATCGAACACGCCGTTGGTGAAGACGACGCGTCCGCCTTCCCCCAGGCGCCAACGCGCCGCCCCATCCCAGGAACGGATCTTCCCTGCGGTGTTCATGGTCGTGGAAGCCGCCTAAAGAGACTCGTCCGCCGATGGGTGCAGAATGAACGTATGGTCGAACAGCGGGAGCTGCACCCGCTCGGTGTAGCGGGTCTCGATGTGGATCTTCCGCGGATCGGACGTCCGGGTGATCTCGAGTGCGTCGGCCGCGTCGTTCGGCAGGCCGATGTCCTGGATCGCGGCCTCGAGACGCCGCCGGATGGTGCCGTTGTCGATGGCCGACGCCAGCCGCGCCTGCGAGTCCATCTCGTCCACCAGGCGGTAGTACCGGAAGAACACCTCGCCGATGTGGACTCCGTAGTAGAGGGCGGCGACGAAGATCAGCAGGGACACGAGACACCCCAGCGAGCTGGCGCCCCGGCGCCCCCGGAGGGGGAGGGTCACCATTGCGACTGGGCCCCGTCCACGATTTCCGTGACGAGCTTGTCGAGGGCCTGCTTCCGGCCGTCCGCTTCCGCGGGCGGCGCGTAGTCGCCCTGCACCGTCAGACCCTGCCGCTGCCAGATGGTCTTGCCCTCCCGCTGATCGAGGACTTCCACGTCCACCGTCACCTGCACCTGCCGCCGCGTCACGGGCGCCTGCCCCTGCCCGGGAACGAACGCCAGAGGCACGTCGGCCTGGTAATTCACGATCCGGCCCCGCACCAGCGCGTCCGCCGTCTGCTCCCCGGCCAGCCGGAGACCCAGCCGCCCTTCGAACGCCTGCCGTACCGCGTCGTTCACTTCCTGCGTCAGCTGCGGCACCGGCGTCTGGTTGTCGAACGGCTGAATCGCCACGGTCTTGATGTTCGGAAGGCCGCCGCCGGCGAACCCGTAGAGGCACCCCGTGAGGATCCCCGGAACGACGCTAGCGCCGAGCGCGCCACAGAGCCGCTGGAACCACCGCCGTCGAGTCGATCCCCGCCACCGTGAACTGAAACCGCGCTGCCGCATCGGGAAACTCCATCTGGGCCCGCGCGGGCCAGCCGTTGCCGTCGTACTCCGTGTGGCACCGCGCCACCACTCCACGCTCGCCGCGCCACTCCACGTCCAGTGAGGCCAGGATGCCCGGGCGCGCGCCCTGCCGCGCCACGTACGTCAGGGTGTCCGTCCCCGACACGAATCGCCACGCCCAGCGCGGCGGCGTCGTGCCCGCCACCCGCCCGCCGAATACGCCCGCATCGGGAGCGGGCGGCCGGACCACACCGAACGCGCTCCAGAACATCGGCACCCCGCGGACCATCGACCGGAAGTCCCGGTCGGGATCGGCCCAGAGCACGGAGTCTCCGATCACGACTCCCGCCCCCGCGGACATCCCCAGCGCCGCCGCATAATCCAGCCGCAGCGAGTCCGGGGGCGCCACTCGGGCGGTCGCCCGCCCGGCGCCGTTCACCTTCCGGTCTTCATACCGCCACCGGACCCGGATGGCGGCGGTATGCCGGGGTTCGGTCCCCCGCACCCACGCCATCACCGAATCCCGCGACGCCGGCGCCAGAGCATTGGGCACCAGGGCTCCCGGGCGGCACGACCAGCCGAGAACCACGAGCACCCCCGCGCCAATGTAGGAGAGGGGTCGGGGCCGGTCAAGCAGAAATCGTTGCCCGCTCAGTAGTTAAACCCGAAAAACAGGTCCACGAAGTGGCGTCCCTGGTCCGCCGCGGGCAGCGAGTACTCGGAGAGATCCCCGTCCGAGAAGCGCCATCCCATGTCGAGACGGAGCACGAACGCGGGGCCGATGGGCATCCGGAGCCCCAGCCCCGCCGCGCCGAGGTCGCCCCGGCCTTCGGTCGCCTGGCTCCAGGCCCGCCCATAGTCCGAGAAGAACGCGCCCTGCACGCCCGGGAACCGCAGCGGACCGAAGGGGAATCCCAGGGTCAGGTAGTCGGTGATCGGGAATCGCCATTCGAGGTTCAGCATCCAGGCGCGCGTGCCGGCGACGTAGGCGTAATAGGGGTAGCCCCGGATCCCCCAGGATCCGCCGATGTTGGTCTCGCGCGGACGCTCGCCGCCGCCGTAATACGCCATGGCCCGGAAGGCGAATCCCGACCGGAGGCTGGTGCGCCAGTACCTCCGGTAGTCGCCGAAGGCCACCCACGAGTCGAACCGCCCGTGGCTGACGTCGTTGACGACGCCGCCCGTGAACGCGTAGCGCTCGCCGTCGATCGGCCCGGTGTCGAGCCAGAGGGTGTTGTCCTTCACGTAGCTGAGATAGTCCGACGAGAGCCATCCCACCCGATGGAGCGCGGTCGGATCGCCGTTCTCGAGGACGTCGATCGACCCGAAGTCGAACCGGTCGGAATGCTCCAGCCGGTACTCCAGCTCCACCCGTCGGAACCGGTCCAGCGGATACCGGATCTGCCCCAGCACGCCCGTAGACGTTTCGTCGTAGACGGTGCTCAAGTCCCCTTCGAAGAACTCCCCCCGCAGGCGGAAGAACCCCACGCCCCAGTTGATCCGGTGCGCCTGATTGAGGTACAGGAGCGTGCCGTTGATGTTGCCGAAGAAGTTGCCGAGGCCCGAGCCCTGGAAGGACGACAGCTCGAGCAGCATCAGGTGGTCTTCGAGGAGATCCGAGAAGAGGAAATCCGCCCCCTGCGCCGCGCCCAGCCCCGGGACCACGATCGCGTCGCCCGCCGCGAAGTCGAGCGTAAATCGGCGCCGGTACGGCTGCGGGCGCTCCGCCTCGGCGGTCGTCGCCTCGAGCTCGGGCCACGCCCAATCGGGGGGCCGGCGGTCCGCGGCGAGGGAAATCGTCGTTCCCGTCGTGGTGTCGCTCGACAGGCGCGCCGTGTAGATCCCGTACGAGAGGTCGGCGAAGCCGCCGAACACGATCGTCGAATCGCCGGCCACGAACTGGGGATCGAACGCGCCTCCGATCGCGTCGGTGACCCGGCGTCCGGTGCCGTTCCGGTCGATCTCGTAGACCTGGGGTGAGCCGGCCCGATCGCTCGAGAACCAGATCTTCCCGGTGCCCGGATCCCAGCGCGGGCCGGTGTCCCGCCAATCGCCGTAGGTGAGGTAGGCGATGGTCCCCGACGCCAGGTCGAGCGTGAAGAGATTCCGCGCCCCCGAGACCCCGAACGCGGTCCGGTCGGACGAAAAGACCACGGTCCGCCCGTCGGGACTCACCGAGGGGTCCACGTCCTGGTACCGGTCGTTGGTGAGACGCTCCAGCCGGCTGTCCGACAGCCAGAGGCGGTACAAGTCCGAGTAGCCGTTCTCGGCGAGAGCCGAAAACACCACGCTCTGCCCGTCGGGGGTCCAGGACGGCGAGAGAATTCCCACGAGGGCCGGGAACTGGTACCGGCCCACCATCTTCCCCCGCTTCAGGTCCCAGATGAAGAGCGCGTCCCGGTCCAGGTACTTGCTGGTGAACGCCAGCAGGTCGCCGTGCACGTCCATCCGGGAATCGAAGAAGTGGAACGACTCGAACTCGGGCGTCCGCTCCCCCTTCACCACCGGGTGGCGGTCCTCGCCGTCCAGGCGGGCCGTGTAGATGTCGGTGTAACCGTCGGAGGGGGAGAAATAGAGGATCCGCGAGAGACTGTCCGCCGCCCCGAACGCCACCGTGGGCTTGATGGCCAGAGTCCCCACTCGGCGCGCCTCGAGCGCCAGCGGCCGCGACGCCTGCACCACCGGGTAGTACTGCTGCCGCATCCAGTACTGCCACGCTTCGGAAATCTTCTCCAGGCTTTCGCCGTAGACGGCCTGGACGAGCTTCTCGAACGAGTCGTACTTCCAGCGCTGGTCGTAGACGTCGAGGATGCGCCACTCCCCGTACCGCTGGGCCAGGAACGCGTGAATCTTGGCGCCGAGGGGATAGATGGCCCCGCCCTGCGCGTAGGTGAGCTGCGGCAGGGTGGGCAGCTCTCCCGTGACCGTCAGCTCCCGCAGGAGCATTTCGCCCTGGGTGTCGGTCCCCACCGAGAAGAACTCCGCCAGTCCCTCGGTCCACCACAAGGGCAGCTCGGCCTGGTGCTCGCGCGCGTACCGGCGGTACGTCTGGGCCTCGAGGCTGAGCTGGAACACGTGCACCAGCTCGTGGCGGATGGTGTGCTTGAAGTCGTAGTAATTCCCGGTGAACGGCAGAGTCACGCGCTCCTTGGCGAAGTCGGTGACGCCCAGCAGGCCTTCGGGGGGAACGTAAGGGAGAATGTTGGTCTGCTCGAAATCGGTGTGCGAGGCGTAGACGATCAGGGGGACCCGGTGTCCGATTTCGTGATTGAACCGGTGCGCGAGGACCGTATAGCTCTCTTCGGCGTACGCGAGCGCGACCCGGGCGAGCTCCTCCTCCGCGGGATAGTAATGCAGGTCCACGTGCGGGCCCTGCATCACCCGCCAGTCGAACTCGCGGAACTGAACCTTGTTCTCCCCGAAATAGCCGAACTGGGCCCGCGCCGCCCCCGGCGCCAGGGCCAGCACCGTCACCGCCAGCGCCGCCCACCGCCTCATCGATGCACGCTGCGGATACGGTCGCCCTGCGTCACCGCGTCGAGCACCGACAGGTCCGACGTCACGTGCCCGAAGATCGGGTAGGTGCCGTCGAGCCGGGGTTCCTGGCCCACGGTGATGAAGAACTGGCTGCCGCCGGTGTCGGGACCGGACAGCGCCAGACCCACCGACCCGCGCTGGTATCGTCGCGGGCTCAGCTCGTCCCGGAGCGCGAACCCGGGCCCGCCCCAGCCGTCGTCCCGGGGATCACCGCTCTGGATCACGAAGTTCGGCACGACCCGGTGCCAGTGGTCGCCGTCGAAGTAGCGGCGGTCCACCAGCGCGAGAAATGCCGCCACGGTGAGGGGGGCGTCGCCGGGCAGGAGCTCCACCGTGATCGAGCCGCGGTCCGTCTCGATGGTGACGGTCGGGTTGGCGGTGCCGTGCAGCGCCGGATAGAGGTAGCGCCGGGCGGCGTCGCGGTAGTCGCCGTCGGTCTTGCCGGTCGCGACCGGCGGCGCCGTCTGCCACGCGCCCGGCAACGGCCCCGGGCAGCTCGCCGCGGCCATCCGCCACGCCAGGTAGTCGACCGGCCGCGGCACGACGCCGAAGAACCGGGTGGTGACGGCGTCGAGACCGGCCGGCCCGGACTCCGCGACGGCACAGAGGGCCTTCACGGCCGACAGCCGCGCGTCGTCGATGGGATCACCCGCCGCCCGGCGGTACGCCTCGATCAACGGATCGACCTGCCCCACGTCGGGACGCCGCCCGATCGCGTCCGCCGCCAGTGAACGCACGGCGGGATCTCCGTTGGCCAGGAGCTTGAGCGCCCGCGCCGGCAATCCCGCATCGGTCGCGGGAACGACGGCGATCAGTCCCGTGAGCGCCTGCGCCACCACCCGCCCGTCCGGATCGTCGAGGAGCCGTTCGAGTCGGGGACGGTCCTTCGCGGCGCCGTCCGCTTCGGCCGCGACGCTCCGCCAGTGCCAATCCGAATTGGCGGCCAGCGTGTCCGCGAACGCGACGCCGGCCGCCGGGTCCGCTTCGGCGAGCCCGATCGCGGCCTGGCGCCGCACGGCGAAATTGGCGCTCGGCAGATGGGCCCGGAGGGCGACGACCGCCGCGGAGCCCCGGCTCACCCCGAGCGTCGTTTCCGCCACGACCGCGACACCGGTCACGCCGTCGGAGGCGAGGGGCGCGACGGCGGGTGAGATCGTCGAATCCCGGAAGCTCGCGAGCGCGCGGAGCGTGTTGATCCGGACGTGGTAGTCCGAATCGGTGAGATGCCCCCGCAGCCGGCTGATGACGGCGTCCCGGGACTGGCGCGCGCCGTCCACCAGGCGCGCCGTCATCCCCCGCAGCGCCGCCGCCCGCACGGTGGCGTCCTGATCGTCGGTGGCGGTGAGCAGCGCCTGGAAGGAGCGCGGGTCGCCCACCCGGGCGAGGGACGACACGGCGTTCCACCGCACCAGCGCGTCGGGATCTCCGCTGAAGCGCACCAGGGACACCACCGGGGCGGCCGCCCCCAACCGCCAGGACTCGAGCAGGGCCCGCGAGACCGCCTGATTCGGCGTGCCCACCCGGCCGCCGTCGATGATCAGCTGCAGCGCCCGCGCCCCGTCGGCGCCGCCGATCTTCGCGATGGCGGCGACCGCCTCGAACACCCCGAACCCCTGGGAATCAGGCGTGACCCGCTGGACCAGATCCAGGAGCGGCTGAACCGCCCGCGGATCCCGCAGCAGTCCCAGGGCGAAGGCCGCCGCCGCCCGGACCCCGTCCACGGTATCGGCCAGGGCCGTGATCAGCATCGACGTCGCGGCCGTGTCGCCGATGCGCCCCGCGGCCAGCGCCGCCTGCCGCCGCGTCCCCGCGTCCGCCTGCTGCAAGCCGTCCCGCAACAGGCCCTCGTCGAACGACCGGGCATCCGAGGCCGCGAGCAGACGCGCGAGCTCTCCCACCGCCGCCTCGTCCACCGCGCCGGGCGCGGGCGCGGTGGGCTGCTGCGCCCGCAGGGCCCGCGGACCGGCGGCCGCCAGCGCGACCGCCAGCGTCAGCCAGCCGCGCGGACTAGAGACGAACGGGGTCCGACGTCGGCGCCAGCAGATCACGCACGTGCTCCGGAATCCGGGTGGGTGCATGGCCCCGGTCGAGGGCCATCAAGGAGGTCTGCGCCGTGGCGAGCAGCTCGCCGGTCCCGGCCCGCTCGACCGCGTATCCGAAGGTCACCCGCCGGCTCGCGACCTCGCGGACCCAGCAGCGCACGCGAACCAGATCGTCGTAATGGGCTGCGCGGCGGTAGCGCAGCTGCAGGTCGGTGACGGCCAGGTAGACCCCCTGCCCTTCCATTTCTTTGTAAGTCACCCCGGTCCCGCGCAGGTGTTCCGTCCGCGCCATGTCGAGCCAGATGACGTAATTCGCGTGGTACACGAGGCCCATCTGATCGGTCTCGGAGTAGTTCACCCGGTGCTCGATGGCCGTGATCACGCGGCGCCTCCCGGCCGCCAGGCCACGATCTCGGCCCGGTCCCCGGTGGTGACGCCGGCGGCCGCCGCCTCGTCCGTATCGAGGTGCACCTCGGTGGCGTGGGCCGGGCCGGCCCGGACCAGGAGTCCGTCGAACACCACCCGGCGGCTCCCCGTGCCGCAGACCACGTCGATCCAGTCGCCGTCCGCGATGCCCAGGCGCGCGGCGTCCGCGGGCGAGCAGTGCAGGTGGCGGGCCGCCACGATCACGCCACCATCGAGCGTCACGGAACCCGCGGGGCCCACCAGCGTCACGCCGCCGACCGATCCCGACAGCCGGCCCGAATTGGCCACGTGCGCCGGAACGCCGAGGAGCCGCGCGTCGGTGAGCGCGAGCTCGACCTGGGTGGCGCTCCGGGGCGGGCCGACCACGCGGACCCCGGCGCACGTCCCCTTGGGGCCCACGACGTCGATCCGCTCCCGGGCCGCGTACTGCCCCGGCTGGGTGATCATCCGGTCGACGGTGAGCGACTTCCCCTCACCGAGCAGCCGGGTCACATCGGCCGACGAGAGGTGGAGGTGGCGGTTGGAGACCCCGATGGGGACCGTGGTGCCGACGGGCGACGTCATTCCCCGTAGGGGATCCAGATGTTCTTCACCTGCGTGGCGTGCCGCAGAAACTCCTGCCCTTCGCCCCGGGCCGGGTCGAGCCAGTCCCGCCGCCGGTCGGTGGCCCAGGTCCGCTTCAGGTTTCCGGCGGACGCGTCCTCGACCACCTTCACGCCGGCCGCCGTGCCCCAGTACCACACCGCGTCCACGTCCAGGTGCTCGGCGAGCACCTTCGCCAGCGCCTCGCGGTCCCCGGTGACGATGTTGATCACCCCGTCAGGCAGGTCCGAGGTCTCGAGCACCCCGTAGAAATCCGTCGCGGAGAGCGGATGCCGCGGAGACGGGACCACCACCACGGTGTTCCCCACCGCGACCGCCGGCGCCACCAGCGACACGAAGCCGAGG
>Ga0335069_10008630_pt1 | contig 14559 bp, 12 predicted proteins | sample Lox_Sample_11_FD_206714 | JGI IMG/M metagenome (GOLD analysis project Ga0335069, IMG submission 206714) | Soil microbial communities from Loxahatchee National Wildlife Refuge, Florida, United States - Lox_Sample_1.1 | ecosystem: Environmental > Terrestrial > Soil > Wetlands | place: USA... | reverse complement strand
CCTGCTCGGCGCCGACCTGCCGGCGGCGCAGCGCGAGCTGAACCTCGCGGCGCAGCCGCCCGCAGTCATCCTGCTGGCGGGCCTGCAGGGCGCGGGCAAGACGACGACGGCGGCGAAGCTGGCGCGATGGCTGGTCGCGGAGCGCGGCAAGAAGGTGGTCGCGGTATCGACCGACGTCTACCGCCCGGCGGCGATCGAGCAGCTGAAGACGGTGGCCGCGCAGGCCGGCGCGGAATTCTTCCCGAGCAGCAGCGGCGAGAAGCCGGTCGACATTGCGCGTCGCGCGCTGGATCACGCGCAGCGGCGCTTCTTCGACGTGCTCATCGTCGACACGGCCGGACGGCTTGCCGTCGACGAGGAGATGATGCGCGAGGTGGCCGAGCTCCACGCGGCATTGAAGCCGGTCGAGACGCTGTTCGTCGTCGACGCGATGCTCGGACAGGACGCGGTGAATACGGCGCGCGCGTTCGGCGATCGACTGCCGCTCACCGGCGTGATCCTGACGAAGCTCGACGGCGACTCGCGCGGCGGCGCCGCACTGTCCGTCGTCCACGTCACCGGCAAGCCGATCAAGTTCGTCGGCGTCGCGGAGCGCATCGCCGGCCTGGAGCGCTTCGATCCGGAACGGATGGCCGGACGCGTCCTCGGAATGGGCGACATCGTCGCGCTGGTCGAGGACGTCAGCCGGTCGATCGACGTCGACAAGGCGAAGAAGCTCGCGCAGCGCGTGCAGTCCGGCGAGCGCTTCGACCTCAACGACTTCCGCGACCAGATCGGGCAGATGCGCCGGATGGGCGGGCTGTCCGGCATGCTCGACAAGCTGCCGGTGCAGCTGTCGGCGGCGGCGGGCCAGGTGGACCCGAAGCAGGCCGAAAAGCAGATGCGGCGCGTCGAAGGCATCGTCGACTCGATGACGCCGCAGGAGCGCTCCAGGCCGGAACTGATCAAGGCGTCGCGCAAGCGGCGGATCGCCAGCGGCGCCGGCGTCACCGTGCAGGAGGTCAACCGCCTGCTGAACCAGTTCGAGCAGATGCAGGCGATGATGAAGCAGATGCGCAAGGGCGGCCTGGGGAAGCTGATGCGCGGGATCGGCGCGCTGCGCGGAATGCCCGGAATACCGCGGAAATAGGCCGCCGCGGGTGCATCCCGCGGCGCCAACCCCCCGCCCGGCGGGCGAGGGGTTGCGGTCGCTTCGCCGCGACGCCGCTCGGCGCGGCCGGCCTCAGAACTTGTAGCCGACGCCCACGCCGATCAGCCACGGATCGACGCGGACCTTGCCCAGCGTCGTGCCGTTGTCGGTGAGGTCGGTGCGGATCTGGATGTACTTCGCATCGAGGTTGACGACCCAGTTCTTGTCGACCGCGAAGTCGATGCCGCCCTGCACCGCCGGCCCGAAACTCGAGCGCTTCAGGTCGGCGCCCGGCACCGCGAGGCTGACGTCGGAGATCAGCGTGTAGTTGATGCCGACGCCGACATACGGGTCGACCGCGGTCGCCGGAAGGAAATGGTATTGCGCCAGCAGCGTCGGCGGCAGGTGCTTGAACGTCCCGATGTCGCCGCTCGGAATCGATACCGTCTGCTTCTGCGGATAGGTCAGGATGAGTTCGGCGGCGATGTTGTTCGTGAAGAAGTACGAGAAGTCGACCTCCGGGATCGTCTTCTTGTTGACGTGGATCGCGTCCGCCGGCAGGCCGAGCGCGCCGATCGCATCCGACTTGTTGGCCGGAATCAGTTCCTCGACGCGGAAGCGCGCCTCCCAGGTGCCTTCCTGGGCCTGAACCGCCGACGTGGCGGCGAGCGCGGCCAAGGACGCGGCGACCAACGCGCCTGTTGCTGTGCATTTCATGTTTCGACTCCTATCTGACCCGAGATAAAGACAATCATCGCAGTGTGGTTGAGGCATGCTGCACCGCGATTGACGTCGATCAACGCACGCGGCGCGCCGCGGCCGGTCGTGGGCGGGAAACAACGAAGCGCCGGAAGATTGACGCGGATCAGACGCGCCCGGGCGCAGCAGGCGCTGGACTTGCGGGCGCGGCGTATTGCCAATGCGCGTTGCGGGCGGCGAGGACGGCATTCGGATATTCCGGGCGCCCGAGCGAGCCGTTATAGCGGCCGAGCGCGCGGAACAGGTCGCCGCTTTCCAGGTCGAGATAGTGGCGCAGGATCACGCAGCCGAAGCGCAGGTTCGTTCGCATCTCGAACAGCGCGCGCTCGTCGCCGTCGCCGATCGACCGGACCCAGAACGGCATCACCTGCATGTAGCCGCGCGCACCGGACGAGGAGATCGCGTACTTGCGGAAATTGCTTTCGACCTCGATCAGGCCAAGGACCAGTTGCCGGTCGAGCGCGGCGCGCGTGCATTCGTAGTCGAGCGTCCGCAGCAGGTCCACCCGAGTGCGGTACTCCGGGCTGCGGTCCTGCAGTCGCGCCGACATTTCGGCGAGCCAGCGGACGAACTCGAGACGATCGCCGACGGTCGCGAACCGCCGCTCCGGCGGCCGGCGGTCGGCAATGCGCGCGGCGAGAACGGTGCGGACCGCGTCGGCGAGCGGCTCCTCGACCTGGGCGCCGGCATGCGCCAGCCCGCTCCACGAGAGCATGGGCCACGCCGGCCACACCGATGCGGTCCGCGCGAGCCTGCGGAAGATCCTGCGGCGCGCCGCGTCGTGCTCAGCCGGCGGGCGGCTGCGTCGCATCCCGGAGTCGCCCGGCGAGAAATTCGACGGCGCCGCCGAGTGGAACCGGCGTCGTCTGCAGCGTGCGGCGCGCGACGTACTCCAGCTCGCCGCTCTTGATGCCGCGCTCGCCGATCGTCAGCCGATGCGGGATGCCGATCAGTTCCATGTCGGCAAACATGGCTCCCGGCCGTTCCCCGCGATCGTCGAGCAGCACGTCGATGCCGCGCGATTCGAGCTCCGCATGGAGGCGGTCGGCGAGTTCGCGGACCGGTGCGGACTGCCGGTAGTTGACCGGGCACAGCGCGACCTGGAACGGCGCCATGGCGTCCGGCCAGATGATGCCGCGCTCATCGTGGTTCTGCTCGATGGCGGCGCCGAGCAGGCGAGTGATCCCGATGCCGTAGCACCCCATCCGCATGATCCGCGGCTGGCCCGATTCGTCGATGAACTGGAGCTTCATGCGCTCCGGGTACGGCAGGCCCGCGAACACGTGGCCGACCTCGATGCCGCGCTGGATCGCGATCACGCCGCGGCCGTCCGGCGACGGGTCGCCCGCGACGACGTTGCGCAGGTCGGCGACGAGCTCCGGCAGCGGGAGATCGCGGCCCCAGTTGACGCCGCTGAAGTGGTAGTCGGTCTCGTTCGCGCCGCAGACGAAATCGCTCATCATCGCCACCGTGCGGTCGGCGACGACGCGTACCGGACGGCGCGTCCCGATGGGCCCGAGATAGCCGGGCGGGCAGCCGAAATGATCCAGGATTTCGGCCGGCGTCGCGAACCGGAAACCCACATCGAGCCCCGGCACCTTCGACGCCTTGATCTCGTTCAGCTCGTGGTCGCCACGCAGCAGCAACAGCCAGACCTCCGCCGGCTTGTCGGGCTGGTCAACCGCCAGGACGATCGATTTCACGGTCTGGACCAGCGGCAGCCGGAGCAGTTCCGCGACGTCCTCGCAGCGCGCCTTGCCCGGCGTCGGCGTCTTTGCGAACGCTGCCGCCGGCGGCAGGCGCCGTTCGATCAGCGGCAGCGCTTCGGCCGTCTCGACGTTGGCCGCATAGTCCGACGTCGGGCACCAGGCGATCGCGTCCTCGCCGGTGTCGGCGATCACCTGGAACTCATGGCTGGCGTTGCCGCCGATGTTGCCGGTGTCCGCGGCGACGGCGCGGAAACTCAGCCCGAGCCGCGTGAAGATCCGCTGGTAGGCGTCGTACATCGCCTGGTAGCTGCGCCGCGCGCCTTCCTCGTCGCGATCGAACGAATACGCGTCCTTCATCGTGAACTCGCGACCGCGCATCACGCCGAAACGCGGCCGCCGCTCGTCGCGGAATTTCGTCTGGATGTGATAGAAATTCGCGGGCAACTGCTTGTAGCTTCGCAGCGACTCGCGGGCCAGGTCGGCGATCACCTCCTCGCTCGTCGGCTGCACGACGAAATCGCGCTCGTGGCGATCCTTCACGCGCAGCAATTCCGGGCCCATCTTCTGCCAGCGGCCGGATTCGATCCACAGCTCGGCGGGCTGGATCACCGGCATCAGCAGCTCGATCGCGCCGGCGCGATCCATCTCCTCGCGGACGATCCGCTCGATCCGGCGTATCGAACGCAGACCAAGCGGCAGGTAGGTGTAGATGCCGGCCGCGGCGCGCCGAATCATGCTGGCCCGCAGCATCAGCCGGTGGCTGACGACCTCGGCGTCCGCCGGGGCTTCCTTCAGGGTGGAGATGTAGTAGGCGCTGGCACGCATCGGGAGGCACCGACCGGCCATCACGACGCGCGAGACGCGTGTCGAAAAATGACAGTCCGGTCATATAATCGGCTGAGATGATATAGGTTCAGGTGATGACATGCTTGACAAGGACGGCTACCGCCCGAATGTCGGCATCATCCTGCTCAATGAACGGAGCGAGGTCTTCTGGGGCAAGCGTGTCAGGCAACACTCGTGGCAGTTCCCGCAAGGGGGAATAAAGTACGGAGAGTCGCCGCAACAGGCGATGTTCCGTGAGCTGTACGAGGAGATCGGCCTGCGCCAGGAGCATGTCCGGGTCATTGCGCGGACGCGCGAATGGCTCCGCTACGACGTGCCGGAGCAATGGGTGCGTCGCGACCTCCGCGGCAACTACCGGGGCCAGAAGCAGATCTGGTTCCTGCTGCGCCTGACCGGCCGCGACTGCGACGTCTGCCTGCGCCGCTCGGAAAAGCCGGAGTTCGACGCCTGGCGCTGGCACAGCTACTGGATCCCGCTCGACGCCGTCATCGAGTTCAAGCGCGACGTCTACCAGCAGGCGTTGCTGGAGTTGTCGCGCTTCGTGTTCCGGACCGGCCGGCGCGGCGCGCGCGACGGCGACCGACACCCCGGCATCGGCCTGCGCGTGCACCGGCTAGAGCACGACGAGGTTGTCCCGGTGGATCAGTTCGGGCTCGGTGACGAACCCCAGAACCTGCTCGATGGCGCCTGAAGGGCGCCTCGCGATGAGGCGCGTCTCGCGGCTCGCGTAGTTGATCAGGCCGCGGGCGAATTCGCGGCCGTCGGGGTCGACGCAGGACACGACATCGCCGCGGGCGAACTCGCCGCGGACATCGACGACGCCGATCGGCAGCAGGCTCTTGCCCTCGCCGCGCAGCGCGCGAGCCGCGCCGGCATCGACGACCACCTGCCCGCGGGTCTGCAGGTGATCCGCGAGCCACTGCTTGCGGGCCGCCAGCGGCGCCATTTCCGCCGAGAGTTCGGTGCCGATCGCCTCGCCGCGCGCAAGGCGGAGCAGGACGTCCGGCTCGCGCCCTGACGCGATGACGGTCGACGCGCCGCTGCGCGCCGCACGCCGTGCCGCGAGCACCTTCGTGATCATGCCGCCGCGCCCGATCGAGCTGCCCGCCCCGCCGGCGACGCGCTCGAGTTCCGGGTCGCCGGCGGTTGCGCGGCGGATCAGGACGGCGGCCGGATCGCGGCGCGGATCGGCGTTGAACAGCCCGGACTGGTCCGTCAGTATCACCAGCGCATCGGCCTCGACGAGGTTGGCGACCAGCGCGCCGAGGGTGTCGTTGTCGCCGAAGCGGATCTCGTCCGTCACGACGGTGTCGTTTTCGTTGATCACCGGCACGACGCCGAGTTCCAGCAGCGTGAAGAGCGTCGAGCGGGCGTTGAGATAGCGGACGCGGTCGGCGAGGTCCGCGTGCGTCAGCAGCACCTGCGCGGCACCGACGCCATGGGCGCGGAAGCGGGATTCGTAGGCCTGGACCAGCCCCATCTGGCCGACGGCCGCCGCCGCCTGCAACTCGTGCACGACGACCGGCCGCCTGCTCCACCCGAGGCGCTGCATTCCGGCGGCGATCGCGCCACTGGACACCAGGAGAACCTGCCGATCGAGATCGTGCAGCGCGGCGATCTGGCGCGCCCAGTTGGAGATCGCATCGACGTCCAGCGCGATGCCGTCATTCGTGACCAGGCTGCTGCCCACCTTGACGACGATCCGGCGCGCGGCCTGCAGACGCGACGCCGGAGGCGTCGAGGCGGACGCGGCGGCGCCGTCGGCGACGTCCTCAGTCATCGTCCGCCTCCGCGGCCACCGGCGCTTCCGCCGCGTGCGCCGCGAGGAACTCCTGGACGGCATAGACCAGTTCGCGGCAGCCCTCGCCGGAGACGGCCGAAATCGCGAACGAGGGACGCCGCAGGCGAAGCCGACGCCGCAGGTCCGCGACGAGCTTGGGCCGCTCCTCCGCGGCAACGAGATCGATCTTGTTGAACACGACCCAACGCATCCTGCGATGCAGTTCCGGGTCGTACTTGCGCAGCTCGGCGACGATCGCGCGCGCGTCCCGGACCGGATCGGCGCCGTCGTCGATCGGGGCCACGTCGATGACATGCAGGAGCAGCCGGGTCCGGGCGAGGTGCCTCAGGAATCGATGCCCGAGGCCGGCGCCCTCGGCGGCTCCCTCGATGAGGCCGGGAATGTCGGCCATCACGAACGACCGGTCCTCGCCGACCCGTACGACGCCCAGGTGAGGATGCAGCGTCGTGAACGGGTAGTCGGCGACGCGCGGCCGCGCGTTCGAGACCGCGGCAATCAGCGTCGACTTGCCCGCGTTCGGGAGGCCGAGCAGCCCGACGTCGGCAAGCACCTTCAACTCGAGGCGCAGCCTCCGGTTCTGGCCCGGCTCGCCCAGCGTCCGCTGGCGCGGCGCCCGGTTCGTACTGGACTTGAAATGCAGGTTGCCAAGGCCGCCGCCGCCGCCGCGCGCGAGGCAAGCGCGCTGCCCGTCCTTCGACAGGTCGGCGACGAGCTCGCCGGTTTCTTCGTCAAGAACCGTCGTCCCGACCGGCACCCGCAGCACGAGGTCCTCGCCGGCCGCCCCGTAGCAGTCGGAGCCGCGGCCCGCTTCGCCGCTGCGAGCTTCGTGCCGCGGCGCGTAGCGGTAGTCGATCAGCGTGTTGATGTTGCGGTCGGCGACCGCCCAGACGCTGCCGCCGCGCCCGCCATCGCCGCCGTCGGGCCCGCCTTTCGGGATGAACTTCTCGCGCCGGAACGAAGCGCAACCGTCGCCGCCCTTGCCGGCAATGACATGGATTCGCGCTTCATCGATGAACTTCACGGCATGCTGCCCGCACAAAAGGACGGGGGCAGGCCACGAACCCCGCATCGCGAAATTCGTGGCCTGCCCCCGCCGCTGTCATTCCGCCTGCTTCGCCCCGCGGAGCGGCCGGGTGGCCGATCCGCGCCGCGCGCAGCGCGTCAACGCATCAGGACGCGGCGGCGGGCGTGACTTCGACGACGTGACGATTCAATGCGCCGCGCGTCGTAAAGCGAACGGTGCCGTTGGCCAGCGCGAACAACGTGTGGTCGCGCCCGATGCCGACATTGGTCCCCGGGTGGAAGCGCGTGCCGCGCTGGCGCACGATGATGGCGCCCGCGTGGACCGCCTCGCCGCCGAACACCTTCACGCCCAGGCGCTTTGCCTGCGAATCGCGACCGTTGCGGGATGAACCGCCTGCCTTCTTGTGTGCCATGTTGCCTCGACCTCGTGGTTCGTCTGCTAGGCGATCTGGTCGATCCGCAGCTCGGTGAAGTTCTGCCGGTGCCCGCCATGCTTCTGGTAGTGCTTCCGACGGCGCATCTTGAAGATGCGAACCTTGTCGTGGCGACCGTGCGCCAGGACCGTCGCGGTGACGCTCGCGCCTTCCAGCAGCGGCGTGCCCACGCGCACGCTCGCCGCGGCGCCACCGGAGGCCGCATCGGCTGCCGGGGAGACGACGGCGAGCACGTCGCCGAGCTTGACCTGCTGACCGACCTCGGCCGCGATCGACTCGACCTTGATCCGGTCGCCGGCCGCGACCCGGTACTGCTTGCCGCCGGTCTTGATCACTGCGTACATTTTCGATACCTCGGAAAGTGCGTCCGCCACAGCGCGCCGGAACTGCGGTCGCCGTTCGCTTCACGGCCCGGGCACCACGCGGAACGGCCCGGGCACAGCCCGGAAAGCCTTATATTATGTCGCGAGCCCAGCCAGGACGTCAAACGGGTTGCCCCCGGGGAGTGACGCCCCGGCCACTACCTATAATGGCGGTTCCGGCATCGCCGTGCCGCCCGCATCCGCCATCGACGCCCCGACCCGACGTGCCGAACGACCAGAGCGCCCCCGATTCCGCACCCCAGCTCGCCCGGGTCATGGCGTCGATCGCCCCCGACATGCGGGCGGTGGACGCGCTCGTGCGCGAACGCCTCGGGACCGACGTCGCGCTCATCGGCACCGTGGCGCAATACATCATCGGCGCCGGCGGCAAGCGACTGCGGCCGGCCGTGCTGCTGCTCACCGCGCGCGGCCTGGGCTACGAGGGCAAGGCCCACGCGCTGCTCGCCGCCGTGATCGAATTCATCCATACCGCCACGCTGCTGCACGACGACGTCGTCGACGAATCCGACCTTCGCCGCGGACGCGCCACGGCGAACTCGGCGTTCGGCAATGCCGCGAGCGTCCTCGTCGGGGACTTCCTCTACTCGCGGGCCTTCCAGATGATGGTCGAGGCCGGGAACCTGCGCGCGCTGCGGATCCTGGCCGACGCGACGAACCGGATCGCCGAAGGCGAGGTCCTGCAGCTGCTCAATGTCCGCGATCCGACCGTCGACGAAGCGCGGTACTTCCGGGTCGTCGAACGCAAGACGGCGACGCTGTTCGAGGCCGCCGCGCGAATCGGCGCGGTGCTTGCCGGAGCCTCCGCGGCCGCGGAAGAGGATTGCGCGCGCTACGGCGCCGCGCTGGGCACCGCCTTCCAGGTCATCGACGATGTGCTGGATTTCGACGGCAACCCGCAGGAGATCGGGAAACGCCTGGGCGACGACCTGCGCGAGGGCAAGGCGACGCTCCCGGTGATCCATGCGCTGGAGACCGCGGCGCCGGCGGAACGCGAGGTCGTCGCCGAAGCCATTCGCACCGGGGGCGGAGACTTCGAGGCGGTGGCGACGATCGTGCATGCGAACGGCTCGATCGCCTATGCGCGGCAGCGTGCCGAGCGCGAGGCGCAGACGGCGCTGGAGGCCGCGACGCGGCTTCCGCCGTCCCCGTATCGAAACAGTCTGCTAGACTTGATGTCCTTTGCGACGCACCGCAACCGGTAGTGGGCAACGGATCGTGGGAAGTCGGTGATGCGCGGCGTGCCGTCCTGCTTCGCGTCCGGTCCGCGCGTTCGTTCCCGACGGTTGTTCCGGACGGTAGTTCCCGACGGTAGTTCTCCGCCGCGTGGCCGGTCGCATCGCAATCTCGGGGTGTAGCTCAGCCTGGTAGAGTACTGCGTTCGGGACGCAGGAGTCGGAGGTTCAAATCCTCTCACCCCGACCACTTCCCTCGGCCGATCCGCTCGGCTCCCGCCGGCAGCGACGGGGCGGCGCGGCAACCTGAACTCCCTTGTTCACCGAATCCACCGCGGCACAGCTGACCGCCCTGGTCCTGCTGCTCCTCGTGGCGGCCTTCTTCTCGCTCGCCGAAACCGCGATGATGGCGGCGAGCCGGCTGCGCCTGCGGCATCTCGCGCGGCAGGGAAATCGTGCCGCGCGACGGACGCTGAAGCTCCTGGAGCGCACCGACCGGCTGCTGAGCATGGTGCTGCTCGGCAATACCGTGCTCAACACGGCGGTCACGTGGCTGTCGCTGCTCGCGATCGAGCACCTGTTCCGCGCCCCGTGGCTGATCTACGGCGCGCCACTCATCGTCGCGTTCCTGATCCTGGTCTTCTCGGAAATCACGCCGAAGGTGATCGGCGCGACCTATCCGGAACGCATCGCGCTGCCGGCGAGCGCGCTCCTGAAGCCGCTGCTGTGGTTCACGGCACCCGCCGTCTGGTTCGCGAACCTCTTCGTGCGGGCCATCCTGAAGCTGCTGCGGATCAAGACACGGTCCGGACCGGAAGCGCCGCGCGTCACGGCGGACGAGTTGCGCACGCTGGTGCTCGAGGGATCCAGCTTCATCCCAGGAAAGCACCGGACGATGCTGCTGAACCTCTTCGACATGGAACGCCTGACGGTCGACGACGTCATGGCGCCGCGGGCGCGGATCGAGGCACTCGACCTGTCGCAGACGCCGGATTCGCTCGGCGTCGCGCTCACGACCTGCTACCACAGCAAGCTGCCGGTGCACGAAGGCGACATTTCGCGCGTGATCGGGATCCTGCACCTGCGCAAGCTGTTTTCGGCCGTCGGCAAGGAGGGCTTCGCGGCGCCCGAAGGCTCGTCGGCCTACGGGACCGGCGGGATCGACCCGCAGGCCATCCGGGCCCTGCTGGTGCCGCCGTATTTCATTCCGACCGGAACGCCGCTCATCCAGCAGCTGCAGATGTTCCAGGAGAACCGCCAGCGCCTCGGGCTCGTCGTCGACGAGTACGGCGAGGTCCTCGGCCTCGTGACGGTCGAGGACATCGTCGAGGAGATCGTCGGTGAGTTCACCACCGCCGCCCCGGCGGCCGGCTCGGCGCTGCGCTGGAGTTCCGACGGGCAGGTCGTCGTCGACGGCTCGGTCGCGCTGCGACTCCTGAATCGCCGGCTGGGCCTCGCGTTCCCGCTCGACGGACCGAAGACGCTCAACGGCTTCCTGCTGGAAACCCTGGAGCAGATTCCGGACGGCCCCTGCAGCCTGCAGGCCGGGCACGCCGTCATCGAAGTCATGCAGGTGCAGGAGCAGGCGGTCCGCAGCGTGCGGCTCATTCGGATGGGTTGACGAGCGGGGAGGGGGCACCTGCCCGGCGACCGCGTCGACGACCGCACCGACCGCCCGGCGTACCCGGGCGCGCCGCACGCTCTATAAACTTTACAAATCCGGGGCATATCGGCAGTATCTTGGACTTTAAATGGCTCGCAGCGCGTCTATAACGGTGTGCTCGGAGCCGATGCTGGCTGTCCAAAGCGCCGCTTTCGCTGCGCCCGGGGTTGACGAGGTGCCCGCGGGACCTTCCGGCGGCGCCCGCCGGACCGCCTTCGACAGCACCGGGAGGGCCCGGTCGCAGCCCGCACATGACGCGCATGCGGATCGGCCGGATGGTTGACCGTCGCACCTTCATCTTGCACAGGCTCTAGGCGTATCCATGTCGGCTGTCTCGCAAAACTCCGCCGCGACCGGCGCCTTGACCGGGCTGGCGCGGGCGCTGGTGCAGCAGGGCAAGCTGCGGCCGGACCGCGCGGAGACGCTGGCGCGCAAGGCCTCGCAATCGAATACGCAGTTCATCGACGAGCTGGTGGCGGTCACCGATGCCACCGGCCTCAATTCGGCGACGATCGCCCGTTTCGCCGCGGAAACGTTCGGCCATCCGCTGCTCGACATCTCGGCGATCGATGTCGACGAACTGCCCAAGGACATCATCGACCGCAAGCTCGTCGGGCAGCTGCGCGTGCTCGCGCTGCGCAAGCGCGGCAACCGGCTCGCGGTCGCGGTCTCGGACCCGACCGCCTTCCAGGCGCTGGACCAGGTCAAGTTCCAGACCCAGCTCGCGCTCGACATCGTCGTCGTCGAGCACGACAAGCTCATCAAGATCTCGGATTCGCTGTCGCAGTCGGCGACGCAGGCGCTCGACCGGCTTGTCGAGGACGACGTCAACCTGGACGACCTCGTCGCCGAAACGACCGAGACCGAGAAGCAGGACTCGACGGCCGTCGACATCGACGACGCCCCGGTCGTGCGCTTCCTGCAGAAGCTGCTGCTCGACGCGATCGGCGAAGGCGCCTCGGACCTGCACTTCGAGCCGTACGAGAAGTTCTACCGGGTCCGCTTCCGCGTCGACGGGCAGTTGCGCGAGGTCGCGCAGCCGCCGCTCGCGATCCGCGAGCGGCTGGTGACGCGGATCAAGGTCATTTCGCGGCTCGACATCTCGGAAAAGCGCGTGCCGCAGGACGGGCGGATGAAGCTCGCGCTGTCCGGGCAACGCGCGATCGATTTCCGTGTCAGCACGCTGCCGACGCTGTATGGCGAGAAGGTCGTGATGCGGATCCTGGATCCGGCGCAGGCCAAGCTCGGCATCGATGCGCTCGGCTACGAGCCGGAGCAGCGCGAGGCGCTCGTGAACGCGATCCATCGCCCGTACGGCATGGTGCTCGTCACCGGACCGACCGGCAGCGGCAAGACGGTCTCGCTCTACACCTGTCTCAACCTGTTGAACCAGCCGGGCGTCAACATCTCGACCGCGGAAGACCCGGCCGAAATCCAGCTCGCCGGGATCAATCAGGTCAACGTCAACGAAAAAGCCGGGCTGACGTTCGCGAATTCGATGCGCGCGTTCCTGCGACAGGACCCCGACATCATCATGGTCGGCGAGATCCGCGACACCGAGACGGCCGAGATTGCCGTCAAGGCGGCACAGACCGGCCACATGGTGATGTCCACGCTGCACACGAACGACGCGCCCTCGACGCTCGTGCGCCTCGCGAACATGGGCGTGGCCTCGTTCAACATCGCCTCGTCGGTGATCCTGATCACCGCGCAGCGGCTCGCGCGACGCCTGTGCACCTGCAAGCAGCCGGCCGAGATCCCGCAGGAGGCGCTGGTGTCGGCCGGCTTCGAGCCGGCGGACCTCGACGGGACCTGGGTCCCGTACAAGGCGGTCGGCTGCGATCGCTGCAAGGGGTCCGGCTACAAGGGACGGACGGGGATCTACGAAGTCATGCCGATCTCCGAGGCGATCCAGGCCCTGATCCTGCAGAACGCGAACTCGGTCGAAATCGCGAAGCAGGCGCAGCGCGAAGGCGTCCGCAACCTGCGACAGTCCGGCCTGCTCAAGGTGAAGCAGGGGCAGACCTCGGTCGACGAGGTCCTCGGCTGCACCAACATCTGATGAAACCCGCGGCCGAGGCCGGCCGCGCGATCGATCGATAGACGGAGGAAGACCCGGATGGCCACGACGACCAGCGCACCAGCGGCCCGCCCGCGCGACACGCAGCGCGAGCAGGTCTACGTCTGGGAGGGGCGCGACAAGTCCGGACGCGTCGTGAAGGGCGAGATGCGCGCCGGCGGCGAGTCGGTCGTCGCCGCGTCGCTGCGGCGGCGCGGGATCATGGCGAGCAAGATCCGCAAGCAGAGCTTCGCCCGCGGGCGGTCGATCTCCGAAAAGGACCTCGCGCTGTTCACGCGGCAGCTCGCGACGATGCTGCGCGCCGGCGTGCCGCTGATGCAGTGCTTCGACATCATCGCGCGCGGCGCGACGAACCCGTCGATGGGCCGGATGCTGTCGGAGATCCGCGCCGACGTCGAGACCGGCACGAACCTGAACCAGGCGTTCCGCAAGTTCCCGATGCATTTCGACCCGCTCTTCTGCAATCTCGTCGCAGCGGGCGAACAGGCCGGTATCCTCGAGACGCTGCTCGAGCGCCTGGCGATGTACAAGGAAAAGACGCTGGCGCTGAAGGGCAAGATCAAGAAGGCGCTCTTCTATCCTGCCGCGGTCATCATCGTCGCGATGCTGGTGGTCGCGGTGATCATGATCTTCGTGATTCCGGCCTTCAAGAACGTCTTCTCCAGTTTCGGCGCCGCCCTTCCCGGTCCGACGCTCGCGGTCATCGCGATGTCCGACTTCATGACGCAGTACTGGTACATCCTGCTGCTCGGCATCGGCGGCGGGAGCTATTTCATCTACCAGGCCTGGCGGCGGTCGCCCAAGGTGCAGTTCGCGGTCGATCGCGGGCTCCTCAAGCTGCCGGTGATCGGCGAACTGCTGCAGAAGGCATCCGTCGCGCGCTGGAGCCGGACGCTGGCGACGACGTTCGCGGCCGGCGTTCCGCTCGTCGAGGCGCTCGACTCCGTCGGTCCGGCCGCCGGCAACGGCGTCTATCGCGAAGCGACGAAGCAGGTGCAGACGGACGTCAATGTCGGCATCGGGCTGGGCCAGGCCATGCAGAATTCCGGCGTCTTCCCGACGATGGCCGTGCAGATGACGCAGATCGGCGAAGAGACCGGCGCGCTGGACTCCATGCTGTCGAAGGTCGCCGACTACTTCGAGCGCGAGGTCGACGAGACGGTCGACGCGCTGTCGAGCCTGCTCGAGCCGATGATCATGGTGATCCTCGGCGTCATCGTCGGCGGCATCGTGATCGCGATCTACCTGCCGATCTTCAAGCTCGGGTCCGTCGTCTAGCGTTCGCTGCGCCGTCCCCACGGCGTGACGGACCTGATTCCGTTCCCTCCCGCGGCGGCCGTGGCCGCCGCGGCCGTGCTCGGCCTTGCGATCGGCTCGTTCCTGAACGTCGTCATCCACCGCCTGCCGCGGATGCTCGAGGCCGACTGGCGAACGCAGTGCGCCGAGCTCGCGGGCGAGGCGCCGGCCGCGTCGCCCAAATACAACCTGATGGTCCCGCGCAGCGCCTGCCCGTCGTGCGGCCACGCGCTCCGGGCCCGCGACAACATCCCGATCCTGTCC
>Ga0335069_10008629_pt1 | contig 14559 bp, 14 predicted proteins | sample Lox_Sample_11_FD_206714 | JGI IMG/M metagenome (GOLD analysis project Ga0335069, IMG submission 206714) | Soil microbial communities from Loxahatchee National Wildlife Refuge, Florida, United States - Lox_Sample_1.1 | ecosystem: Environmental > Terrestrial > Soil > Wetlands | place: USA... | reverse complement strand
CTGCCAGCTCCGATGAACCCGGCGACGCTCGTGGCGGCTCCGGACAACTAAATCGATTTACTGCGAGAGAACTGATAGCATTGGCCGAGTCCGGCTGTCAAGGGGGAAGAGCGAGCGTGAAGCGGCGCGGCGAAGGGGGCGGCCGGCGGACGGGGAGCGTGGCCTCCCCGCCGGCCCCGCGGGTTACGTTGAAGGCCCTCGCCGCTCACGTCGGCCTCTCGCCGTCGACGGTGTCGCTCGTCCTGAACGCCTCCCCGGTGGCCGATTCGATCCCGCAGGCGACCCAGCAGAGGATCTTCGCCGCGGCGCGCGATCTCGACTACCGCCCCGACTTCGTGGCGCGGGCGCTACGCAGACAACGCAGCTTCTCGATCGGCGTCCTGGTCTCCGAGATCAGCGGCGGCTACTCGGCGGAGGTCGTGAGCGGCATCGAGAGGACGCTGCTCGAGGCCGGCTACTTCGGTCTCGTGGCCAGCCACCACTTCGACCCGGTCTGGCTGCACAAGTGCCTGGCGACGCTGCGCGACCGTCTGGTCGAGGGCTACATCCTGGTCAACACCACGATCGAGGAATCACCCCCGCTGCCCACGGTCTCGGTGTCGGGCCTGCGCCTGATGCGCGGAGCCGGCAACGTGGTCGTCGACCACGACCTCGCCGCGCGCCTCGCGCTCGAGCACCTCTCGTCGCTCGGGCACGACAGGATCGCGTTCTTCACGGGGCCGCGGGTGATCCCCGACTCCGAGGACCGCTGGCGGGCGATTCGGGCGGCGGCGCGCGAGGCGGGCCTCGCGATACGACCCGACCTCGTCTTCGAGCTGGGTGTGCAGCCGAAGGATGGTGCCTTCCCGCTCGACGAGTTCCACCGCGAGGGCTACGAGCTCGGGAAGGAGCTCGCACAGAGGCACGGCGAGCTCACCGCGATCTTCGCCTTCAACGACCCCTCTGCGATCGGCGCCATGCGCGCCCTGCACGAGGCCGGCCTGCGGGTCCCGGAGGACGTCTCGGTCGTGGGCTTCGACGACATCGACAGCGCCGCGTTCCACAATCCCGGCCTGACCACCATCCGCCAGCCGCTCCGCAGCATGGGCGCCATCGCCGCACGGTCTCTGCTGGATCATCTTTCAGGTGGCGAGCGGGTCGGGGCGCAGATCAGCGTCGATCCGGAGCTGGTGGTCCGGCAGTCGACGGGGCCGGCCCCCCGATGAGGCGTTCCAGCCGGCGCCTCGAGCGTCTTCGGCGGGCGGCCCTTGCGGCGGGCCTCGCGTGTTTGGGCCTCATCCCGGGTGGCGGGCTGTCGCGGGCCGATTCGCCGGCGGCAGCCCGCGACGCGGTCCCTGCGTCCCACGAGGTGATCGAGCTGTCGTCCGCCTTCCCGGGCTTTCGCGCGGCGTTCGTGATGCGCGACGTCGCCGCCGGGCGGACGGTGCGCCACGACCCCGCGCTGGCAGCCACGCGCCTGTCGCCGTGCTCGACCTTCAAGATCCCGAACTCCCTGATCGGCCTGGAGACCGGTGTGATCCCCGACCCGTCGTTCGTCCTGCCCTGGGACGGCAAGAGGCGCGAGGTCGAGGCCTGGAACCGCGACCACGACCTGCGCTCCGCGATCCGCGACTCCGTCGTCTGGTACTACCAGGAGCTGGCGCGACGGGTGGGGCCGCGGCGCATGCAGCGCTTCGTCCACGCCTTCGGCTACGGCAACCAGGACACCTCCGGCGGCGTCGATCGCTTCTGGCTGGGCAGCACGCTGCGCATCTCCGCCGACGAGCAGGTGGAGTTCCTCGCCCGGCTCCATCGGGGAGAGCTGCCCGGCGTCTCGGCGCGGTCGCTGGCGATCGTGAAGGAGATCCTGGTCCAGGACCCGCCGGGGCCCGGCCTCGTCTATCGCGGGAAGACCGGCTCCTGCAGCGACCCTGGGGCCCCCCCGCACGGCTGGTGGGTCGGCTCCGTCGAGCGCGACAGCCGGCTGGTGGTCTTCGCCGCCCTCATCGAGGGAGACGGTGCGTCGGGCCGCGTCTGCCGGCCGCTGGCGGAGAAGGCGCTGGTCCGGCTCGGGGTGCTGCCGGACGTGGCCCGCTGATCGGCCCTAGAATCGGGCCGGGCCCACGCGGAGGAGGATGCATGCCGACCGGCAGACCCGCAGAGAACGAGTACGCGCCGTACTTCGCCAGATACGTCGGCCTCGTGCCCGAGGCGGACGTGCTGGCCGCGCTGGAGGGCCAGATCGACGACCTGCGGCGGTTCGCGAAGTCGGTGCCGCCCGAGCGGGAGGGACACCGCTACGCGCCCGACAAGTGGAGCGTGCGCGAGGTGATCGGTCACCTCGCCGATGGCGAGCGGGTCTTCGGCTACCGGGTGTTCTGCATCAGCCGCGGTGAGCAGCAGGCGCTGCCCTCGTTCGACGAGAACGCCTACGTCGCCCAGTCGGCCTACGGCCGGGTGCCGCTGGCCGACCTCGCCGAGGAGCTGGTGATGGTCCGCCGCGCCAACCTGGCGGTGATGCGGCGGCTGGAGCCTCCCGCCTGGACCCGTCTCGGGACCGCCAGCGGCCAGCCGGTCTCGGTGCGGGCGCTCGGGTACATCATGGTCGGCCACCCGCGCCATCACCTGGCGATCCTGCGCGAGCGCTACGGCCTCGCCTGACGATCGCCCGGGACCGCTGGACTCGAGGCTGATCCCATGACTGACGGCGTCCGCCCCGAGGTCGCGCTGATCGACGAGCGGGGAGGGCTCCTCGGCCGTTCGAAGCGGCCCTCCCGTGTGGCGGGGCCGCGCCGGCCGCGGGAGAATCGCGGTATTTTCTAGCGCATGTCCAACGGAACCGGTCGTTCTGCGCTCGCCGTCGCGTGCCTGTCGCTGTGCGCTCTCTCCGGGGCCGCCCGGGACGTGGGCAAGCCGGACCTGCGGCTCCGGTTCGACAAGTACGAGTACCGCCTGGCCATGCGCGACGGGGTGCGGCTCTTCACCTCCGTCTACGTGCCCAAGGACGCCGGGACGAAGCACCGCTATCCCATCCTGCTGACGCGCACGCCGTACAGCGTCGCCCCCTACGGGACGGACTCCTTCCCCCAGCAGCTCGGCCCCTCGCTGGCGGCCCAGAAGGAAGGGTTCATCTTCGCCTACCAGGACGTGCGCGGCCGCTACCTCTCCGAGGGCACCTTCGAGGACGTGAGACCGTACGAGGAGGGCAAGGGCCCGCGGGAGACGGACGAGTCGAGCGACGCCTGGGACACCATCGACTGGCTGGTCAAGAACGTCCGCGGCAACAACGGCCGCGTCGGCGTCTGGGGCATCTCCTACCCCGGCTTCTACGCGGCGATGGCGGCGATCGACGCCCATCCGGCGCTGGTCGCGGTCTCGCCGCAGGCCCCCATCGCCGACTGGTTCATCGGGGACGACTTCCACCACAACGGCGCCTTATTCCTGCCGCACGCCTTCAACTTCTACGCCGGCTTCGGCCGCCCGCGCCCGGAGCCCACCACCAAGGGCTCGCCGCCCTTCGACCACGGCACCGCCGACGGCTACCAGTTCTTCCTGCAGGCCGGCCCCATGCCGAACTACGACCGGCTCTACTTCAAGGGAGAGGTCGTCTTCTGGAAGCAGGCGATGGCGCACGAGAGCTACGACGCCTTCTGGCAGGCGCGCGACACCCGCCCGCACCTGAAGGCGATCCGCCCCGCGGTGCTGACCGTGGGCGGCTGGTTCGACGCGGAGGACCTGTTCGGCGCGCTCTCGACGTACAGGGCGATCGAGCGGCAGAGCCCCGGCATCTCGAACCGGCTGGTGATGGGCCCGTGGTCGCACGGGGGGTGGGCGCGGACCCCGGGCGAGGCCCTGGGCAGCGTCCGCTTCGGCGAGCCCGCCTCTCCGTTCTTTCAGGAGAAGATCGAGCTGCCGTTCTTCCGCGAGTGGCTGAAGCAGGGCCACGACGCGGACCTGCCCGAGGCCTACGTGTTCGAGACCGGGCGCAACCAGTGGCAGGCGCTCGACGCCTGGCCCCCGCGCCAGGCGAAGCGAGCCAGTTTCTACCTGGCCGACGGCGGCCGGCTGGCGAGGGAGGCTCCGACCGACGCCGCCGACGCGTTCGACGAGTACGTCTCCGACCCGTCGCGGCCGGTGCCCTACCTCGACGAGATCGTGATCGGCATGGCGAAGGAGTACATGGTCGCCGACCAGCGCTTCGCTTCCCGCCGCCCCGACGTGCTCGTCTACCAGACGGAGCCGCTGGAGGGAGACCTGACGGTGGCGGGGCCGATCGAGGTCAGCCTCAGCGTCTCCACCACCGGCACCGACTCGGACTTCGTGGTGAAGCTGGTCGACGTCTACCCGCAGGACCTGCCGCTGCAGCCGGACGAGAAGCCGCAGCCCGGCTACGGCATCGCCCAGCACTCGCGCATGGGCGGCTACCAGCAGCTGGTGCGTGGCGAGCCGTTCCGCGGCAAGTTCCGCCACGGCTTCGACCGGCCGCAGGCGTTCCAGCCCGGGCAGGTCGACCGGGTCGACTTCACCATGCCGGACGTGTTCCACGACTTCCGCCGCGGGCACCGGCTCATGGTGCAGGTGCAGAGCAGCTGGTTCCCTCTGGTGAATCTCAACCCGCAGACCTTCGTCGACATCAACACCGCGGGCCCCGGCGACTTCCGCAAGGCCACCGAGCGCGTGTGGCGCACGGCGAAGGACCCCTCGCTGCTGCGGCTACCGCTGCTCGGCCACTGACCGGCCCGCGCACGCGGCCCTCCCCGCTTGCCCCCCCGCGGCGGGGTGTGTAAGGTCGGCCGGGCGGGGCGTCCCGCGGCAGCGGCCCCCGCACCCAGACCGAGGAGGAGCTCATGGCGCGGATCGGCGTGGCGGTGGTCGGGGCGGGGTTCATGGGGCCCGTGCACGCGGAAGCGCTGCGGCGCGCCGGCTGCGAGGTGGTGGGGGTGCTCGGCGTCTCCGATGCCGAGACCACCCGCTTCGCCGCGAACGTCGGCGCCAGGGGCTACCGCTCGCTGGCCGAGCTGCTCGGCGACCCGGCGGTGCAGTCGGTCCACCTCACCACCCCGAACAAGCTGCACTTCGAGATGGCCAGGGCGGCCCTCGAGGCCGGCAAGCACGTGGTGTGCGAGAAGCCGCTGGCCATGAGCTCGCGGGAGACCGCCGAGCTGGTGGCGCTGGCTGCCCGGCACCCGAAACAGGCCGCCGCCGTCAACTACAACCTGCGCTTCTACCCGCTGAACCTGGAGGCGCGCCAGCGCGTCCGCGGCGGCCAGCTGGGGAAGGTCCACCACGTCACCGGCAGCTACGTCCAGGACTGGTTGCTGCTCGACACCGACTACAACTGGCGGGTGCTGGCGGAGGAGGGCGGCGCCCTGCGCGCCGTCGCCGACATCGGTACGCACTGGCTGGACCTGGTCCACGCCATCACCGGCCTGGAGGTCGAGTCGCTGTGCGCCGACCTGCTCACCGTCCACCCCGTGCGCCGGCGGCCCCGGGGCGAGGTGGAGACCTTCAGCGGCAAGCTGGCGAAGGAGGACGAGCTGGAGCCGGTGGACATCGCCACCGAGGACTACGGCGGCATCCTCCTGCGCTTCAAGGGCGGCGCCCGGGGCGCGCTCACCGTCTCCCAGGTGACCGCAGGCCGCAAGAACAGCATGCGCTACGAGATCGCCGGCGAGAAGGCGGCCCTCTTCTGGAACAGCGAGGACCCGGAGGAGATGTGGATCGGCCGGCGCAGCGGTCCCAACGAGATCCTGATGCGCGACCCCTCGCTGCTGTCGGAGCCGGCGCGCGCTGCCGTCAGCGTGCCCGGCGGCCACGCCGAGGGCTACGCCGACACCTTCAAGCAGCACTTCCGTGCCTTCTACGGCTACGTCGCCAGGGGCGACTTCAAGGCGCCCGCCCCCTTCGCCACCTTCGAGGACGGCCACCGCGAGGTGGTCCTGTGCGAGGCCGTGCTCGCCAGCCACCGCCAGCGCGGCTGGGTGGAGGTGCCGCGTTGATCCGGCTCGGGCTCGTCTCCGCCATCCTGCCCGAGCTGTCGCTCGACCAGGTGGTGGAGTTCGCCGGGAAGGAGGGCTTCGGCTGCGTCGAGCTGATGTGCTGGCCAAAGGGCAAGGCCGAGCGCCGCTATGCCGGGGTCACCCACCTCGACGCCGCCGGCTTCGACCAGCGCGCCGCCGATGGCGTGCGCGCGCTGCTGGAGCGGCACCGGGTGGCGATCAGCGGTCTCGGCTACTACCCGAACCCGCTGGCGCCCGACCCGGCGGAGGCGCAGGTCTACGTCGAGCACATCAAGTGCGTGACGCGGGCGGCACGGCTGCTGGGGGTCGGCCAGGTGAACACCTTCGTCGGCCGCGACTGGACGAAGAGCACGGACGAGCAGTGGCCGCGGTTCCTCGCGACCTGGCGCCCGCTGGTCGCCTTCGCCGAGGAGCAGGGCGTGCGGATCGGCATCGAGAACTGCCCGATGCTGTTCACCGCCGACGAGTGGCCCGGCGGCAAGAACCTGGCCACCTGCCCCGCCATCTGGCGGCGGATGTTCGCCGACATCCCCAGCCGGAGCTTCGGTCTCAACTTCGACCCCTCTCACTTCGTGTGGCAGCAGATGGACTACCTGAAGCCGCTGCGCGAGTTCAGGGACAGGATCTTCCACGTCCACGCCAAGGACGCGCGGCTGGACCGCGAACGGCTGGACGAGGTCGGGATCCTGGCGACACCGCTGCAGTTCCACATGCCCAAGCTGCCCGGGCTGGGCGACGTCGACTGGGGCCGCTTCTTCTCGGTGCTCACCGACACCGGCTACGACGGCCCCGTCTGCGTGGAGGTGGAGGACCGGGCCTACGAGGGCTCGCTGGAGTCACGCCAGCAGGCGTTGCGGCAGTCGCTGCGGTACCTGAGGAGCTTCGCCTGAGGACGACCCGGCAGGTTTGACTCGCCGCTGCCGGCGTCGCAGCATGGGAGCGACCCGGCTGCAATGGACTGCCCTCGCTGTCAGGCACCCAACCCCGAGACCGCCTTCCGCTGCTCCGGCTGCGGCCACGACCTCGGGATCCGCCGCGGCGTCGTGCTCGGCGGGCGGTACGAGGTCCTGCAGGAGCTGGGCACCGGCGGCATGGGCGTCGTGTTCAAGGCCCACGACCGGGAGCTGGACGAGATCGTCGCCGTCAAGGTGCTGCGGGCGGAGGTCGCCACCGACCCCTCGATGACGGCGCGCTTCCTGTCGGAGATCAAGCTGGCGCGCAAGGTCCGGCACCCCAACGTCTGCGCGATCCACGAGTACGGCCAGGACGGGCCCTGCCGGTTCATCGTGATGGAGTTCGTCGCGGGTGCCGACCTGAGGGTGACCCTCCGCACCCGGGGGGCCCTCTCGCCGGCGGAGGTCGTCGAGGTGGGTCTCCAGCTGGCCGCCGGCCTCGACGCGATCCACGCGCAGGGGATCGTGCACCGGGACCTCAAGACGCCGAACGTCATGTGGGCGCCCAACGGCGTGCTGCGGCTGATGGACTTCGGCATCGCCAAGCGGGTGGAGGGGACCGTCGGCGCCGGCGCCACGGCCGTCGGCCTGCTGGTCGGGACCCCGGAGTACATGAGCCCGGAGCAGGTGCGCGGCGAGACCGTGGACCGCCGCAGCGACCTCTACAGCCTGGGCATCGTGCTCTTCGAGCTGCTCACGGGAGCGCGTCCCTTCCAGGCCGCGACGCCGCTCGGCGTCATCCTGAAGCAGGTCAACGAGCCGCCGCCGCTCGACGGCCCGCAGGCCGCGAGGATCCCGCCGCCCCTGGTCGAGGTGCTGCGCCGGCTGCTGGCCAAGGACCGCGAGGAGCGCTTCGCCTCCGCGGGCGACCTGATCACGGCGTTGCAGGGCGCGCGCGCCCAGATGGAGTCGACGTCGGCGGGAGCGGCGGCCGTCGCCGCCGTGGCGCGGCCCTCCCACATGGGCGGGGCCACCGCGGTCGCGCCGGTCACCGTGCAGCAGCCGCCCTCGCGAACGATCGGCCGGCCCGCGCTGCTGATCGGCGGCGGCGTCGCCGCGCTCCTGGTGGTGCTGGCTGGAGCCGCGTGGGTGGCCTGGTGGGTCGTCGGCCGGGGCTGGACCGACCTCTGGTCGAGGGCGCCTGCCGTCTACTCCTCGCCGGTCGCCTCCCCCTCGCCGGCCGTCTCCCTCCCGGCGGCGACCCCGAGCCCTATGGCCACGCCGAGCCCTTTGGCCACCCCGAGCCCGGCGGTGACCCCGAGCCCGGCCGCCACACCGGGTCCGGTGGTGCCCGGTGTCGGCGAGCCGGAACGTCGCGACCTCGCCCGGCAGCCGGCGGCCGGTGGCTCGCACGCGACGCGCCACGCGGAGGCCGGGGGAGGCCCCTCTGCGCGTGCCGAGCCGGCGCGCCCGATTCCGACGCCGACCGCGGTCGCTCCCCCGCCGGCCGGCGGCACCAGGCTCGTCGCCTTCGAGCAGGGCGAGACGCGCTACGTCGACCCGGTCGACAGCGCGCCGCCCGGCTTCAGAACCGGCTCAGGCGCAGGAGCGGTGAGGGCCACCCAGCCGCACATCGCCAAGGCGCAGCTGGTCATCGAGATGGAGCCGAGCGCGCTCAAGCCTGGAACGCCGTACTCGGTGCGCTACTACCTGTTCAACCGCTCCTCGGGCCCGCTGTCGATCGCCAAGGTCGCCGTCCACAACCGTTCGGGGTCGGGGGTGACCGGCGGCCCGATCGAGCCGCTCCTGCGCACGGCCCCGCCGGGCACCCGCAGCCTGCTGCTGCAGACGAGCGGCACCTGGAACTGGGACCCGGACACCGCCTGGCAGACCACGCTGGAGGTGGTGCTCCAGGACGGCAGCAGCTACAGCGGGAGCCTGCGCTCGCGCCCGGTGGGGCCGTGAGGGCGCTCGCCGTGCTGGCCGCGGCGGGGCTGCTGGCGGCGAACGAGCCGCCGCGGGTCGAGCTGGAGCCGCGGCCCTGCGCCGCCCCGGCCGCCCGTTCGCGGGTGTGCGCGCAGGCCTTCGACGACCACGGCGTGGCCCGGGTGCGCGTGCTGTTCCGCGCCGCCGGCAGCCGCGACTTCTGGTCGACCGAGATGGAGTTCGACGGGACGCGGTACTGCGCCTGGCTCCCGCGGGCGCTGCCCCGGACCCGGACCGTCGAGTACTACGTCGAGGCCTTCGACGACGAGTTCGAGATCTCGCGCACCCGGACGGAGCAGATCGAGCTGCGTGACGGGTGCGCGCGGGAGTCCTCCCCGGCGGGTGCGACAGCCGTGGCTCCCACCGTCCGCGGACAGCCGGCGTTGCCGCCCGGGTTCGACCCGGCGAGCGTCTCGACGAAGGGCGCTACTCCGTCCCCCTCGTCCGGAAGGTGAATGCGACCGCCTCGCCCGGGCGACCGGAGAGGCGGAAGACGATCGAATCGTCGGTCACCAGCGCCACGTCCCCCTGCAGCACCCGCAGCGATCCGGGCTCGGTGGCGCCGCTCTCCAGCTCGAACCGCCAGCTGCCGGCACCCCCCGCCTCCACCAGGCGCGCCTCCACGCGGTTGTCGCGGGGGCCGGGACGCAGCACGTACTCGGATCGGCCGCTGCTCGCGACCACCAGTTGGTCGCCGTTCACCAGCACCCGTGCGGTCGCGCCGGCTGCGGAGAGGTCGCTGGTCCAGCGAAGCCCTCCTGCGGTCGCCACGGCCGGCGGCTTCACCAGCAGGATGATCGGATCGAACTGGGCCAGCACGTTCTTCGGGCCGTCCACCGTCAGCGTGCAGGTGGGCTGGTTTTTGCAGCTCGCCGCGTCGCCGCCCCACAAGGTGAATTGGTACCCTTGGACGACGCTGGCGGCGAGCGCCAGCGTGCTGCCGGGCGCGTAGCTGGCCGAGCAGGTGCCGCCGCAGTTGATCTTTCCGTCGCGGCTGACGACCGTACCAGCGCTCGGGGCGGCGCCCGTCTTGGTGACCCTCACCTCGAAATTCGGTCCGGTGAAGGTGGCGCTCACGTCCTGGTCGTGGTCCATGGTCAGGACGCAGACCGGGACCAGCGTCCCGCAGGCGCCGGTGAAGCCGCTGAAGGTCGAGCCCTGGCTGGCCGAGGCGCTGAGGGTGACCTGCACCGGCGTCTGGTAGACGTGCTGTATCTGGCCGCAGCCGGGGCTGCAATCGATGGTACCGTCGCTGCTGGTCACCGACCCTCTCCCGCCGCCATTGCTCACCTTCGTGAGCAGCAGCGTGTGGGGGCCGGCGAGGTCGAACACCGCCGACACCGCCTTCGTCGAATCGACCAGCAGCGTGCACTGGGTGGCGGTCCCGCAGCTCGCCGCGTTCCCGTCCCAGCGGTTGAACTTCGAGCCGCTGGCGGCGGTGGCGGTCAGCACCACGCTGCTCCCGGTCGTGTAGCTGGCCGAGCAGGTCGGCCCGCAGTTGATCCGTCCGTCGCTGCTGGCGACGGTGCCCGAGCCGCCCCCCGACTTCGACACCGCCACGTCGAACGTGACCGCAGGCGCGGGGGTCGTGGGCGTTCCGCCGCCCCCGTTGTTGGCGGCGAGCGCCACCGCCACGCCCCCGCCGACGACCAGGCCGCCGATCAGCAGCAGCTTGCCGCCCCCGCCGCCATGTGGCGGCGGGGCCGTGGCTGCCGCCGGTCCGTTGCCGGCCGAGCCGCCCCCGCCAACGCCACCGCCGCCTCCGCCGAGCGCCGGTCCGGACACGGTCGCGCCGCCGGCGCTGACGAAGCTCACGATCCCCTGGCCGCTGAAGCCCGGCGGGATCGGGGGCTGGCCGGCCTTCGTCCCGCCGACGACGATGTGGGACGCGCCGCTGGCGAGGGCGCCGAGCGGCTTCTTCTTGCAGCCGTCCTTGGTGACCTGCGGCTCGTACTGCTCGGTCTGGGTCGCCTCGAGGTTCGCGTCCAGGGCCTGGAGGTAGTAGTCGATCCTGAGCGTCCCCGGGAGCGGCTGCGGCAGCACGGCGTCGAAGCGGGGAGGGCTGGTCGAGGTCATGTCGACGTAGTACCAGTCCGGATACTCGTGCGCCTTGAAGTAGACGCGCGTGCGCCGCAGGTCGGCGCTCGCGGTGACGCCCGCGAGCACCAGCGGGTTCTCGTCCGGCCGCAGACAGGTGAGAGGGGCGTGCTGGATGGCCGGGGGCGGCGCGCCCGACGTCTGCGCGGCCGGGGTGGCGCTCTCGGCCGGCGCGGCCGAGGCCGTCGCCCGCGGGCCGACGCCCTGCGGTGCGGCGCCGGCCACGGAGAGAGCGGCCGCGAGCACGATCGCGGAATGCATGCTTCCTCCTCGGACTGTGTGTGCGAGAACTCGGTTTGCGCGAAAGCTTACTTCAAAACGGCGGTCCGCGGGGCGGGATTCCGCTTCCCGGCCCGGCCGCTACACGCGGCTCCAGACGGCGGCCTGGCTGCTCTCGTAGACGACCTCGCCCTGCTGCTCGAAGCGGAAGGCGTAGCGGACGTAGAGCGTGCCGCGGATCCTCCGCACCTGGGTGCCGCGGCACTCGAGCAGCAGCGGCGGGCCGACCCGGGCCAGCCGGCCGTAGCGCGCCTTCTGGATGTTCGTGCCGTAGCCGACCCAGCCCTCGCGGTGGCGCAGGTCGAGGACGTAGTAGGCGTGGGCGAAGCCCAGCATGCCGGTGACGTGCACCATCAGGGCGCCGGAGACGTGGCGCGGATGCCGGACGGGGTGCGCCCTCTGCAGCTCGGTGAGCGGGAGGCGGTCGTGGGTCGGCATGCGGGCCAGGATCCGCCCCTGCTCGCGGTCGACCTCCAGCAGCTCGTCGAACAGCACCGCCTCCGGCACGTACGGGCAGTCGGCGAGGAAGGCCTCCTCCAGCATGGCGCAGAGTGTAGCGCCCACCGACTTCGGCAGTATCATCGCGCCGCCCCGCGTCGCGGGCGCGCGGCCTGCGTCCATCTCCCGCGGACGAGGAGAGGCCATGTCCGGCGATTCGATGAGCCGCAGGAGCTTCCTGGAGAAGTCGGCGCTGGTGGCGGGGGCCGCCGCCATCGCCGGCGAGGCGGGCGCGCAGGTCAACGACGCCGCCGGCCTGGTGGCGAAGCCGGTACGGCTCGGCTTCCTCGGCGCCGGCATCCGCGGCACGCTGCTGATGGAGGCGGCCGCCGGGATCCACGGCGTCGAGATCGTGGCGGTGGCCGACTGCTACAAGGGGCACCTCGTCCGCGCGGGCGAGCTGATCTCGCCGGCGCCTGCCACCACCGGCGACTACCGTCAGGTCCTCTCGCGCCCGGACATCGACGCCGTGGTGATCGCGGTGCCGGACCACTGGCACCTGAAGATGACGCAGGAAGCGCTCGCCGCCGGCAAGCACGTCTACATCGAGAAGCCGATGACCCACTCCTGGGAGGAGGGCGAGGCGTTCATCGCCGCGGTGGAGAAGAGCGGCAAGCTGGCCCAGGTCGGCAGCCAGTACATGAGCATGGGCTGCGCCAGGACCGCCGCGGACCTGATCCGCAGCGGGCGGCTCGGGCAGGTGACGCTGGTCGAGGGCAGGATCCACCGCAACAGCTCGGCCGGGGCCTGGTACTACCCGATCCCGCCGGACGCCTCGCCCTCGACGGTGGACTTCACGAGCTTCCTCGGCCCGGCGCCGGCCCGCGACTTCGACCTGCGCCGCTTCTTCCAGTGGCGCCTCTTCTGGGACTACTCCGGCGGCCTGCCGACCGACCTCTTCGTGCACCTGATCACGGCCACTCACCAGCTGATGGGCGTGCAGGAGCCGGAGAGCGTGGTGGCCTTCGGCGGCGTCTACCACTGGAAGAACTACCGCGAGGTGCCGGACCAGATGGCGGCGATGGTGCGGTACCCGGAGGGCTTCGTGCTCAAGCTGACCAGCACGGCGGAGAACGGCCATCCCGGGCCGGCGCTGACCTTCTACGGCAGCGAGGGGACGATGGAGTACGACGGCGGGTCGATGAAGGTCTTCACCGAGCCGCGCGCCGAGGGCTTCGAGTACTCGACCCACTCCTGGCCGAAGGCCACCACCGAGCAGTTCCGCGAGCTGATGAACCTCGACGCCGAGCTCCGGCCGCTCGACGGCCCGGCCACGGCCGCGCCCCTCGAGTGGAAGTCGAACGACGAGGACTCCACCCGCGCGCACGTCCGCAACTGGGTCGAAGCCATCCGGGGCGACGGCAGGAACATCGAGGACGTCCGCTTCGGCCACCACGCGGCGCTGGTCGGCCACATGTGCAACCTGTCGCACAAGGCCGGCGGCAAGACGATCCGCTGGAACCGCCAGACCCGGAGAGTCGAGGTGTAGGGAGGGCCTCGCCATGGGCCGCGAGGAGATGCTCCGGATCCTGGGGGCCTTCGAACGAGAAGGCCTCGAGTACGTGCTGATCGGCGCTGCCGCCATGGGGTTCCATGGCCTCGTCCGGGCCACCGAGGACCTCGACATCTTCGTCCGCGCGACGGTCGAGAACGTCGAGCGGTTGCGGCGCCGGCCGCGTTGACACAGGCCGCGACGGCCGTGTATAGGAGACGACCAGCACATCCTCTGGAGCGTCCATGGCCGAGAAGGCACGGGCAAAGTCTGCGTCCAGTCCGTTGCGTCCGACACGACGTGACTTCCTGAAGGGAGCGACGACGGTCGCGGCCGGCACGGTCGCCGCCCGCTCGCTCTCCGCCGAGCCCGCGACCACCTTGCCAAGCGTGGCCCTGGGTCCCAGCCGCGTCACGCGACTCATCGCCGGTGGCAACCCGCTCTACGGCTACTCGCACTTCAACGACCAGTACAGCCAGCACATGCTGGAGTGGTTCACCGACCAGCGGGTGGTGCGCTTCCTGCTCGACTGCGAGAAAGCGGGCATCAGCACCTTCCAGTCGAACTACCACGAGCGCGTGCCGCGCCAGTTCCCGAAGATCCGGGAGGCGGGCTGCAACCTCCAGTGGATCTGCCTCGCTGCTCCCTGGGATGTGAGCCCGGACGCCCCGGGCACACCGCAGGCCATCCTGGACGGCATGTTGAAGTGCGCGCAGATCGCCTCCAGGCTGAAGCCCATCGCCATCGCCCACCACGGCTGGGCGACCGACGTCCTGTGGCGCGAAGGCAAGATCGACCTCATCCGGACCTTCGTCGACAAGGTGCACGACCTCGGCATCCCGGCCGGGATCTCCACGCACAACCCGGTGATCCTCGAGGCTCTCGAAGCCAAGGGCTGGCCGAACGACTTCTTCATGGCCTCCTTCCACTACCTCTCCCGCAAGCCCGAGGAATGGAAGGCGGAGCTGGGCGCGTCCCCGGTGGGGGAGACCTACCTCGCGGAAGACCCGGTGCGGATGTGCAAGGCCGTGCGCCAGGTCGCCAAGCCGTGCCTCGTCTACAAGCTGCTGGCGGCGGGGCGCCGCTGCGGGTCGCCGGAAGAGGTCCGCCAGGCCTTCGAGTTCGCGTACCAGAACATCAAGCCGACCGACGCGGCCATCGTCGGCATGTACCCGCGGTACTCGGATCAGGTCGCGGAGAACGCCCGGCTCGTCCGCGAGATCACGAGCAATCAGGCAAAGGCTGCGAGCAGGTGACGGCGATCGGCTCGGGATTCTAGCTGACCCCGGACTGCTGCGCTCTCGTCCAGCGTCGG
>Ga0335069_10008628_pt1 | contig 14561 bp, 16 predicted proteins | sample Lox_Sample_11_FD_206714 | JGI IMG/M metagenome (GOLD analysis project Ga0335069, IMG submission 206714) | Soil microbial communities from Loxahatchee National Wildlife Refuge, Florida, United States - Lox_Sample_1.1 | ecosystem: Environmental > Terrestrial > Soil > Wetlands | place: USA... | reverse complement strand
CCGGGGCCCAGGTCACTGGGTCGCCGCGGGGTCTGTGGTTGCCGCTGACCGGCCCGGAATCCGCTTGGTTCCAATCGGCCGTGGCATGGCCGAAGAGTCGGACACGCGCAAAGGCCTCACGGCAGCAGTGGCGGCCGCTTGCACGCGCCCGTCTTGTCCGCAAGATGCGCCGATGGCAGTCGAGGAAATGTGGAACAGTATGCTTCGCCGGGCAGGTATTGGTGCCATTCGTCCTCGGTGAGGTTTCGCACCGGATGCAGACCAGCAAGCGCGCGGTGGCGCGGTTGCTGGGGATGAGCCCGAACACCGAACGGCAGTACCGGGAGGCACTGGAGCGGGTCGGGTTGCTGGAGGGCGCGCCCGGGGAGATTCCGGAGCTGGCCGCATTGCAGGCGGCGGTGCGCCAGGTGCCCGCGGTGCCCTGGCTGCCGCCGGGGGTCGCGTCACCGTTGGCGTCGGCGGCCGGGAACATGTTGTAGCGGACGATCCGATCCGGATGGCCAAGAAGCGCTCGGTGAAGCACGTGAAGAACATCATCGGCGGCAGCTTCCGGGCGATGATCCAGCAGGCGCGCATCGACGAGCTCGTCACCCGGGACATCTTTGCGGGACTCAAGTGGCCGAAGTGGACGCCGCCGAAGCCGGACCCGTTCACGCTGGAGGAGCAGCAGCGCATCCTCGCCTGGTTCAAGGCCCACCGGTTCGGGTTCCATCCCGGCCCGGGCTCCACGAGCCTACGCTACCGGCCGCACCCGTCGTACCACGCGTTCCTGCACCTCCTGTTCACGACTGGGTTGCGTGGCCGGCGCAACGCCTTGCGAGCGCTGACGCGAGAGAAGGTGATCTCAAGCCCTGGCAGAACGCGTACATCGAACGGTTCATCGGATCGCTACGTCGGGAATGTCTCGACCACGTCATCGCGCTCGACGAACCTCAGCTGCTGCGCGCGATTCGTAGCTACGTAGACTACTACAACCGAACCCGGACGCACCTTGCGCTGGGAAAGGACCCACCCGAGCCCCAGTCCGTCCAAGGCCCCGAAGTTGGCACCATCATCGCTGTCGCGGAGGTCGGCGGACTCCACCACCGCTACGAGCGGCACGCGGCGGCGTGAAACCCTTGCCGGATGGGGTTTTCGGGAGGGACAACGGGCCAAGTAGCGCGCCCACAGTCGCCAACGCACGCCGTGCTGCTACTGCGTGGCTTCCGTTTGCGCCGTCCTAGTGCCCGCGACGCCGGCCGATGGCGGGATCGTGCCGACAGACCCGGCAAAACCCCGATTCGCGCAGCTTGCGCACGGCGAAGCCGGCGATCTGCACCAGCCCGGCGAGCTGTTCGCGAACCTGTCGCATCTTCGCGGTTCGCGTCCCGACAGCGCCCAGGAACTCGAGCTGGTGATTCAGGAGTTGTGCAAACAGAACCACCCGCCGTTCCTTCGAGTGCCAGGTGTGCGGGTTCTCGCCTCGATTCCCGACGAAGAACGCCTCGTGGAGCTGTCGACCGACCTCCTCATGCGAGCTCACCGCGGCCTCCACGATCCGGCAGAGGAAATCGTCCCGCGTTTGGTCGAGCTCCCCGGTCGCGCCCAGGACGCTGTTCCTCCGCGCCGACGGGCTGATGGTCACGAGGGCGTAGTCCGACAGCCACAGATACAACGGGTGGCGCGCAAACACGCCGCGTCGCGAGGGGGTGGTAAAGTAGGTGACCAGGAACCACGCCGGCCGAACGCGAATGACGGCTGGCTGCAGGTGCTCGACAAGCGAAAGGGAGACCAACCGCGGCGGCAGAGCCAGTCGTTTGCACACGCGCTCGAGCTGAGCCGGATTGCGACCGATGACGTCAACCCAGCGGCAAAATGCCGGTGCTCCTGCCACGCCCGACTCACCCGCTCGCTTCATGCCCACGTGGTGCGCGCCTTCACGGCTTCTCGCGCTCGCCGGAGCCATCCGACACGATCGCGCCGCGGGCGTGGAGTACACCGAGCGCCGCTTTGGTGAGGCCCGTCGCACCGCGAAAGTCCGCGCCTGGCACCAGCGTCCCCTGTAGGTTCGCATTGTCGAGCCGGGCGTCGCGCAGGCACGCGCCGCTCAGGTTCGCCGCCTCCAGGACCGCGTCGCGCAGATCGCAGCTCGACAGATCGCTGCCGGTCAACTGCGTCCCGCGCAGATTGGCGGCGCGCAGATCGCGGCCCGACAGATCCCAGTGAACGAACCATAGGAACCGCAGATCGGCTCCCGCCAGCAGGCCCTTCTTTCGACTCACCGAAGACTGCGGTCGGCGGCGACCTCGGTGCGGATCGGACGCTTCCCGAGGCTCACCGGGCGCCAGCCCGGAGATGACCGTGAGTGACTGTCTTCTCGCCACGATACCCTCGCTTCCTCACCCAAAGAGCAGCTTTACCCAAAGGTCCGTTCGTCACAGCAAGAGCGGCGCCAGTGGTCGAGCACTGATCCGTTGGATGCGGAAACGCTCGCGTGCACGACCGTCCAGCGCCGGCACGCCAAAACCGCACTCGCGTCGCCAATCGTGCCGTGCCGAGTGCCAACTCGGCACTCTCAAGCCGGCGCCGCGTCGCCACGGAGTGCGGAATCCGCACTCATTGCCTTCTGCCGGCGCCGCGCGACCGGTTCAGCCGATGCTGCTTCACCTTGGCGTGCAGCGTGCGCAGCCCGATTCCCAACGCTTTGGCAGCCGCTTTCTTGGTAGGGTACGCCTCGAGGTAGCGGCGCAGGATCTCCCCCTCAATTTCGCTCATGCTCATCCCCACCCGGATGACGATCTCGGAAGGGGTTGCCGATGCGCGGATGCTCGCCGGAAGGTCCTCTACGTCGACCACCTCCCGACTGCTCATTACCACCAGGCTCTCCACCACGTTCTTCAGCTCCCTGACGTTTCCGGGCCACGCGTAGTTGCGCAGGCGGCCCAAGGCGCGCTCGGAGAAGTCCGCCGGCCGCCTGTCGTTCTTGCGCAGTCGACGGAGGAAGTACCGGGCGAGCTCGGGGATGTCCTCGCGTCGGTCGCGCAGCGGCGGCATCACCAGCGTGATCACTTTGAGGCGGTAGTAAAGGTCTTCACGGAACCGACGCATGCGGACTTCCGCGTCCAGGTCGACGTTGGAGGCCGCAATGATGCGCAAGTCCACTTTGATCTTCTTGGTCCCCCCCACGCGCCGGAACTCGCGGCGCTCGAGCACCCGCAGCAGCTTGGGCTGGACGTGGAGACCCATCTCGTTGATCTCATCGAGAAACACCGTCCCAGCGTCCGCGAGCTCGAAGAGACCACGTTTCTGCTCATCCGCGCTCGTGAACGCCCCCCGCTCGTGGCCGAACAGCTCGTTCTCCAGAATGTCGCCCGACAGCGAGGCGCAGTTGATGGGCACGAACATGCCCTCCGACCGCGGGCTCAGCTCATGGACCGCGCGCGCGATCACTTCCTTTCCGGACCCGCTCTCCCCGAGCAGCAGGACACTCACGTCGGACTGCGCGATCAGGTTGACGGTCGCCATGACGCTGCGCATCGACGCGGACCGATAGAGGATGTCATCGGCCCCCACGCGCAGCGTCGAAACCTCTTCTTTACCGGACGCCATCGATCGCGAGCCGTTCACCACAGCGTCCTTCACTCCTGCGCAATCCGACCAAGCAAGCGCAACAGACCATCGAGGATCGTCACCGGATGCGGTGGACAGCCTGGGACATACAGGTCGACGGGCAGCACGGCGTCGGCTCCATTGTGCACCTCCGCGTGGTCCCTGTAGGGCCCGCCGGAGATGGCGCATGCGCCGACGGCGATGACGAGCTTCGGGGCGGGCACCGCCGCGTAGGTCTTCTGCAGCGCCAGCCGCATGTTCTCGGTAACCGGCCCCGTGATCAGCAATCCGTCGGCATGTCGTGGTGAGGCGACGAACTGAATCCCGAACCGACCCAGATCGAAGACGATGGTATTGAGGACGTTGACGTCCGCTTCACAGCCGTTGCAACCGCCGGCGCTCACTTGCCGCAGCGCCAAGGACCGGCCGAAGAGGCGCCGGCTGCGGGCGTCGAGCGCGCGCGCCAGCTTGATGGCGCGCCCGTCCAACACCAGATCGTCACGGGCCCGCGTGGCCAGGCGATAGTCCTGGCCGAAGTGGATCACCGCTTCGGGACACGCCGATTCACACTCCGCGCAGAACAGACAGCGTCCGAGGTCGAGCCGCAGTCCGCTGTCGTCCATCGCGATCGCGTCAGTCGGACACGTCTCGACGCAGGCGCGGCACCCGCTGGGACAGTCGCCCGTCAGGGTGGGCAAGCCCCGGAAGCGGTCCGGCAGCGCCGGTTCTGAGCCCGGGAATTGGATCGTGCGATGCCCCTGCTCGAGCCGGGCCAAGAGCGCTCTCAGCACTGGGGCACCTCAGAGATCATGCCCGCAGTAGGACAGGTTGAAGCTCTTGTTGCAGAGCGGAAAGTCCGAGATCTCCTGGTTGCGCAGCGCGATCGCCAGTCCCATCCAGTTGTGAAACGACGGGTCGACGACTTTGTACTGCGCGATGCGTCCCTGCGCATCCGTCATCGCGACGTGGCAGATCTCGCCGCGCCAACCTTCGACGAGGGCGACGACCACCTGGTTCGCGACCGGTGGCCCGGTGGCGACGCGGACCGCGCCGCTGGGAAGTGCAGCGAGTTGTTCAGCTACGAACGCCGCCGAGCGCTGGATATCGAGCCAGCGCACGTGGGCGCGGGCAAAGACGTCGCCAGTATCCCAGATGCTGCTCGGAATCTGCACGAAGCGGAAGACCCCGGAGGGAAATTCCTGGCGCACGTCGCGCTCGACGCCGCAGGCGCGTGCCGCCGGCCCGACCAGCCCGAGCTGTTCGCACTCGGCGCGGGTGACGGTCCCCGTGCCCTCGAAGCGGGCCAGCGCCGACGGGGTGCCCCACAACAGATTCACGGTTCCGCTCACACCTGCCAGCGCCACTGCGAGCCTCTCCCGCAGCTCCGCCGCCCGGCGTTCGTCGACGTCGAATGCGACGCCACCGGGACGGACGAAGCTGCGTCCAAAGCGGCTGCCGCAGATGAGGGCGGTGAGGTTGAGGAACTCACCGCGCAGCCGTCCGCAGTGCGCGGCGGTGGGCAGGTACGCCACATCGCCCGCCAGTGCGCCCATATCGCCGGTATGGTTGGCGAGCCGCTCGAGCTCGAGCGCCACACCGCGCAACACCTGCGCCCGCGGCGGCAAGTGGCAACCGGCCAGCGCTTCGACCGCCTCGCAGTAGGCCGTCCCGTGCCCGACCGAGGTATCGCCGGCCAGCGTCTCCATATAGTGGATCGTGCGCTTGTTCGGCCCGCCCACCAGCGCCCGCTCGACACCGCGGTGTTGGTACCCCAGCGAGATCTCCAGGTGAAACACCCGCTCGCCGTAGCACTGGAAGCGGAAGTGGCCCGGTTCGATGACGCCGGCGTGCACGGGGCCCACCGCGACCTCGTGCACGTCGGCACCGTGCATGGTGAAGAAATCAGTCACGCCGGCGGCGCCCTCTGCCTCACCGTGCGGCCAGAGGGGCGCGGCACCGCCGTACGGCGCGTGAAAGCGGATCGGCTTGATCCAGGGATGTCCCTCCGGGTGCACACCCCATTGTTCGCCGATCTCGCGTTCGAACCAGTGCGCTTGTGGGCAGTCGGGCGTCAGCGCCGGATACCGCGCGCCGACGTCTGCGCTACACAGAGACAGCGTGCCGCCACGACCGTGCGCCAACACGGCGTACAACCGCACGCCGCTGGTTGGCAGTGGTCGCCCGAACAACGCCGCGATCCGGCACCCGGCTTCGACACTGTCGATGATGTGGGCGCGGAACTGTCCGACGGCGAGCTGCGGAACGTCCGCCAGCGCTGCCGCTCTGCCATTGTGAACCGTGAGCGATGCGGGAGGTGGGGGAGACATCATCCCAGCAGATGCGCTGCCTCCTCGATCGCGCGGCGAAGGATCGGTGGGATGTACAATCCCAGCATCAGCACCAGCGCGGCGAGCGCCGCCGGCGGGGCGATCGCCAGCACGGGCTCGGCAGGTCGCGCGAGCGTCCAGCGATCAGCCGCGGCACCCTGGGTCATGCGCAGCCCCGCCGTGATCATGCCGACGAAAATCAGTGCCAGCAGCGCCAGGTAGGCAGCAGCGACACCGTCGCGGCCGTGATCGAGTGCTGCCTTCAGAATGGTGAACTCGCTGAGAAACGGACCGAACGGCGGCGAACCAGTGATCGCGAAGAACCCGGCGATCCAAAGGATGCCCGAGGCCGGCAGCACGCGTAGGACCCCGCTGACATCGGCCGTAGACTTCGACTGATAGACCGCCAGGATGTTTCCTGCGACCAGAAACAACATCGCTTTCGCCAGCGAGTGGTTGACCGCGTGCAGCAGCGCCCCAAAGGTGCCGGAGCCGCCCAGACCGACCCCCAGCATCAGCACACCCATGTGCTCGACGCTGGAATAGGCGAGCAGGCGCTTGAAATCCGCTTGTCCGACGATGAACACGGCGGCGACGGCCATGGAGAGCAGGCCGAACCCCACGTACAGTTGCTGCCCGAACTCCGCCTGTCCGGCCGCCGCGCACACCTGCTGCACCCGCAGAATGCCGAGAAAGGCACAATTGAGCAGCGCTCCCGACAGCAGCGCCGAGACCACGGAAGGTGCCTCGCTATGGGCGTCGGGCAACCACGTGTGCAGCGGCGCCAGGCCCATCTTGGTGCCGTAGCCGACGAGAAACAGCAGCAAGGCCGCCTTGAGCCAGGCGACCTGCAGGTGGCTCGCTCCGCGTATCAGGTCGTCTAGCAGCACCGCCCCGCGCACAGCGGTGTGATCGGACGCGGCGACGGCGAGGAAGAAATTCCCCAGCAGCGCCAGCGCGATCCCGACCGAACAGATCAGCAAGTACTTCCAGGTCGCCTCCAGTGACCGGTGCTGGCGATGAAAGTAGATGAGCGGCGCGCTCGCCAGCGTGGTGGCCTCGATGGCGACCCAGAGCAGGCCGAACGCCTGGCTCACCGTCACCAGGGTCATGGCCGCCAGGAAGAAGAGCAGGCAGGCCGTGAAGGTGGCTTCCGGCGCATTGGTGAACAGCAGCCCTTCCTCGAAGTCGCGGTGTGCGGCGCGGCGCTCGCGCCGCAAGTAGCCCACGGCGTAGAGCGCCGCGGCCAGAAACAACGCGCTGGTGACGCTGAGGAACAGCTGTCCCAGGGGGTCCAATCGCAGCCAGCCTCCCGCCGTCGCGGCCGGCGGGACGATCCAGGTGGCGGCCGCGACGCCCGCATGCAGAACGGCCGCAACCACCAGCAGCACACGCCGCCGTGCGTCGCCGGTCATGAAGAAGGCGCCGATGCCGGACAGCGTCGGAATCGCCAACAGCGCGATGACGATCATCCCGTCCAGTCCCTGAGCATCGTGAGTTGATCCGCATCGATGTGATCGAACTCGCGGTTGATGTGAAAGATGGCGATGCCCATCACAAACACCGCCACGAACACATCGAGCAGGATGCCGAGCTCCACAATCATCGGCATACCCTCCACCACCGCGACGCCGAAGGTGTAGATGCCGTTCTCGAGGACCAGATAGGCCAGCACCTGCATCAGTGCCGTGCGCCGACTGACGATCAGGAACAGACCGACTAGCGTGGTGAAGAGCGCTACCGGCACCACCAACGTCGAGGTGGGCAGCGTCGGCAGCGGCAACCGCGCGCTGAGCCAGAACGAGAGCACCAATCCGAAGGTGCCGGCCGCCATAGAGAGCATGTAACTCACCATCGGCTCGATCTCGCGCCGCACCTCTGCTCCGCGCAGCACCCGGGAGAGGAGCCAGGGGAACGCCGCGCCTTTCAGGGCCAGGATCAACGCGGCCAGCATCACCACGCGCAGGGTGATCTCGTTCGCATGCGCCGCAATCGTCAGGGCTGCCAACAGCACGCCCTGAAAGGCGACGAGCCGAATGCACCTGGTCAATCGACTCGACCCGAGCAGCAGCACGCTCGTCAACGCGAGGAACACCAGCGCCGGGTCCATCCCTCCCGCCATGCGATCACCGTAGCGTCAACACGAGCGCCAGCACCGACAGGACGCCGGCGCCGACCAGCAGCTGCGGCACCCGCACCAGGCGCCAGCGGGCCATCGAGGACTCGATGAGTCCGGTGACGACCGCGAGCCCGAACATGCCTGCGATCGCGGCCGCGCCGTCCAGCCAGAGGTTCCCACTGCGAACCGGTACGATCAGGCCGACGATCAGGGCCCCGAGCACCCACAACTTCACGGCGCCGCCGTAGAGGATGAAGGCCAGGTCCGGTCCGCCGTGATCGAGCACCATCACCTCGTGAATCATCGTCAGCTCGAGGTGTGTGGTCGGGTCGTCGACCGGCACGCGAGCATTCTCGGCGAGAAACACCACCACCAGCGCACCGGCGAGCAGCGCGGAGGTCGGAAAGCCTCCACTCCACGCGCTCGCATCCACTCCCGCGTACATCGTCGTGAGCGACACGCTGCCGACCTGCCGCGCCACCGCGGCCAAGGCGAGCAGCAGGACGGGTTCCGCGATGGCGGCGAAGGCCACCTCCCGACTGGCACCCATGCCCTCGAAACTCGATCCGGTGTCGAGCGCGGCGACGACCGCGAAGAAGCGCAGCAGGCCGAACAGATACGCGAATAAGAAGAGGTCGCCCTCGAAGCTACACGCCGCCGGCACGCCGCCGAGCGGTATCAGCGCCGTCGCGCCCAGCACCGCCGCCAATCCCACCACCGGGCCCGCCCGGAACACCCACGTCGTGGTACGGCTGTATACGGCCGCCTTGCGGAGCAGCTTCGCCACATCGCGGTACGGCTGCAGCAGCGGTGCTCCGGTCCGGCCGGCCATGATTGCCTTGGTTCGACCGATCACTCCGAGCAGGAGCGGGCTCAGGCACAATGCCGCGAGGGGTGAACCAATTGAGGCCTCGGTCATCGATCACCCGAGCTTCCAGACCAGCAGCACGAGCAGAGTCAGCGCGATGTACAACACGTACAGATGCACCTGCCCGTGCTGAAGCCACCGCAACGCGGACAGGCCACGGCCGATTGCGGTGAAGACCGGGGTATAGAACCGGGCTTCGCACACGTCGGGCGTGTCGACGGTCAGGGAGGCCTGCCGTGGGAACAGGCCGACGGGCGGTACCAAGTGATGGCGGCTCTGGAGCAACAGCCGGAAGAGGTCGGTCAGCGGTTGGGCGAACGAAGCCGCCGTATACTGCATGCGCGGTGACGGCCGGGCGTAGCCACAGTCCCACGTGCAGCTTTCTTCGACCCGCCGACCCGACAAGAGCTGATGCCGCACCCCAGCGAGGAGCGCAGCCAGAAGGAGCACTCCAAGCGCCGCCGCGCCGACGAACGAGAGTGGGCCGGTGGCCGCAGCCATGACACCGCGCACGGTCTCTGCCGGCAACCCGCTGGCGCGCTCGACGACCGGCAGCAGCGTTCCGCCCACCACCGGCGCGAGGCAGCCGATCACCACACAGCTCACTGCGAGGAGCAGCATCGGTACCCGCATCGCCAGCCCGGGCTCGTGCGCATGCGTGGCGTGCTCACTGCGTGGCTGGCCCAGGAACACCATTCCGAAGGCCTTGGTGAAGCACGCGGCCGCGAGCCCGCCGATCAATGCGAGCCCGGCGATCACGCAGAGGAGCGGTACGGCCACCGTCGAGTTGGCCGAGACGACTCCACGCAGCGCGCCGAGATAGATGAGAAACTCGCTGACGAATCCGTTGAGCGGCGGAAGGCCTGAGATGGCCACTGCCCCGATCAGGAAGGCAACCCCTGTCCACGGCATCCGTTTGAGGAGCCCGCCGAGGTTATCGATCTCTCGCGTCCCCGTGGCGTGTGCCACGGCCCCCGCGCCGAGGAACAACAGGCCCTTGAAGATTGCGTGATTCAAGACGTGGAGAAGCGCGCCGGCAAACCCGAGCACGGCCAGAGGGGCTGAGCCGGTGCTCAGTCCCAGCTCCCCAACGCCGAGGCCCACCGCGATGATGCCGATGTTCTCCACGCTGTGGTAGGCGAGCAGACGCTTGAGGTCGTGCTGGGCCAGAGCGAACAGCACACCGAGGATGCCGGACGTCAACCCCACGCCGCAGAGCACACACCCCCACCACGCCGGTGGTGGACCGAGGAAGCTCAGTATCCGCACCAGACCGTAAATGCCCGTCTTGATCATCACCCCAGACATCACCGCCGACACGTGACTCGGTGCCGCCGGATGGGCCTCGGGCAACCAGACATGGAACGGCACGAAGCCCGCCTTGACCCCGAAACCGATCACCGCGAGCAGGAACAGGAGACCCACCGGCGCAGGCGCGCCACTCAACCGGTCGAAGTCGAGCGACCCGCCGGTGCGGCCCAGCAGGATGAACAGCGCCAACAGGCACGCCGTGCCGAGATGCGTCGCGACGAGGTATATCCATCCAGCGTTCCGTACGCTGCGCTGGTCGTCCTCGAACGTGACCAGGAAAAATGACGCCAGCGCCATCAGTTCCCACGCCACCAGAAAGAGGACGGTGTTGCGGGCAACCACGACCAACACCATGGTTGCCACCAGCAGGTTGAAGAAAAACCACGCTGCCCCGAGCCGTCTCGCCTCGCGATAGGCCGCGAGGTACTCCGCACCGTACACCGCGACCAGAGCGGAGAGGCCCAGGATCGGCACCAGAAAGAACGCCGACAGCGCATCGATCTCCACGAAGAACGCGCCGTACGGCACCTGCCAGCCCACCCGCAGCGACTCGGTTGCCGAGCCCGCCAGTACGCGCACCGCAGGGATGATGGCCAGCGTACAGCCCGCGATTGCTCCGCTCGCGCCGAGGCGCGAGGCCCACGGCGTCCTGGCAGCGAGGAGCGCGAGCGCGCCACTGCCGACCAACACGCCGAGCGCGAGCAGCAGCAGAGACATCTATCCTATCCGTCCTCGCGTCTCGTGCGCCTGCCCCAGCCGATGCTCCGCCCGCCGCGCCTCGGCCAGCACCTCGGTAGCCGACCCTCGCTCGGCAATAGCCCGCTTGAATCGTTCATCCTGTAGGGCGAACGACAGCCGCGAGAGCAGCGCGAGGTGCGCGCGCACCGTCGGGCAGATCAGCGAGAACAGTGCGTGCACCGGCTTTCCGTCGAGCGCCGCGAAGTCGACCGGCTGGTCGAGAAAACAGAGCGTGACGATCGGCCGTGGGACGTGCAGTACGATGGGGTTTCGCACGTGGGGAATCGCGACACCCTCACCGATCCCGGTCGACTGCAGATTCTCCCGCGCCAGCAGGATGTGCAGGAGAAACTCCCGGTCGAGCTCTTCCGGCACGCGCAAGTGCTCCACCATGGCCTGCAGGACCGAGGCCTTGTCCGTGCCGCGGAGCCCGTGGATGATGCCGCCAGCCTGGAGCGCCTCCGCTAAGCCCGGCAGCGGCGCCGCGCTCTCTGGTTCTTCGAACAAGTCGGCCGCGATCGTGATTCCGCGCGCCGTCGCCCACTCGAGCAGCTCTGCGCGATTGAACCGATACTGATCCTCCACACGATTCGCCGGCAGGATTCCCTGACCAATCCATCGATACACGGTCTTTTCGGGTACGTTCAGTAAGCCGCAAACGTCGCGGACAGTGAGATTCATCCTTCTCCTTTGATTGGCTGCCACCGCTGCCACTAGACATCGACGCACCGCATGCGTTCCCGCCACGCCACCGGGCCTATTCGCGATCGAGCTGCGTCAGCATCGCCAATGCCTCCTCGAGGTGCGCCTGAAAGTACCGGCGCATGATGTCGAGCACCTCGATCAGCAGCGGATCGCGCAGGGAGTAGAAGACCTGATTCCCCTCTTTCCGGGTGGAGACCAAACCCTTGGAGCGCAGCACGCCCAAGTGTTGCGACAAGTTGGCCGGCTCCACTGCAATGCGCTCCAAGAGGGCACCCACCGAAAGATCGCCATCGCGAAGGCACTCGACGATGTGGATGCGAGTGGGATGCGCGAGGACGCGGAACACCTCGGCCTTGAAGCGGCGCAAGGCGTCCTGTCGACCCGCATCCGCGCCCCGAGCGTCCTCCTTGTGCGGCACATCATTCGAATATGCGAAACTTCGAATATACGCAACCTGGGCTGGAGTTGGACGCGAGAAAACAACCGAGGCTCTGAGCGCCCAGCGCGTGACCGCCCGTGGCGCTTCGATGTCGTGGAGCAGGTGCGCGCGGTCGAAGCGTTGCGCGAGCTCTCCCCCACGGAGCGCATTTCTCCGAGACCACCGTTCGAGATGATCCACCGAGGCGAGGAGATCGGACTTGGAGTCATTGCATGCTGAATCCGTGCGGACGACATTGTGTGCGAGGTCGACCGGGTAGCGCGACCAGGGAACGGCAGGGCATTTCGCGACCGTGGGGTGCAACTCACGTTGGCTCAGCGGGGCTGACGTTGGACACGTTCTGGACACTGAGCTGAATGGACTGACGCTCGGACAGCCTGGCGTCTGCCGCCGGCACACTCGCCCTGCCGTCAACCGGACGGAGACCCTCTAACGGACCGAAGGGACCGTTCGGGGGTAGCGAAGTCCGTAGGCACCTGTCGTTGACGTTGGGGAGGGTGTCGATGAAGGCGAAGCCGTGGGAGGTGCCGGAGGGGTTGTGCCTTCGCCGCCGGCGGTCGCCGCGCTGATCACTGTTTGCGGGGGGTAAGGTCCCCGCCGAGACACCAGCGGCTCTCGCTTCCCGAAGGCCAGGTCGTGATGCAGCACAGGTAACAGCGCTCGTGGCGCCCGTCCATCGTCGGGATGCAGATGTACACGCATTCCTCTTCGACCAGACTGGTCGCCATTCGCCGCATCGCCGCCGGCCGCAGAAACTGCTCGACGGGAACGAAGGGCCGCGCGCGGCGTCTTTTTGCGCGCGTGCGCAATACGGTCCGCAGGTGGGAGCGCATCCGCGCGTTGACCGGTATCGATTCCTTGCACCGCTCGATCTCGATGCCGCGCACGGCGCCGTTCCTGATCACCGCCCGCATCAGGCTCGCGCAGCAGCCGCCGTGGACGCGTCCGATGATCAGCCGATGCACGCCCTTGGCGAGCGCCGCGCGGTCGACCGTCCTGCCCAGGTCGAAAAGCTCGACATCGGGCGTGCGGACGTGCACCGGCAGCGACAGCGAGCGCTTGATCGAGCGACCCCTGACAACCTTCGTCATGGCGACTCCTGCCGGCACGAGCACCGGATCCGAACCGTTGCGGCCAACGCAACTCGTCTGACGGCTTCCCATAGCGCGTCGCAGCCGTGGTGCTCAAGGGCGACGACCAGCGCGGCAGGCCGAGGATCCGCTTGTGTAGATACGATTTCGAACCCTCAGCCTGAGCCTCAGCCGCCTCAGCCTAATCCTTAGCCTTCCGGAGCCTGAGGCTGAGACAAAGGCTCGGGCTCCGGCTGAGGAGAATACGATTCATCGGCACGCATGCGGCGCCACCTCGACCGCTCGGGGCCGATCCACTTTCCAGACAGAACGAAGACTGGCAGGTTGAGGGACCATGGTGGCGGTCGACCTCGGCGCGGCGCGCACGTCCTACGAGGCAGAAGGGCAGTGGACCTCTCCGGTGCTGTTCACGCCCGCGGAGGTCACGCGCTTCCTCGACGCGACCGAGCGCGTCGTCGCGGGCCGCCATCGCAGCGGTCGTGCGCCGATGTTGTGTCTGCCGTTCGAGCCCGGTCCGCGTGACCTGCGCAAGATCGACAACGCGTGGTGGGCCGATCCCTACCTGGCCGCGCTCGCTACGGATGCGCGCCTCGGCGAGATCGCGGCCGCGCTCCTCGGCGCGTCGACGGTCAGGCTCTGGCAGGATCAGCTGCTCTATAAGCCGCCGGGCAACCCCGCGGAGACGACGATCGGCTGGCATCAGGACTGGGCGAGTTGGGACACGGTCGCGTCGCACGCGGCGTTCGTCACCGCGTGGGTGGCGTTCGACGACGTCGACGACGACAACGGTGCGATGCAGATCATCCCCGCCAGCCACACGTGGGGGTTGGTCCCCGGCGCGAGCAACTTCTTCGGCACCGATCGCGACGCGCAGCTCGCACGCCTCGGCGACGGGCGTGCGGTCGAGTCGCGATCGATCGTCATGCGCGCGGGCCAGGTCAGCTTCCATCACCCGCTCACGTTCCACGGGAGCGGGCCGAACACCTCGGACCGCATGCGCCGATCGCTCGCCATCCACTTCGTCGACGCCGAGGTCTCCGCGGTGTCCGAAGCGGGCATCTGGCAGCACTACAACCTCGCGCTGTTCCTCGAGCGCGGCGGCCGGTTGGGCGAGCGCTACCGCTTCGACGACCTCTGTCCGACGGTCTTTGCGCAATGACCGGCCGGCCGGCGCCCGATCTGTGCGAAGCGTTTGGATTGTTGACTGCGGATTGTGCGGCGCCATTGAGGGGGTGAAGAGCGGCGTGTTCCAGCCACCGCCGGCGATTCCGGCGCTCGACTATGCCGGCTTGCAGACGCTCGTCGCGGACGCGCGCGAGGCACTCCAGCGCCTGACGCCCGCTGAAGTGAACGCGTGCGAAGGCAAGGACGTCAC
>Ga0335069_10008627_pt1 | contig 14562 bp, 11 predicted proteins | sample Lox_Sample_11_FD_206714 | JGI IMG/M metagenome (GOLD analysis project Ga0335069, IMG submission 206714) | Soil microbial communities from Loxahatchee National Wildlife Refuge, Florida, United States - Lox_Sample_1.1 | ecosystem: Environmental > Terrestrial > Soil > Wetlands | place: USA... | reverse complement strand
GGTTCAGGGTCCGGTTGTCGTCTTCCTTGGGGCGGATAGTGATCTTCTTGTCGTCGCCGACGAGCCAGCTGAAGCTGTTGAGCCCCAAATCGATGTTGCCCGGGGCCTGGACCATTTGGTTGATCACGAACAAGGAGCTTCCGAACACCACCAGCCGGGCCGTGACCCCCGGCTTGTCGCTCAAGGGCCACTCACTGGCGATGGCCATGGGAATGGGCCCCTTGAGGTCCTGGCCCTTGTGGAACTTGAAGTACTTGTCCTTTTCCACCGTATCGCCGAAGCCCTTGTCGGTGGATTGCAATAAGACGGTCGAGGTGGCCCCCTTCATGCCCGGATCGGTTTTTTCCAAGCCGCGGGCAAAAGGAAGGATCGAAGCCAGCCGCTGGTCGGCCAATTTGGAGACGATCGCGTGGGCCCCATAAACCGGGATCACGGACCGCACGTCCGGGAAGGCGAAACTGGTGGGATCAATGACCACGTCGTTCTCCGTTTTCACCCCAAAATCCCGCAGAAGCGGGTCCAACCCGGAGTTGACCCAGGGGTCCAACATGGCCAGCACCTTGCCGCCGTTCTTCACGAAAGCCCGGAGGGCCGCCACCTCCGTGGGCTGGAAGGCTCGGCTGGGGCCCGCGATGGCGATGACCGTGGCGTCCTCGGGGATCTTACCGGCGGCCAAAAGGTTCAGGTCCTTGACGTCATAGTTTTCCTTCTGCAGCATTTCCTGGAAGGTGTTGAGCCCGTCCCCCTGGGGGTTGTTGCGGTCCCGCTCCCCATGGCCCGTGGTGAAATAAACCACCGAATGGACGCTGTCCTTCATGCTGGCCAGGGCCGAGGTGAAGGCCGACTCCCCTTGGAATTTAGGGGTGGGCTGCTGGCCGGTGAAGGCGTAGGTGATGTAATCGCGTTGGAGCACGTCCTTGCGGTTGTCCCCGCTCTCAAAAACCACCGTGTTGTACTCATGGATGCCCAGGCGCTTGGCTTCCGAGGGGTTCTTGTCCACGTCCACGACCTTGAAATGGAACTTCCCCGAGTACTTGGCGTATTCCTGCAGCAAGGCCTGGGCCTGGCCCACGGCCGGCAGGGCTCGTTTTCCCGACATGAGCAACGTCACGTTCACGTCCTGGGTCAAACCCTTGAGGGCGTCGAGCGTCTCGGGCGCCAGCGTGTACATGTGGTTGGCCGTCAGGTCGAACCGGACGGGGTGGCGGGAAACGATGTAGTTCACCGTCACCACGATGGCCAACATGGCCGCCGCCACCAGGGATAAGTTGGCCCGCACCTGGGTGCTGCGCTTGCGGCCCACTTCCTTGACGTTGGACAAATTGGCGGCCAGGAAAAACCCCAGGGCCACAAGGCCCAGGACGATCAGGGCCAGGGCCCACCAAGTGGCGGTATTGAAAACCAGCACGCCGACGACGCCCAAACCGGCCAGGACGATCCCGCCGACCAGCACCGGCAGGTTATGCGCGCGAACTTGGGCCAAGATTCCGGGACTTTTCACGGTTAGCTCCTCTTGCTTTCAAGAACTTTGACGGAAAAGAACAAGCCGATGAAGATGAGGCTCAGGAAGTAAAGCACGTGGGTCAGGTCGATGACGCCCTTGAAGAAATCGTCCGTTTGGTCGTAAATCGACAAGGACTTCAGGAAGTCGCCCACCGGCCCGGTCATCAGGTTGCCCGTGGCGCCCACGATCCAAAGCACCAGCAACAGCACCCAGGTCAAGACCATGGACACCATTTGGTTGTCGCTCAAGGTGGAGACGAAAAGCCCCAGGGCGAAAAAGGAGAGCGAGACCAAGACGTAGCCCAGGTAATTGGCGAAGAGCGGCCCCCAATCCGGGTTGCCGTTGAGGACGATCACCAAAAGGTACACCAGGGTGGCGGACAGCATGACCGCGAAAAAAACGCAAACCCCCAGGTACTTCCCCAGGACGATTTCCCAGAGGGTCAGGGGCGACGTGCGAAGCAGCTCCGCGGTCCCGCTTTTTTCCTCCTCGCTCCAAAGCCGCATGGTGATGCCGGGCGTCAGGAAGAGCAACAGGATCACGGTGTTTTGGAAGACCGGGACCATGCTGGCCGCCCGGCTGCCCAACACGATCAGGGCGAAGAAAAGCCCGGTGACGAAAAAGAAGGCCGCCAACACCAAATAACCCACCGGCGAGGCGAAGTAATAACCGATTTCCTTCTTGGCAAGGGCCCAGATTTTGTTCCAGCTCAGGCTCATGACGCGCCCTCCTTGGTGGTGAGTTTCACGAAAACTTCCTCCAGGCTCATGCCCACGGGGCTCAATTGATAGAGCGCCCACTTGTTCTTGACCACGCATTGAAAGATCGCTTCCCGGGTCTCATCGCTCCCGTCGGTGGAAAGCTCGAAGCGGCTGGCGCCCTTGCTTTCCTTGCCCAGGGGCCTGACCGCCGAAACCCCCTCGCACTTGGCGAGGGCCCTTTCCACCTCGGCGCCCGGCCCCTTGACCTGTACTTCCAGGGTCTTGCCGCCGGTGAGGCGCTGGGAGAGGTTCTCCACCGAGTCCGCGGCCACGACCTTGCCCCGGTCGATGATCACCACGTTGTCGCAGGTTGAGGAGACCTCGGGCAGGATGTGGGTGGAGAGGATGATGGTCTTGCGGCCGCTGAGCGACTTGATGAGCTTGCGGATTTCCAAAATCTGCTTGGGGTCCAACCCCCGGGTCGGCTCATCCAGGATGAGCACCTCGGGATCATGGAGCAAGGCCTGGGCCAGCCCCACCCTTTGGCGGTAGCCCAAGGACAAATGGCCGATCAGGCGCTTGGACACGTCGGTCAAGTCGATCATCTCCAGCACTTCCCCGATCCGGTCGGCCTTTTTATCCTGAGGGATTTCACGGATGTCGGCCACGAACTTCAAATAAGAAATCAGGGTCATGTCATGGTAGATCGGGGGGATTTCGGGCAGGTAGCCGATATGGCGCCGCACCTCTTGGGCCTGGTCCGTCACGTCATAACCCGCCACGGTGACTTTGCCCGCGCTGGGGGGGAGCGACGTGGTGAGCACCCGCATGCTGGTGGTTTTGCCCGCGCCGTTGGGGCCCAGCAGCCCCAAGATAGTGCCCTTGGGCACCGAGAAGCTGATTTTGTCCACGGCCGTAAAGGGGCCGTAGGTTCGCACCAAGTCCTTGACTTCAATCATGGGTGGAGCCTCGAGGTAAAGTGACCTGCGCCAGCAAAGAAATATATAAAACCCGAAAAAATTTTCAACCCAAAATCAAAAAAGCCCTTCAAGACACCAAGCGACCCCGATACAGGCGCAGGGACGCCGATGAAGAACCAGTGCGCCCAATTTAACGATTTACCCGACCGCCTTTGAATCGGCGTCCATCATAGCCATTCGCCCGGGCTTTTAGTCCCCAAACTTCGCCGAGGCCAACCGCAGACGGTCCGCCACGCCTTCCAATTGGCGGGCGGCGGCCACCATGGATTCCATGGAAGCCGTCAATTCCTCGGTGGAAGCCGAGATTTCCTCGGTGGCCGAGGCGTTTTCCTCGGAAACCGCCACGATATTGGTGATGGCTTCCACCACCCGGGACGCTTGGTCGGCCTGGTTCTCGAAGGACGCCGAGATGTCCTGCACCTGGACCACCACCTCGTCGGAGGCGCTCTGGATCTCGGCCAAGGCGTCCCCGGCCCCCGAGACCACCGCCAAGCCCTCGGTGACCTTCTCGGCCCCGGTGCTCATGCTGGTGACCACCAGGGCGATTTCCTTCTGGATTTGACGAATCATGCCCGCGATTTGATTCGCGGCTTCGGCGCTTCCATCGGCCAATTTCTTCACTTCCTCGGCCACCACGGAAAAACCCCGCCCATAATCCCCCGCCCGGGCGGCCTCGATGGCGGCGTTCAGGGCCAAAAGATTGGTTTGGTCGGCGATATGGGTGATCACGTCCACCACCTTGCCGATGGCCTTGGACCTCGAACCCAGCTCGTTGACTTCCCGGGCCGAACCCTGGACCACCTCATGGATGGCGTTCATCTGGGCCGTGGATTTTTGCACCGCCTCGCTGCCGGCCGCCGAGGCCTTTTTCGACCGGGAGACCGCCTTCTCGGCGCTGGAAAGCTGCTCGGCGGAGGTTTGGATGTTGCCCGCCATCTTGTCGATGATGTTGAAGGCGTCCTGCACCTTGGCGGCCTGCTCCTCCGCCCCCTTGGAGATGTTCTGGATGGTGGACGAGACCTCCTCGGTGGCGCCGTGCATCTGCTGGATGGTCTGGGTGAGCTGTTGGGCCAGCCCCAGGGTTTCCTCGGAGCTCTTTTTGAGCTGGGTCACCGAGGATTTCAGGTACTCGATCATCATGTTGAAGTTCTCGGCCAAGGCCCGGAAGTCCCCGCTGTAATGGCCGTGGATGGAGACATTCAGGTCCCCCTTGGTGACTTTTTCCATGGCGTCCAGGAATTCTTCCAGGGGTTTCAACACGATTTTCTGGATGATCAAAAGGATGAGCGCCGCCGCGAAGATGCCGCAGGAGACGCAGATCGCGTAGAACCAAAAATGGTTGGGGGTCTTAAGCTCGTTCAAAAGGGGGAAGACCAGCCCCAGGAAAATGCCGAAAGCCGTGATGGCCCCGTAAAGCGTCAGCACGTTGTTGCGGCGGTCGATTTTCCTCAAATCAGGCTCCCCTGATGCCCCGCGGGCGGATTCAAGCCCAAATGCCGGTAAGCCGGCACCGTGGCCTTGCGGCCGCTGGGCGTGCGTTGCAAGAACCCCAACTGTACCAGAAAGGGCTCATAAACATCCTCCACGGTTTCCGATTCTTCCCCCACGGCGATGGCCAGGGTTTCCAGGCCCACCGGGCCTCCCCCGAACTTTTCCATCACGCAAGCGAGGATGCGCCGGTCCATGCGGTCCAGGCCCAGCGCGTCGACCTCCAAAAGCTTCAAGGCCGCGTCGGCCACCTCGGCGTCCACCTTGCCCTTGCGCCTGACCTCGGCGAAATCCCGGACCCGCTTGAGGAGCCGGTTGGCGATGCGGGGCGTGCCCCGGGACCTGCGGGCGATCTCCGCGGCCCCGTCGGGGGCCATCTCCACCTTGAGCACCTGGGCGGAGCGCTTGAGGATCTCGTGGGTGTAAAACTCCAAACGGAAGTTGAGCCCGAAACGGTCCCGCAGGGGCGCGCTGACCGTCCCGGCGCGGGTAGTGGCGCCCACCAGGGTGAAGGGCGGCAACTGCAGGCGGATCGAACGGGCCGTGGGGCCCTTGCCGATCAGGATGTCGAGCTGGAAATCCTCCATGGCCGGATAGAGGATTTCCTCGACGGCCCGGGGCAAGCGGTGGATTTCATCGATGAACAAAAGATCGTGGGGCTGCAGGTTGGTGAGCAGGGCCGCCAAATCGCCCGCCCGCTCGATGATGGGGCCCGAGGTGGGCCGGAGGTTCACGCCCATTTCCTTGGCGATGATGGAAGCCAGGGTGGTCTTGCCCAGACCCGGTGGGCCCGCCAAAAGCATGTGTTCCAGGGCTTCCCCGCGCTTTTGGGCCGCCGCCAGGGCGATGGAGAGCGAATCCTTCAGGGCGCTTTGGCCCACGTAATCGCGCAAATGCTGGGGCCGGAGGGAATTTTCCTCTTCTTCCAGGGTCTTTTCGGAAGCCAGGAGGCGGGACTCCTCGGGCGGGAGGGGCTCGGGCTTTTCGGCCAATCGGGCTTTGGGTTTCGGCATGGATTTTATTTTACAGGCAAACCCGGGGCCTTCAAAGGCCCATTTAGGCCCCGCCGAGGAACTTTTACCGTGGCGAAAGCCGATAAAGCCGGATAAATCTTACCGCCCGCCTTCCCAACCCGTCCGCCGCCATGCGCCTTGTGCGTCGTCCATCTTTGTCCATTTAGGACTTGGCGGGACGCCGGGGGGCCGGCGCCTTCTCGAAAACGCCGGGCTTGGAAAGAAAAACCGTTTCGCACTCGGGCAAGGCGTCCAGGAAGATTTTGCCCCATCTTTCGCTGGTCAGGCGGGGGTCCAGGATGGTGACGGTCCCCACGTCGGAAGCGGCGCGGATGAGCCGGCCGAAACCCTGCTTCAAGCGTAAAACCGCCTCGGGTAGGCTTTCCACTTGGAACGGCTCCAGTCCCCTTTCCTTGAGCCGGGCGTGGCGGGCCTCCACCAGGGGCCCTTCGGGCACCTGGAAAGGAAGCTTGGTGATGATCAGGTTCGACAGGGCCTCCCCCGGCACATCCACCCCTTCCCAGAAACTGTTGACCCCCAAAAGCACCGAGTGGATGTCTTCCCGGAAAACCTGGAGCAGTTTGGTGCGGTCCCACCCGTCCTCGCCCTGCACCAAGAGCGTGATGCCCATCGCGTCCAGGTCCGGCCGGATGGCCTCGGCCACTTGCCGCATCATGCGGAAACTCGTGAAAAGCACGAAGGCCTTGCCGTGGGAAATTTTAAGCGACGCCCTCACATGGTCCACCACCGCTTGGTTGTAGCGGTCTTCTTCCCTTCGGGGATGGGGCATGGTCCGGGGAAGGAAGAGGGTGACCTGTTTTTTGAAGTTGAAGGGCGACCCAGCCTGGAGGGTCTCCACCGGCAGCGCCAATTCCCCGTCCAGCCCCAAGGCGTGCTTGAAATAGGAGAAGTCCTTGCCCACGGACAGCGTGGCGCTGGTGAAGACCACCGACTTCACCGAGGACAAGAGGTGTTCCCGGATCAGTTCCGAAGCGTCCAGGGGCACGGCCTTCACCGAAGCGGCCCGGACCTCGCCCCGGCGGAGGGCGGCGGCGTCCGGTTCCACGATGTAACAGGCTTCCTCGTCCCAGGCCCGGTCGAGGATATAGGAGAGCTTTTGGACCAAGGCCCGGCATTCTTCGCGCGTGCCCCGGGCCTCCAGGGCCAATTCCTCGCTGGAAGCCGCCGATTCGGCCAATTGCAACAGGTTCTCCAAGCGGCGGATGGGGTCGGACAACATTTCCAGCGGCGGGGCCGGATCGGGCAATGGATAGGCGCGGGCCGGCCCCCCCGCGGCCCCGGCGGCCGCCCCCAGGAGCCCGAAAAACCTCTCAGCGCCGCTTTTAAATTCCATCACGGCCTCGCCGGCCCCGCTGGTGGGCACCAGGGCGAAAAGACCCTTCTTGCCTTCCTTGGATTTGTCATCGGCGTAAAGCAACCGGCGCACCAGCGCCATGCACTCGGAAAAGGTCACCGAGGTGGCCAGATGCTCGGCGGCCAGGGCGGGCAGGTGATGGGCCTCATCCAGGATGAGCGCCTCATAGGGCGGCAAAACGCCGGGTTGTTCGTCCATCTTGAGCGCCAGGTCCGCCAAGAGCAGGGCGTGGTTGACCAGGATCAAATGGCCGTGATAGGCCTTGCGGCGCACCGAGTGGTAAAAACAGCTTTCATAGGTCTCGCAACGGGGACCCAGGCAATGGTAGGGGTCGCTCTTGACCTCGCCCCAAGCCTCATGGTGGATGGGGAAAGCCGCGGTGGAAAGGGTGCCTTCCAGGCTGTTGGCGGCCCATTCCTGCATTTGGAGGAAGGGGGTATTGTCCGCCGCGAAATCCATTTGCTTCCGGGATTCCAGGGCCATCTTGAGCCGCCGCTTGGAAAGGTAATTGCCCCTTCCTTTCAAAAGCACCGCCTGGACCGGGCCCAGGCCCTCGGCTTCCAGCGCCTTGATAACGATGGGCAGGTCTTTGCGGTAAAGCTGTTCCTGCAGGGTCAGGGTGTGGGTGGAAACCACCACGGGCTTGCCGGTTCGGACGGCGTGTTCCAGCGCCGGCAAAAGATAGGCGAAACTCTTGCCCACGCCCGTCCCCGCCTCGGCCATCAAGACGCCGCCCTGGGTGAGGGCGCGCTCCACGGCCGCGGCCATGTCATTTTGTTGGGGGCGGTCCTCGATTTTGAAGCCCTTGACGACCGCCGAGAGCCGCTGTGACACATTCATGGTTTTTCCACCGCGATTGGTATAAGGAAGGCGACTGGCCCGGACCATCCTACGATGATCGGGGCGCAAAATCGACCCCGGCGGGCGCGGATCCTTTTCAGCGCCGGTTTAAAAATTCCTGCCTGCGGTGACGGCGCAACGCCCGGCGCACCCAGGCCTTGCGCAGGCCCCGGCGGATGTTTTCGAGCCGATGGCGGCGCTTCTCAAACACCTGGGCCCGGAAGGCGCGCCACCTTTGGAAACGGCTCATTTCCTCGCGTCGAAGAAGGCGCTGGCGCCAAAACCTCCCCTGTCGGAAGGAAAAGGCCTTGCCCGCGTCCACCAAATGGTCCGCGTCCGCGCCCTTGACGTCCACCGTCCCCTCGTGGGTCAGGGTTTCCACTTCGCCGCCTTGGGCACTCACCTCAAAAGCCGTTCCCCGGACGCCGCAAACCACCCCGCCCGCCTCCACCTCGAAGGTGGATTGGCTCTCCTCCAGGTTCTTGCGCACATCAGCCAAGAGGTTTCCCGCCGAGAGCATCAAGCGGCTGACAAAGCCTCCCCGGGGACTGGGTTCAATCTCATGGACCGTCATGTCCGTGCCCGCGGCCAGTTGAACCGAGGTGTCGGACCCAAGCATGAGCGTGGCTTGGCTCCCCTCCCCCACCTTTACTTCGTCGCCCGACTGCAGGATTTCACCCTCTTCCCCGGCGGCCCATTGGTCCGCGCCTTTTTCCAGCACCTGCACCTGGGAACCCTGGATGTCCTCCAGGCTGTACTGGGCTTCATCGGCGCCCGGATCCGCCGTTTGGCCGAAACCCGCTTGGGAAAGGCCCAAAAACGCCAGGCCCAAAAGCATTTTCCAAACCTTCGACGAAAGACCCGTCATAAACGCCTCCGAGGGCTGGTTTAAAGGATGAGCATGGGACGGCGGAACCTCTGAAAGGGTTTCATCCCCTTCCTTAGTTTACCCGACTTCATTTGGGATAGGGGTGGCCCTTGAGGGTGGCGCCGGCGCGATAAAGTTGTTCCATCAGCAGCACCCGGGCCATTTCGTGGGAAAAAGTCATGGGGGAAAGGCTGACGCTTTTGGTGAAGAAAGCCGCGGCTTCCGGGGGCGGCCCGGAGGCGCCCCATCCGAAAAAGTGGATGTCCTGGGAGGACTGGGTGACCTTGCGGGTGAACTCAAGCGAATCCAGCCGCTCCCCATGGGCGTCAAGGGAAACCAGCGCGGCGCGGTCTTTTTTGGATTCGATGAATTTGAGGATGTCCCGGGGGTTTTCCTTGAGCTCAAGGACCGTGACGGGCCAAAGACGGGTCAAGCGCTTTTCATATTCGGCGGCCAATTCCCCCAGTCGGGAATCCTTGAAGGGCCCGACGAAAACGCAGTAAATCATGCCAAGGTTCGGCTTTGGGAAACCCTTTGTTGGATTTCGGGGAATTCCTGCAGCCAAAGTCCCGCCAGTTCCTCGAGTTTGCGCTTCGAGGAGGCTTCCATCGTGAAGGACAGCACCGGCTCGGTCACCGACCGGCGCGCGATGCCCCAGCCTTCCTCAAAGACGGCCCGCACGCCGTCCACCGTGGAAACCCGGGCCCCCAAGCCCTCGGCCCTCAACCTCAATTTGTCGTAAATCTCCCCCAACCGCTCGGCTTCCAGCGGGACGCGCACGTCGTGGGTGGAAAAACGCTGGGGATAGCGCTCAAAGAATTTGGAAAGGGGCTTTTGCTCTTTTTGTAGGATTTCCAGGACCTTGAGGGCCGCGTAAAGGGCGTCGCCGGGAAAGCCCCCCGGCAGGAAAAAGTGGCCGCTGGCTTCCCCGCCCAGGGGCGCCATTTCCGCCTGCATGCGGTCGAAGATATAGGAATGGCCCGAGCGCTCCAAAATGGGCTCGGAACCCACTTCGCGCGCCACCCGCTCCACCCAATCCGAACACTTGCCGTCAAAAACCACCTTGGGGTTGCGGGCCTTGGGCAGGAACCACTGGGCGAAAAGACAGAGGATCAAGTCATTGGGGACCACCCGTCCCTTCTCGTCGACGAAGCTGACCCGGTCCCCGTCCCCGTCGAAGGAAAGCCCGAGCTGGGCCTTGGTTTTTTTCACCCGCTCGCCCAAAAGCGCCAAGCCGCCGGGTTCGGCGCTGTCCGCGCCCCGGCCCGGGAAACGCCCGTCCAGCTTGGGGTTGAGCCAATCGATCTCGCACTTGAGGGTCTGCAAAACGGGGGCCGCGGTCAAAACCGAGGCGCCGTTGCCCGGGTCCACCACCAAGCGCAGCCCCTTGAAATGACGGCCCATTTGGTTGACCAAGCTGTTTCGGTAGTCGGCCAGGAAATCCTTTTTCTCGCCGACCCCGGCGCCTTTCTTGACTTCCCCCTTGCGGATGGCTTGGTAAAGCCGGCCCAACCACTCGATGCCCGCGGGCATTCCCGCCGGGAAAAATTTGAAGCCGTTGTGCTCGGGGGGATTGTGGGAAGCCGTCACCATCACGCCCACCCCCGCCCCCGTCTGCCGGGTGGCGAAGGCCAGCAAGGGCGTCGAGACCAGCCCCGCGTCGCAAACCTTCAATCCCGAATCCACCAAGGCCCGGGCCAAGTGGCGCTTGAGCCCCTCGCCGGATTCCCGGGCGTCGCAACCCACGACCACCTTGATGTTCCCCCGGCCGTATTGTTTGACGAAGGCGCCGAGCGCGTGGCCGATCTGGGTGGCCTGGGCCTGCCCCAAGGGCTTGGGCGTGGTCCCGCGGATGTCGCAGGGTTTTAAAAGTTCCTCAGGAATCAAGCTCACGAAAACCTCGGATGAAAGATGGGCTGGGCCACGACCGGAACATTATAACGAATAAAATTTTCGCCGTCGTGGATCGAAAACCAGTGGTGGAAAAATGGTGCCGAGGGGCGGAATCGAACCGCCGACACGCGGATTTTCAGTCCGCTGCTCTACCAGCTGAGCTACCTCGGCCCAGAAAAAGAAGGCGGGCCAAACCTTGAGGAAAAGGCCCCAAAAGAGGGTTGAGAGTACCAAGGGACGCCGGGCTTGTCAATTGTTAGTGGGGCCCGCCGGGCTTTAGAAGATGCGGAACTCGTTGAACTTGAAATTCAAGGCGAAGGAAAAGGTGTCCTCCACGGTCTGGGTGCCGCCCGTGGAGTCCGCGAAATTGCCGGGGTTGTAGGCCAGGTCCAGCGAGAAGTCGTTGTCCTCCAACCGTCGGGTCAAAGTGCAACCCAAGCTGTAATATTGGAAGACGTTGGGCGATTGGTCCGTGGGGATCTTGCCGAAGTTCTCGATCTTGTAGCCCGCCCGAATGGCGAAGAGGTCGGGGAAAACCCAAAACTCGCCCCCGAAGGCCGCCTTGATGCCCTGGTCGCTGGGCTTGAAGATCTCCACGCCGATATTGAGGTCCTTATCCTCGTCGATGACCTGGTGGGTGCCGATCCCAAAGCGGATGAACATGGGCAGGGGCTCGGAAGGCGTGTTGGGCGGCGGCGCGCTGTTGGCCGGGGCGAAGGTCATGCCCGGACCCAGGTTTTGGACCGAAAGCCCCGCCCGGAGTCCGTAGGGCAGCTTGTCGAGCTGGACCCCCAGGTCCGCGGCGAAGGTCGAAGCGGAGTAATTCGCCAAATCGCTGTTGAGGTACTTGACCGTCAACCCCACGCGAAGCCCCGGCGAAAAAACATGGGCCATGCTGACCCGGGCCAAGAGGTCGTCGGCGTTGACCGCCGGGTTCCCGTTGTTGTTGTCGATGGGGGGGGTGTGGCGGTAAATGAAGTTGGCCGCCACCGTGTTGTCGATGCCCAGGGTCGTGGCGAAAGTCAGGTATTCATATTGGATCTGGGCCAGGCTGTCCAAATGGGAAAGAATCACCTGGGTGGTGCGCAACAAGGACAAGCCCGCGGGGTTGTAGTCGATGGAGTAGGCGTCGTCGGCCATGGCCGTATAGGCGCCGGCCATGCCGGCGGGCCTTTCGCCCAGGTTCACCTTCAGGATGTCCGCGGTCGTGGTCCCCACGCCTTGGGCCCAAAGGCCCTGGACGGCGCAAAAGAAGACGGCGATGAGAAACGCTGGTTTAAGCAAAGGTTTCCTCGGGGCCATGGATCAGCCCGTTAAAATTTCGTGGAGAGCGAGACGCGGTTCGAAACCCCGAAAACATCCTCCGGGGCGAAGGCATAGTCCAAGAAAACCACGGCCCCTTCCAAGTCCAGGGAGTAACCCGCGCCCACGGTGAAACCCACGCCCGACAAGTCCTGGTCCAGGAATTTATAGCCCATGCGCAGGGTGGCCCGGCTCCCGATCCACTTGAAATTATACTCCGCCCCGACCCGCATGCCGACCTTGTCATCGATGGGATGGACCGGGACGTCGGATTCCAGGGTCAGGACCCCGTCATCCTGGTAGGTGAAGAGCTCGTAGCGGTGGTAGGAAACGGCGGCGTCAAAAATCATGGGCAGGTCGTAACCTTCCAAGTCCTGGGCCCCGATGTTCTTGAGCGAAAGCCCCAGCCGCAGGCCCGGGAAGGAAGGCGTCACCACCACGCCGGCGTCGGCCGCGAAGAGGGAGCTTTGGACCGTGTCGACCTGCTGTTGGATGAACTTCACCGAGGCCCCCAATTGAATGAGCCCCAGGGACCGGGCGTAAGCCAGCGTGATCACGTCGTCCCCGCTGGTGAAAGTGCCCGTGGAAGCCCCCGTGTCGTCCGTGCGTTGGAAGGTGCCGCCCTGGATCAAGTTGACGTTCGCGGCCAAGGTGCCCCCGATTTCCGGGAGTTGGGTGTCCAGGGGTACGGCCACCGCGATGGATTCCAGGTTCACGCCCTGGTAAAGCGACAAATAGGTGAAGTTCAACTCATTGGTCAGCACGCTGGCCAATCCCGCCGGGTTGTACTGGATGGAGGCCACGTCATCCCCCACCGCCGAATAGGCTTCGCCCATGCCCACCGCCCGGGAAAAGGGCGACAACTTGAGGAACTCAAAGGCCCCCCGGCCGCCGGTTTGCGCCTGGGCGCCGGGCACGCCCCCGGCCAAAAAGAGCAAGGAGCAAACGAGGAATATCCGGGGGAAAGTGCGGGGCATGGTTAGGGATTCACCTTGGCGCGGGCCACCGCGAACTTGCCCACGGTCTTATGGCCCGACGGATCCAGGATCACGTAGAAATAAATGCCCGCCGCCACTGGATTCGCTTCCCCGTTCAAGCCGTCCCAAGTCACCGTCGGGCCCGTCAAGTCAAATTCCCGCACCAGCGACAGGGCCACCGTGAAGATCTTCAGGGTGGAACCGGGCGTGAGGCAGTCAAAGACCACGCAATTGCCGCCCGGGCACTGGACCGGACGGTGGTTGGCCTGGAAATCCACCGGATTGGGGAACAGGGGCGCGGGGCAGGTGGCGGTGGGCGTATTGGTGGGGCCCGGCGTGTTGGTCATGGTGGGCGTGTTCGTCACCGTCTTGGTGAAGGTGAAGGTCGCCGTGGGTAGTGGCGTGACCGTCGAAGTAGGCGTGGCCGTCAAGGTTTTCGTCGGCGAAAGTGTCGCAGTCAACGAAACCGTGGGTGTGGGCGAGGGCGTCCTCGTCGGCGAAACCGTCCAGGTAAAAGTGGGGGTCGGCGATGCCGTTGGAGTGAGGGTCGAAGTTAAGGTTATCGTGGGCGTCGTGGTCGAAGTCATGGTAAAGGTAAAAGTGCCGGTGAAAGTCGGTGTAAAGGGCGGGGTCGGGGTGTGGGTCGGCGTGTCGGTCACCGTAAAGGTAAGCGTAGGAGTCGGGGTATTGGTGGGCGTGTCCGTCACCGTGGCCGTCGGGGTATTGGTAGTCGTAGGCGTTTTGGTGGGGGTCGGGCTCAGGGTGGGAGTCATGGTTTTGGTGACCGTAGGCGACAGGGTAAAGGTCGAGGTTGGATTGGGCGTAGGGGTTTGACAATTGGCTATCACCGCGGGGTTCAAGGCCGTACCACGCAGATAATCGAAATAAATGGTGTCGGCCCCCAAAAAGGTGGCGCTTGACAAGATCAACTTCACCGTCGTGATGGAAGTCAATCCCGAACTGCTCAAGTCGGCGTAAAGGGTGTTCCACCGGGCATGCGTCATCTTCGTCTCGGGATTCTCCACAGAGGAGGCGCAATAGTAACCGGTCGTCACCGCGGTGGAGTTGGTTCCATCGCTCACAATCATCGAGACGACGGGATCGGACGCCCCATTGGGATAAACATCCACCGCCACGAAATTTCGGATGGTGGTATCCACCGTATTCGTGAAAGTCAGTGTGATGGGGCCCGCGCCCGAGCAGGTGCCCGTGCAACTGAGGGCCGCGTTGGCGGCATCCGCGCTGCCCGCGCCCCCCACGTCCGAAGGGGCCCCCGTGTTGTTCCAAGTAAAGGCAGTCCCAGTGGCCGCCGTGGTTAAAACCCAATTGCCGGAAACGCCGGATGTGAATTCGTCATAGGTCACGACTTGGGCGAAAGAAGTTCCAGGGCTAAACAGGGTAAAAACCGTGAGGCCGAGGAAAAAGCAAATGAAAGGTAAAAAACGGTCAATCAAGGGGAAACGCTTCACGCACAACTCCTTCGAAATCGATGGCTAGGCACTTTAAGGCTTCAACCTTATACCGTTATGAGGGAAGCGGAAAACCGGCGAGACTCATCCATCCGGTTTATTTTAGCATTTCTTGCCGGAATAAAACCATTTAAATTCGGGGGAAAAGGGGC
>Ga0335069_10008626_pt1 | contig 14562 bp, 13 predicted proteins | sample Lox_Sample_11_FD_206714 | JGI IMG/M metagenome (GOLD analysis project Ga0335069, IMG submission 206714) | Soil microbial communities from Loxahatchee National Wildlife Refuge, Florida, United States - Lox_Sample_1.1 | ecosystem: Environmental > Terrestrial > Soil > Wetlands | place: USA... | reverse complement strand
GTGTCGGATCACAATGGTACCCACCTAAAGCTCCTGTACAGCCTGTGGGGAGACTCGGTCACCGCCGTCGGCGATCCCGAAGAGCCGGACGAGATTTTCGCCTCCATGCTGGACGTTGCCGACTGCTATCAGTGCTCGACCTTCAATTTTCTGCACGGTTTCTACCGTGCCGCGCTCGCGGAGCTCCGGACAGCGCTCGAAGTCATGACGATCGGCACATACGGCGCTCTCAATCCGAGCAATGCAGACTATCTCGCCTGGAAGGCGGGTTCAGGCGACCTCACGTTCGGGCGCGCGCGGCGGCGCCTTCATGCGAGTCTTCGCAGGGACCAGGCGAAGTGGCTGTTCGAGGAGGTCGGCTTGCTCGCCGGCGTGTATCAGAAGTTGTGCAGCTACACCCACTCGCGGCCCGATGCGAGCGATGGCGCGCTATGGCAGAGCAACGGACCGGTCTACAACGCCGCGGCGATCGATTTGACTTTCCAGACTGCGCTGTCGGTCTACGCGATCAACTACCTGCTGCTGCGGTTGGCGCGGCCCGGTTTCACCATGCCGGAGGACAGCGACATTCTTTTCGAGCTCGACTGGATGCCAGCATACCCGACTCTAGTTCGGGCCTTTACGGAGCTCCACGGCAGGGCGCCCCGACCACCGCTCAAGGATGAGTAGATTTATTCAGATGAGGCCGACATGAACCCCGAGGTGCAAGCGCGGTTAAGGGCCACCTTCGGAACGATGGGACAGCTCATCGTCGATATCCAGGCAATCGCGGGCTACGAGCTTCCTCTGGAGGCCCGCAGAGCGTTCCTGAGCTTTCACAAGTTCGTCACGGACCCAGTCCCGAACTACGCCGCGGAATGGAGGTCCTCGCCCGCAACGGAGCATTGGTACCACCGCCACGTCAACGGAGTTTTGGGAGACGTCCAGAGTGCCGTTGCGCGAGCGTTCTATCACCGCGACCGAATGGCTGAGATCGAGGGCGCGCTGCTCCGGGCAATTGAGAAGGTGGACTACAAGTCACTGCTCGGGAACTCCAGCTGCGGATTCGGCAGCACGCTGAAATGGGACTTCGAATATCAGGCCTTTGTCCTGGCGACGAGAAGTGCCCTGGACTACCTGTGCCGTGCCCTGTCGGCCTACTTCAAGGACAAGTCACACTCTTACAACTCCTGGCCGAGAATGCTCCGCGCGGCTAAGCCGAAGGCACTGGCGGACGCGCTGCTCGCCGTCCATGAGGCGCAAAGGGAAGGGTTGGTCTACCTGAAGCAGAACCAAGCCGGAGTGTCAGTTCGGGACCGGATCGCCCACCACGGCCACGTGTCTGCCGCGACGATCAATCTCATGCCGCAAGGGCTCTTTCTCCTTGGAGGAGGGGAGGACCTGGCGCTCAATCGTGATATTCCGGTCACGAGTCTGCAGCCGCTCATTCAAGAGAGGTCCCAACACCTCGTTAATACCATCGACGCGTACTTGGCCGCCTTCATTGAGGAGGCTGCGAATCCGCACTGCACTGATGCGGTCGAATAATGGGGCGGTCGCGCGAAAACCACTTCGTGCCGAAGTTCTATCTCAAGTACTTCTCCGAGGACGGGAAACGCATCAATCTTTTCAACTTTGCGCGCGGCAAGGCAATTCGCGGCGTCAGCATCAGGCAACAATGCGCGCGCCACAACCTCTACGATTTTGCTCCCGGACTGGAGGAGGCGTTCGCGAAGCTCGAAGGCGAAACAGCGAAGGTGTTGGCAAAGGTCGAGGCGGACTGCGCGCCTCCGGCGGCGGGGTCCGCTGACTGGATCGCCCTAGCGAGCTTCATCATTTTTCAGAAGCTCCGCACGACTCGCGCTGGCCACAAGAGCAATGCGACCACGGATTACCTCTCGAAGCTGATTCTGGAGGGGAAACCCGAGGTTGCCGGAATCGATCTGAACGACATTGAAATCGGCGACGCCTATCCCGTTGCCATCCCTCTGAGTGTCGCGGGAGAGATGATTCCCGCAGTTCTCGATCTTGATATGCATCTCTTCGTCAACGCGACTCGCTGGGAGTTCATCACGGCAGACGACCCGGTCGTGGCACACAACCAATATTGCGAGGGAGTAACTAATCGGGGTGTGGCGGGGTTCTCCTGCCGCGGGCTGCAACTGTTTTGGCCAGTTTCACCCGACCATCTGCTGCTACTCTCGGATCGCGATGTCTACAAGGTCGGCCGGGCCGATCATGGCATCGCTGTCACCAATGTTTCCAGCAGGAGCGATGTCGCGCAGCTAAATGCACTCCAGATCCTCAACGCGCATGAGAACGTCTACTACAGGAGAGAGGGGGCGAACAATCAGATCGAGATGCAGTGTGTCGGGTTGCTTAAGGCGCGTCCGCGAACTCGAGTTGTCTTCATCGAAACCGAATCTCTTCCCGACCCAGTCGACGGCGGCGAGAGCGCCCTTCTGCATCAGTACGAGCCCCTGCTTCCATGGCAGCTGAAGGTCAGCGCAATACGGATCAGGAAAGCAGCCGCGTCGGTACCGCTGCACACACGAGCAAACATGTATCGCGGCGCCGGCCGAGTTCGCGAGCCGCCAGTCGGGGGCCGCGACATGGCTCCTGGGAGATATCGCGTCAGGAGGACGACGCGCAAGTGAACATCAATAGGAGTAGGCAGCTTCCCGAGCGTCGAGCCGGCGACTCACACCTGCTTTATGTTCAGCTTTCGGCGGTGCTGGCGCCTCGCTTTCTCACGGAGCGACTGCGTGACCGCAAATTGGGCCTCGAGCGGCACATGGCTTACCGCGAAGCGATAGCCGTAGCCGCTGAGGAGGTTGTATGTGTTTTTCAGGGTGACGCGCGAAAAGAACGGGAGCTTTTCACATGATGCGGGTCCGTCGACGATGGCCACGACGACGCGGTATTGACTCGAATCAACAGGAGCTTGGGTGTCAGCTAACCGGTGCGACGCCGGCAACTTCGCGTTGACCTTCTGGCGAAAGCTTGCGTCCGACTTGAATGACTGACCTGAGACGGCGGCTTGCGCAAAGAGATGACTGAGCGCGCCGGAGCTGGAGTAGCGCTTGACATGGATCATGTCGCGATCGAGCGAGTAAAGATCGCAGAACTCGATCTGGCTTTGGCCGCCGCCGTGCCGGACGGTATCCGCATCCATCAACGCCAGGTGGTTTCCGGAAGCGCTGGCCACGCGTCGGTTGTAAAGCCCTTCGGTTTTATCCTCGAATTCCGGGAGACCCAAATTGCAGGTCGGGATGACCCGAACGATGCGATCGATTGTTTCGACGAAGTCGTCGTCGACTTGATACCACTTCCCCGAGTTGAGCAGGTAAGACTTCCCGCGGAACTGCAGCTCAGCCTGCAGACAGCGCCAGGCGGGCCACTCGTGGGCAATCGAATCGTCCGCGCGCAGCGCACGGACGCGCACTTTCTCGATCGCCTGAGGCGACAGTTTCTTGGGGCCGCCAAGGTGTTCAATGAGTTTCTGGAGGGTCAGATGACTGAAGCGCGGCGCGCTCTGGGCCGTCCCGTACTGGAAGTACGTGACATCGTTCCAGTCGATGATGCCCTCCGGAGCCATCCAGCATTGGGCGGATCGGGCTGACTTGAGTCCCTTGACAAGTTCGCGGCCTAACTGCGCATCCAGCTTCTGATCGCGAACCTCACGCACGTGATCGATCCAGGCAAACTCTCTTTGGTACGTCTTCTCCTGGGATTTCTTGAGATAGCTCGCCAAGCGCCCGCGCAGATCGCCAAACATGATGCGGGCGGTGATATGCAGAGAGTCGAGCCCGGCTATGGTCTCGCCCAGCTGCCCATCGATGGGCATACCAGCTACCGCTCTGATGAGATCCTGTTCGATGTCTAGGCCGAAGTCTCTAGCTGAGGCATCTCGGCTGGCCTGTATCCGGCTTTGCATGCCCTGACGGTCGAGGCTGGCTTTGTCGATGCTGCGAACTTTCTTGGGATCTACGGCGTTCAGCGTAACGAGAAGACCGAAACGCTGCTCGATGCTCTGGGGATCCAGGAGGTAGCGTCCGGTTCCGAACACGATTGCGAAATCCCGGCCTCCGGCCTTGGCAAGGAGAACCGCGGCCGCGGCTCGCACGCGCCCGAACCGCTCGGGGTCAACCCGGCCGGCGAAGAACTGAGCCCACGAGGGCGCGTGCGCGCTCAGACGCTTGATGAAGACAACATGGTTTTCGTCGACGTCGATACGATGGAGTCGGCCCGGCGATTTGACAGCCTTTACGGGGTCCTTGATCTCACGCAAGAGAAAAATCGTGAGCGCCTGCAGTGGCGTGTCTCCATGGGGCATCCGACTACACCTCCGCAGCCCTGCCGCCTAGCGAGTGCGCTGTGCATAGCGCGCGTTTCGCACTCATCTAGTAGCTCTGTAATGGCGTTGCCTTGGATCTCACCCGTGCGGAAGCAGGGCTATGGCCGTATTGAGTATCTCTATGAGGGGTAAGCGGTTCCCCGTCTCCCGCCGAACTTGCCGACGGCGAAACCTCGCACGGCGCGGCCCCGGCTCAAGCGCTTTCGCGGCATAAACGGCCGCCGCCCCCGCGCGAGGACGGGCCGGTCCCCTCCATTTATCCCACGGTCGCTTGACCCGTCGGCCTCATGCGCCGTGCGGAAGAGCCGTCGTCAACTTCATCTTGGGAGACGACGATGCCTCACACGCTCCTCATTCGCGACGGCGATCAGCTCCGCGCAGCCTCCGCCCAGGAAGTCCTCGATCGCGCCGCAGCTCTCATGGCGCAGCGCTTCCGCGCCGGGGCACGAGTCCTCGGGAGCCCCGACCGCACGCGCCAGTATCTGCGCCACCAGATCGGCACGCTGCCTTACGAGGTCTTCGGTCTCCTGCTCCTCGACACCCGCCACCGGCTCATCCGCGCCAAGATCCTCTTTCGTGGCACGATTGCCGGCGCCTCCGTGCACCCGCGCGAGGTCGCACGCGTCGTGCTCGAGGCGAACGCCGCCGCCGTCATCCTCTTCCACAACCATCCGTCAGGGGTTGCTGAGCCCAGTCAGGCTGATGAGCTCATCACTCGGCGCCTCAAGGAGACGCTCGCACTCCTCGACGTCCGCGTCCTCGACCACCTCATCATAGGCGACGCCGCCGAATACTCTTTCGCCGAGGCCGGGCTCTTGTAGCCCGGTCTTCGTTGGCGGCGGAGCATCGGCGCGGTCTCGGACGGCCCATGCGGTCAACGCGGGGTTTGCACCAGCCCTAAGTCCAGGGAGTCATTCCGTCAGACAACGAATTCACTAGGTGGAAGCCAGCGAGCCCGAATCGGTCTCTAACCCGACTTCTCTGCGCTCGATTTTGTGTTAATAGCTCGCCAAGCTTGGGCGGTGCGCCTTCCTGCAGGGCCCACGCAGTTTGGGAATATGGCCCGCTAGATCGGTGACCATCAGCCCTGCGTCGAATAAAAGCTCGTAAACGACGCGAGCGATGTCGAGCGCCAGGAGAGGCGGCACCGCGTTTCCGATCTGGTGGTACTGCTCCGTCCTGTTGCCCTCGAAGAAGTAGTCATCCGGAAATGTCTGAAGCCGTGCCGCTTCCCGCACAGTCAGGCTGCGACACTGAACCGGGTCGTAATGAATGTAGTAGTGCCCGTCCTTGCTGATGTGCGAGGTGATGGTAGTCGACGGCCGATGCTCAAGCTGGACACGGAATCGGTCGTTGAACATGTCGCCGCCGCCGAGCGCCACTTCGATGTTCTTGTGAGCTGGCCGGAGTTCCTCTGGGAAGTTCTGCAGCTCGGGAGACCTTGAATGGACCTTTCCGAACGCAGCGGCAAAAAGATATCGGTGAAGGTCAGACCGCATATGAGACCTTGCCTCATGGTGAGTCAGACCTACGCCGTGGCGGCGATACCAGTCTCCCAGGACACGGGGAGATTCAGCATGCAGCACGTGCGCAGAACCGGGTGTCAGCTCAGATCTCCGGAGCTCGACAATCGAACTCCTGAGCACCTTTCGCAGCGACATCATAGGCTGATCGGCGGGTCCCGACATCCAGTCCTGATTCAGGATGTCGGCCACTGCCCGTTGCCAGCTCACCGCTGAGTCACGCTCGCGACTGAGCTGACTCCGTATGCGGGGAAGGTCAGAAAGCACATCACCGGCGGATATGCTCGGTCTGCTCTCAAGCGTGGCGGGGCGACCACGAACGTCGGTGCGAACGCCCACGATGAATAGGCGGTGTCGCATCTGCGGAATCCCGAACTCCTCAGCGCGCAGGATGAAATCCTCACCGTCCTGCGGATCACCTCCCATCCACGGGAGACTTGCCTGACGCTGTGCTAGGGCATACAGCCGATAGCCCCGGCTACCCACGCGCTTGCTTCCCAGCGCTCTTGAGGGTTCAGACAGGTCATCCAGGATGCGGCTTACAATTCGGCTCCCACCGTGCTTGGACGTAATGAGCCCCTTGACGTTCTCTAGGACGAAAACAGCGGGCTCGTGGTCTGCGACGATCCTCAGGTACTCACGGTAGAGGAAATGACGCTCATCGAACTCGAAATCGGGGCGGGTTGTCCGCATGCGTGACCGACCCGCAATTGAATACGCCTGACAGGGTGGCCCGCCAAGCAAGACCCAGTTGCGCGCATTGCCAATCCGATTTCGGATGATCCGCGCCACGCTGGTCGGTGAGACCTTGCCGAGCTCCGCGTTCCAGACAACATGCCCGGCGCTGGCCGCCTCGTCGGCGTGCTGAGCGATCACCTCGCTGAGGGGCACTCTTGCCGCCATGTAGTCGAGGAGGGCGCGCGGCGGCTCAGAAAACTGCCGGAACAGCGCCCTAAGTCGGAGGGTTGCGCACGCCACCGGATCCTTCTCGATCGACAGCCGCACGTCGAACGGACGGCATCGTTCCGACTCGAAGGCGCTGAATCCCTCGCTCAGCCCTCCGGGCCCAGCGAAGAGATCCACAACGGCAAGCGGAGGGTTGCGGTCTGCGGCAGCTTTAGGGCCTCTCATCTGCGAGAAAGCGTACCAGGTATCGACGTGCGGGTGCTAGCGATTTGGTACATTCTCGGGCGGCCGCCGCCGGCGATTTCCGCCAAGGCTGTGGGGAGTCGCGCAGGCTGTCCAAGAACAGGACGGGAGGATCAGGCTACATGATGCATGCACAGACCTCGCTGGAGGTTATTCCGGGCGCCGGGAGACTCATGAGTTCGTTGCGCGACATGGGGTATGAGTTCTCGACCGCGGTAGCCGATCTGGTCGACAACTCGATCGAGGCCGGGGCAACGCAGGTTTCCATAGACATCGAGTTCGAAGGAGAGAGCTCTTGGGTGCGAATCGCAGACAACGGCTCCGGAATGACACCCAAGCAGCTGCGCGAAGCGATGCGGTACGGGTCGTCCCGAAGCTATTCGGCCGATGACTTGGGTAAGTTCGGACTTGGTCTCAAGGTAGCCTCCCTCAGTCAATGCCGAAAGTTGTCCGTCGCAAGCTGCAGAGGACGTGATCGTGGCGAGATCACGGCGTACTGCTGGGACTTAGGGCATATCCAGAAGACAAACCGATGGGAACTTGTGGCGCTCAGCAGGGAGGATGCCAGCGCGCTTTTTGAGCCCCTCAAGTATTCCGCCGGCACTGTTGTACTCTGGCAGCGGCTCGACCGAGTTCTGGCCTACGAGTACCCCAACGGCGAATCCGCACGACGCCGCCTCGGTATTATGGCTCGGGAGGTCGAAGGGCATCTGGCAATGGTGTTCCACCGATACCTCGCGGGCGAAGTCCGCGGACGCCCGAAGCTTCGAATTACCGTAAACGGCGCAGAAGTGTCACCGTGGGATCCGTTCGCCCGCGATGAGCCGGCGACAAGGCCGCTTGATCCGATCGCCATCCCCGTCGCTCACGCAGGGGTGCGCGGCCATGTGAAGTTGGAACCGTTCGTACTCCCGCATCAGGCCAACTTTTCCTCGGCCGAAAGCTTCAGACGGGCGAGTGGTCCCGCCAATTGGACGCAACAGCAGGGGTTTTACATCTACCGGGCAGACCGTCTCATTCAATGTGGGGGCTGGAGTCGTATCCGAACCCTTGATGAGCACACAAAGCTTGCGCGCATCGCATTGTGCTTTTCGCCTCAGCTCGACGAGGCCTTTCGTGTAAATGTCGCGAAGATGCGCGTCCATCTTCCGGCGACCCTGCGCGAACCGATTACGGAAGCAATTTTTCCGGTGACGAGGTTCGCAAACGCGATGTATCGACGAACCTCTCTGAAGCTGGCAAGGGAGGGGGTGACGCTACACGGTGCCCTCGACGATGAGCATCCTGCCGGCGAAATTCTGACGGCTCAGAAGAAAGCAGCAAATGCCGCTATGCGTCACGCGGTCGCCTCTCTTCTGAGGGTGGCGGACGGGGTCGAGCAGAGAATTATAAGACGCGTAGCGGCCAGACTTAAGCTCGCCTAGGCAATGCACTAGGACTTCGGAATCTCTCCTACAGGCGCCTCGTGGCCGACCGCCTCACCCGGAATCAGCGCAGTCGGAACATGTCCCGGATCCGAGGCGCGCACACGCGCCCTGAAAAGATCGTCCGATCGGGTCTGCACCGCGCGGGCTTTCGATTCAGGCTACACGGACGCGCATTGCCCGGCCGCCCAGACATTGTTCTGAAGCGTTATCGGGCGGTGGTGTTCTGTCATGGCTGCTTCTGGCACCGACACGCCAGGTGCCGATTTGCGACCAGGCCAAAGACGCGCGCCGCATTCTGGCGTTCCAAGCTCAACGGGAATCAGCGGCGGGATGCCGAGCAGGTTAGGCGGCTTGCCGCTGCCGGGTGGCGGGTTCTCATAGTCTGGGAATGCTCACTCAAGGAGCTACGCACCCGCGGTCGTACCATCGCACGGGCCACCCGTTGGCTCCTGAGTGACTCTGATTACGCCGAGATTCCGCATAGGATCTCCAAGTAGTGCTTGCCGTATATCACGAAGTACTGGTTCGCTTATTATACATAAATCTACCATCGTAGATTTGACGAATCTACTAGATGTAGATATCATAGTCCGAGACTGATTTGTACTCGGAGTTAAATCATGGTCCGGGAAGACGATCGCAGGAAATTCGTTGCGCTGGCAGAGAAGCGGGTTACGCGGGCGTTGAATGACATTCGCCTCATCGGAAACCTGTCGAACCGCAGCAACTACAAGTACACCGACGAAGACGCCCGCAGGATCTGCAAGGCCCTCCGGGACGCTGTTGACGACGTCCGCGCCAGATTTGAGCGCAAGGGCGAGGACAAGGCGGTCGGCTTCAAGCTCGATTGAGCGCTTTTGCAGGAACGGACTAAGACACATGTGGTACTTCCGAAAAAAGGGCCCGGCTGAAAAGATCCGCAACCCCATTCAGGGCGAGTTCTTCTCCGCCGAGGCGATCGACGGGCCGTCCGAGGCTCTGGTTCGGGAGAGCATCCAGAACTCACTCGATGCCCAAGCTTCGGACCAGGTGCACGTGCGCATAGCACTCCACAGCGGGGAAGGAGCGCTGCCGGGGAGTGCGGTGGAGGCGCTGTTCGGCGCGGCGTGGTCGCACTATCACGCCAAAGCGAATGGCCTGCATGCTCCCCCGGTCCGTGGGTCGGACTGTGCCTTTCTGGTCGTGGAGGACTTTGGCACGAAGGGTCTCACCGGTGACCCAACTCAGGGGGATCCGGATCCCGACCCCAATGTAAAGAACCCGTTTTGTCTCTTCTTTCGTGCGGAGGGGCTCTCCGCCAAGACCGGTGTCGAACTGGGGCGCTGGGGCGTGGGCAAGTTCGTATTTGCCAGATCCAGCATGGCCAGTACTCATTTCGGGTTGACTGTCAGGTCGGATGACGGGCGCAGGCTGCTACTTGGGTCAGTAACGCTCAAGGCGCATTACATCGATGGCGAAAAATCACTATTCAGCCCGGACGGCATGTACGGCCGGTCAGCGGACAAGGAAAGTGATTTTGTTCTTCCGATCGATGACCCGGCCGGCATTGACGAGATCTGCCGGCTGTTCAGGATAACCCGAACACGGGAGACGGGCCTTTCTGTCGTCGTTCCGTTCGTGGATCCTGAAATCACGTACGAGCGGCTACTTCTGGCTGCAGCAAAGGATTATTTCCTCCCCATCCTAGGCGGACGCCTTACGGTCGAGGTTGTTGCAGGCGACCGGTCTGCGCGGTTGACTTCAGACACGCTTGTGGACGTAGTACAGAAGAACGCAATCGGGAGCGGAGTCCCGGAGCTCATTTCCCTCGCGAAATTCTCGTTGACTGCGAAATCCGAGGATCGGGTTGAGATTGGAATGCCGGATCCGAAACGCGCGGCGGCGTGGTCAGAGGAACTTGTCAGTGATGCGGCGTTCGAGAAGCTTCAGGAAAGGATTGATGCCGGTGCTCCGGTCGCCGTGCGCTGTCCAGTTACCGTCCGCTCCAAGCGCGAGGGGGACGTGGCCTCGCATTTCGACCTCTATCTGATGCGCGACAAGCACTGCGAAGGAAGGCCCGTGTTTCTTCGGGAAGGTATTGTGATCTCGGACGTTCGGAGCCGGCGCGCACGGGAGGTGAGGTCGATCGTGGTCATTGAGGACAAGCCGCTTGCCACCATGCTTGGAGACTCGGAAAACCCAGCCCACACCCAGTGGCAGAGGGATGGCTCCAACTTCAGGGGAAAGTACACGTACGGGCCCGGGCTCATTCAATATGTCGCGGACAGTGTAGGTGAGTTGGTTGCGATCCTGAGCCGTCGAAATGCGGAGGCAGATGCAAGTTTGACGGTGGATTACTTCTCAATAGAGCCTCCGGACGAATTGGAAGAAACGGAACCCTCGGAGGTCCGCGAACCGAAACCGAAGTACGGCCCTGAGACGCCGAAGGACAAGCTGAAGATCCCCGCTCGTCCCTCTCGCATCGTTATTCAGCGCGAGCCCGGTGGGTTCGCGGTGAAACCGGGCTCTGCTCCCATGCCGCCCCCATATCTGCTCGATGTGCGCTGCGCATACGACGTCCGAGCGGGGAACCCGATCAGGAAATGGAGCTCGGCGGACTTCATGCTTGGAAGCAGCGCCGTTCCACTAACCTGCACCGGGAGTGCGAAGGTCGTGGAAGTGCGCGGGAATGCCGCCGTGATACGGATAGAGGGGCTGGACTTTGACGTGAGTGCGAAGGGCTTCGACGCCGATCGCGACATCTACGTCCGGGCGGACGTGCGGGAGGCGCGCGATGCCGATCAGGAGACTTAACTACACGGCCCGACAGCGTATTGCGCGCTCTGACGTCGATGTCGTCATCCGGGGTCAGGATTCGGACAAGCCGTATTTCGATGCGACGATCCGGCTCTCAGAATACAAGTTCCCACCGGATGCGCGCGTTGTTGTCGAAGCGTACCGGCAGACCATCCTTATGCGGTTTGATTTTGGCAGCGTTTCAGTGCCGAAAGTGCCTGCGGATCGGCATCTCAGTGACTTCCTGACCGTGGAGAACGTCCTGTTCCGACTGAAGGTGACTGCTGCCTCGGGGCGTCCCGGCCTCCTTCTCGGAGAGGCGGAACAGCTCCGGCCCCGCCTGCCAAATGAGGAACCGCAGCGCCGTCTCCCGCTGCTGCCTGTTGTTCCGATGGATCTCGACCAAGAGGTATGGAGGGTTGACTTCGAGGGCGGCACGACGCTGTTGATCAACCGAAATCTCAGGGACTGGAGGCAGACCGGCGCCTCAAACGCTTTTCGCGGACTGATCTATCCCGCGGCACTGCGTCAGATACTCGAGCGCGTGCTCCTCATTGAAAAGCACTCCTCTGTCGACGACCCTGCTGATTGGCGGTCACGGTGGCTGCAGTTTGCCGCGAGAATCCCAGGGTCTGGTGTGCCTCCGCCGCAGGGTGCAAGCGAGGACCAGGTACTCGACTGGATCGACACGGCAGTCGCGGCATTTGCACGTCGGTTTAATCTCCACTCGCTCTACGAGACCGAGATGGCGCAGTAGGGGGTATATGGAACTTAAGAGGCTCAATCCGTCGGGCATTTCAATCTTCCAGGCATTTCTAGACTCGCATACAGGCGAGGATCCCCTGCCGTATCCGGAGGCAATCCTGACAGATCCAGACCAAACAAACAGCCTAGAGATCGGCGTTGATGTCGAACGACGCGAGTTTGAGACTCGATTCGACTTGGCCTCATATCTCCACTCGCGCTTCGATGCGGCGGGATTTCGTCCCGATCGGTCTGACCCGGGTCTGTGGGCTTGGCTCTCGTGCTTCTACTTCCGTGAGATCTGCCCGACCGTCCGTGGAAGACTGCAGCCCGGAGCAGCGGCGCGCTGGATTCCGCAGAGCGGCGACTTTCGCCGCTATTACCGACATCTGATCGCAGGTCCCTACGGGATCTACCATGCACACCGTGATGCACCGCTGCGGGCGATGGCGCTGCTATGCCAGCGACCGGGGCGCCCGGGCGATCTTGTCGAGCAGCTGGCTTCGCGTCAGCAAGTCGTTACCAACGCGACAATCATGCAGGTTGCCACGGACTGCTACGTGGATCCGAAAACACGCCGGCAGTTGCCGAGTGCAAACCGAAAGGGCGCGGGCGGAGCAAGACGGTTCATCGACGTACTGAGCCAGTTCGACGTCACATGGGATCTCTCCACGATGTCCCCAGCAGATCTGCATGCTCACCTGGGCGGGGAGTTTCCGGTGGCGGCATAGCGTGTAGCCTCTCGCTCCGCCAGGTCCGGGAATCGCATTGAGATGACATAGAAGCCAACGAGCCGGATATTTTCATGGCAACGATCTGGAAGTCGAAGGGCACGGTCGGCGAGGGCTCGATGGATAGCGGGACCGACATGCCGGTCAACATTGTTGACGAACGGCTTCGAGGTTTCAAACTGTTCTACCAGGGAGAGAACCCTCGGCCGATCCTTCCGCGGTCCGATTACTATGCACATATCGTCCTGTCTGTCACCGACGTTGCCGAGCCACACAGGCCGGAGCGTATTGCTCGGTCCGGCTTCTACCTGGTCGTTGGATTGCAAGTAAAGGATGCGGACTTTCTCTTTGAGCCGTATGTCTTCGTTCCGTTCGACGCGCAGGCGAAGAACCTGGTTGCTCGCCTACCCGTCGATGCGACTGTCGTGCGTGACCCGGTCAGCGATTACATGACAGTCGACGTGCGATTCCGAGACCAACCTGGGCGAATTAAGGTCGCGCTCTCAAAACTCGTGACCAGCGCGGACGAGAACGAGAAGTTTGTCGATGCGGTCGTCGGCGAGTTCTTCGCTCACAATGGAATAGGCGCTTAGTGATGCCTGTATGAGGTGAGGATGAGAGCGCATTAGACCGCGGTGGAACCTCGGCCGCTCGGGGGTCCCTTATTGCTGCGTGAGGTTGGTTTGAAGGGCGGCAGCGACGGGAAGCAGCCGAGGCCCATTGGGGAGTGCAACGATTCCGCAAGTGTCCAAAGCGCCAGGAGCGGTTTACAGTACACGATGAAGATCGGGCCGTGGTCGGCGCACAGGAAAGACGATATGAAGCGAGTCGAAAAGCGCGACATCGCCATCGAGATGCTGGATGCGGCGGTGTCGGAACATCTCGATCATGGCCGTCATTTTGCCGCTTACAATCTTGCTGCCGTCGCCGAAGAACTCCTGTCCAAGTTTGTCCAGCAAGCTGGCTTCAGGGATTCTTCAACAGTGAAGATTGGGGCTGTGAAGGTTATGAATAAAGCCCTCGGATATCCAGAGGGTGACGATAAGGCTCTCCGTAAAGCTTTTTTTGAGACGAAGAACTCGATCAAGCATATGGATACGAATCAGGAAACCGACCGGTATATAACCGCGAATATCGAGACTGGCGCGCGACGCAAAATCGGAGACGCCGTACGCAATCTTGAGAAACTGGGATGGAGCAAGTCACCGCTCCTGACCCGTTTCGCCGAGCATCGCAAGAATGCGCAGCGGAAACTCTTTAGCGACTCTCCGGCGGAAAAATGATGCGCCCTTCTGCGGCCGTTTTGCAGGGCGCAGGAGGATTTTCTGCACAACCGTACCGGGTCGGGGCGGTTGTGCGCGCCGAGATCACAGGGTTTGTGGCCCTGCGGCGTCGATGAGTCCAGCCTCGTAAGAGCTTTTTCAGCCGGCGGTAGTTGGCAATCGCGCGACGGCTTAGGTCAGCCGCCAAAGCATGTGCAAGACCCAAACGATTCCGTACAACACAGCGCCGCCAAAAATGATGACGATACTGCCGAAGTACAGCCAGAAGATTACCGCGCCCAGTCGGGTGCCATCGTCAAACGGAATCGGCATGCGCATATCCTCCGTCGGTTGGTCACTCGTATTGTTCGCTCAAGTCCTGGCTCAGGGTGTGTTGACCCCGACATCGGCGTAAGCGACGCCAACTCGTTACTTAGCAATGGAGTTGCACACTCCAAACCATTGTCCCGCGATTTGTCCCTTGTGGAAGGTGCGGTCCGTCACAAAACCGTCCCGAGATCACGTGACGCGCTTTGGATGGTAGCTCCCACCAGATCGATACGCTGTCTTTACCGTGAATGCGCCCACTGCACCGGTCGCGACCGCACTTGCAAA
>Ga0335069_10008625_pt1 | contig 14563 bp, 12 predicted proteins | sample Lox_Sample_11_FD_206714 | JGI IMG/M metagenome (GOLD analysis project Ga0335069, IMG submission 206714) | Soil microbial communities from Loxahatchee National Wildlife Refuge, Florida, United States - Lox_Sample_1.1 | ecosystem: Environmental > Terrestrial > Soil > Wetlands | place: USA... | reverse complement strand
AGACCCTGCCGCTGGTAGCCAATCGACCCGATGACGCCCAGGTGAGGGAATAGGTCGGCGGTAGCGATGCCGATGCGCGCGGTCGCCCCGGCAAGCTCCCACTCCGCTTGTTGCACGTCGGAGCGACGACGAAGCAGGTCAACGGGAGTTCCAGGACCAGCGACTGCCGGTACCACCGGAACTAGCGCCGGCGCTGCGAGCTCGGCCGTCAGGTCCTCGGGATAGCGCCCGACCAGCGTCGCGATCGTGAATTCTGCGGCGCTGATCTGTGCCTCAACTGGGGCGACGCTAGCTTCGAGAGTTGCGAGTTCCCGGGCCGCGAGAACCGAATCAAGCTCGTTGGTGATGCCGCGCCGGAACCGGATGTCCGCAATCCGCTGCGATTCGGACACCGCCTTGATCGTCGCGTGCAGCACTGCGGCGCGCATTTGCAGCCCGCGCAGCTCGACATAGGCCCGCGCGACGTCGCCGATGACGCTGACCAGCACGGCGTTGCGGGCCGCGAGCGCCGCCGCCGCGTCGTAACGAGCCGCCTGTATCTCCCGGCGGTACTTTCCGAAGACGTCGAGTTCCCAGACGGAATCAAAGCCGCCGAGCTCGTTGATCGAGTTCAGACCGCGAGTGTTGTCTGCAGAGACAAGATCCGATGCCGCGCGGCCGCGCGACAAGTCGCTGCCGGTTCCGCGACCGGCGCCGCCGGTCGCCGCGGCATCCGGAAGCGTCCGGCCGATGACGCCGATCTCGAACGTGCGCGCCGCCTGGACGCGAGCGAGTGCGACTTGAAGGTCCGGATTCGCCGCGACGGCGCGGTCGATCAGCGAATCGAGTTCCGCGTCATTCAGCGCATGCCACCAAGCTGACAGATCGACCACCGTCGCGGTTCCGGCGGCCGTGGCGTCGATGGTCGAGGCATAGCGACCCGGCAACTGCGGATCCGGACGATGATAGGCGGGCCCCGCCGCGCAGCCTGCGACGCCGACCAGCACCGCACCCGCCACCACTCGCCAGCTCCTGGACATATCTGCAGTCTCAGCGACCGTTGGTCGCGCCCGCCGGTTTGTTCGGCGGCGTGTTGACGGCCACGACCTGCCCCTCGCGAACCTGGCTGCTGATGTTGAGCGCGACCTGTTCGCCGGCCTGCACGCCCGACGCCAGCTCGATCACATTTCCATCGTCGCGGGCGATCGAGACCTTCTGAAACGTCACGCGTCCCTTCGCGTCGACGCGAGCAACCTGCGGGCCGTCGCTGCGAAAGATCAGAGCCGAGGCCGGAATCTGCACGAGGCCACGCGGCGCCAGGCCGAATCCGACCTTGACGTACATGCCCGGCAGCAAGCGGCCTTTGTCATTGGGCACGTCGATCTCAAGGCGCATCGTGCGGGCCTGCACGTTGATCGCGCCTGCGGCCCGGGCCACGGTCGCAGTTGCGACGAAGGCGTCGGGCGACTCGGTACGGACCTCGACGCGCTGTCCCGGGCGCATGAGTTCCGTTGCCAGATTCTGCGGCACGTCGACGAACACCCGAATCGGATCATTACGCGTGATCTGGTACAGCGAAGTCGTAGCGCTGGTGCTTCCGGCGGTGACCAGATTGCCGATATCGATGTGGCGCTCGGTGACCGTGCCATCGAACGGTGCCACCACCCGCTTGAACTCGGCGAGTGCGGTGTATTGCTCCACTTTCGCCTTGTCGAGCGCCACCTGCGCTTCGGCTGCCCGCAGCCGTGCCACCGCACTCTCGAACGCGGCGCGCTTCTCCTCCCGTTCCTGGTCGGATACAACCCCGGGAGGAGAGTCGCGCCATCGTTCATGCGTGGTCTTGGCGAGCTCCGCCTCGCTCGCGCGCGCGAGTACCTGCGCATCAGCAGTGCGGAGCTCCGCCTGCGCCTCGGCGAGTTGCGCATCGAGCTCCGGCGTCTCGATCGTTGCCAGCAGCTCGCCCTTGCGTACGTGGTCGCCGATGTCGACCACCCATTTCCCCACGTAGCCGTTGACCCGCGCATAGATGGTGCTGGAGTACCAGGCTGCGGTCTGCCCGGGGAGCGTCAGCCCCTGCGTTGTCTCGGACGGTTTCACCTCGACGACGTCTACGCGGGCGGGCTCGGACAAGGCGCGTTCGGTCTCGCGGGAAAGCTCGAAGCTGTGCCAGAGTCGAACGCCCAGTACGAACACGAATATCACTGCCAGCGACACCGCAGCGAGCCGGATGCCGCGACGCAGGCGGTCGCCCGTGTCAGCGTCGAACGATGTCGAGACCGAGTGAGCCATCGTCTCGGTCACGTCGTTGGCGTAGTCAGTCTCTCGCACGGACTCCGACGCCGTGTCGCCCTGGCCAGTCGGTGTATCTTCAGGTGTTGGCATCGACTGTTCGTGCGGGCGCTGCGTCGCGCCCGGACCTCCCTCGAAGGATGGAATACATGGTGGGGACGAACACCAGCGTTGCGAAAGTCGCTACGATCAGACCACCGATCACGGCGCGAGCGAGCGGCGCATTCTGCTCACCGCCCTCGCCGATGCCAAACGCCATCGGCACCATGCCCAGAATCATCGCGCCCGCCGTCATCAGCACCGGACGCAACCGCGTATAGCCGGCCGTCACCGCCGCCGTCACTGGTCCGTCTCCGGCGAGGCGGCGCTGATTGGCGAACGTCACGACCAGAATGCTGTTCGCCGTAGTCAGTCCGATGCACATCAGCGTCCCCATCAGTGCCGGGACGCTGAGCGGCGTGAACGTGATGAACAGCATCCAGAGAACGCCGCCCAGCGAAAACGGCACCGCCGACAGCACGATCAAGGGATCGATCCAGCTCTGGAAGTTCACGACCAGGAACAGGTAGACGAACACGATCGCGAGCCCGATGCCGCTGAACAGCCCGGCGTAACTGTCGCGCATCGTTTCGACCTGTCCACTGAGGGTCACCGAGGTCGCCTCTTCGGCCGGCGGTCGACTCGCGTTGATGATCCGCTCAAGCGCGTTGGACACCGAGTACAGGTCGCGCCCCTGCACGTCCGCGTGCACGTCGAACACCGGGCGAATGTTCAGCTGCGACTTCACCATTGGCACGGTCTTGCGGCCGAGCGACGATAGGTTCATCAACAATTGCCCCTCGCCAAGAGTCGACGTCGAGCCCACCGGCATGGTTTCTAGATCGCGCGACGAGTCAATCTTGTAGGTCGGCAGCTGCACGACGAGCGGGTAGCTGACATTGTTGCGCGGATCGATCCAGAAGTTCGGCGCCGTCTGGCCGCTCGAATTCGTGGCAACCAGCACGTTGTTCGCCGCCTCTTGCTGCGTTTCCCCGACCTGTGCGGCAAGTTCCCGGTCGACGTCTAGGACCAGCGCCGGCGCGTCCGGCACCTGGAACACGTGCGAGTCGACGACGCCGGGCACTGCGGCGACGTCGTGGGCGAGCCGCGTGGCGAGCGCATAGGTCTTGCCCTCATCCGGGCCCGACACCCGGATGTCGATCGGGGCCGGCTGGCCGAAGTTAAGTACCTGGTTGACGATGTCGGCCGGCTGGAAGAAGAACTGCATCTGCGGAAAGCGCCGCGGCAACTCGCGTCGAAGCTTGGCAATCAGGTCAGCGGTCGGACTGTGATTCTCCTTCAGAGACACGAGTACCTCGCCGTCCATCGGCCCGACGGTGGCGGTGTCGCTCAGCGCAATGTTGATGCCACTGTAGGGTAGACCGATGTTGTCGAGAATGACGTCGACTTGCCCTGCTCCCACGAGCTCCCGGATCGTCCGCTCGACACCAGCGAACAGCTGCTGCGTGGACTCCAGGCGCGTGCCCGCCGGCGCCCGCACATGCAGACGCATCTGGCCCGCGTCGACCTGCGGAAAGAAGTCGCGGCCGAGCATGGGGAACAGCACTAGCGACACGGCAAGCAGTGCCATGAACGCCGTGACTGTCGCTCTGGGCCGTGACAGCGCCCAAGCAAGGGCGTTTCGGTACACATCCCGCAGGGCGTGGAACTGACGCTCGAACGCAAGGTGCGCCTGAATGAGGGGATTGCTGGACGCCGCCAGGCCGGTGCCGTGCGAACCGGCGGCTGCGTGCTGGGCGGACATCAGATACTTAAAGAGCGTCGGCACCAGCGTGAACGACAGTGCAAGGCTGGCGACCAGCGATACGATGACGGAGATCGACAGAGGCGAAAACAGATATTTTGCCGTACCCTGCAGCAGAAAGACCGGCACGAACACGATGCAGATGCAGAACGTCGCCAGTGCGGTCGGAATGACGACTTCGCTGGCTCCACTGATAATTGCTACGTCGAGGCGCTGATGCAGGCCGGCGTGCCGTTCGATGTTCTCGATGACGACAGTGCCGTTGTCGACCAGTATGCCGACCGCGAGTGCGAACCCGCCGAGCGTCATTGTGTTCAGCGTCTGACCAGACACGCCCATCACGAGGACGGCGATTACGATTGACAGCGGGATCGACGCGAGAATGATCAGCGTCAGGCGCCAGTTGCCGAGAAACAGCACGATCATCAGCGCCGTCAGCGCCGCCGCCATCAGTCCGCCGATGACGACGCTGTTGAGCGCCGCCTTGACGAACAGCGACTGGTCGAAAATCGCGTTGATCCGAACTCCCGACGGCAGCATCCGGCTGATGTCGGGCAGCGCGTGGCGGATGCCGTTGATCACGGCGAGCGTCGAGACGCCGCCCGTCTTGCGGATCACCATCAGTGCGCCGGGCGTCCCGTCGACTGCGACGGAGTTGGTTTGCACCTGGAAGCCGTCGTGGACGTGCGCAACGTCGCGCATGAAGATCGTTCGCCCGTTTGCGTGCCGAATCGGGAAGGAATTGATCGTCTCGATCACGTTCGGGCTGTTGTTCATCGCGAGCGCATAGTCGAGCGCTCCAATCTTGACGTCGCCGGACGGCAGTACGACGTTCTGGTTCTGCAGCGCATTGCTGACGTCGGCCGGCGAGAGCCCACGCGATTGCAGTGCGCGGGAATCGAGATCCGCCATGATCACGCGCGGTTTGCCGCCGTACGGGTACGGAACCTCGGCTCCGTGCACGACGGCCAGTGCCGGCCTGATGATGTTTTGACCGAGGTCGTTCAGCTTGGTGTCGGGAAGAGAATCGCTCGACAGACTCAGCTGGATGATGGGCACGTCGGTGGCGCCGAACCGCAGCACCAGCGGTGGCGTGATGTTGCGTGGCATGTACTTGAGGACCACCAGCGCACTGCTGGCGAGCTGCGACACTGCGCGCGTCACGTCCGCGCCTTCGTGCAGATACACCTTTTCGACGCCGACGCCCGTGTAGCTGGTCGCCTCAATGCGCGCGATATCGTCAACCAGCGAGGCGATCTGGCGCTCGTGCAGCGTCAGGATGCGGTTCTGGATGTCATCAGCGCTCATGCCGCTGTAGGTCCAGACCACGCTGACCACCGGGATGTCGATCTCGGGAAAGATGTCGACCGGCATCCGCAGGGCTTCGCCAATGCCCAGCAGGCACAGGAGGATCAGGATCGCGACGACGGAATACGGCCGCTTCAGGACTCCTGCAATGAACGCCATGTGGGTCGCGCTCCGCCTAGCCGCGCGCGCACGGCGTGGTCGCCGAGCGCCCGATCCAGGCCATTGCGACGAAGCGGATTCTCGCGCCGGCCGCGGCCGGCCGACGGGAAGAGGGAGGCATGACGCGCATGACGAATGAGGGTAGCGACGGTCCCGCGAAAAGGCGTGCCATCAGATCCCACTGACAGGAGCCCGTCATGCATCGATCGCGCCGACGTGCGGCGCAACATTTCCAGACCCGCGTCTGAAACACTTTGCTACAATTCGTAATCTGACGGTCGCGATTCCACCGTGCCCGGCCCGCGCGCACGCTCATGGAGGCGCCGGCTGCGGCAGGGTGATCGTCACGATCAGCCCGTGCGGCGCGGCGTCACTCAGTTCGACCGAGCCGCCATGGGAGAGGATGATCGAGCGCGCGATCGACAGCCCGAGGCCCATGCCCTGGCTGTCGAGATCCTGTGCAGCGGCTGTTCGGTAGAACGGCTCGAAAACCTTCTCCTTCTCTGCGTCGGCGATTCCTGGTCCGTCGTCCTCGACGTGGATGACGTAACCGGGCCCCTGCCCCTGACTGAGCACAACTTTCGCATGGCGGCCGTACTTCGCGGCATTGCCGATCACGTTGGTCAGCGCGCGCATCATCGCTTGTGGCTTGCACAGATACCGGCATCGGGACGGGCCGACATAGGTCACTTCGCCGCCAACGTCCGATATCAGGTCGCAGACCGTTTGCAGCGCGAGATCGAGGTCGACCGCCTCCTGCGCCTCCGCATCGTCGACACCACGAACGAACGCAAGCGTCGACGTCAGCATCGCTTCCATCGCCTCGATATCCGTCAGCATCTTGGCCCGATCGGGGACCACGCGATCGGTCTCGATTCTCAGTCGCAGGCGGGTCAGTGGCGTGCGCAGGTCGTGGCTGATGGCCCCGAGCATCAGCGTTCGATCGGTCAGCATGCGCTGCAGCCGCACCTGCATCTGATTGAACGCCCGGATCGCCCGGCGCAATTGGGCCGGGCCCTGCTCGGGGAACGGCGGCGCCTGGACGTCGAGGCCGACCCGTTCTGCCGCGCGTGCGAACCTCATCAGCGGCGCGTTGACGGTCCACGTGAGCCAGGCCCACAGTCCCGCCAGAACGAACACGAAGAATGCGGCGACCGCCGCCTGCTCAACGAACCCGAGACGATGCTCGCGACCGATCGGCGTCACAACCGACAGCACGCCGCCGCCGCGGAGCTGGATCTCGATCCGCTTCACATCCAAACCGAACTGGCCTGACGCCGACCGGACCTGCAGCGCGCTGGCGGGCTTCTGCAGCTTGCGCGTCAGTTGCTCTGCGAGCAGCAGGTCGGCGTCGTCCGGGCCGGTGTCGGTCGCCCTGAAGGTACTCCCGTGCACGTACGTCGTCCGGAACCGATCGTCGTCGAGGAGGTGCGCGAAGCCGTCGCGATCCGGCGCCGCCACCGACTCGAGCAGCCGAACCGCGACCTCCAGCTTCGTCACCGCCTCCTCCGGTCGCAGCTGGCGCTGCCACTCCGGGAGCAAGACGACATAGAGGATCGCGGCCAGCGCCTGGGACAACGCGAGACCGAGCAGCAAGATGCCCGCAACCTGGCCACGAAATCCGACCGGTAGCAGGCGCGCCAGCCAGCGATTCACCCGGCCTGTACCTCGGCGGTAAAGATGTACCCACCAGCCCGAACGGTCTGAATCAGCGACGGGTCTCGCGGGTTGTCCTCGATCTTGCGGCGCAGCCGACTGACCTGGATGTCGACCGAGCGGTCGAACGCCGTCGGTGCCCGGCCGCGCGTGAGATCGAGGAGCTGGTCTCGCGTCAGGACCCGATTCGGGTGTTCGCAGAAAGCGACCAGCAGTTCGAATTCCGCTCCGGTCAACGGCACGCGGGTCCCGTCGGCCGACTGCAAGCGGCGCGAAGCAAGATTGAGGACCCACCCGTTGAACCGCATCACCGATGCGCGTCCGGTACTCGGCGTCGCTGTCAGAGCCTGCGTACGCCGCAGCACGGCCCGGGTCCGGGCGAGCAGCTCGTGCGTGCTGAAGGGCTTCGTCAGGTAGTCGTCGGCCCCCATCTCGAGACCGACCACGCGTTCGATCTCGCTACCGCGCGCCGTCAACATGATCACCGGCAGGTTGTTCTCGGCTCTGACGCGACGACACAGGCTCAATCCATCCTCGCCGGGCAGCATGATGTCGAGGATCAGCAGGTCGATCCGGCTCACGTGCAGTATCCGGTCCATCTCGCGACCGTCGCGTGCGACGCTGACCCGAAAGCCGTTTGCACCGAGGAAATCGGCGACCAACCCGCGGATTTCGGGATCATCCTCGACGAACAGAATGTGCGGTGACGAGGTCATGGGATGCGCCCGAAACGTCCCGCGAATGCTGCGCCAAACGCCAATTCGCAGCAAATTCCGTCCGGCGGCGCCGTGGTCGCGTTTGTAACCGACTTCGACTCGCACAGTCCGGGCACTCCTGGCGCCAGGCGCGGAACAAGCGGCCGTGATTCGCAGCATGGCGGCATCGCGCGTTGCCCGGCACATCGCGGCGCTCTTCAGCGCCTCTTCCAACGTCGGCCCCCCCACCGACGAGGAGCCGAACCGCACGGTCGTCGCGCGAGCAAACCCTGGTGGGGTGAATCCTTTGACGGGGTTCTGGTAAGGTCCCCTCCGAGGTGCGCGGGGAGTTGACGCCGCACCCGAACGAGGCGTTTGCAAATCGCTCCAAATGGGGGACATGCCGTCTTGAACTTCGTCGGCGACATAGCGATTCGGCTCGGAGTCGCAACGCTGTCCGGCATCGTCGTCGGGCTGAACCGCAACCTGCACGGCAAGCCGACCGGCGTGCGCACGCTAGGCCTCGTCTCGCTCGGTTCCGCGCTCGTGATGGTCGTCTGCGACAAGTTTCTCGCCGGACCGACCGGCAGCGCGGACGCCGTGAGCCGTGTCATGCCGGGCATCATCACCGGGATTGGATTCCTCGGAGCGGGCGTCATCCTGCGGGACACCTCGACGACCAAGATCCATGGCCTGACGACCGCCGCGACGATATGGCTGACCGCGGCTCTCGGCGTCGCAAGTGGGCTCGGTGCCTGGATACCGCTCGCGATAGCCGGAATATTGGTGCTCGTGCTGCTGGGGCTTGGCGGGCGGTTCGAGCGAGCCGTGCATTCGCGACTGAAGACGGCTGAGCCTGGCGTCGAGAGCGACGGCATAGACTGACGAAGGGCCGTGCCGCTCCGCAGCATCGGGGCGATGACAGGCGGCCCGTACGAATCGAGATCGCCCGGTAAGATCGGCGACAGTGGGGCCCGCGTCCCCGGGGGGATTCGAACCATGGTGACTCGGCGGTCGATGCTGGAAGGTGCGTTCGGTGGTCTCGCGCTGGCCGGCGGCGGGCTGCTTGCGCGTGTTGCTCGCGGCGGCCTGCCCGCGGGGACCATCGAGTCGAGCACGCTTGAGACACTGCCGGGCAAGCGTCCACTGCTGAAGCGATCGTTTCGGCCACCCAACTATGAGACGCCGGTCGCGTACTTCGACGATGCGATCACCCCTAACGATCGGTTCTTCGTCCGTTGGCACCACATGAACATTCCCGTCGTCGACCCGGCCAGCTGGCGATTGCAGCTCGGCGGCGAGGCGGCTCCAAACGTCTTCGCGGTCTCTCTCGACCAGCTGAAGCGAGAATTCGAGGCCATCGAGATCGTCGCCGTTTGTCAGTGCTCGGGCAACCGCCGTGGCCTCTCGGATCCGCACGTGCCCGGTGTCGAATGGGGTTACGGCGCCATGGGGAATGCCCGGTGGAAGGGCGCGCGCCTGCGCGACCTGCTCGTGCGCGCCGGGATGACGAAAGACGCCGTCGAGATCGCGTTCAACGGTGCTGACCGGCCGCCACTCGACCAGACGCCGAGCTTCATCAAGAGCATTCCAGTCTGGAAGGCGCTCGATGAGAACACGATCATCGCTTACGAAATGAACGGCTCGCCGCTGCCCCACTGGAACGGCGCCCCAGCGAGAATTGTCGTGCCCGGATGGACGGCCACGTACTGGGTGAAGCAAGTCACCAATATTCGCGCGCTGACCCAGCCGCTGAGCAGCTTCTGGATGAACGCAGCCTATCGAATACCGAAGGGCAAGTTCCCCCTCGTCGATCGATTCACGTCGCAGGAATCGGATACGACGACGCCGATCACCGAAATCGTGGTGAACTCGTTGATCACAAACCTGAGCGATGGACAGCGTGTCGAGTCCGCATCGCCCATTTCCGTCAAGGGGCTCGCTTGGGACGGCGGGTACGGGATCCGGCGGGTCGAAGTGTCAACGGACGACGGGCGCACGTGGGAGACGGCAGATCTCGGAACCGACCTCGGGCGATTCTCGTTCCGGCCATGGAGCTTCGCCGTCAGGCAGCGAGCCAAGGGCCCGATGACCGTCATGGCGCGGGCGACGAACGCACTGGGCGCGGGCCAGACGCTCGACCTCATCTTCAACGGGCCTGGTTATCACAACAACGTGATTCAGAAGCTGGCCATCGAGCTGATCTGAGGGACGACGCATGAACCGTTTGTCTGGACTTGCGCTCGCCGCCTTGACGCTGGGTCTTGCGACCGGCGCTGCAGCGGACGAGCGAATGCTGCGACTGAAGGACGCGCCCGATGCAGCGACGGTAAGAGCGCACTGCTCGTCCTGCCACAGCATCGACTACATCCTGATGAACTCGCCGTTCATGAAGCGGGCCGGCTGGGAAGCGGAAGTGCGCAAAATGATCAAGGTGATGGGGGCGCCGATACCGGATGACGAAGCAGCGCGAATCGTCGATTATCTCGCTCGCCAGTACGGCAGCGAGTGACGCGCGAGCCGGCGCTCCTCGGCGTTTCGACGCCAGCCCCCTTGCGAGCGCCCGCCCGAAACGCCGCCGGGAACCGTTCAGGAATCAACGAACGCGCGTTCGATGACATAGTCACCCGGCTCGCCGACGCCAGGCGAAATCACGAAGCCACGGCGGTCAAGCAGCGCCCGAAGGTCCCTCAGCATCGGAATCGAGCCGCACACCATGACGCGGTCGCTGTCCGGATCAAGCGACGGTATGCCGAGATCGGTAAAGAGTTTGCCGGAGTCGATCAGCAGCGTGATGCGGCCGTGGTGCACGAACGGCTCGCGGGTGACGGACGGGTAATCGATGAGCCTCTCACGAGCGACCTGGCCAAGGTACGGGTCCTCGTAGACCTTGCCGACGACGGAGTCGCCATACGCCAGATCGCGCCTCGTTCGCGCGCCGCGCACGACGATCACCTGCTCGAAGCGCTCGTAGACTTCGGGGTCCCGCAGAAGACTGGCAAACGGCGCGAATCCCGTGCCGGTGGCGAGCAGAAACAGTCGCGTGCCTGGGCGCAGGTCGCGCAGCACGAGCGTCCCCGTCGGCTTCGAGCTCAGCAGAACGATGTCACCCTCGCGTATATTCTGCAGCCGCGAGGTCAACGGACCGTTCGGAACCTTGATGCTGTAGAACTCGAGTTCGTCCTCGTAGTTGGCGCTCGCAATGCTGTAGGCTCGCGCGAGTTTGCGGCCATCGACTTCCAGCGCCACCATGATGAATTGTCCGTTCTCGAAGCGCAGCGACGGCTCGCGCGTGGTAGTGAAACTGAAGAGCTTGTCGCTCCAGTGATGGACGTTCGTGACGCGCGCGGGAACGAAGTTCGCCATTTTTTCCTTCGCCTCTGCAGGTTGATTCAAACGAGGGTCGACGAATAATAATGTTGCAGTGCACACTAATATGTACGTAGCAGCCCGTACCGCGCGAATGAGAAGCGCTCGCACCAACGGCAAGTACGCCTTCGATCTGCAAGATGTTTGAGCGAAATAAGTCCGGGCCAATCGGCTCGTGGCCGGCCCGTGCGGCCGGAACTGTGCGTACGCTTGCGCCTGGCGTCGCAATCGTGGCCGGCGTCGGAGCGTCGGGATTCCTGCTCGCGAAGGTGCCGGCACTGGCGTCGGTGGGCCTGAGCGCGCTGACGCTGGCGATCATTCTCGGCGCGATCCTCGGTAACGTCGCTCATGAACGACTCGCCGGCGCCGCGACGCTACCGGGCCTGCACTTTGCTCAAAAGACCCTGCTCCGCATCGGGGTAGCGCTCTACGGCCTTAACCTCAGCCTCGAGCAAATCCTTCACGTGGGGCCGGCGGCGATCGCCGTCGACCTGTACATCGTCGCCTCGACAGTGCTGGTCGGATGGTGGATCGGACACCGATGGCTGCGAATGGACCGCGAGACCGTGCTGCTCGCCTCATCCGGCAGCGCGATCTGTGGCGCGGCCGCGGTGATCGCGACCGAGTCGGTACTCGGAGCCGCGCCACACAAGACCTCGGCGGCGGTCGGGCAGGTCGTGCTGTTCGGCAGCATCGCGATGCTGGTTTACCCACTGCTCTATGGGACGGTTGGGATCGATCGCGAGCCGTTCGGGATCTATGTGGGTTCCACTGTTCACGAGGTCGCACAGGTCGTTGCGATCGGCAAGACGATCGGCGGAGCTACGGCCGAGAACGCCGTCATCGTAAAGATGATCCGCGTCATGCTGCTCGCCCCCTTCCTGATCGTGCTCGGACGCCTCGTAAGCCGTCCGACGACCGCCGGCGCGACGCCGCGACCGGCATTGCCGGCCTTCGCGATCTGGTTCATCGTCATCGCGCTCGTCCACCCGTACCTCGGCATCCCGGAGCGCGCGACCAGCGTGCTACGTTCGATCGACCTCTACCTGCTGGCCGCGGCGATGGCGGCACTGGGCCTCGACACAACGGTCAAGAAGCTGCGAATCGCGGGGCGCGAGGCCATCGTGCTCGGCGCCATCCTGTTCGGCTACCTGATCGTCGGAGGCGCGATTGCGAACGTCCTGATCCAGCGCGCGTTCGGTGTCACTGTACGGTTTGCCGGCTAGCGCCTGCGCCCGCTGCGCCGGCACTCCCACGGCGGGTCGTTCGGCAAGCCGGACGGCATCGCGGGCTATACGTATGCAGAGGTCGGATTTGCGCATTGCTCATCCTGCGATCGTTCCTTAGTTTCGAAACGATGAAACCGATGCGCATTGACGCAGCGGCCGACGAGGCCGCAGCGTTTCTTCGCGCGATGGGACACCCGGCGCGGCTGCGGATTGTCTGCGCGCTGGTGAACCATGAGCGCGCCGCCAGTCCGCTCGCCGCCGTCGCCGGGATACGCGCTCCGGCGTTGTCGCAGCACGCGGCCATACTGGAGGCGGATGGATTGATCTCGAGACGGCGCGACGGGCGGACGATCCTCTACCGACTTGCGGCGCCACGTGCGAAGAAGCTGGCAACGCTGCTGCAGCAGATCTTTTGCACCCCGCGGCGTCGAGCGCCGGGCCGCCGTGCGGCCACGCGCCGGAGATTCCCATGATTCACCAATCGATCGACACGCTTCAGCCGGCGGCGGTCAAGAAGATGCTGGACGATGGCCATCTCTTGCTGGTCGACGTGCGGGAACCCGCCGAGTTCTCGGTCGAGCGAATTGCGGGCGCGGTCCTTTACCCCCTGTCGACCTTCGATGCTGCCGCATTGCCGCCCAACTGGACGCGCCGCGTCGTGTTCTACTGCGGGTCGGGCAAGAGATCGCTGGCCGCGGCCGAAAAGCGCGCCGCCCACACCGGCGAGCGTGCGGCCCACATGGCCGGCGGGATCGCGGCGTGGAAGAGCGCCGGCCTTCCCGTCGTGACACTCATTGCCTCTGACGGCCGCTAGGCCCGGAATACCGCGTCGTGCACCCGTATCCTCACGTCTACCTCGCCTCGGCGCGCGCCGATTCGACCGGCCAAGTTCCGGTCACCTCTCCCGATCTGCCCGGAATCTATACGGGACCGCCCCCTCAATTCGACGGTCCGCCCGGCTGCTGGTCTCCGGAGACGTTACTGACGGCATCGCTCGCGGACTGCTTCATACTGACGTTCCGCGCAGTCAGCCGCGCATCCCGGTTCGAGTGGAAGCAGCTTGAGTGTGAGGTCGAGGGGGTGCTCGAGCGCGTCGACGGCGTCGCGCAATTCACGAAGTTCACGACGACCGCCAAGCTGACCGTGGCTCCCGGTACCGACGTCGCTAAGGCCCAGACGCTGCTCGAGAAATCCGAGCACAGCTGCCTGATTGCCAACTCGATGCGTGGCAGCCGGTCACTGCGCAGCACCGTACTCACCGCCTAGCCGCGGGCATCGGTCGATGTCTCAGGCCGGCGATCACTGGGACGAGCGGTACGCCGGCGAGGACTTCTGGTACGGGACCGAACCGAATGACTTCCTGAAGGACCAGGCCGCGGCGTTGCCTGCGCGCGGTCGCGTCCTTTGCCTAGGCGAGGGCGAAGGGCGAAATGCGACCTTTCTCGCCGCGCAAGGTCATACGGTGGTGGCACTCGACGCATCGGCCGTCGGTCTTGCGAAGGCCAAGCGCCTTGCGGCCGAACGCCGTGTCCGCATCGAGACGACGCAGGCGGATCTCGCTGACTACCGCTTCGAGCCGGCAGCATGGGATGCGATCGTATCCATCTGGTGCCACCTACCGCACGACCTGCGCGCCCGGGTTCATCGGGGCGTCGTGGACGCGTTACGACCTGGCGGTGCGTACCTCCTCGAGTCGTATACGCCTGCGCAGCTGTCGTTCAGGACCGGGGGGCCGAAGTCCCTCGATCTCCTGCCTAGCCTCGCGGAGCTCCGGGCCGAACTTGCGGGGCTGCGCCTGGAGGTCGGCCTCGAGCGAGAGCGGGAGGTCCACGAGGGGCGGGCTCACAACGGCCGAAGCGCGGTCGTTCAGGTACTTGCGCGAAAGCAGGCGTAGGCCCGCGCTGCCTGGAGGACGGGGTTACTCGCGCCGGGCGGGAACACCTTCAGTCCGCATCCCGGAGTCCTCTGTAATCGTGGCGCCGCGGGGCGGCCCGGCCGCCCGCTACCGTGCCGTCCAGCGATTGCATCCGCAGCACCCTGATCGACCTCGCGAAAACCGCGGGGATCGGCTTGTG
>Ga0335069_10008624_pt1 | contig 14563 bp, 15 predicted proteins | sample Lox_Sample_11_FD_206714 | JGI IMG/M metagenome (GOLD analysis project Ga0335069, IMG submission 206714) | Soil microbial communities from Loxahatchee National Wildlife Refuge, Florida, United States - Lox_Sample_1.1 | ecosystem: Environmental > Terrestrial > Soil > Wetlands | place: USA... | reverse complement strand
AGGCAGACAAGGAGAGCCGCAAAAAGAGAGGAGCGTTTTTCATTGCTGCGTTGATCGTTCAACCAAAAGGAAGCCCAAAAACACGAAAGCCGCGTCAGCAAATTGGCTGAATCGCGGTCTTGTGGAACCAATGATGCCTGTACAGGCTCAGCCACAAGACCGGCGCAGCGTGCAGCAACACGCACAACACACCGCCGTCATGGAGCGAGCCACCATGCGCTCACTATACTGGTGTCTGGTTGCCAGGTCAACCATGCGCGCACAACACATGCGAATTGTTAAAGTTGCGGCGAGGTTCTCATCGCGTCAAAGCTTCAATGTAATCACAAGGGCGAGAGTGTCGAGCGCCCAGTGCGAAAGGATGAAAGGTGGGAGCCGCCTGATCCACAAATAAAGCAGATTCAGAGCAATCATCGCCGGCCAAAAGGCGAGAAACCGCCACACGATGTAGCGCCAGTCAAAGATGAGCGGAATAAAGCTGTGCTGCAAGGCCCACCAGAAGCTCACGATCAGTACCGCGACCCACCACCGCTTCGAAAGCGCATGAATCCTCGGCAATGAATACCCTTGGTATATGATCTCCTCGGTCGGACTCCAAATCAAGAGGAAGATGCAGAAGCTGTACGCGATGGCCCACATCGGTAACACGCGCCCGGAGAGCAAGCCTGGATACAGATACGGTTGCGCCGTTCCAAACGCGATCAGACTCACCGGCTTCGCTGCGGCTCCGAAGCACAGTCCCGCGGACACCAGGATGATCAGTCCGAGGAACAAATCGACTCCCCAGCGCCAGCGGATGCTCCCCACCAGATCGCGCAACCTGAGTCCCTCTCTGCCGGCAAAGTGCACCAACAACGCGAGGCATCCCAGGTCGACGAGTGTCCCATACACGCTCCACCAACTTGCAGCCGCATTCCACGGTGAGGCAACGTGTCGAAGAAAGAACAGCCCGGCAACGACCGCCTGCGCCGCGATCATGAACACCGACCGTCCGGTAACAACCAGCAACGGCCCACGCCAGGTCACCTGGCCCGCTGCCACCCGACTACTGATCGTGGCTTGAGAATTCGCTGCGACGATATTCGGCGGCGTTGACTCGTGAATCGAAGCCATACTGGACTCTTTGAACCAAAACGATCCTGGGCGCGGTGACTTAAAACACCGTTTCGTGTGATGCCGCTTCGTATAATAGCAATGCCGCATACTCGCGGAGATCAGCTATGCCAGCCTACGAATACCGATGTGAAAGTTGCGAAGTTCGCTTTGAGAAGAGACAAAAGATGTCTGAACAGCCGCTCGATTCCTGTCCCGAGTGCGGTGGCCGCGTTCACCGCCTGATTAGCGGCGGCGCAGGCGCAATCACAAAGGGCAGTCAATCCTCATCGGGATACTCGAGCCAGGCTGCTTGCGAAATGGGCGGGTCTTGCTGCGCTCAGGGCGAGATGTGCTGCGGCAACTCGAGATGCGACGCATAGCCGTCTGGAAGTTCCGGATGAATTCACGATCGGTCATCCTGAGCGAAGCTTCTCGCGGTTTTGTCGCGAGAAGCGTAGTCGAAGGACCTGCATTTTCCGGCTAGGCTATCCAACGGGATGTGTCGATTCCCGCTCAGAGCAACTAACGCAACACCGCCGGTGGCGAGACGACCTCAAGCAATTCCCTGAAGACTCGATCGGGCAGCTTCACGCCTGCGGCTGCAACATTCTCCTCCACGTGGGCGACAGACGACGTACCCGGAATCGGCAGCATGAACTTTGAACGCTGCAGCAGCCACGCCAATCCAACCTGCACCGGCGTCGCTCCCACTTTCTTCGCAGCCTTGTCGAGAACCTCGTGGGCCTTGCGATTCTGTCCCAGCGGCGCCCACGGTATGAATGCGATCCCTTTCTTCTCGCAGTGATCGAGCAGATAGTCCCATTCGCGATCGGCAAAGCTGTACCTGTTTTGCACTGAGACAATCGGTACGATCTTCCGCGCGCGCTCCAGATGCTCCAGAGTTACATTCGATAACGCCACGTGCCGGATCTTTCCCTGTTCTCGAAGGCGCGCCAGCGTTTCCATCGAAGCATCAAACGAAACCGCTGGGTCCGGAATATGCAACTGGTACACGTCAATCCGGTCGAGCCGCAGCCTCGTCAGGCTTCCTTCTACGGCGGCTTCCAGATTTGTCGGCGTTGCGTTGTGAATCCACTGCCCCGGTCCAACGCGCAGCCACCCTCCCTTGGTAGCAATTACCAGCCCTTTGGGATAAGGCGTCAGCGCATCTGCAATCAATTCTTCCGAAACATTCGGCCCATAGGAGTCTGCAGTGTCGATGAAGTTGACGCCAAGCTCCACAGCGCGCCGCAACGTCGCCTTTGCCGCATCCGGGTCAGCCGGCGGACCCCAGATCCCCTTGCCCGTGATGCGCATCGCGCCGTAGCCCAGACGGTTGACAATCAGATCGCCAAGCGCAACCGTCCCTGCAGCCGCCGCCGTGATAGTGCCCGGTTTGATGGACATGCGTCGAACCTCCCCACCCTCAGCATGAGCCATCCACGTTGCCTCTCGCAAATGGATGTGCAGGCACGCAGTTGCTGTAGCCGGCCCGTCTGGTGCAACGGATTGGCGTCCAACTTCTGAGGCTTTCGTACGGGCCGCTCTCAAAAGACCAGCCGGCGGAACATCGTTCCGCCGGCTGGTCTTTCTATTCGCGACAGTCAGAGGATCATTTCCCGCTGGCGAGATTTTTGGGCGATGTTTTCTCGAGATCAGCTAACAGCGCTGTCGCAGATGGAGGTGGCTGCACTTTGCCCTCAAATATCTCCTCCCCTGACACCTTGTGGCCGTAGAGCTTCTCGTTGTCACCGTCATCCGGCCCCAGCGAGGTTCCCGAAAGAGAGACTCCGGCAAAAACGCCCTGCGCACGAGAATACGAGAGCATCTGGGCCTGCATCGTGCCCGTCGTCGACGCTTCGGCATTCCGGCCCACAGGACCAGCCGCGATGCTCGTCTCGGCGCCAAGTTTCGCCCGGCCCTTCATTACCGAACGCGCACCCGCATCGTTCATCACGAGGATAACGAAATCGGTCGCCTGTCCGCCTGCTTGCAGCCCAAAGCTTCCGCCGCTCGACTGCATCATGATCGGCGCTCCCCACTTGCCGTTAAAGTTCTCTCCGCTCCGGCAGGTCATCACGCCTTTGCCATACTGGGCGCCGACGAGGAACCCGGCCTTCTTGACCGATGGCAGAATCACTACGCAACTGGCCTTGTTCAGAACATTGATCGGGAGGCCACTGTCTGCGTTCTGGAGCTCTTTAAATACCTGGTCGGCCTTCGTTAGCCTTTCGCTCGGCTCTTCAGCATTTGCGACAACAGGCACGAGACAAAGTGCAGCGGCAGCCAAACTGATGAGCCGGCCAGATTTCCTCTGCCAAAACCAATTTTCACTCTTCACCATTTCCAGCTCCTTTAGATGGACTCCATTCCGAATCTGCAGGCCCCTTGGCCTTGCATAAATCTCAGACAACTCAAGGTGTTCGCCAGGAAAGACGGCAAGCGCGGAATTCCTCTTAACCCTCGATCTGGCGCCGCAGTGCGCGCGATCGGGTGGCACATTCTTTGATGCCCCCCCATGGGCTCGGTTTGCCTCACGATCCACAACTTACGCCTTCACCCGCGTCCCGCGTGCCGGGGAGGCCAAAACCGCTATGATGTTGCCAGCGCTGAAGGTTCCGGCGCACATATGTCGGACCCCATCACAGTCTTTATCTCGGCAGGCGAGGCCAGCGGCGAGCACTATGGCGCTTTGCTGGTCGAAGAGCTCCGCCGCAAGCTTGCTGCAACGGGCCGGTCAGCCTCTTTCATCGGCATGGGTGGCCAACGCATGACAGACTCGGGTCTTGAGCGCGTCGTCCGCTCTGAAGACATGGCGGTTATGGGAATTACCGAGGTCGTCCGCCATCTCCCGCGCATCTATCGCGAATTTCGCCGCCTCAAGAGCGCGATCCGCCAGCGCCGGCCCAGCGTCGCCGTCCTTATCGATTTTCCCGATATCCATTTCCGGCTCGCCGCTGAGTTTCACCGCCTCGGCATCCCTGTCATCTTCTTTGTCAGCCCTCAACTGTGGGCTTGGAAAAAGAAACGCATCCAGCTTGTCCAGCGCTACGTCGACAGGATGCTCGTGATCTTCCCCTTTGAAGAGCAGTTTTACCGGGACCACCGCGTCCGCGCAGAATTCGTCGGTCATCCCCTCGCCGAACTCCCGCTGCCCTCCATCTCCCGCGAGGAATTTGCCCGCCAAAACGGCCTGGATCCCGCAAAATCCTGGATCGGCCTTTTGCCGGGCAGTCGTGCCCGCGAGATTGCCGACAACCTGCCGGAGATGTTGGCAGCCGCGCGCTCTCTCACCAATTGCGCTCCGGATGCCGCAGGTTCTCATCGAGAACTCCAGTTCGTCATTCCGGTTGCCCCGACTCTGAAGCCATCGCATAGGGCGATGCTGCGAACCCTCCTTGACCTCCAGGGAAGCGGCCTGTCCGTCAATCTCGTCGATGACGCCCGTCCCGCTCTTTTTCATGCCCGCGCCTCCATCGTCGCCAGCGGCACCGCCACGGTCGAGGCCGCCCTCATCGGCAATCCTTTCGTCGTCGTCTATCGCGTTTCGCCGCTCACCTATGCCATCGCGAAGCGCGTGGTCAAAGTTCCCTTTGTGGCCATGGTCAACCTCATCGCCGGAAAACTCGTCGTTCCTGAGTTGATACAACAAGCCTTTACCGCATCTGACATTGTCCGGGAGATCGAACCGCTGCTACCCGACGGACCTCCTCGCGAGTCCATGAAGAAAGAGCTGGCGCGGATTCGCGGTCTCCTGGCCCCAAAAGACGGGGGAGCGGTAGGAGGCGCCATCGCCCGGGTTGCAGACATTACGCTGGAGTTGGTAGGAGCGTTCTCACTCGTCCCGGAGTCCGTGCCATCCTGAGCAAGGAAATGGCAGGCACGAGCATTCAAGCCTAAGGTCGTGAAGAACATGCATCCGAAACGGTCGAAGATGAAGACAAACCTCAGATTGCGCGCGTCGCTTGTCGCGCTTGCCTCGTTTGCCGCCTTTTTTGCGGCTTCCTCGATCAACGCGCAGCGGCCCGAACGCCCCGCTCTCGACATCGTGGGCTACGTCATCAACGCCGAGATCGACACCGCCACCCATCGGCTGACGGCGAAGACTCAAGTCACCTTTACGGCTCCCGAGAGTGCTGAAGCCGTCAGCTTCGGGTTCCATCCGGCGCTTAAGGTCGACAAAATCACCGATGAGTCAGGAAAGGTCCTCACTGGCGAGCGTACAGCCGACGGCACCATCCGCGTCACGCCCAATGGCGCCTTCGTCAAAGGCCAGCAGTCCCGCTGGACCTTCGAGTACGGAGGAGTGATCACCGGCAGTGAAGACGGACCCGTTGAAGGCCTTAAACTCGCCGCCATCCAGGAACCCATTACGTATCTCCTCTATCCAGCCCGCTGGTTCCCCACCTCAGGCTTCCTCACTGACCGCTTCACCTTGGAGATGCATATCCGTGTCCCGCAGGGGATGAAGGTGTTCGCGAGTGGCGCGCAGGGTGGTGCTCACTCCGTCACGCTCTCAACCGGGAAGCCCGGCGACCAGTTCGACTTCAACTGGAACAAGCCCGGATTTCCCGGCACAGTCATCGCAGGGCGCTTCATCGGCCCCGCCACTGCAGGTCCCGGCAATATCAAGGTCTACACAACCGTCAGCCATCAGTCGCAGGCCAATCAGCTCGCCCAGGTAGCCGCCAAGCAATACGACTTCTTCACCGACAGCTTCGGAGTCCCCGAAACCCCTCACCTCAACGTCGTTGAGCTGCCGGACGATACCCTTCCCTCGGCCTGGGCCCCGGAACTCGCAGCCATCGTCGGCTCGCGGATGGGCGACAAGACCGGCATCCGCCTCCTCGCCAACACCATTGCACGCCAGTGGTGGGGCTCTCAGATCAGCCCTCACACGTTGAACGATGCCTGGATCACCAACGGCATGGCCCGCTACGGCGAACTCATGTATGTCGAAGAAGAGAACGGAAAGAGCGCTCTCAAGGCTGCCCTTCAAGACGTCTCTGCGGGCGCGCTCGCCTACGACACGATTCCGCTCTCCAGCGCTGCGCGGCTCAGTCCGTTTTCGCCGGAGTTCCAGTCGATGACCCTTGAAAAGGGCGCGATGATCTTCCACATGCTGCGATGGGAGATCGGCGACAAGGCCTTTCTTGCCACGCTCAAGGGAGTCCTGAGCCAGTTCACCGATTCCGGTGTCCGTGGCACCGACTTCACCAAAGTGGCTGAGGCGCAAAGCCAGCAGCAACTGACCGCCTTCTTCGCTCAGTGGGTCGATGGCACCGGAGCGCCCCAGTTCACCAACAAATACGCGGTCTACCGGCTCGGAAACAACAAGGGCTTCCGCACCATTGGCGAAATTGGCCAAGACCTCGATCTCTTTCGTATGCCGGTCGAGCTCCGGGTTGAAACCGACGGCAAGACTGAGAATCAACGGGTTGACGTCGTGGGAACAGACTCCCAGTATGTCGTCGACACCTTTGGCCGCCCGCGCCGGATTTCGATCGATCCGGGCGACTGGGTCCTGAAATCGTCCCCCGACCTGCAGGTCCGGATCGCCATTCTCAAGGGCCAGCAACTTGTTGCTCAGGGTGACCTGGTCGGTGCGCTCGCCGAGTACCAGAAGGCCCTCGACGCGAACTCGATGAGTTCCCTGGCCAGCTACCGCATCGGCGAGGTGCTCTTCACGCAGCGGAACTACCAGGCTGCCGTCAACGCCTATCGCGATGCCCTGCGCGGTGACGGAGAACCCCGCTGGACCGAGGTCTGGAGCCACATCGCGCTCGGCAAGATCTTCGACATCACCGGACAGCGCGATCGCGCCGTCAATGAATACCGTCTTGCCGTGCAGACCAACGACAACACCCAGGGCGCGGTCAACGAAGCGCGCCAGTGGCTGCAGAGACCCTACAAACTCCCCGACAACCAATAGAAATACAAGCTCGGGTGCCCCATCCATGACGCAGCTTCATCGCGTCATGGGTGGGAAACGACAAACCCATCTTTACCCTGTGGCTACCCCAGGCTCTCGATTTTGAGACCTGGAGAAACAGGCGCCGAAATGCACAGGGCCGGTCCTCAACCGGCCCCATATCGCTTCCAGATTCTCTGCGTCTAGTTCGTGGCTTGACCGGTGGGGAGAACCTCCACCGTCACGCGGGCCAGCCCTGCCTGCGCCATTCCGAGCTTCTGGGCCGCGCCATACGAGAGATCGATGATGCGCCGGTCGTCCCCCAGGTCGCCGCGATCGTTGATGCGCACCACTACGGATCTTTTGTTCCGCAGGTTCACCACGCGAACCCAGGTTCCGAACGGCAACGACGGCTGACATGCCGTCATCCCGTACATATCGAAAACCTCTCCGTTCGCAGTGCGGCGGCCGTTGAACACGGAACCATACCATGAGGCGATTCCGCGGATGATCTTGCCATGCTTTTGAACAGCGGGTTGAGTCTGACTGGCGAGATCCGGTGTCGAACTTGCAACCACCGGCGTAGAAACTGCTGCCGGCCGTGGCAGTCGTGCATCCGCCTGCACTGTCCGGGTGGAAATCGTTCCCAGCAACCCGGCCATTGCTACGCAGGATGCCCCAACAAGCAGCCAGAATGTCAGCGGCTTCATGGGGGTCACGTTGCTAGCTTTCGGTCGTTTAAGCATCCTTTGATTTTACTAGCTGGAGGCCAGTATCCCCATCAAAATGAATTAGATGCATCCTGATAAATGAGCAAAACGGCTCATTTTACGGTACGACCAACGCAACTGGTTGAAATCAAACAGCTTACAAATGCACAAAATTCAGTGCAGTGATAATCTTTTTTCGGTACCTCGGGGCCAGCAACCCGTGTCCGGAGGCCCGCTTCTGGCACCTTCCAGGCGATCGAATCACCCCGCCATGGTGGCAAAGAATATCAACGGGGCCGCCTCTTGCCAAAGAGAAATTTGGCGGCCACGCGACGGGCCGAGATATGGTAATCAGCCCTCGGTGCAGGAGCACTGAAAACCGGGGACTTAGCCCGTTCGGGCCGGGTAACTTCCGTTTCCCTCAACCGCCTCGGAGCCCTATTCCCCAGCCCTAGTCCCTGGTCCCTCGTGCCTGATCCCTACTCCGCCCGCCCTTTGCAGATCATTTCGCCCTTTTGCCGCACACTGGAATTTCAAGGCACAACCGGAGAAAGGCTGAAAGCTGAAAGCTGACGGCTGACGGCTGCTTTGCAGGAGATTGAGGATGCATTTGAGCAGCGAAGGATTGGAGTTGCTGAAGAAGTCCGAAGGATTTAGAAGCGGCACTTACACTGACGTCGCCGGATTCGCAACAATCGGCTTCGGCCACAAGCTCACCCCCGGAGAGAGCTACGGTGCCGGCATCACCAAGGCGCAGGCTGAAGAGATCCTCAACCGCGACGTCCAGGTCGCGGAGAAAGCTGTAGCGCGCCTTGTCCGGGTTCCACTCACCCAGGGTCAGTTCGACGCCCTGGTCGACTTTGTCTTCAACCTCGGCGAAGGGCGCCTCTCGGCTTCGACACTGCTCCGATACCTCAACGATGGCAAATACGATGCCGCAGCCTGGCAGCTTCTGGCCTGGGACCACGCCGGCAGCCACGAGATCGCCGCTCTCAAAAGTCGCCGCGAAGCCGAGTTCCGCCTCTGGGCCCTCGCACCAAATCCCGCTAATGCCGCCGCCTGATCAGTGTCTGATAGAGAAGCACGAGGCCACTCGATCTCGTCCTTCCCTCGTCGCACAATGGATGTGGGATTCGATCCCTGATCATTAACCGCTGAACTCTTTCCCAAGAAAACCTCACCCATAACCTCAATGACAAGAAAACTTTGGCGCAATGCCCTCGGCTAACTTTTTTTTGAGAAGACTCTGCCTCGACGGAGGGTGAGAGGGGGCGCCTCAGCGGGCAGCGATCTCGGTTACTTCCAGCCGCTCTTCGCCTTTCAAGTATCCCTTCCTGCGAAACCAGTCCTCCATGGCTGTCTGCAGCCGCTCGATCGGAATGCGGTGGCCCGCCTCGAGCAGCCCATCGCCACGAGGAAGCGTGTCATCGAAGATCGCGTCGTTGGTGAAGTTCCGCATGGCAAAGCTGTCGATCCAGCGCAGGGGACACGGATGCTTCTCCCCGCCGGCATCGACTCTCTGAACAGATAACTTGCGAATGAACACGTCCTCACCCTGCAACGCCGCACAATAGCGCGGCTTTGCCTCCACTCACGGTGCTTTCACGGTCTCGGATCTGGTCTCGCTGGTCGGCGAAAGCTTCACATCCTTCGTCTGTTGCTGCGTCTCGACTTTGAATCGCTTGTAATCGTAATCGCGCTCGGCAAACCGCTGGCGGAGACTCTTCACCATCAGGACCCGCGCCTGCATAACGCCTTCGCCGCCGGTCGGCAGCCAGATCTCGCCGTTCACCTTGGCCTGATCGAAACGGAAATTCGACCCCTTCTGCACGGTGGCCACAATGCCACCGATGATCCTGAAGTTGTCGTTGAAGCTCACTTCAAGGTGCGACACCTGCCGGTCTGCCTCGTTGATCCAGAGAGTGCCCTGCAGCTTCTTCGACGCATCCTCGGCGATGCCGTGGGTCTTCACGTCCTTCCGTCCGACAAAATCGAATACGATCGTCGGCTCGCCGCGATAGTTCTCCCGCCGCGGATTGCGCACGTCCATGATCTCGAGGAGCCGGCTGACCGTGATGCTCGGTCCCTCCAGCGCCTTGTCCCGCGGAGTCTTCTCTGCCTTCTCAACGAGCTTGGTAACTCGCTCCGTCTCCTTTTGCTGCTCTTTCTCATCGAGCAAGTGTCCGTTTTGTTTGACCTTGCGCTCGATGAGGTGGCCATTCACAAAAAACTCTTCGTACTCGCCGGTCTCCTGCTTCTTGACGCTGCCGTCAGAGTCGATGTCCTCCACCACCTGCCACGAGGTGTACGTGTAGTTTTCGCGGATCGCATCGAGCTGTTTCTGATGTTCCTGCACCTCGTGCATGAGCTGGCGGATATCGGGCAACGGCGCATCGGACTTCTGCTGCCCCGGCGCCCATTCCAGGCGAATGAGAAAGAGAATGAAGACCGCAAACCGTATGACATTACGTCCGTGCATGCCGTGATTTCCTGAAAGTAATCTGCGCAGCCGAACTTGTTGATCACTACTGCGTTCTATCCATCTCAGTGTACCGGGCGTACGATTATCCCGGTGGAGTCGAGCACTCTCGGGGTATCATTTCATACCAATACCGTCATCAACGGCTTCCCGCAGAAGCGCGGTTTCCATCGTCCACCAGGAGTGAAACGAAAACATGTTTCGCATGTTGATTCATTGGTTGCTGAGCGCCATTGCGCTCATGGTCGTTGCAAAGCTGGTGCCGGGCTTCTATATCAACGACATGCCGACCGCCATGCTGGCCGCTGTTGTCATCGGATTCCTCAACGCAACACTGGGCTTTCTGATGAAAGTGGTCTCGTTTCCCCTTGTACTCCTCACCTTCGGCATTTTTCTGCTTTTCGTCAACGCAGCCATGATTAAGCTCGCTGCCAGCATCGTGAGCGGCTTCTACGTCTACACCTGGGGAGCGGCATTCTGGGGCGCAATCGTTCTCTCGCTCCTCGGAATCATCATCCGCGGAATCATGCACGACGCATAGGGCAGCGCCTTCCTTCAGCGGGTCGCGGATTCAACAGTAGGTGTCTTCGTTCGGGGATTCCGCGCGCGCGGGGCCTTCCTTGTCGCTATCTGTTCGCTGGGCTTTTCATCGCTCTTGATTTGGCCCTCGCCCTCCGGGTGCGTGAGCACCGGCCCCTTCAGTGTCTGCGGTGTCCGCATCGCGCCAGCGCTCGAGAAGCTGCCCGCGTCACGGCCGCCATCCCCCTGTCGCGGCATCACGATCACGTTCGACTCCATCGCCGGCTTCACGTGCGAATAGACACCCCAGCCCCCTCCCACGACAACAAAGACAATGGCGGCCGCCGCCACTGCGCGAACGGTGGATCTCGCTCCGCCCGCGAGCGAAGAAGGCCACATCAGCACCCGGCCACCGCCTGGCGCGCTCTTCAGCCTCGACTTGATGCGATCCTCGAGACCGGCAGGGGCAGGCAGTGTTGCTATCAGGCGCAGTGTGTCTTCGCCCGAATGGGCATTTGCATTGTTTAAGGAGTCGTATTGGGTTGAGGGGTTCATCGGATACTCCTTGGACGTTGGAGCAACTCGGCCATCAGGTTGCGTGCGCGAAAGAGGCGGGAGCGGACACTCGATTCGGTCACGCCGAGGACCTCCGCAATCTCTACGCTGGAAAGCTCTTCAAATGCCGAGAGAATGAGCACCTCGCGCTCTTTCGCGGGCAGCCGCTCAACGCATGCCAGCACATGAGCATGATGCTGCGCTGCCGATACCTTCGCTTCGGCGCTGAGGCCGTCAGCTGGAAGCATGCGCGCCAGCTCTGAGATATCCTCGGTTTCCGGGCGAGTCTTCGCGCGACGCTTGCGATCGAGAGAGATGTTCCAGACAATCCGGATCAGCCATACGCGATGATCGCGAATCTCGCCGAGAGTCTCGCGATGACGCAGAACGCGCAGGAAGGCCTCCTGCACGGCATCTTCGGCATCGGTCGCATTGCGCAGAATGGAAAGCGCCACGCGGTAAAGCGTGGCTGCGTACTGGTCGACAAGGGCGGCCAGTGCTTCGTCGGCGTGCGGGCGGGTCGCGTCATGCACGGCGCTGTCGAAGATCTCCATCCAACCTGGAAATACGATCTGGCTGGTACTCATACGAATACCAGACGCGGGTGGAGCCCCAAGTGCTCATCCTTTGAGCCCCATGCTCGGGCGCTGAGCGCCGGACATCCCCACGAACGGTGTCCAGTCCCCCGCTTTGCCCCGTTGCTACTGCCCCCCGGCCAGTTTCTGGGCTGCGATCGAACCCGCAGCGCCGTCCTTGTCGGAGTCCTTCACCTTGGCCCAGAGGGCGCGCGCCTGATCCTGTTTGCCAGCTGCAACATAAAGGTCCGCCAGTCCAAGCTGCGCAGCGCCCGCCGAAACGGTCTCGGAAGGCTTGGCAATGATGGCATTGTAGAGATCAATTGCCTGGGTATCGCGGCCCGTCTGGTGATAAAGAGACGCAAGGGCCAGCTTGGCCAGGTTGGAAAGATTGCGATCCCAGGAATCGGCAGCCTTCTTCAGTTCGGTCTCTGCCTGCGCATTCTGCCCGAGTTCACGGTAAGTGACTCCGGCAAAATACTGCGCCTTGGCGCCTTCGGGCAGCCAGCCGTATTGGTTCGCGACCGCAACAAACAGCTGGTTCGCCGCTTTTGAACGCTCCGCGGCAGTAGCAAATGTTCCCGGTTGCGGGGGAGCACCCGGCTCAGCCAGAAACGCGGAATAGGTGTCCATCGCTGCGCCAAGGGCCGCATTCGCTGAGGCCTCGCGCATATTCCAGAAAACTGCTAATGCAACGCCCAAAACAACAACCACCCCGGTTGCAATCGCCCAGCGCAAAACACCACTCCGGTGGCCGCTGAGCCAGGTAACGCTGGTTTTGGTGGCTTGGGCAAACTTATCGCCCTTCAGGGCGTGACGGGTCTGTGTATCCACGGGGTCTTCTTGTCCTTCGCTCGATCAACTTGCAGGCGGGTCCTTATAGGAGGGGGCACAACGACTGCAACCCTACTAGTTTAACAGTGCGCAAAGAGCAGCGTCCACCGCCACAAGAAATAGCGAAGGTAGCGATGAGCACTCAAAAATAACCGCAATTCCTGCACTTGCTTGCTCAACGAACTTCAGAACGATAGGCTAATTGCATGTTCGAGGATTTCACCGTAACCGACCGCTGGAGCGGCGAGACGCTCCGTTGTTCCTGGAAGGCGAATATCGTGGCCATCGCTACTCGCCACGCCGACGCAGTGGATGTCCGCTTTGACGTGAACGGAAAGCCCATGTGGATTGCTCTGCCGTGCACCGCGTGGCTCGAGCAGAAGAAGCGGAGCGGCAAGGTTATTACCGATCAGCTTGCAGTGCAGATCGCCGGCCATTATCTGAAGCAACTCATCGAAGAGGGTTACGATGCCGGCCGCGAAGTCTACACTATGAAGGTCGCCGATGTCCTCGAGCATCTTGACGCGGTGGTAGCCGAAGCCCGATCGCAGGGTGGCATTCCGCTACTGCCTGTGGGCGTCTAGCCAGCCCACTTCGAACCGCCCGCCCTTTTCTTGCACGGCCGCAGCCGGTTGGATGAATTCACAGCCTTTCGTATCCCCGCCGGTCCCCGCACCTCCCCGGCAAATCCCTCTCAACACTGGCATTTGTCTTCTGATTGGCGTAGAGTTGGCATCCAAGTCCTTTAAGGAGAGGCACGCTATGGGTCATGGGATCATCGCCTGGATCATTATCGGTGCGCTCGCGGGCTGGCTCACTGGGAAAATCATGAAAGGCTCAGGATATGGGTTCTTCATGGACATGATCGTCGGCCTGGCCGGCGCTTTGGTGGGAGGATTCATTTCGAGCCACCTTGGAATCGGCGGCGTCGGCGAGCACGGCCTGATCGTCAGCATCATCATTGCCGTGATTGGAGCCGTTCTTCTTACCTGGCTGTTGCGCCTTATCACTCGAAACAAAAGTGCCCAGCTCTAACTTGGCTCATCCCCCCGGGAGCCGCTTCTGTCTCTGCAAGCCTCGTTTCTTCTTTCTGAAAAGGTCTTCGCTTTAGCTTCGGAAAATCCTGGAAGTTGAAAAAGACGCTTGCCAATCATCGTCTGGTTGGCAGACTCGCTGATCCCGTCCGCTAAAGCAAAAAGGCCACGCCGTTATGGCATGGCCTTTTGAATATATTGCCGGCGATCACCTAATCTCCCACACAGTCGCCCGTGCAGTACCATCGGCCCAGCGAGGCTTAACTTCCGTGTTCGGGATGGGAACGGGTGATCCCTCGCAGTATGGTCACCGGCAAAACGAGGCGTTTTCGGGGCGTGAGGCGCTTCGGCGCCGAGAGCCCTGAGCCGAGTCCCTGAGCGCAACGCGCGAAGGGTCTCGAGCCCGCCTTTGTTCTTGGATGGCGCTTGGCGGGTTGGTTTGCCCGCAGTAGCCGCGGCATCTGTCTGTCCCGGATCGTTTCTCCCGGGCCCTGAGCAGGAACGCGACTGCAATCTGGCGCCAAAAAACTTTGACCAGCGCGTGTTCGGTCTGGAACACGCGCTCGGAACGAAATTGATTGGTTCGTACAAGGCTTGTTAGAAGAGGTCCGCAATACTTACTGCGCGGAGTTAATTCTATGGACAAGCCGAACGGGCGATTAGTACTGGTAAGCTACACACATTACTGCGCTTTTACCTCCAGCCTATCAACCAGATGGTCTTTCTGGGCCCTTCAGGGAGATCTCATCTTGGGGCGTGCTTCCCGCTTATATGCATTCAGCGGTTATCACAACCGAACTTCGCTACCCAGCCGTGCCCTTGGCAGGACAACTGGAACACAAGAGGTTCGT
>Ga0335069_10008622_pt1 | contig 14564 bp, 11 predicted proteins | sample Lox_Sample_11_FD_206714 | JGI IMG/M metagenome (GOLD analysis project Ga0335069, IMG submission 206714) | Soil microbial communities from Loxahatchee National Wildlife Refuge, Florida, United States - Lox_Sample_1.1 | ecosystem: Environmental > Terrestrial > Soil > Wetlands | place: USA... | reverse complement strand
TCGCCATCCTGACGCCCCTGCTGCTCCTGCTCGCCGGCCTCGTCGCGCTGCTGTTTCCGCTGCTCATCTGGCTGTCGCTCGCCCTGACGGCGTTGTTCAGCGGATTGCCATTTGCGATAGTTCATGCCCTGCTGCGCTGGCTGGGCCATCACTGAGCGCGGTGCCGAAACCGACCCATGTCGCAACCGGATCCCACTACCGCCCTCACCTATCCGCTCGGAGACGCGCCGGCTCCCGCCGCAGCCGTGGAGATCGCGCCGGGTGTCCTGTGGCTGCGCATGCAGCTGCCCGGCCCGCTCAATCACATCAATGTCTGGGCATTGCGGGATGGCGATGGCTGGATCCTGGTGGACACCGGCATGCAGACGCCGGAAACGGTGACCGCGTGGCAGGGGGTTCTGGCCGGCCCCCTTGGTGGCAGACCGGTGACCCGCGTCATCTGCACCCACATGCATCCGGACCATGTGGGCATGGCCGGGTGGCTGACACGCCGCTTCGACTGTCCGTTCTGGATGACTCGGCTGGAATACGTCACCTGCCGCATGTTGACCGCCGATACGGGCCGCGAGGCTCCTCCCGATGCGATCAGGTTCTACCGGGCTGCCGGCTGGAGCGAGCCGGATCTGGAGTACTACAAGACGCGCTTTGGCGCGTTCGGCAAAATGATCTACGCGCTGCCGGACAGCTACCGCCGCGTGACTGACGGCGAGGAGTTGCGCATCGGCGGCCGCAGTTGGCTCGCGCTCGTCGGTCGGGGTCACTCGCCGGAGCACCTGTGCCTGCACTGCCCGGAGCTGCAGCTGCTGATCTCCGGCGACCAGGTGCTGCCGCGGATCACATCCAATGTCTCCGTGTTTCCCACCGAGCCGGAGGCGGACCCATTGACAGACTGGCTGCAGTCGCTGGCATCGCTGCGGCAGCGGCTGCCGGCGGACACGCTCGTGCTTCCATCACATAACGATCCCTTCCGTGGCGTGCACGCGCGGCTCGAGCAGCTCATCGAGGGACACGAACACTCGCTGCGCCGACTGTGTGTCGAGCTCGCCGCACCGCGGCGCGCGCTCGATGTGTTCGGGATCCTGTTCCGTCGCAAGGTGACCGGCGACCTGCTCGTCATGGCCACCGGCGAGAGTCTGGCTCATCTGAACTGCCTGCTGCGGCGTGGCGCGGCGACGCGTGAGACCGACTCCGCCGGCATCACCTGGTACCGGGCGAACGGCGCTCAGTCTTCCGGCGCCGGGTAGCCCATCGAGCTGGCCGGAATCATCAGGGTCGGGGAGTCATCCTCCTCGAGTGGCTCGACCATCACGGTATCGGACGTGGTCGGTCGTGGCTGGAACGGATGTTGTGTCCGCAGTCGCTGCAGCGCGAGTTCCGCCTCGATCGGCTCGCTGAAGTAATACCCCTGACCGTAGTCACAGCCCATGGCCTGCAGGGCCTGGGCGGCCGCCTCGGTCTCGATGATCTCGGCGATGGCGGTCAGGTTCAGGCTGCCGGCCATCTGCACCATCGCGGCCATCATCCCGGTGTTGGCCTGGTCGGCGCCCGTGCGGTTCACGAACGGCCGGTCGATCTTGACGAAGTCGAACGGGAACAGCTGCAGGTAGCTGAGAGAGGAGTAGCCCGTGCCGAAATCATCGAGCATCAGTCCGACCCCCAGAGCGTGCAGACGGTCCAGCGTCTCGCGCGCGGCGCCGACGTTGTTGATGAGCGCCGCTTCGGTCAATTCGAATTTGAGGGTCGCCGGCGGCAGTCCCGTCTCCCGCAGCAGCGCTCCAACGTAATCAGCCAGACCGGGATCGCGCAGCGCCGAGGGCGACAGGTTGACGCTGATGAAGAAGGGTTGTGTGGGTGGCAGACGCCGCTGCCACTCCTGCGCCAGCTTCACCACCCGCAGGATGATCCAGCGCGTGATCGGCACCATCAGGCCGGCCTCCTCGGCGATGCGCAGAAACCGCTCTGGTGCCAGCACACTCTCCACGGGATGACGCCAGCGCAACAGAGCTTCGGCACCCACCATCCGGCAGGTTCGCAAATCCACCACGGGCTGGAACAACAGACGCAGCTCGCGCTTCTCCAGCGCCACATGCAGATCGGCTTCAAGACTCACAAGTGTTGCCGCCTGGCCCGCCATGCTGGGCGCATAGACCACGGTTCGCGCTCCCTCCTGCCGTTTGGCTACACTCAGCGCTATGTCGGCCTCGCGCACCACATCCTCGGCACGCTGCTGACCCGACTCGACACATGTGACGCCGACCGTTGCGGTGACCAGCAGGCGATGGCGGCGTAACTCGAACGGCGCGAGCAGTTCCTCCTGGAGCAGCCCGGCGATCTGCAGCGCGGCCTCAGTGGAGATGACATCGAGCGCCAGGATGGCGAACTGATCGCCACCCCAGCGGGCGAGCGTGCCCTCGAAGATTTGCGCGGATCTCTCGAAGCGGCGCGCCGCCTGCACCATCAGCTCATCGCCTGCCGTGTGGCCCAGCATGTCGTTGATGAGCTTGAAGCGCGAGATGTCCACGAGGATGACCGCGATCCGCTGGCGGCGCTTGGTACGCACCTCGCGCAGCGCGCGATCCAGCTGATCCATGAAGTAACGTCGGTTGGGCAAACCGGTGAAGGCATCGTGAAATCGCGCGTGGTCGAAGGTCTCCTGCAGACTGACTCGCTGCTGCATCTCGGTGGCGAGCTGCTGATTGATCGTGCGCATTCTCTGGCGTGCCGCCGCAAGCGCGGCTCGCGAGCGTTGCAAGGCGTGATTCAGGTCGTGGGTACCAAAGGCCAGCAACCAGGCCAGGAATGCCAGCAATCCGATATCGGAGGCGAGCTCTGTCGAGGGATACCAGCCGGCACGCGGCCGGATCGCCAAGTCAAGGTAACTGCCCGGAACCGCCGCCGCCACTCCGCTGGGCAGCCGGATACGAACGGTCGCCGCGTCCACGAGCGGATCGGCGCTGCTGCTGACGAAGATCCGCGAGCGTGCGCTGCGCGGCTCCACCTGCGACAGCTGGAAGTCATAACCGCTATCGGTGAGCCGCGGCAAGTGGCTGTCCGCAATCAGCTCCTCCAGATCGGCGTAGGCCACCGACCAGGAGTGGATCTGCGTGTCAGCGCCCGGCCCACGCGCCACTACCGGCACACGGATTGCCAACAGCCACTGACTGCCCAGCCGCATCGGGCCGAGGGCTGAGGAACCCGGCACGGAGCGGTTGACCTCGGCGGACTCCCACTCGCTGGCGACGCCGCTGGCCGTGGCCGCCTCGGCCGATCGCGCGCGCAGCACCTGATCTTCGATTGACATCCAGAAGGTGTTGGCCGCCAGTGGCATGGACTCGACCGTGTCGGCGCCAGCGCCCGTGCCCGTGCCGGCTCCGGTACCCGCGGCGGCCCCAGCGCCCGCGCCGGTGCCAGCCCCGGAGAGCGCCTTGCTGGCCTCGGCCGCCTGCCGGCCGGCCAGCGTGGCGAGCTTCTGCAACTCGGGCTCGATCTTCCTTGCGTAGCTCGTGGCGACCGTCGTCGCGGTGTCCCGGGCGGCGGCGGCGTGGTGCTGCACGCTCAGGTACATCAGGCGCGAGCCGGCAATCAACACCACGGCGAGCACCACGACCGTGGGCAGCCAGTCCAGGTTGCGCCGGTAGTACATGACGGCGCTCACGGCGAACTCCGCGGCGCGTGCGGGTGGAACACGTAGTTGAGAGTCAGGGTGGCCTTGTTGCTGCGTGGCACATCGAACGGACCGGCATTACCGGCCTCGATTCCCGTACCGCCACTGAGCTGCAGGTAGTCCGCGATCAGGGTCAGCTCGCTGCGCAGCCAGGGCAGCGGCTTCGACAACCCGACATAACCTTCGCTCAGGTGTCGCGGCGGCAGCACGAAGCCGAGCCCCAGTATGGTGGGCGAGGCCTGACCCCACGCACCGCCGGCGATGAAGTTGACAGCCGGCCCGTAGACATCGATGCGGGCGGATGTCAGGCGCGTGCCGAGGTTACCCGTGACCGAGTACTGGTAGGCCACGGCCGTCTGGATGTGCGGATTCCAGAGGTAGGAGACACCGAGCCTGGGGAGGTTGCCGTGCGTGGTTTCGACATCCACTTGCCGGTCTTCCGCCACCACGGAGAGCCTGCGAAACCAGGTTCCGGTGACGCTGAGCGCCTCAACCCGATACGTGAAGGCACGTGGCCCATCATCTCCGGCACCCTCATGCGCCTCGCCTGCGAAGGTGAAGCGTTGATCGGGCGATCCCAGCGTGTAGGCGCCGGTCACCGATCCGAATGTCCAATGCGAAGACGCCAGCACCTGGTGTTCGGCAGCGATGCCCAGCAGTGCGTCCGGCGTGAAGTTGTGCAGCCAGCCGAGTGATCCTCCGCCACCGCCGTTGGTGCCCGTAAGCGTAGAACCGTTCAGGCTGAGCGCGATCCGGTCGTCGCTGACGGGCGCTGCCGCCCACGACCGGGGCGCGAGCAGTCCGGTCAATGAAGCAGCGACAGTCAAGCCGATCATGCGCACGAGCCCCTTCACCGCATCTGCCCCAGCGAACCGGGTAGGAGCGTCGTACCGGTCGCGACGGGATCGTTCGATCCGGCCCGGGCCACCGGCAGGAAAGTCACCGAGTACAGCCGCTCCTCCTCGCCCGCGAGTGCCACGGCCGAGCTCGTGACCTGATACACGCGCGGACCGATCTCCAGATGCATCTTGCGCCGTCCGGTCAAACCGGGCTCCCACCAGCGCAGTCCGCCTGAGGTTTGCGGCAGGAGGCGCTCCGCCGCGATCCCGACCTCGGCACCGGAGAACAGCGACGCGGCCGGCTTGTTGAACGACAGTACCTGGCCGCCGGAATCGATGATCAGCGACGCGTACTCGGCCGTATCCAGCGCCGCCTTCAGGCAGAAGATCTCCGTGCCGTCCTCGATGGTCAGCAACGCCAGTCGTCTGCCTTTGTGCGCCACGTGCAATACCTTCACCTGAGTGATCCGCATCTGATCGGCGATCCGGACGATGGTGGTGGGAGCGCCACCGTCCGATCCCGCCACCAGCTCCAGGATGATGTCGGGATAGGAGAACCGCACGATCTCGAAGAGGTTCCGGCCCTCCAGGGGTTCGCCATCCGTGCGCAGATAGCCCGAGGCCGAGCCACTGGCCGTGACCACGCGCAGCGTGTCCGGATCGATGAGCAGCGCAGGCAGGGGCATCCGTTCGATCAGGCTGGCCCACATTTCCTGGCCCCGCTCCGCTTCGGTCCGTGCCATGACGATGTGCGCGGTCAACCGCTCGAACAGCGTCCCCACGTACTCGGCCGCCACGGCGCATCCCAGCAGCAACACGGCGAACACTTCGAGGAGGACGATGAGATAGCTCGAGGGCGCGTAAAAGCCGGAGAAGGATGACTGCGGCGCGCCACCCTGGGTGCCGAACAGCCAGTTGAGCCACGCATCGCTCCCCAGCAGACCGCTGGCATACCAGCGCAGCTCAGGCGCCTGATCCAGCGATACCGTCGTCACCGCCAGAACACTGACGATCGCGATCAGGTACGGATGCCAGCGCGACAGGAAGATGGCACCCACCACGGGCAAGGCAAACACCATCAGGAACAGTGGGTTCTGCAGCGCCCCGACGTGCTGCCAGATGAAGCTGACGACTACGACCCCGATGACGTTCAGCAGCGTGAGTACGCGGTCGCGCCAACGCCCCTGTCGCCGCGATGGCGATGCGAGAGCAGTGAAGGCCACGTGAATGCCACCCAGGGCCAGCAGCCCCCAGCTGGCGACGCCGACGTCCACCTGGAAGCCACTGGCAAACCAGGGGACACCGGTCGCGAGCAGGATGGCCACGATCGTCAGCAGCCACACGTCGTCAAGCAGGTGGACGCGCGGATTCTCCCAGACCGGGCGCGGAATCAGCTGTGTACTGTCGGGTGAACGTGCCATCGCTGCAGCAGGTCAGCGCAAGGTGTTCTGGGCCGCCACGCTCGCACTGTTGCGGCTGACGGGACTGTTGCCGAAATTGTTGTTGTCGAGAAATGGCTGGGACTGGACTTTCTGACCGTTGGGAGGCTGGAAGTCCTCGATGTGCAAGGCGTAGGCGTGTGCGCGCAGCACCTGGTTGCGACGCAGGATGGGTGAGTCGCCAATGACATCGATACCGTTGAACTTGGCCTCGATGATGGTGTTGTCCACCGCCGTGCTGACGCCGCGGGTATCGCCGAGAACGAAGGCGAGGCCGTAACCACAGTTGTGCAGTCGATTGGAGCGGACCAGTGTATTGGACGAGCCGCGCACCATGACGCCGTAGGCCGTGAGCCCCTCGAGCTCGTTGTCATCGATGATGGCACCGCGCGCGTTCTCGGCGACGATGCCCATCGACGCTCCACCATTGATGCGATTGCCCTTGATGACCGCTCCCGCGCCGACCACGTGAACGTCCGACTCGTGCGCGTTGATGAAGTCGTTGCCCTGTATCAGGACCGGGATGTTGCCGGCGACGATGCCAGCGGTTTCCTCGGTGAACTTGTTGTCGTGGATACCGATCACCTCATCATGCGAGTCGGTCGCACTGCGCACGGCCCACAGTCCCGCGTCCTTGTTTTCCGTGAACTCGTTGTTGGCCACCGCAGAGTTGTGCCCCGAGGCGCCGAAACGCACGCCCAGGCGGTTGTGGGTGAAGCGGTTGCGTTCCAGGAGGGTGTTGCTGGCGTTCTCGGCCACTTCGACACCCACATCGCAGGACTCGATTGTCGACCCCGAAAGCCTGAACTGCACGGTCCGCACGAGGATCCCCGCGGCGGGGCAGCGGCTGATGGTGATGGTTTCGATCGATGTGTTGGGTCCCGAGACATCCAGCACGGGTCCCGAATTGAGAAGCTGCGCATCGATGTGCGTCCCGGAGGGTTGACCGACCAGCCGCACGCCGTGTCCGTTCACCAGCGGGGGCAGCGCCGTTTCGACGCGGATCTCCGGCACCTCGAGGCTGATCGTGTTGGGTCCGGACGCGGCGGCAACGATGAACAGTGCTTCACGTAAAGTACCCGGCCCACGATCACCGGCGTTGGTCACGTGGACGGTAACCGCCTTGGCCGTCGTCTGCAGCGGCTGCGCGCGCTGCGTCTCATACCAATGACCGGCGGCCACGAGCGCCGCCAGCAGAACGAATACCGCCGCGGCGACGACGGAGCGACGTCTAATGGCCATTACCCCCTCCCCCGCATTTTCTTTCCAGAACGAACACGGCATGCCAGGAGCGCTGCACCGCCCACCGCCCAATAACGGCGTCGACGGGCAAGGACAGAACCGTCGTCAGCGCGATCAGGCCCATTGCCACCACTCTTGGCAGGCGACGGACGTATGGCAGCAACCAGGTGCGGAACGGCGCAGGGTCCACACCTGTCAATGCGTGCACCTGCAGACCGCAGTCGTCGATGAGCCGCAGATACTCGGAACGCGCGCGCGCACGGAACACGCTCGTGTCGCACCGGTTGACGGCTTCGGAGGGCGCGGCCTCCAGCAGTACCATGCGGCCACCGGGAGCGAGATGCGCGGTCATCGCCAGCAGTGCACTACGCAACGCCGCCGAATCGAGAATGTGCTGGAGAACGGTCACCCCGAGGATGAGGTCGAACTGAGCACCCACATCCAGGCTGGCTACGTCCTGGACCTGGAAGCGGCAAGTCGGCGCGACACCTTCGCTGGCGGAGCGCTTTTGCGCCTGCGCGATCATGGTGGGGCTCAGATCTATACCGGTCACCACGGCACCACGGGCGGCCAGCAAGCGGCTCCACCGCCCAACGCCGCAGCCGACATCCAGCACGCGACTGCCCGCCGGCACACGCAGCCAGCGTCGCAGGGCCAGATACTGCTCAAGATGGATGGCGCGGTTGTAGAACGCCGGCATGCCGTAGGCGCATACGGCGGCAAGTCCGGCCCCTTCGGCGGCGAATCGCCGAGCGCGATCCTCCCAGTAGTCACTGGGGAGGTAGAGACTGGGAGCGGGAATGCCGCGCACGCTCATTCGAGGGCCCTCATCTTCCCGGCCGCCACGCTCGTCGCGGCTTCATAGTGATCGTGGTAGACCCGCCGGCCGAAGAGCTTCAGGGCGAAGAAATTCCCGAACCCAACCGTCATCGGCACGATGTGGGTCATCGCATAACACAGGTACAGCGGGACGATCGGAGCGGTGTAGACCCGCTCTTCCTTCGGAACACGGGTGAACAGCGCGATTACGCCAAGAGCCAGGTAACTGGTGACCGCGGCCGTGAAGTACTGCGGGTTGATGAGGCTGCCGGGTGGCAGCAGATCATCGAGCAAGAGCGCATTCAGCCCGGAGAGAAAGCTCAACAGCAGCAGCCCCGCGCTGACGATCTTCACCAGGTGCATGGCCAGCGAGAGTCCGCCGACGTAGATGACATAGTGATAGAACGCGAACGGTGAACGGCGGCTGATGCGCAGGATCTCGGGGAAGCGCTCCGTGTAAACCTTGAGAAGGCCGTGATACCAGCCTACACGCTGCGAGAACCAGCGTTGCAGCGATCCGGGACCTTCGGTACTGATGACGAGCCGCCCGTCGTAGTAGATCCGCTCGCCCTGACTCAGCAGGATGACCGCGTTCTCGAAATCTTCGGCGTACACCGACAATGAGTGTTGTTCGAGTGCCCGCTCGAGTGCACTGCGGCGGTAGAAGGAGACGCCGGAGGTGATGCTGAAATCCGCCAGACTCTCGCGGCCCACACGGAAAGCCAGTGCGTACTCGAAAGCCTGGAAGCGTGCCAGAAAGCCGTCCGGCTCGATCATGATGCGGGGACAGGCGGCCGCGGCACCGGACTGCTGGAAGTCGCTGACGAACTGCTCGATGTCGATCGTGCTGCCCTCGCCCAGACTGCGAATGCGGATGTCGGGATCGATCACCATGACCGTCTCGATGTGCGCCGGCAGCCGTTCGAGCAGTCGGCGCAGCGCCGCGGGCTTGCGCCGATTCACCCCATCGTCGAAGCACCGCCAGCCCGCCTGCCTGAGGCGCAAGACCGTGTTGTCCGTCGAGCCATCGCTGATCAACCAGACGCGATCCCGGAAAGAGGCGAAGGCGGTCATGAAGTCCTCGAGGTGATCCTCGAGGTTGTAGACCGAGGCGATGATCGCGAATGGCGAAGATGGCATCATCTGGCGCATCTCGGGCGGCAGGATGGCGGCCAGATTGATGGAGACGTTGCCGTTCTGGCTGGAGGTCGAGATATCGCCGGCCGCGACCGTGTGCCGCCGGCGCATGTAAACGCGCAACGCGTAATCGATCGCGTCGGTGTAGACGATCAGGTTCGCGACGGCGAACAGGAATATCGAGAATCCGACCGCGCGCGCATTCACCACCGACAGTACGATCCACCCGGCCAGCAGCCCGACCACCGCGAGCGGTGCCAGTACCGACCAGCCGCGGAGGAATTTCATGCGGTGGCGGCCGCCAGAGGCGGCGCTTCCTGTGGGAGCATGGGCAGCCGTGCACACAGTTCGGCACGGATCTCCGCCTCGGTGGCTATGACATGCCCGTGCTCGGCCATGACGGGCAGCGCGCTCAGGATCCACAGCAGCGAGCGCACGCGCGACGGCAGGTGGGCGACCTGACTTTCCAGGGGTGCGAGCAGCTCCTCGAAACGATGTTCGATGCGCAGAATGGCGTCCGCCACCGCCGGATCGCACGGCAATATCTTGGCCGCCTGATCCCATGAGAGTGACGTGCCCGCGATCTGCCGCCTGGTGTAGTGGGTGTACGGCAGCAGCGAAGCGTCTCTGGCGAAGGCGGCTCCCGAGAACGGAATGACGTACGGATACATACCGATCTCACAACCGGCGCGCAGCCAGCGGTACGCCTCGCGCAATGTCTGCGCCACATCCGCGATCTGCGACTGCGGCGAGCTCAGGATGAGATCCAGGAAGGGCGTGATACCGACCGCGCGCGCCGCCGACAGCATCGGCTCGATGTGCCGGTGGATGTGCGCCTTGTTGAATTCCGCCAGCACGCGGGGCGAGAAGCTCTCGATGCCAAATCCCAGTACCCGGAAGCCCGCGCGGCGCATGGCTTTGAGTCGCTCGACCGACATGGCATCGATGCGGTTCGTGCTGATGAACTGCAGTTGCGCCGGCAGGCGGCCAGCGTGTTTCGCCGCGACGATGGCCTCGCACAGCGGCAGCAGACGTCGGTCCTGGGTGAAGGTGAAGATGTCGTCCTGGAAGATGATCGTGCGCGCGCGCGGATGAGCTGCGACGATCCGCTCGATCATGGTGAGGCACTCGGCGGCATCCAGGCGCGCGATGGCCGCGACGCTTCCCTGCGCCTCGTGCAGGAAATTGGTGGCCGAGCAGAACGTGCAGCCCATGGGACAGTAGTTGAGCGTGATCAGGCGGATGGAGCGGATCTCCGCCAGATGCGCTTCGCGCGCCGCCTTGCTCGGCAAGGCACCGATGCGGTACGCCGCTTCGAGTCGCTCCCAGTACGCGGCGTAAGGCATGCGCTCATAGGGCGTCTGGAAAATCGCATCGCGCAGTTCCTCGCGGCTGAGCGCGGTCTGGGGCATCGAAAGGATCCGCCCATCGGCCGTGCGCTGGGCCGTGCCAGTGATGCCTTCAAGCGGCTGACCTGCACGCCAGCGTGCCACCAGTTCCAGCAGTGGCCGCTCGCCCTCGCCCAGGATCACCCGATCGAAGGGACCCAGTTCGTACATCAGCTCGGGCCGGAAAGTCGCCTCCATGCCACCTGCCACCATGAAGGCTCGCGGCGCCATGCGGCGCACGATGTGCGCCAGTTCGAGATCGAAACGCAGGGTCATGCCGGTGGTGGAGACACCGACGATGTCCCAGTTGCCGCCGAGCAGCTCGCGCTCGAGCGCGCGCTGCGGCGGTTCGCGGCAGCAGTTCGGATCGAACACGCGGGCGCGCACACCCTGGGCCGCGAGCACGCCGGCGAGGCGCCACACCCCGAGCGGCGGCGCGAGAAAGGTGTATTCACCGCAATGCGGATCGTAAGGTCCGATCAGCAGAACATCGGGCATGCCTGCAGTATTCACGTCGATCGGGCTCCTTCGCTCGGCCCCTCTCGCGGAGGGACTCATCCCCAGGGCTCACGTTGTGATCGGACGCAAAAGCCGCAATAAGTGTGCCCAGTCTTGGCTGGCGCTCGTTTCGCGGAAGGGCAGCGGCTCAGAGAAGTGTCGTCCTCACCCCGACCCGGGTCAATGCTGTACGAAAACAGAAACCGCGCGAGCGGTTACAATGTTGTCCAGCTCGAGCTGACGCGGCACGAAGCGTGATCGCTGCAGTGCGGAGCGATGTCGCTTCGCCGCACGGCATGGCGCGTGACAGGACGCTGCTGCGGTGCGACGGATCATGCACGGTTCGAGGCCGCGACCGCCATCGGCGCGGACACCAACATGTCAGTAGGATCGGGACGGGGGAGCAAGATGGCCGAACAGGTTGATGCGATCATCATCGGCGGTGGCCACAACGGCCTGGTGTGCGCGGCCTATCTGGCGCGCAACGGCCTCAAGCCGCTGGTGCTCGAGCGCCGCCCGGTAGTGGGTGGCGCGGCGGTCACGCAGGAGATCGCGCCGGGATTCCGTGCGTCCACGTTCTCCTATCTCATGAGCCTGTTGCATCCGCGGATCCAGTCCGATCTGGATCTGAAGCGGCATGGCCTGCAGATCATGCCTTGCAGCGACATGCTCTCGCCGCTCGACGACGGCAATTACATCGTCTTTTCCGACAACGTGCCGCGTACTCAGGCGAGCTTCGCGCGCTTCAACCAACACGATGCCGACGTCTATCCGGAATTCGACCGCTTCCTGAACGAGAACGCGCGCCTGTTCCGGCGGCTGTTGTGGGAGACACCGTTCGATCCCACCGGGCGTGACTGGCGCACCTTCAAACAGGCAGCGGGCTTTCTCTACCGCAACTGGCGCATCGGCGGGAAGATCTTCCGCGTGCTCGACATGCTGTCCATGAGCGCGTACGACTTCCTCACCGAGTGGTTCGAGGACGATCGCATCAAGGCGGTCCTCGCCTACTACGCCTCGATCGGTACGTTCGCGGGGCCCAGGACCCCGGGATCGGCCTACGTGATCATGCACCACATCATGGGAGAGAACGCCGGTGCCGGCGGCTGGGGATTCATCCGCGGCGGCATGGGATCGATCAGTGAATCGATCGCGTCAGCCGCGCGCGAGCTCGGCGTGCAGATCCGTACGGACAGCGGCATCGCCGAAGTGAAAGTGAGCAATGGTCGCGTCACGGGAGTCATGACCACGGACGGCCGGACCTATCTCTCCGAGCGCGTCATCTCCAATGTCAACGCCAAGACCCTGTACCTGCAGATGGTCGGCGCGCAGCATCTGCCGCCAGAGTTGGTTCGCGACATCACCACTTACCGGACCTTCAGCACGGCGTTCAAGATGAACATCGCGTGCGAGCGTCCACCGCAGTATGCGTGCCTGCAGCGTGCGTTGCGCGACGATGCGCTGGCGGGCTGGACTTATCCCACCTACGTGCACATCGGACCGGATATCGACTATCTGGAGCGCGCTTACGACGATGCCAAGTACGGAAGCTATTCAAGCCACCCCTTCATAACACCGGTGTGCCCCACTATCGTGGACACGACCCTTGCGCCTCCGGGCAAACACATCGTCAACCTGTTCGGCGGCCACGCACCCTACGAATTGAAGAACGGCGACTGGGCCACCGAGAAGACTCGATTCGAGAAGGTGGTGCTGGATACGGTCGATCGCGTGGCGCCCGGATTCTCGCAGGACGTCATCGCGCGGCAGTTCCTGATCCCGCCTGACATCGAGACTATCGTCGGCCTGCCGCAGGGTCATATCTTCCAGGGAGAGCTGTCGACGGATCAGCTGTTCTTCCAGCGACCCGCGCCGCACTGGGCGGACTATCGCACACCCGTGCGCGGCCTCTACCTCTGTGGCGGCTCGGTTCACCCGGGCGGTGGTGTCTCGGGCATTCCCGGCTACAACGCGGCGCGCGAGGTGCTGCGTGATTGCGGCCGGCTTGGCACGATGCGCTACGCGGATACTTAGAGCCGGCACACGGCGGTGGCGGCACACGAAGGTGGCGGCACACGGCGGTGGCAGCATGCCGCGGTGGCAGCACGCCGCGGTGGCGGCACGCCGCTGAACCGGCAACCGAGCTAGAACCAGCGCAGCGCGGGGAAGCGGGCGAGCGCACCCAGCGCGACAAGTATGAGCGCCACGCCGAGGTCGGAGACCATGGCCACGGTCTGCAGGGACGTCCGCTCCGCATGCCGCCAATGGTTGATTCCTGCCAAACCGTAGAACACGACTCCGGCCACCGCGGCCGGCCAGACCCACGCTGGATTGGCGAGGCTCGCGATGCCGATGCAACCGAGTGCGGTATTGCCGAATCCCAGCTCGCGCACCAGGAAGGTCGCATCGGGACTGTGCAGGCCGAGGATGATCTGCGCCGTATAACGGGGTTGCAGCATCTGCCGCACGCCCGCCAGCAGCAGGCGGATGCCCACCGCCCAGAACACGAACCATTGACAGGCAGCGAACAGCAGATCGCCGGTCGTCAGGCCGTAGACCCGGTCGAGCGCGACGCAGCCGACTGGCAGGACGAACATGAGCAGCACGATCATCGTCACGTAGGTCCGTGCTCCACTCATGAGAGGCGCCGGCGGAAGGCGAGCAGTTCGCGGCGCCGCTGGGGACTGGTCTTCGGCCAGCTCAGCCGCAGACCCTTGAGGGTCTCGAGAACGATGCTGGACACAATCAGCCGGGCATTGCGCTTGTCATCGGCGGGCACGACGTACCAGGGCGACTCCTTCGTGCTGGTGGCGCTCAGGCACTGTTCGTAGGCATGCATGTATTGCTTCCAGTAACCGCGCTCCTTGATGTCGTCCGTGCTGAATTTCCAGTTCTTCTGCGGCTCATCGATGCGGGCCAGGAAGCGCTTGCGCTGCTCTTCCTTCGACATGTGCAGGAAGAACTTCGCAACCCGTGTGCCGTTCGCATGCAGATGTTCTTCCAGGCTGGATATTGACCGGTAACGCGTGCGCCAGACGTGCTTCGCATCGGGTCCACTGTCGGGTAGACCCTGCGCGCGCAGCAGTTCCGGATGCACGCGTACGATGAGCACGTCCTCGTAGTATGACCGGTTGAATATGCCGATCTTGCCGCGCTCGGGCAGGTCACGCGTGGTCCGCCACAGAAAATCATGCTGGTACTCGGTGGCGCTCGGATGCTTGAAGCTGAACACCTGGCAGCCTTGCGGATTCACACCTGACATGACGTGCCTGATCACTCCATCCTTGCCGGCCGCATCCATGGCCTGGAAGATCAGGAGCACGGCATAACGCCCCGAGGCGTAGAACAACTGCTGCAGGGAACTCAGCTGCCCCACGTGGTCGGCGAGCATCTGCTGGTAGTGAGCATCGGACTCGTATGCCGGTTTCACCTTCGTGGGCCACGACTTCAGGTTGATCTTCCCGGCGCCCGGCACGCGGTAATCGTCTGAGCGGATCTTCATGTGGGTCTCATCTGCGATACCATGGGGAGGTCTGCG
>Ga0335069_10008620_pt1 | contig 14565 bp, 9 predicted proteins | sample Lox_Sample_11_FD_206714 | JGI IMG/M metagenome (GOLD analysis project Ga0335069, IMG submission 206714) | Soil microbial communities from Loxahatchee National Wildlife Refuge, Florida, United States - Lox_Sample_1.1 | ecosystem: Environmental > Terrestrial > Soil > Wetlands | place: USA: Florida... | reverse complement strand
CCCGTCTCGTGGCCGAAGAGCTCGGACTCGAGGAGGTCGGGCGTGAACGCCGAGGTGTTGAGCGCGATGAAGGGCTTGGCGGCGCGCGGGCTGTGGCGGTGCAGCGCCCGCGCGACGAGCTCCTTGCCGGTGCCGGACTCGCCGGTGATCAGCACCGTCATGCTCGAGCGCGAGAGCCGGCCGATCGCGCGGAACACCTCCTGCATCGCGGGCGCGTGGCCGAGGAGCTCTGGGATCTGCCCGTCGCCGGCCGCCGCGCCCGCCGGCGCCGCCGGCTCGTGCGCGGCGCGGCGCACCAGCGCGACCGCCTCATCGATGTCGAAGGGCTTGGGCAGGTACTCGAAGGCGCCGCCCTGGTAGGCGGCGACCGCGGCGTCGAGGTCGGTGTGCGCGGTCATCACGATGACCGGCAGCCGCGGGTGCGCCGCCTGCACCTCGTCGAGGAGCCTGAGCCCGCTCTTGCCGGGCATCCGGATGTCGGTGATCAGCACGTCGGGCTCGCCGCTCGCGAGCGCCGCGAGCGCGCCCTGCGCCTCCTCGAAGGCGCGCGGCGCCATGCCGCTGGCCTTGAGCGCGCGCTCGAGCACCCAGCGGATCGAGGCGTCGTCGTCGACGAGCCAGACGGAAAGCGGTTCAGCCATCGGTTGCTTCCTCGAACGGCAGCAGCAGCGTGAACACCGTGTGGCCCGAGCGGCTCTCGAACTCGATCAGCCCGCCGTGGCGCGTCACGAGGTCCTGCGCCACCGCGAGCCCGAGCCCGGTGCCGCCGGGGCGGCTGGTCACGAGCGGGTAGAAGATCGTGTCGGCGATCTCGGGCGGCACGCCCGAGCCCGTGTCCTCGAACTGGATGCTGGCGACGACGCGGTGGCGGCGCGTGCCGATCGTCGCGTTGACGAGGGCGCGGGTGCGCAGCGTCAGGCGACCGTACTCGCCGAGCGCCTGCACGGCGTTGCGTCCGACGTTCAGCATCGCCTGGATCATCTGGTCGCGGTCGACGTGCACCGGCGGCAGGCTCGGGTCGTAGTCCCTGAGGATCGCGACGCCGCCCGGCGCCTCGCTGCGCAACAGCTGGTAGACGTGCTGCAGCATCTCGTGCGGGTTGACGGAGGCCTTGTTGAGCGGCCCGCCGGGCCCGAGCAGGTTGTCGACGAGTTTCCGGAGCCGGTCGGCCTCGCGGATGATGAGGCGCGTGTAGTCCTTCAGCGGCTCGCTCGGCAGCTCGCGCTCGAGCAGCTGCGCGGCGCCGCGCAGCCCGCCGAGCGGGTTCTTAATCTCGTGCGCCAGCTGGCGGATCATCTGCCGGCTGCCGTCCTGCTGCGCGAGCAGTGCCGTGTCGCGGCTGATGCGCTGCTGGCGCGTGGTGTCCGAGATCTCGAGCAGCACGCGCCCGCGCTCGAGCGGCGAGGCGGTGCAGTCGACGACGAACTGGCTGTCGCCGCGCGTCAGCGGCGCGAAGCGCAGCTCGCGGTGCGCGATGGGCTCTGAGCCCTCGCGGGCGCGCGCGACGAGTGCGGCGACCGGGGCCGGCTCGCGCAAGAGCTCGGCGAGCGTGCGGCCGCGCGCCTGGTTGAGGCCGACCGCGAGCAGCGTCTGGGCCGCGGCGTTCAGGTACTCGACGTGGCCGGCGGCGTCGATGATCGCGATCGCGGTCGCGAGCGCATCGACGAGGCTCTCGGCGGTGGGATCGCGCGGGGCGAGGCGCTTGGCGTCAAGGGCCATGGCGCCGCGCGGCGCCGGACGCCGCCCTCAGGGTTTGGTGGTCTTGGGCTTCGGCAGCGCCGGGCCCTGCGGTGGCTGCGCGACCGAGGTCTGGTGCACGAAGAAGGTGATCGGCGCCGAGGTGATCATCTCCTCGCCGTCGGCTTTGGTGACCTGCGCGGCGAGCGTGTGCTCGCCCCGCGCCACCTCGAGCGTCGCGGTCCCGTTCGGGGAGCCCGGCGTCGGCTTGCCGTCGACGAGGAACCATAGCTGGTGACCGTTCGCGAGTTCCGGCTCTAGCGCCGCGCCGACTTCGACGCGGCCGCCGGTGTTGTAGAGCACCGCGCCGTTCTCGGGATTGGTGATCTCGAGGCGCGTGTAGCTCTGGTCCACCGCGGCCTTGGCGGGCGGCGGTGGGCGCGACTGCGGGGCGGACGTGCTGCTGCCCTGGTAGGTCTGGGCAGCGGCGATCCTGACCTTCTGGGCGCCGGGCTCGGGACGGTCGGAGTAGTGGGTAACGCCGTTCTCGTCGACCCACTTGTAGAGGGTCGTGGCGGCACCGGCGCCGCTGGCGACGGCCACGAGCGCCGCGACGAGGCACAGCCGGCCGATCGATGTAAGCCAGGCGCGCATAATCTCAGCATAGCCCTTCGCCTGTGGTGTGACAAAGAACCGGCCGCCGTCGCAGCGGGCCGGCCGTCCGGTTCGCGCACCGCGTCACAGATTGCCCGGCGCCGGGGGCGCCGCCGCCCCCCGCACCGGCACCCGTCACACGCTGTAGTACATGTCGAACTCGACCGGATGCGTCGTCATCCGCAGCCGCGTGACCTCCTGCATCTTGAGCCCGATGTAGGCGTCGATGACGTCGTCGGTGAACACGCCGCCCTTCTTCAGGAACTCGCGGTCCTTGTCGAGCGCCTCGAGCGCCATGTCGAGCGAGTGGCACACGGTCGGGATGTGCTTCGCCTCCTCGGGCTCGAGGTCGTAGAGATCCTTGTCCGCCGGATCGCCGGGATGGATCTTGTTCTGGATGCCGTCGAGGCCCGCCATCATCATCGAGGCGAACGCGAAGTACGGGTTCGCGCTCGAGTCCGGGAAGCGCACCTCGATGCGGCGCGCCTTCGGGCTCGACACCCACGGCACCCGGATCGACGCCGAGCGGTTGCGTGCCGAGTAGGCGAGCATCACCGGCGCCTCGAAGCCGGGCACCAGGCGCTTGTAGCTGTTGGTGCCGGCGTTCGTGAACGCGTTGAGCGCGCGCGCGTGCTTGATGATGCCGCCGATGTAGTAGAGGCAGGTGTCCGAGAGCCCGGCGTACTTGTCGCCGGCGAAGATGTTCTTGCCTTCCTTCGACAGCGACTGGTGCACGTGCATGCCGCTGCCGTTGTCGCCGACCAGCGGCTTCGGCATGAACGTCGCGGTCTTGCCGTAGCCGTGCGCGACGTTCAGCACCGCGTACTTCAGGATCTGCACCTCGTCGGCCTTCTTGACGAGCGTGTTCGCGCCGACGCCGATCTCGCTCTGGCCGGCGGTCGCGACCTCGTGGTGGTGCACCTCGACCTTGAGGCCGAGGTCCTCGAGCGCGCCGCACATCGCGGCGCGGATGTCCTGGTAGGCGTCGACCGGCGGCACCGGGAAGTAGCCGCCCTTGACGCCCGGGCGATGGCCGCGGTTGCCGTCGGCGAGCTCGGAGCCGGAGTTCCAGGCGCCCTGCACCGAGTTGATCGCATAGGACGCCGAGTGCATCTCGGCACCCCACTTGACGTCGTCGAAGATGAAGAACTCGTTCTCGGGGCCGAAGAGCGCGGAGTCGGCGATGCCGGTGCTCTTCAGGTACGCCTCGGCGCGCTTGGCGAGCGAGCGCGGATCACGCTCGTAGCCCTGCATCGTCGCCGGCTCGATGATGTCGCAGCGCAGGTTGACCGTGGTCTCCTCGAAGAACGGGTCGAGGACCGCGGTCGAGGGATCGGGCATCAGGATCATGTCCGACTCGTTGATCCCCTTCCAACCGGCGATCGAGGAGCCGTCGAACATCTTGCCGTCGACGAAGAACTCGTCGGTCACGTAACGCGCCGGGATCGTGACGTGCTGTTCCTTTCCGCGCGTGTCCGTGAACCGAAGGTCGGCGTACTTGACCTCGCGGTCCTTGATCAGCTTCACCACATCGGCGGGCGTCGTCATCGCAAACCTCCAGTAACGGACAAGGGCTGAACCGAGGCCCACTGGAGTGCAGGTTCCATGCCGATGCACTCCAATGGCGCAAAATCAGTGACTTAGACAAAACGTCTAGGGAGCGCGGCGCCAAGAATGCACTATCATAGTGCAGATCCGGGCCAGGACGCACCGCATTGGCGCAAGAGGGGTCGTCGGCGCCGCGGATCGTGCGGCCGAGGCTCAGCTCGCGGGGAAGGCCGGAAACTGCGCGCGCAGCTTCTTCTTGTCGAGCTTGCCGGTTGCGCCGAGCGGCATCTCGGCGACGAACACGATGTCGTCGGGCATCCACCAGCGCGCGATCTTGCCCTCGAGGAACGCGACGAACTCCTCCTTGGTCGCGCTCTCGCCGGGCTTGAGCTTGACGATCAGCAGCGGCCGCTCGCGCCATTTCGGGTGCGGCACGGCGATCACCGCCGCCATCAGCGCCTTCGGGTGCCCGGCCGCGAGGTTCTCGACCTCGACCGAGCTGATCCACTCGCCGCCCGACTTGATCAGGTCCTTGGCGCGGTCGGTGATCTGCAGGTAGCCGTTCTCGTCGATCGTGCCGATGTCGCCGGTGTCGAAGTAGCCCTCGGCGTCGACGACGTCGCGCTCGCCCTCGCCGAAGTAGCGCGCGATGACCGCGGGGCCGGCGACCTTCAGGTAGCCGCTGCGCGCGCCGTCGTGCGCGAGGCGCGCACCCGAGTCGTCGGTGATCTTCATGTCGACGCCGAACGGCACGCGGCCCTGCTTCACGTTGTAGGCGAGCTGCGCCTCCGCATCGAGCGCCGCGACCGTGGCGTTCGGCCGCCCGGAGACGGTCCCGATCGGCGACATCTCGGTCATGCCCCAGCCGTGCAGCACCGTGATGCCGTGCGCGTCGCGCAGCTCGCGCACGACCGCCGCCGGCACGGCGCTGCCGCCGATCAGCACCCGGTTCAGCGTCGAGAGCTTCAGGCGCTGGGTCTTCAGGTGGTCGAGCACCAGCTGCCAGACCGTCGGCACGCCGCCCGAGAACGTCACGCGCTCGCCCTCGAGGAGGTCGTAGAGCGAACCGGGATCGAGCTTCGGGCCCGGCAACACGAGCTTCGCGCCTGCGGCCGCCGCCGCGAACGGCAGTCCCCAGGCGTTGGCATGGAACATCGGCACGATCATCAGCAGCGCGTCGCGCGCCGACAGCGACAGCGCGTCCTGCTGGCCGGTGATCAGCGTGTGCAGCACCTGCGAGCGGTGCGAGTAGAGGACGCCCTTCGGATGCCCGGTCGTGCCCGACGTGTAACAGAGACCGGCCGCGGTGTGCTCGTCGAAGTCGCCCCAGCGCGCCTCGGCGCTCGCGCCCGCGAGCAGGCTCTCGAAGTCGATCGCATCGCCACCCGGGTGCTCGCCGGACCCCGACAGGTACACGATGCGCTCGAGCGTCGGGCAGCGCGGCCGCAGCCGCTCGACCAGCGGCGCGAACTGCGGATCGGCGAGCAGCCAGCGGTCGCGGGCGTGGTTGACGATGTAGACCAGCTGCTCGTCGAAGAGCCGCGGGTTCAGCGTGTGGCACACCGCGCCCAAGCCCATGATGCCGAACCACGCTTCGACGTGGCGGATGCCGTTCATCGCGAGCGTCGCGACGCGGGTGCCGTGGCGCACGCCGCCCGCCTCGAGCGCCGCCGAGACCTGGCGGGCGCGCCGCTCGATCGCCGCATACGTCGTGCGGCGGATCGCGCCGTCGGCACCGCGCTCCACGACCTCGGTCGATCCGTGCCAGCGCGCGGCGTGCGTGATGAAACGATCGACCGTCAGCCGCCACGGCTGCATCAGGTCGCGCGCGACGTCGTCGGCGTCGGTCATCGAGTTCCCCCGGGCTGCATCACGACTATAGACGAACGGTCGCGATCCAGAAGTGGGGTCACTACGGGCTTCGCGACGCGGCGGACGGCGCGGCGCCCGCCCCCGCTATACTCGCGTGCCCAGCGCTTCGCAGATACCCGATCCCGATGGCCCGTCCCCGCCTCGCCGAGAAGCCCCGCACCTTCCAGGACCTGATCCTCGCGCTGCAGCGCTACTGGGCCGGGCACGGCTGCGTGCTGCTGCAGCCCTACGACATGGAGGTCGGCGCCGGCACCTTCCACACGGCGACCTTCCTGCGCGCGGTCGGCCCGGAGCCGTGGAGCGCGGCCTACGTGCAGCCCTCGCGCCGCCCGACCGACGGCCGCTACGGCGAGAACCCGTTCCGCCTGCAGCACTACTACCAGTTCCAGGTCGTCATCAAGCCCTCGCCGCCCGACTTCGTCGACCTGTACCTCGGCTCGCTCGCGGCGCTCGGCTTCGATGCGCTGACGCACGACATCCGCCTCGTCGAGGACAACTGGGAATCGCCGACGCTCGGCGCCTGGGGACTCGGCTGGGAGATCTGGCTGAACGGCATGGAGATCTCGCAGTTCACCTACTTCCAGCAGGTCGGCGGCCTCGACTGCCGGCCGGTGATGGGCGAGATCACCTACGGGCTCGAGCGCCTGGCGATGGTGCTGCAGGGCGTCGAGAGCGTCTACGACCTCACGTGGACCGACGGGCCGCTCGGGCGCATCAGCTACGGCGACGTCTACCACCAGAACGAGGTCGAGCAGTCGAAGTACAACTTCGAGATCGCCAACGTCGAGGAGCTCCTCCGGCAGTTCGACGCGCACGAGCGCGAATGCCAGGTGCTGCTCGCCGTGCCGCTCGCGCTGCCGGCCTACGAGCGGATGCTGAAGGCCTCGCACACCTTCAACCTGCTCGATGCGCGCCGCGCGATCTCGGTCACCGAGCGCCAGCGCTACATCCTGCGCGTGCGCACGCTCGCGCGCGGGGTCGCCGAGGCCTACTACAAGAGCCGCGAGGCGCTCGGCTTCCCGATGCTGAGGAGCGTCGTGCCGCGCGTCGACCCGCCGCTGGCCGGCCCCGGCGACCGGAGGCTCGCGTGAGCGCGCGCGACCTGCTGATCGAGATCGGCACCGAGGAGCTGCCGCCGAAATCTCTGCCCGCGCTGTCGCAGGCCTTCGGCGACGGCGTCGTCGCCGGGCTCGCGGCGCTCGGCATCCGCCACGGCAAGGCGAGCCTGTACGCGACGCCGCGCCGGCTCGCGGTGCTCGTCAAGCGCGTCGCCGAGCGCCAGCCCGACCAGGAGCTGAAGCGCCGCGGCCCGCCGGTCAGCGCCGCCTTCGGCGCGGACGGCCAGCCGACGCGCGCCGCGACCGCGTTCGCCGAGTCCTGCGGGACCTCGGTCGGCGCCCTCGGCCGCGTCACCGAGCCCAAGGGCGAGTTCCTGCACTACGTGGGCGTCAAGGCGGGCGCCCCGACCGCGACGCTGATCGAGGGCGTCGTCAGCGCTTCGCTCGAGAAGCTGCCGATCGCCAAGCGCATGCGCTGGGGCAGCGGCAGCGCCGAGTTCGTGCGCCCGGTCCACTGGGTCGTCATGCTGTTCGGCCGCGAGGTCATCCCGGCGCGCGTGCTCGACGTCGCCGCGGGCGCCACGACCCGCGGCCACCGCTTCATGGCGCCGCGCCCGATCACGCTCAGGAGCCCGGCGAGCTACGCCGCGCGGCTCGCCAGGGCGGGCTACGTCGTCGCCGACTTCGCGGCCCGGCGCGCCAGGATCGCGAGCGGCGTCGCCGCGCTCGCCGCGGCCGAGGGCGCCGAGGCGATCGTCGGCGATGCGCTCCTCGACGAGGTGACGGCGCTCGTCGAATGGCCGGTCCCGATCGCCGGCCGCTTCGACGAGCGCTTCCTCGAGCTGCCGCCCGAGGTGCTGATCGCGACGCTGCAGGACCACCAGCGCTACTTCCCGATGCGTGCCCCGGGCGGGCGGCTGCTGGCCGGCTTCGTGGCGGTCGCGAACCTCGAGAGCCGCGACCCCGCGGTCGTGCGCGCGGGCAACGAGCGCGTCGTCAGGCCGCGGCTCGCGGACGCGGCGTTCTTCTGGACGCAGGACCGGCGCGAGCCGCTCGCCGCCCGCGTCGAGGCGCTCGGGCGCGTGACGTTCCAGGCGCAGCTCGGCTCCTACGCGCAGAAGAGCGCCCGCGTCGAGGCGCTCGCGGTCGCGCTCGCCGCGACCGCGGACGCCGACCCCGTCGCCTGCGCGCGCGCGGCGCGGCTCGCGAAGTGCGACCTCCTGACCGGGCTCGTCGGCGAGTTCCCGGAGCTGCAGGGCACGATGGGCAGCTACTACGCGCGCCACGACGGCGAACCCGCCGACGTCGCGACGGCGATGGCCGAGCAGTACCTGCCGCGCTTCGCCGGGGACGCGTTGCCCGCGACCGGCGTCGGCACGGCGCTCGCGCTCGCCGACAAGCTCGACACGATCGTCGGCATCTTCGCGATCGGCCAGAAGCCCTCGGGCACCAAGGACCCGTTCGGGCTCAGGCGCCTCGCGCTCGGGGTGCTCAGGATCGTCCTCGAGAAGCGCCTCGAGCTCGACCTCGAGCAGCTGATCGGCCGCGCGCTCGAGCTCGCGCGCGCCGACATCGCATCGGTCGCGTCCGCGCTCGGGCGCCCGGCGCCCGCGATCGCGGCGAACGTGGCGGGCGAGGTCTACGACTACGTGTTCGAGCGCCTGCGCGCGCACTACCTCGAGGGCGGCGCCGGCATCACGACCGAGATGTTCGACGCGGTGCTCGACCGCCGGCCGCGCTCGCCGCTCGACTTCGACGCTCGGCTGCGCGCGCTCGGCGCGTTCCTGGCGCTGCCGGACGCGCAGGCGCTGACGGGCGCCAACAAGCGCATCGCCAACATCCTGCGCAAGGCCGAGCGCGGCACCACGCACGCGCTCGATGCCGCGCTACTCGAGGCCGCCGAGGAACGCGCGCTCGCGGGCGCGCTCGAGGCCGTGACGCCGCCGGTCCGCGAGCGGCTCGCGGTCCGCGACTACAGCGGCGCGCTCCAGGCGCTCGCGCGCCTGCGCCCGACGGTCGATGCGTTCTTCGACAAGGTGCTGGTGATGGCCGAGGCGCCGGCGGTGCGCGCCAACCGCCTGTACCTGCTCGCCGCGGTGCAGCGGCTGTTCCTCGAGGTCGCGGACCTGTCGCGGCTGCCGGGCTGAGGCCAGTTCTTTACCGTACACTCGCGCCGCATGCAGTGGCTGCTGTCGCTGGTCCTGACGACGTTCATGTTCGTGTCGACGATGGTGTTTGCGGGCCTCGTCATCGCGACCGGCTGGATGCCGTACGTGAAGCGCTACGCGCTGGTCCGCCTCTGGGCGCGGACCGAGCTCGGCGCCGCGCGCTTCCTGTGCGGGCTCGGCTACGTCGTCGAGGGCCGCGAGCACATCCCGGACGGCTGCCACATCTCGATGTGGCGCCACTCCTCCGCCTGGGAAACCCTGGCGCAGATGGTGATCTTCCCGCCGCAGGCCTGGGTGCTGAAGCGCGAGATCCTGTGGATCCCGGTGGTCGGCTGGGCGACACGCCTGATGCACCCGATCGCGATCAACCGTGCGGCGGGCGGCACCGCGGTCAGCCAGGTCGTCGCACAGGGCCAGCAGCGCCTCAGGGACGGCATGTGGGTGCTGGTCTATCCGGAAGGCACGCGCGTCGCGGTCGGGCAGCGCCGCCGCTACGGCATCAGCGGCGCGCTGCTCGGCGCCGCGGCCGGCTGCAAGATCGTCCCGGTCGCGCACGACGCCGGACGCTACTGGGCGCGGCGCGGGCTGCTGAAGCGCCGCGGCACGATCCGCGTCGTCATCGGCCCGCCGATCGACTGCAAGGGCCGCGATGCGCGCGACATCATCGAGGAAGTGCGCGCCTGGATCGACGGCAAGACCGCCGAGCTCGGGGGCTGACCCTCAGTGCAGCTTGATCTGCGGCTCGGTGCGCCGCGTGATCAGCCGCGCGAGCGTGTCGAGCACGACCTTCGTCGGCCCGTGCAGCGCCAGCTCGTGCATCTTGTAGAGCGACAGGTACATCAGGCGCGCGAACAGGCCCTCGATCATGAGGCTGCCGCGCGTGATCGAGTCCATCAGGCTCCCGACCGTGCTGTAGCGCCCGAGCGAGACCAGCGAGCCGAAGTCGCGGTAGCGCCAGCTCGGCACCGGCCGCCCGGCGAGCAGGCGCGGCAGCGCGCGCGCGAGGTGGCTCGCCTGCTGGTGCGCGGCCTGCGCGCGCGGCGGGACCGTGCCCTCGCGGCCGGCCCACGGGCACGCGGCGCAGTCGCCGAGCGCGAAGATCGCGGGGTCGCGCGTCGTCCGCAGCGACGGCGTCACGACGAGCTGGTTCAGGCGGTTGGTCTCAAGGCCAGCGAGGTCCTTCAGGAAGTCGGGCGCCTTGACGCCGGCCGCCCAGATCACGAGCGCCGCCGGGACGCGCCGGCCGCTCGCGGTGCGCACACCGAGCGCGTCGACCTCGACGACGCGCTCACCGGTCAGCACCTCGACCTTGAGCCGCGTGAGGAGCCTGAGCGTCGCGTTCGCGAGCCGCTCCGGGAGCGCCGGCAGGATCCGCGGCGCCGCCTCGATGATCGTGAGCTTCAAGTCGCGCTCGGCGTCGATCCGGTCGAGCCCGTAGGCGACGAGCTCGCGCACCATCTTGTGAAGCTCCGCCGAGAGCTCGATGCCGGTCGCCCCGGCGCCGATGATCGCGATGCCGAGCGCGCCCGGCGGGCCCGCCCCCGGCTCGAGATCCGCCCTGAGGCAGGTGTTGAGGAGCCGCGCGTGAAAGCGCGCCGCCTGCTCGGCCGAGTCGAGCGAGATCGCGTAGCGCGCGGCGCCCGGGGTTCCGAAATCGTTCGTCTGGCTGCCGATCGCGAGCACCAGCGTGTCGTAGCTGACGCTGCGCGCCGGCACGACCGTTGCGCCCTCCTCGTCGACGACCGGCGCGAGGTTGACGCGGCGCGACGCGCGGTCGAGCCCGACCATCTCGCCCTGCTGGTAGCGAAAGCCGTGCCAGTGCGCCTGCGCGAGGTAGTCGAGCGCGTGGTCGCCGGGATCCATCGTGCCGGCGGCGACCTTGTGCAGCAGCGGCTTCCAGACGTGCGTGCGGGCGCGGTCGATCAGCGTCACCGCGGCGCGGCCGCGTCTCCCGAGCCGCTCGCCGAGGTGCGTCGCGAGCTCGAGGCCCCCGGCGCCGCCGCCGACGATGACGATGCGGTGCAGCGAGGCCGCGCGGTTCGCGTCGGCGCTCACCGCGGCTGCGTGCTCGCGGCGGTCTGGCCGAACAGGATCTTCTTCGCCGCGTCGGTCAGCGTCGCCGGCCGCTTGAACTCGTCGGCGCGCGCATAGGCGCGCAGCGTCGCCGGCCGCGCGGCGATCCCGGTGAACCAGCGCTTCAGGCTCGGGAAGTCCTCGAGGTTCTGGCGCTGCGCCTGCCACGGCACGATCCAGGGATAAATCGCCATGTCGGCGATCGAGTAGTCGCGGCCGCCGACGAACGGGACGGTGGCGAGACGCCGGTCGAGCACGCCGTAGAGGCGGTTGGTCTCCTTCGTGTAGCGCTCCTGCGCGTACGGGATGGGCTCCGGCGCATAGCGGTTGAAGTGATGGTTCTGGCCGGCCATCGGCCCGAGCCCGCCGACCTGCCAGAAGAGCCACTCGAGGACCTGCGTGCGCTCGCGAACGGCGGACGGCAGGAAGCGCCCGGTCTTGTCGCCGAGGTAGACGAGGATCGCACCCGACTCGAACACCGGGATGGGCGCCGCGCCGTCCGCGGGCGCGTGGTCGATGATCGCGGGCATCCGGTTGTTCGGCGCGATCGCGAGGAACGCGGGCTTGAACTGATCGCCGGCGCCGATGTCGACCGGCGTCAGGCGGTAGTCGAGGCCGGTCTCCTCGAGAAACAGCGTGATTTTGTGGCCGTTCGGCGTCGGCCAGTAGAAGAGCTCGATCACGGCAGCATCCCTCAGCGCGCGAGGGCCGAATTATCGCACCGCCGCGCGAGCCGCGAATCAGCGCCGGGGCGGCAGGGCCCTTTGACGGACGTCAGGCCCGGCGAGCGGCCGCAGGATCTGCGGGCGTGCTAGCCGTACGCGTCGTGGCGACTAGACGTCGAGGTTCGCGACCGCGAGCGCGTTCTTCTCGATGAACTCGCGGCGCGGCTCGACCTGATCCCCCATCAGCGTCGTGAAGAGGTCGTCCGCCGCGACCGCATCCTCGATCCGCACCTGGATCAGCCGGCGGGTCTCGGGATTGATCGTCGTGTCCCACAGCTGTTCGGGGTTCATCTCGCCGAGGCCCTTGTAGCGCTGGATCGACTGGCCCTTCTTCGCTTGGTCCATCAGCCAGGTCATCGCATCCTTGAAGCTGCCGATCTCGAGGCGCTCGTCGCCCTTGACGACGGCGGCGCCGGGCTTGAGCAGGCCGCTGATCGCCCGGGTCAGCTCCGCGATCCGGCGGTACTCGGCCGAGTCGAAGAACTCGCGCTGCAGGTGCTTCTCGGTCGTGAGCCCGTGCTCGGTGCGGAACACGTTGAAGCGAACAGGGACGCCGCCGGCGTTGACCTGAAGCTCCACGCGGTAGGTGCGCGACTGCTTGTCCGCGTTCAGGCGCTCCTCGAGCTGGCGTGCCCAGGCGGTCAGCAGCGGCGCATTCGCGAGGTCCTCGTGGCGCACGACCGGCAGGTTCAGCAGCTGCTCGAGGACGCGCGGATCGTAGCGACGCGCCCACTTGGCGAAGATCGCCTGGACGTCGACGTACTGGCGCGCGAGCGTCTCGAGCTCGGCGCCCTTGATCACGCGCGAGCCATCGACTTGCAGCGCCGCCTCGTCGAGCGCGTTCTTGAGCAGCACGGCGTTCAGCTCAGTGTCGTCCTTGACGTAGGTCTCGCTCTTGCCGCGCTTGACCTTGTAGAGCGGCGGCTGGGCGATGTAGACGTGGCCGCGCTCGATCAGCTCTGGCATCTGGCGATAGAAGAACGTCAGCAGGAGCGTGCGGATGTGTGAGCCGTCGACGTCGGCGTCGGTGTTGTGGCAACAGAGCCCGCCCATGCCGGCGATGAAATTCTCGTCGCCCTCGACCGAGAAGTCGTAGACATAGCCGCTCGAGGGCGCGGTCGGCTCGATCGCGACGATCGGCAGCGCCAGCAGGTCGCCGTCGATCGGCTCGAACGCGCGGTTGATGTTCATCGCGGCGTCCGACTGCTGGCGCTCGCGGACCGAGGGTGCGCCGGCGTGATCTCGCCAGGCGGGCTCGAGCCGCTCGAGGTCGGCGCGCGCGCAGACCGTGATGGTGAAGTGCGGGTGGCGCGTCGTGCACGGCTGGCCGCGGATTTCACGCGTGACGCCGTCGGGCTCCCGGCGGTGCAGCGAGGCGACGATGCCGAAGGAGCCGAGGCAATACATGAGACCGCTCGCGAGGTCGTACGAGGAGGTCGAGAACCCGACGCGACCCGCGCTCGCGGTGCCATCGCCCAGCAGGTAGCCGCGCAGGAACGCGAGCCGCAAGGGCTCAGAAACGTTGAATACGAGATCCGGGATGCGCTTCGTGCACGAGTCGGTGCCGTCGAACCCGAACAGGTGCTGCCAGGCGAGCGCCGCGACGCGATTGACGAGCTTGAGCTCGGCCGCCCGCTGCCCGTTGTCGTAGAGAACCGGCAGCTGGCCGAAGACGCGCGCGATGCGTTCCGCCATCTCGCCGGCGAATCGCTGGTTGCCGGCGCCGATCGACCAGCGCAGGCCGTTGCGATCCGAGCACGAGCCTTCGGCGACGTAGAAGCCGAGCAGCGTCAGGAGGTCCTCGTCGACGGGGATGTAGCGTGGCAGGCCCTTGCCACGGTAGTGCTCCGGTGTCAGCGTCAGATCCTCGCGCGAGGCGAACCAGGCGAGGTCGGCTTCATCGAGCTCCGACAGCCGGACCCGGTCGCGCACGGCGTTGCGGCCCGAGCCGCGGTACTGGTCCCCCCAGATGCGATCGAGGCGGCTCGGGACCATTCGGGCGCGCGCGAGCACGCTGCCTTCGTCCGCGCCGACGGCGCGCAGGTAGGCGTGCAGGTGCGGCAGCGTCGGGCGCGAGCGGCCCTGCTCCCAGGCATAGAAAGTCACCGGCTGGCGAATGCCGACCGCCGAGCAGAGCGCCTCATTCGTGACGCCGCTCGCGCGACGACGTGCCGCGAGCTCGCGGCCGAGCGGCGCCGGGATCTCGACGCGCGGCGCCGTGAATCCGGAGTGTGGAGCATGGCGCGCGCGAACCCTCGACCGGCACCAGGCCTCGACGGCCGGACCGCGCACCCAGATCTGGCCGGCCGCCGCCGGCACGCGCCAGAGCCGCGCGAGCAGGTCGAGGCGCCGGGGCGCGTTCGCGGGGAACGGGATCCGGGCGGGCGCGACCAGCCGGTCGCCGACCTCGAGTGCGTCGCCGCGCTTCAGGACCACGCGGCCGCCCGAGTGCACGAACACGCTGTGGCTCGAGGTCACGCGCACCGAGCGGCCGTAGGCGGTGCGGACGGCGTACAGCGTGTCGGCGAGCGGATGGCGCAGCACCGCTTTGATCGGCCGGAAGCGCACGTCGTGCTGGTCGAGGCCGAAGCACAGCACCTCGCCGAGCGGCTGTCCGGTGAGCTTCTCGCGATGGCCGGCCGCGTCGCGCACGACATTCGGCGCATGCGCCGCGAGCGCGGCATCGATGAACGCGCCGATGCGCACCATGCGCACGCCCTGCCCCGGCTCGCGCACGAACACGTGATCGTCGCCGTCGACGCTCATGATGATGATGCGGTGGTAGCGCAG
>Ga0335069_10008619_pt1 | contig 14565 bp, 9 predicted proteins | sample Lox_Sample_11_FD_206714 | JGI IMG/M metagenome (GOLD analysis project Ga0335069, IMG submission 206714) | Soil microbial communities from Loxahatchee National Wildlife Refuge, Florida, United States - Lox_Sample_1.1 | ecosystem: Environmental > Terrestrial > Soil > Wetlands | place: USA: Florida... | reverse complement strand
GAATCGGCTGCTTCCGATGATTGCCGGGTCCCTGCGAGATCGGCAGCGCGCGCAGATCCGCGCCGAGATCCGGCGCGCGGCGTTTCGGCTGTTCATCGAGCGCGGCTACGACACCGTCACGACGGAGGAAATCGCCACGGCCGCGGGCGTTTCCCCGCGCACCTTCTTCCGCCACGTGCCGACGAAGGAGGACCTGCTGCTGGCCCCCGTTCGCCACGGCGGTGCTGCGATCGTCAACCTGCTCGAGCAGCGGCCGCCCAGGGAGTCGCCGGACGTCGCGCTCGTCAACGCCATCGTCGCGCGGATCCGCTCGTTCGACCAAGCCGACGTCGAGGAGTGGCGAGAGGCCCTGCTGATTGCCCCCGGCCTGCTCGACAAGGCCACCATCCACACGCCCGCCGACAAGGAGCGCGCCGCCCAGCTGGTCGGCGAACGCATGGGCGCCAACCCCGGGGACGACATGCGCCCCGGCCTGCTGGTCCAACTCGCTTTCGCAGCAGCCGATTTCGCGTTCCAGCGCTGGGTGCGCCAATCCACGGCCCGGCGGCCGCTGGATCTCTACGTCACCGAAGCCCTCGAAGCGGTCAAGGGAAGCCACTGGAAAAGGAAGCCGAAATCGTGAAAGACGCATACAAAGTCCCGGTCTGGGCCACCGGCGGCGTCGGGAAGTAGGCGACCCCTCAGAAGCCGTCGTTGCCGCCGCCGGAGTCGAACCCGCCGCCGAAGTCCGACCCGCCGGAGTCAAACCCGCCGCCGAAGTCCGACCCGCCGAAGTCGAAGCCGCCGCCGGAGTCATAGCCGCCGCCCGAGTCGTTGCCGCCTCCGAAATCGGTGTCGCCGCCGCCTGAGTACTGGTAGCCGCCGTCGAATCCGGCATCACCCTGCTGGCTGTCGTACCCGGCGCTCGGGGCGCTGTCAAAGCCCTGATTCGCCATTGCCGAATCCCATCCGGCGTCGAAGCCCCGGTCGTAATTGCCGCCCCAGTGGTCGTCCAGCATGGCGTCGATCAACAGGACATCGGCGAGGGCCCAACCCCAGCCCGGCCCCCAGAACGCGTACGGGTAGTAACCGGGGTAGAAAAACATCCCGTTGTACATGCCGCCGGGGTAGTAGTTCGCGTAGCCGGGCTGCGGGGTGGTGCTGTAGTTGTTGTTGTTGATCGTCACGTATTGCCCGGTGTCCGGGTTCTTCGCCCGCACGGTGGCCTGCTTGCGGTCCTCCTCCGGCACCGATGTCACGGCGGAAACGTTAGGCCCTGGGTTCAGCTTGCGGTTCGCTTTGTTCACGGTGGACTGCACGGCGCGGAGGTGCGCCCGGGCCGCGGTGTAATCGCCCGCCTGGTAAGCCTTTCGGGCGTCGTTAAGACCCGAGTTCGCCTTCAGCGACTCCGCGCTGACGTCAGTATCGGCGTTGGCGATCACCGCGTTGTCGAGATCCGCGACCTCGGATTCGGCGGCGATCAGCTGTCCCTTGACCCACTCTCGCGCCTCGTAGTCCTTGCGGCGCTTACGGCTTCGGCCCACGGCGTACCAGATCAGCCCGGCGACCGCCAGGACGACGCCGATGACGATGAGCGCCGTCCACAGCGGAGCCCAGCTGCTGTGCTTGGCGCTCCCGACAGGAGAGGTCGTCACCGGCCCACCGGGCGAGGCGCCCACACCGGACAGCTTGCTGACGAAGTCACTGGTCGCGCCGTACGGGTCATTGGGGTGCTCCCTGGCCGACTGTCCCAGGAACGGGTCCACGCTGTCGGCGATCACCCTCGGCACGTTGTAGGCGCGCACGTGATAGCCCTTGGCGTCGATTACCAGGATGACTCCGCTGAACCCCGGATCGCGGCCCACGATGACGTTGTGGATGGCGTCCGGCGTCGTCACGCCGGTCTGGGGGGGCGCCACAGCTGCCACCCAGACCGGCGGTGCGGGGCTCCACGCCCACCGGCTGGTGAGGATCTGCTGGTTCAGTTTGTCGGGGTTCTGCAGCGGCGGTCTGGCCGCCGGGTCGGCCACCACATGGGTCTGCGCGCCGAACCTGTCCACCACCTGGTCGGTGTAGCTGTCGGCCCAGGCCGACGGCGCGAGCAGCATTGCCAGCGCCGAGATGACCGGAACCGCGAAGATCCCGCCGAATCGTCGTGTCACTTTTCTCCCTGCCGTCGTTGTTCGCCGTCGCTCGTGCTGATCGAACCACACGGTGAAGCCCCGCCGGCCAGCCGTCGGGCCGCCGCGGCCGTGCGGCGCCTAGGTGGTCGGCCCGACCTGACCGGACTGGTTCCGCGGCGGCGCGGTTTGAGTATTTTCGTAGGGTGTCGATGGCCGCGGTCCCAGTGGAAGTTCCAGCGCAATACTTGTTGTCACCCCAAGCGCCGAGCCCGCGCACCCTGATTGACATCATCTATGAAACCGCAGGCCGCTATCCGGATGCGACAGCGATTGACGACGGCACCGTGCAGCTCACCTACACCGAGCTGATCGACGACATCGAGTCGAGTGTGGACTGGCTGGCCGCCCGGGGAATCGGCCGCGCGGACCGGATCGGCATCCGGATGCCGTCGGGCAGCTATGCCCTGTATGTGACGATCCTGGCAGCACTGGCCGCCGGCGCGGCCTACGTGCCGGTCGACGCCGACGACCCCGACGAGCGCGCCGAATTGGTGTTCGGTGAAGCTAACGTCGTTGCCGTCATCACCGAAGAGGGCCTGCTACGAGGCCCCGGCTCGTCGCGTGGCTGGCGGGCCGCGCCCCCGCTGACCCGAGACGACGCGTGGATCATCTTCACGTCCGGATCGACCGGCACCCCGAAGGGCGTGGCCGTCACGCACCGCAGCGCCGCCGCGTTCGTCGATGCCGAGGCCCAGATGTTCTTGCGGGACAACCCGATTGGGCCGGGCGACCGGGTACTGGCCGGATTGTCGGTGGCTTTCGACGCCTCGTGCGAGGAGATGTGGCTGGCGTGGCGGCACGGCGCCTGCCTAGTTCCCGCGCCTCGGTCCCTGGTGCGCAGCGGGATGGACCTCGGCCCATGGCTGGTCACCCGCGACGTGACCGTGGTGTCCACGGTGCCGTCACTGGCCGCGCTTTGGCCCGCCGAGGCACTGGAAGCGGTGCGACTGTTGATCTTTGGCGGAGAGGCATGTCCTCCTGAGCTGGCCGAGCGACTGGCCGTCGACGGCCGGGAGGTGTGGAACACGTACGGCCCGACCGAGGCCACGGTGGTCGCATGCGCGGCCAGGCTCGACCGTGCCGGGCCGATCAGCATCGGGCTGCCGCTACCCGGCTGGGACTTGGCCGTCGTCGACGCGGATGGCCGGCCGGTCAGCTATGGCGAGGTGGGCGAGCTGGTGATCGGCGGCGTCGGTCTGGCCCGCTACCTGGACACGGATAAGGACGCCGAGAAGTTTGCCCCGATGCCGACGCTGGACTGGCTGCGCGCGTATCGCAGCGGTGACCTGGTACGGCTGGAACCCGACGGTCTGTATTTCTGCGGCCGAAGGGATGACCAGGTGAAGGTCGGGGGACGCCGCATCGAGCTGGGCGAGGTCGACGCTGCGCTGGTCCATTTGCCCGGGGTCAGCGGTGGCGCGGCCGCGGTTCGCCGCACCGCCACCGGCACTCCGGTGCTGGTCGGGTATGTGGTCAGCGCCGATCCGTCGTTCGACCTCGGCGTGGCACGCAAGCAGCTCGCAAAGCGGCTCCCCGCCGCGCTGGTACCGCGGCTTGTCCGGGTCGAGGAGTTGCCTACCCGCACGTCGGGCAAGGTCGACCGCGACGCGCTGCCGTGGCCACCCCCCGGCGCTGACACAGAGGAAGCCGCCAACCTGGGTGGCACGACGGGCAAGCTGGCGGGGATGTGGCGGGACCTGCTCGGCGCCGCGGTGGACAGCCCGGAGGCCGACTTCTTCGCGCTGGGCGGTGGCTCGCTGGCCGCCGCGCAACTAGTTGCCGCGCTGCGGCATCACTATCCGCAAGTCACGGTCGCCGACCTGTACGACCACCCACGGCTCGGCTCGCTCGCCGGGTTCCTGGATGAGCTGGAACCCTCGCCACAGGTCGCCGCGCGTGTGGTGCGACCCACCCCCAGACTGGCCCAAGCTGTCCAGACTCTGCTTTCGGTGCCGTTGGCGACGCTGGAGGCGCTGCAATGGGTGACATGGCTTGCGCTAGGCAATGACGTCTTCCGCGCCCTGCACGTGGTGCCGTGGACCGTGGCGGTGAGTTGGTGGGTGGTTGCGGTGGCGTTCGTTTTGTTCGTCACGCCGCTGGGCCGCATGGGCATCGCGGTGCTGTTCGCGCGCATGTTGTTGTCGAGCGTGAATCCGGGGACCTACCCGCGCGGCGGGTCGGTGCACCTGCGGGTGTGGTTCGCCGAACGGCTGGCCGAGGCCAGCGGCGCCGAAAACCTCGCCGGAGCGCCGTGGCTGGTGTACTACGCCCGCGCACTGGGCGCCGACGTCGGCAAGGGCGTCGACCTGCACTCGATGCCGCCGGTCACCGGGTTGCTGACGCTTGGGCATCGCAGCGCGGTCGAACCCGAAGTGGACCTGTGCGGGCACTGGATCGACGGGGACAAGTTTCAGGTGGGCAGGATCACGATCGGCGACGACGCGGCGATCGGCGCCCGGACGACGTTGCTGCCCGGCGCGGTGGTGGGCAAGAACGCCGACGTCGCACCCGGCTCAGGCGTCCTCGACAAGATCAAGAACAACCAGTACTGGAAGGGCTCGCCCGCGGTGAAGTCGGGCAAGGCACACCACCCGTGGCCCGACGAACGACCGGCACGCAGATCCCAATGGGTCGCGGTGTATGGCCTGGCGTCCCCACTGCTGGGCGGTTTGCCGCTGGTGGCCGTGGCGGTGGCCCTTGCGGTGATTGGAGCGGCCGTCCACCGCGCCCCCAGCTTGTCGCAGGCGGCGCTTCCGGCGCTATTGTGGACACCGGTCGCAGCGCTGGCCGCGCTCACGGCGTACGCGCTGCTGACGCTGGTCGGGGTGCGGGTGTTATCGATAGGGCTGCGCGAGGGCTACCACCCGGTGCGTAGCCTCGCCGGCTGGCAGCTGTGGGCGACCGAGCGGCTGATGGACGCCGCGCGTAACCACCTGTTCCCGCTGTACGCAAGCCTGCTGACACCTGTCTGGCTGCGGCTGCTCGGCGCCAAGGTCGGCCGCGGCACGGAGATCTCCACGGTGTTGCTGATCCCCAAGTTCACCGTGATCGAGGACGGCGCGTTTCTGGCTGACGACACGATGGTCGCGTCGTACGAGCTCGGCGGTGGGTGGATCTACGCGGCGAAGACGACGGTCGGCAGGCGCGCGTTCCTCGGCAACTCGGGCATCACGCAGCCGGGGCGTCGCCTCCCCGACGACGGACTGGTCGCGGTGCTATCGGCCACGCCTCCCAAAGCCAAGCGCGGTTCGTCCTGGTTGGGCAGCCCGCCGATGCGGCTGCGCCGGCGCCCCGCCGAGGCCGACGAGGCGACCACGTATCGGCCGCCGTTGCGGTTGAAGATCATGCGGGCGATGGTGGAGACGTGTCGGCTGCTACCCGTCTTCGTCACGGTCGCGATCGGGCTGGCGGTGCTGGGCACACTGCAGACATTGGCAAGGACTTTCGGCATCTGGTATGCGGCACTGTCCGGCGGGCTGGTGCTCCTGGCGGCGGGTGCGATCGCGGGCGTTATCACGGTCGTCGCGAAATGGCTTCTGGTCGGCCGGATCAGGGCCGGAGAGTTTCCGCTGTGGTCGTCGTTCGTGTGGCGCAACGAGGTCGCGGACACGTTCGTCGAAACCGTTGCGGCGCCGTGGTTCGCCCGGGCCGCCAGCGGGACGCCGGGCATGAACCTGTGGCTCCGCGCGCTGGGCGCCCGCATTGGGAGCGGGGCTTGGTGCGAAACCTATTGGCTTCCTGAGGCCGATCTCGTCACGTTGGGCGACGCCTCAACCGTCAACCGGGGCTGCGTGGTGCAGACGCACCTGTTCCACGACCGGATCATGAGAATGGACAGTGTCGTGCTGGAACCCGGCGCGACCCTCGGTCCGCATTGCGTCGCACTGCCCGCGGCCCGGCTGGGTGCCGGTGCGACCGTGGGGCCCGCTTCTCTGGTGGTGCGCGGTGATGAGGTGCCGGGATCGACGCGCTGGCAGGGCAATCCGATCAGGCCCTGGAACCTCGCCAAAAAGAAGGGAGGCCGAAAGAACCCACCCGAGCCCGGCATCCGGGGCACCGCAGCGTGAAAGCTTCTGCTAAGGCCGCCAAGAAGGCACCGAATAAGCCGGTACCGGCGGTGCTCGACGACTACCTTCCGAAAAATGGCGATTGCGGCTACCGGGTGTCGCGCTACGAGCTGGATCTGGACTACCAGGTCGCGATCAACCGGCTCTCGGGGTCGGCGACCATCACCGCGGTGACGCTTACGGAACTGCAGCAGCTCTCGCTCGACCTATCCGGTGCGCTGACGGTGTCGAAGGTCTGGGTGAACGGCAAACGTGCGGCCCACTTCTCTTGTAGCGGCGGCAAATTGCACATCCGATTAGCGTCCACGGTTGCGACCGGGGCGGCGTTGTCAATCGTTGTGCGCTACGGCGGTTCCCCGAAGCCGCTGCGGTCACTATGGGGTGACGTCGGTTTCGAGGAATTGAGCGACGGCGTGCTCGTTGCTGGGCAACCCAACGGCGCCGCGTCGTGGTTCCCCTGCAATGACCACCCCGGCGCCAAGGCCGCGTTCCGCATCCAAGTCAGCTGCGAAAGCCGGTACCGGGTGGTCGCCAACGGCAAGCTGGTGTCGCGGCGAGCCCGGGCGTCACAGATCGTGTGGACTTACGAACAACCCGAACCCACCTCGACCTACCTCGTCACCCTGCAGATCGGCGTGTACGAGATGGTGCGGCAGGCAACGACGCCCGTGTCCATTCAGGCGACGTTGCCCGCGCGGCTGCGCCGGAACTTTGACCGGGACTTCGCGCGCCAACCCGAGATGATGCGGCTGTTCATCGAGCTCTTCGGCCCCTATCCGCTGGCGAGCGGATACACGGTCGTCGTCACCGATGACCCGCTGGAAATACCGCTTGAAGCCCAAGGGGTTTCGATCTTCGGCGCCAACCATTGCGACGGCACGCGGGCCAGTGAGCGGCTCATCGCCCACGAACTGGCGCACGAGTGGTTCGGCAACTCGGTGACCGCCCGGTGGTGGCGTGACATCTGGCTGCATGAGGGGTTTGCCTCCTATGCGGAATGGTTATGGTCGGAATACAGCGGCGGTCCCAGCGCCGACAAATTGGCCCGCCAGCACCATGAGCAGCTGCGGGAGCAGCCGCAGGATCTGTTGCTGGCCGATCCGGGACCCCGCGACATGTTCGACGACCGCGTGTACAAGCGCGGCGCGTTGACGCTGCACGCGTTGCGCGCACGGTTAGGCGACGAGAAATTCTTTGCGCTGCTCAAGGATTGGACGACCCGGTATCGCCATGACACCGTCGTCACGGCCGATTTCACCGGCCTGGCCGCCAACTACTCCCACGAGCCGCTGCGTCCGCTCTGGGACGCGTGGCTGTACTCGACGGAAGTGCCTTGAGGCACTGAGGCCTACCCGCCGCCCCCGCCCGCACCCCCTCCGCCGGCGCCGCCCCCACCGGGAGTGGAGTTACCGGCCATCGGTGTACGGCATCTGCGGCCCGGGCTGTGGCGGTGGCGCCGGGCTGGATGACGTCGGCGCCGGCGGTGCCGCCGGCGCGTCGGACGCCGAAATGTCTGCGGCAGCCACACCGCAGCCGACCGCCACACTCACCACGACGGCACCACCGAATAGCGTGATTGCCCTGCGAGTCGCAGATTTCATCGAATCCCCCAGTTGTTGACTTCCACTACGCTCAGACTCATCCCGCTATCCGCGGGTGCAATCAGGTGTCAGCCGAGGGCGGGCAGCACTTTGCCGGTGAGCAACTGGACCGACTTCCACGCTTCGTCGACCGGCATCCCGCCGACCAGCGGGTGCATGACGAGCGGCCCGTACTGCTCGGAATCTTGCACTTCGGCGACGAGCTGGTCGGGCGTCAGGAACCGGTACCGTCCCGATGCCTTCACCTCGTCCAGCGTCTGAACCCCGGGCAGGTGCATGAGCGAACGCTCCTCGGCCGACCATCCGCCGTACGTGACCGCCTCCCAGAGGATGTGATCGCCGAGTTCCGCCCAGGCCCGGTCCGGGTCCTCGTGCAGGTAGATCATCCCGCGATTGATCGGCCCGGGCATGAGGATGAGGGGTTTGATGCCGGCCTCCGAACACAGCGCGCGATAGTAGGCGGCGATCTCGGGCAGGTGGTCGGCGAGGCTGAGCGGCAGCCGGAAACGCGCCGCGCGCCGCGCGGTGGCGCGTGACCCTCCGCCGACGTACAGCGGCGGGTGCGGGCGCGTCCAGGTCCCGGTGCAGACTCCCGCATCGGGGTCGGCGCCGGACCACACGGAGAGCATCCGCTCGACCAGGGCGTCCATCAGTTTGCCCCGCCGGCCGAAATCGATCCCGAGCGAGTCGTATTCGACCGTGCGGTAGCCCAGGCCCACGGTGGTGTGCAGCCGACCGCGGCTCATGTTGTCGAGAAGCGCGATGTCCTCGGCCAGCCGGACGGGATTCCACAGCGGCCCCAGCGCGCAGTCCACGCTGGCAATCAGCGTCGTGGTCCGCGCCAGGAACATCGACGCGGCCATGATCGGGTTGCAGCTCCATCCGTGCCCGGTCGCGTGATGCTCGTCGACACTGATCGAGGTGACGCCATGCGACTCGCCCCACTGCGCCAGTTCGAGCGCCGCGGCCAGCAGCGCGCTCTGCGTGCGCGGATCGCCCTGCGGGGAGGCGAAATTGAAGCGCAGCACGGTCAATAGCACGTCAAACCTCCGGTGGGGCCGCCATCGACTGCAGGAATGCGGGAAAGTCGGGAAACAGCGCGCGGTCCACGATCTCGATGCGGGCGCCGAAAGCGTCTGTGTAATAGGCGAACAGCGCAAGGTCGGAACCGGGCACGTCGGCGGTCATCTCGAGGGTGAAGCCGTTGGCCTCGAGCGCCTGCGCGCTCTCGGCCAGGTTGTCGCTGAAGTAGCCGAGGTGATGGACGGCGTTGCCCGGCGCGGCCGTCCACGCACTCCCGGGAACCTCCTGCACGAGTTCGACGTGCGGGCTCTGCAAGGAGTAGACGATCGTCGAGGTCAACTCGCGGACGCCGGAGGCGGTGCGAAACGGCAGCGTGTAACTCATTGGTGTGATCCACCGGTAGCCCGCCAGCGCGCTCAGTTTGGCCATCGCCGCGGCGAGGTCGGGCACGATGACGCCGGTGTGGTAGAAGTCCTCGGGCCGCAAGGCGAATGCCATGGTGAAAGCCTCCTTTCAGACGCAGTCCGACGCGCCGTCGACGACGAAAAGCGCGCCACTGGTGTAGCTGCTCTGCTCGGTGCACAGAAACGCTATCGTGGGCGCGATCTCCCCCACGGATCCGAAGCGGTGCAACGGAATGTGCGCCAACTCGGAATCCACCAGTTCGGCCGCGCCGTGCATGGGCGCGGTCATCGGGGTATCGATCGTCCCTGGGGCGACCGCGTTAACGCGGATTCCCTTGCGCGCCCACTTGACGGCCAGATTCCTTGTGATGCAGACGATCCCGGCCTTCGCGGCGCCGTAGCCGGGGACTAGCGGTACCGCCCGCAGCGCGGACATGGAGGCCAGGTTGACCACGCTGGCGCCGCCCGCCGCGGTCGACGACTTCAACGCCCGGTACAGCGCGACCGTGAGCCGGTAGGGACCGGCCAGGTTGAGCGCGACCGACGCGTCGAACCCGTCGGGCTTCGACTCATCAAGGCCGCCGGGGAAATTCGCGCCCGCGTTGTTGACCAGCACGTCGAGGCGGGTGAACTTCTGGGCGAGTGCGTCGATCGACTTGTCGTCGGTGATCTGCAACTGGTGATAGGCCATGCCGGACAGGTCGGTCTCGTAGTCGGCCGTGGTCGGTTTGGTTCCGGTGATGGCGACCTCGGCTCCGGCCTCCCGGAACAGCGTCGCCGTGGCGTGCCCGATGCCGCTGGTGCCGCCCGTGATCAGCACCGCGGTCCCGGTGAAGTCGAAGGTGACTCGCGCCGTCATGAGTTCCTCGCTAATTGGTTTGCCAGCCAGGCACTTTCCCAAAAGTTGGTGCTGCCTGCCAGCAGCGTTTCATGCGCCCTGTTCAAGACTTCGCGCACCCCCGGGTGCTCCGCGGGCACGAGCTCGGCGAGGTGAATGGCGTGCAGCGCCCTGCCCTCGTCGAGGTGTGCCCGCGCCCTTTCCACCAGTGCGTCGGCGCCGGCCAGCGCCACCACGTCGGGGGCGACGGCGTCGAAGCCGACGGGGTAGAGCTCGGTGGTCGACCGGTGATGGAACCAGCCCGAGTAGTTCTCCCAGATGGCGCGCACATCCCAGGCGACCTTCCCGTAGCCCTGGCCCACTTCGTATTCCGGCGGCAAGTCGATCTCGCGCATCAGGGTTTGGACGTCCTTGCCCGCGTTCATCCCGGCGACGGTCTGGTCGTGGATGTATTGGATCGCGTCCCGCAGCCGGGTCAATTCGTCGTTGATGCGCTGCTGCCCGGCGATCGGGTCGAAGTGGCCGGTCACCAGGAGTTCGGGCTGCAGCTCGCGCACCCGCTCGACGGATTCGACCGCGGTCAGGGCGTCACGGTACCGGTCGCCACGGATTGTGACGAGGTTGGGAATGTGCCCAAACAAGGGCCCGAAGGTGTTCCCGCACAGGCAGATCCGCTCGTCCGGCAGCCACACCACCAGCGAGTCGGTGGTCTCACCGCCGGGCACTGAGATCAGCTCCACCCGCCGGCCGCCGACCTCCAACGTCAGAGTGTCCTCGAACTCCAGGTCGACGACGGGGACGCTCTGGCCGGGCAGCCGCGTCGTACCGAGACGGCGCTGAATGGCCTGGATGCCCGTCGCCAGCGTGTCTTTGAAGGCGAAGGCGCTGCGGGCGGCGCGGTACGGGATCAGGCGTTCGTTGTCGTCGCGCCACGTGGTCCAGTTCGCTTGCGCGACAACCGTTGTATCGGGATCCCTTACGCTGTCCAAACCCCCGACGTGGTCGACGTGGCCCTGCGTGAAGATGATATAGCGCACCGGCGAGCGGTCGACGTCGTCGAAGTTGGCGCGGTGCACCGGCCCCTCGAACCCCATGCCGGTGTTGACGATGACCCGGCCCTCGGCCGTGGTCAGCAGGTAGGCGTTCGACAGCCCCGGCGAGCACCACAGCCCTGGGGCTAGCCGAGTGGCCTTCTCGGCGGCCGCCGGTCGCATGGCGTCGGCGCCGGGCCTGCTGCGATAGACCGGTTCCATCGCTGATGCCTCCTTCAATCGGGGCGGACGTCGAACCTGTCGAAGTAGAACCCGAAGCGCTCCCGCAGTTCGTCGGGCGAGATGCCGAAGTGCCGCTGCAGGTCGTAGCGGATGCGGCCGTGCTTGCCCCGCGGATTGCCGTCCAGGTATTGCTGAAGGCGCCCGCGGACTTTCGGTGTCAGCTCGACTCCGCCGCGCTGGTACAGCTGCTCCAGCAGCGGCATTTCGTTGCCGTTGAGGTGGTGGAAGCTGATGTCGATGCTGCGTTCGGCCGGAACGAGGTCACGGTCGCGCACGCACGCGCCGAGCAGCCGGTGCACCCGGTCGCTCCAGTAGTCGAGCAGCCAGCCGGGGTCGATGCTGGTGCGGCGCAGCCGATCGGAGTAAGCCATCATCGTGATCGCCGACTGCACCACGGCGACGGGATCGCGATGGGTGAATGCCACCGTCGCATCGGGGAAGATCGCCATCAGCGGGCCGAGCTGCTCGCTGTGCTGCGGGCTCTTCAGGACCCAGGTCCGCGGACCGCGCAGGAAGGTCAACGCCTGCAGCACTTTCTTCATATACGCGTAGTGCCGGTATTGGTCGAGATCCAGGTAGTAGTCACGCCAATCGGGCACGCGCGCATGCCATTCCAGGACGTAGGCGGCCAGGTCGAGGTCGAGTAGCTCAACCTCCTCCTCGATCGCCTCGGGGAACCGGTCGTGCATGGCGGCCACCACCGGGGCGCTGACCATGAGCGCGTCGTGCTCGGACTTGGCCCGCGCGTAGCGGGGGTCGACCCCGGACATGTCGGGGCCCTCGCCGCGCGCGGGGATCGGTTCCTGGCTCTCCCAGTAGGGGAGCGCGCGCCGGCGTGGGTCGGCGGCGATGAGATTCACCAGATGCGTGGTACCGGATCGCGGCATCCCGACGACGATGAAGGGTTGCTCGATTTCGATCGACTCGATTTCGGGATACCGTTTGATGAGTTCGACCAGCGACAGCCGGTTGCGCAAAAGGCGGACCACCCGCTGCCGCAGCGATGTGCGGGTGAGCTGGGTCAGGCCTTCGTCGGCCTCGATCGCCGCCACATGGGCGGTCAGCCGCTCACCGAACCCGTCGGTGTCATCCAGGTCGTCAGCGCCGGCGTGTTCGACCGCTTCGGCCAGCATCCGGTCGATGTCGAGGTCGACTCGCCTGGCTTCGGTGAATTCCAGAATCTGACGCTGGACGTCGGTCAGCCGGGGCGCTGTCAGATCGTCGAAGTCGATGTCGTCAAGCGCAGAACCCACCGGATACCCTCTTCGACGTGTCGTTCGTGTGACACAGACGGTAGACGCGATGAGGATCGGCCGTTAACCCGCCTCGCCCAGCTCTACAGGTTGGCCAGGTCGTCGGGAACGTCGACCTTGTGTTCCTGGAGGGCCTCGAGGGGGACCACGTCGAGCGTGCGCTCATGGGTGGAAGCCAGCACCACGGGCGCGGCGCATCCGTCGTGGTGAGCCCGGAGCCAGTTCAGCGCGGTGACGCACCAGCGGTCGCCGGGCAGCAGGCCGGGGAAGCGGTGCTCGGGAACCGGCGTCAGCAAGTCGTTACCGATGGAACGCTGGTGTTCCAGGAACTCAGCGGTCATCACCGCGCAGATAGTGTGCCGGCCGATGTCTTCCTGACCGGTCGAGCAGCAGCCGTCGCGGTAGAAACCGGTAAGTGGTTCGGTGCCGCACGGTTCCAGCGGACCGCCGAGCACATTGCGATCAGGCACGGGTTCAGTATCGCGCTCCCGGGCGCAAAGTTTTGAGGAATCTTCGCCAAGAGTGCTTACGCCCGGCTCGCCGCCTCTTGCACGAGCTGGACCCGGGAGTTGACCCCAAGCTTGGCGTACACGTGGCTGAGGTGGGCCTGCACGGTCCTGGGTGAGACGAACAGCCGGGTCGCGATGTCCTTGTTGGCCAGACCCTCGCAGACCAGGCGTGCGACGTCGCGCTCGGCCGGCGTCAGCGACTCCCAACCGCTGCTCGGGCGTTTACGCTCGCCGCGGCCGCGCTGCGCGTAGGCGATCGCCTCCTGGGTGGACAACGCCGCGCCCTCCGCCCAGGCGGCGTCGAAGTCCGCCTCGTCCATCGCGTCGCGCAGCGCCGCGACCGAGGCCTCGTATCCGGCTTGATGGACCTTGAGGCGGACCATCCCTTGGCGCTGCCGGAACGCCTCGGCGGCGCCGAAGAGCCGCGCGGCTTGCCGGCTATCGGCGTCTCTGGCCACATCCGCGAGACACTCGAGGTTGTCGGCGAGGTGTAGATGCACCCCGCAGCCGACTGCGCGAGCGAGGGCATCATGTGCGTCGCGTTCCGCCGCTTCCCGGTCACCTTCGGCCACAGCGACCCGGGCACGGGCCAGTAGAGCCGCCGCCAGGTGCCATCCCGTCGCCACCGCAATGGCGTCGTCGGTCCACCGACGGGCCAGCACAAGGTCGCCTTCGGCCAGCGCCACCTGGATGCCGTTGAACGCACGTTGCGCCGTAGCCACCTCCGGCTGCGCCATGGTCAGGTGTTGCCAGGCCCGCTCGCTCGCGTCACGTGCGGTGCTGACATCCCCGGCCGCCACCGCCGCGAGCGCGACCGCGGCATGGCCCATTCCCTGAAAGTATTCATCCAGGCCTGACGCGGTCTCGAACGCGGTGTCGGCGGCGGCGCGCGCCGCATCGACCTCCCCTTGGTATGCCAGAGCAACGCTCAGGCCCATGCGACCGGCCGGTTTGAGAATCTCGTCGTGGTCCGCATCGCACTCGGCTACCAGCTCCCGGAAGGCCGCAACGGCTCCGTTCAGGTCACCTTCCATGACGTACGCCCACGCGAGCTCGAAAAGACACCACCGCGAGTTTGGCCGGTCACCGATCGAGTCGGCGAGCTCGCGTCCTTCTGTGCCGGCCGCGCGGGTGGTGATCGGGTCGCCCACGGTGACCGCGGTGTTAGCCTGCCAGGAAAGTATCTGACTCAGCCTCCATCGATCGTCCAGGCTCCGGGCGAACTCGCACGCCTCCGAGTAGTACGTGCGGGCCGCCTCGGCCTCGTATCGATAGCCCGCGACAAAGCCGCAGGCCGTCAGGGCCCGCGCCAGTAGTGCTGGATCACCGAGTTCGCGGGCGATCGCCAGAGCGCGGTCGGCGCGATCGCTACTGCCGCCGACCCACACGTTCAACACTGCCGTGTCGGCGAGGCCACGGGCGCGCACCTCGGCG
>Ga0335069_10008618_pt1 | contig 14565 bp, 24 predicted proteins | sample Lox_Sample_11_FD_206714 | JGI IMG/M metagenome (GOLD analysis project Ga0335069, IMG submission 206714) | Soil microbial communities from Loxahatchee National Wildlife Refuge, Florida, United States - Lox_Sample_1.1 | ecosystem: Environmental > Terrestrial > Soil > Wetlands | place: USA... | reverse complement strand
CAGTCGGCGCATTACCCGGCTGCGTTGTTTAGCACTGAGCTTGCCACAGCGCGATTTAGCTGACTTGGCTTGGAGATACTTGAAGTATTGGCTTGGTGCGTTCATGGGTTAATAAAGCCCCGCCCCGGCCCTGAGACAGTCAGGGCTAGGAGCAGGCCAGAGTTTAACCTGGGGGCGGGGCATATTGTTGTTATCCGGTGTAATCTTGCGCCTCTTGTTTTGTGATAAAGAAGTGAATGCCATGCGAGCATTCTACAAGAGGATTGGGGTCGAACTTGTCAGGTTTGACAGTTTCACCCTGTTTGTATTCCATTCCATTGTGAATAGCAATGCCATTGCCTTCTAAAACAATGGCATATTCAGCGCGACACTTGCGCCCAACCAACCCACCCACCCGTTTTGCTGCTACTGGGATTTGAAGCTTGCAGATTGTGCCGCCTTGCAGCTTTTTCCAGCCAATCAAATCGCCATCGGGCAGAATTGTGCGTTGAGCCAACAGCATTTTCAGGTCGGCATCGTTCAGGTAGGCACCGCGCAGGTAGGCACCGCTCAGGTTGGCACGGCTCAGGTCGGCACCGCTCAGGTCGGCATCGCTCAGGTCGGCACGGCTCAGGTCGGCATCGTTCAGGTAGGCACCGCCCAGGTCGGCACCGCTCAGGTTGGCATTTGCTGCAATAGCAGCAACAATGGCCACGCCTAAACTTTCTGCGTCAGTTTCAAACAGGATTTTTGCTGAATCCCAACGTGATTTGATTTGAATTTTCATGGATTGATTTTCTCCTTATAGGTTCATGGTTTAATCTGCGTTTAGTCGCCCTTGGCTTTGGCGAGGGCGGCGCGGGCTTTCTGAACCTGCCAGTTGTCATCGCATTCTGCAAATGAGTCCAGCATGGTTTGTAAAGCATCTATCAAATCAGGCGCGGCAGCGATTAGGCGGGCGTTGGCTCGCATTTCTGTAACGCCGCAGCCAGAATGACACGCCCTTGCAACTGCTGGCATGTTTTGCATACCCGGCTGAATTGGAGTTAAAGCAGGGCGGATATAACCATCTCGACGCGAGTCTGTTTCTTGCTGATAATGCCACGGTCCTGGCGTGAATTGGTTTTGCGTTTTCATTTGTAAATCCTTTCGCGTTGTGGGGTGGAGAAGGAGTTAAGAAATGGTATCCGCCATTTCTGCGTTAGTAATTTCCTGCCAATTATTGTCACAGGCACAGACAAAAACTTTGGGCCTGCCGGTACTGCAACTAACCTTGTAAAGATATTGAATGTCGCCGTGGTCCTGAATACAGGGCGAAACGCTGAGAAAATCCAGCCGATTTGATTTCGGAACTGATTTCCATTCTTCGCCCTCGTGTATGTATTCGACATTGTATTCGCCCGCCTGCCAAACAAGATATTTAGCAGCTAGATATTCAGCGTCTTGGAAACGATTGTCGCGCAATTTGCCAACCTCATCCAAAAAGCGGTGCAAGTCGGCCCCGAGTCCAGACGGGTATCCGTCTGAATGGCGATATATGTTTGCAACAGTGCGGTTGCCTTCAGTGAAATGTATATTTGCTCTTGTGCTCATCGTTTTATCTCCTGTTATTGGTTTATCATGGTTTAACCGGCTTTCTGGCCGGACGTTGCCCCAGACCAGCCGGGGCAAGGTCGGGTCAGGCAATGGCGCGAATATGAACTTGCTTAAATTCGGCAAGCTGTTTCCTGGCCTCGGCAATCACAGTCCGAACCATGTCGGAAAAGTAGCTGCCGCAACCACCCTCGGGCACTACACCAGGAACGGGTGTAAAATGCTTTATGCCCCTGTGATCCATGAATGCCTTGGGCGATTCATAAATGCACTGCCCCAGATAATCGGTGGCAATTTCGTTGCCCCTGTAATAAGCGGCAGCCTTGGCACAAAAGCAGATATATTTTCCTGTATCCAATCCCCTTTGAACGGAGCCATCGTCATCCCAAGACAGGTCAATCTCCGGCTCTTCTTCAGCGGTTACGCGCACGGTGAAGTTGCGCGTTTTGAATTCTCTAATTGTGGCGTAGTCTCTCATATATTTTCTCCTGGTTAATGGTTTTAGGTTTTAACTGTCGCCGTCACCGTAGCCGCTACGCTGGCGCGTTGCAACAAATCTTTCTGCGTTTATTTTGCGCGTATCGCTACGGATGGCACAAGCCATGCTTTAATGCGTTGCATGACTAACGAACCGTATGATGTTATTGGCGACAATCTGATTTGCGTTTGTGCCTGGTGTTATCCGGGCCAATCCATTTACAAGCTCTTTCCTGACCTAATTGGAACGGATCTATCGCATGGAATCTGCCAGCGGCACCTTGCCATGATTCAGGACACACTACGAAAAAGACATGTCCCAAAAGTGGCAAAAGATTTTTGCAAATAGTTCTTGACCCGGCTCGCTACGCATGGCAGAATCACGTCAGACAGTTAAACCAAAACGACAACAAAAAACATAGGAGAAAATAATATGACAAACAAAACGATTCAGTTCTTTGCAAAAAACCAATACGGTCAGCGCCGTGAATATGTTGTAAACGAGTGTGACGCAAAAATCATTCAACAACTGACCGGACAAAAAACTATTGATGGCCGTATCCGTGAATTGCTTCGTGACCTGACTAGTGGCTTTATATCATTTCAAGAGGCTATTGCTCCGAATTAATCCACCCCTCACAACCAACCAATAGGAGAAAAACACAAATGAAAATCTATCTATTCAAGGAAACATTCAACGCCACTGCACCGCTTCGAGTTGATTCAATTGCTCTTAAATGGGAACACGACGACAACCCGGACCTGTCTTGGCTCGAACAGGATTATTCAGATTGTTCACCGGCTGAGGCTGCAAAATACCGCCAACAAGATAAGGATCGCCTTGCCGCTTACAATCGTGGTGATTGGTATATGCAAGGCTGCTTCGCCGTTGCTGAAGTGTCCTATTCCATTGGCCAAGGTTCACGCCGAATTGAAAAGTTCACTTCTGGCGCATTATGGGGCATTGAATCCGATTGTGGCGACGATTACCGGAAACAGGTTGAGCAGGAGCAACTGGACGACTTGAAAGAGCACCTTGCACAATTCAACATTCCTTGGCCCGTCATCCCTGAACTTGTCCCCGCCTGACCATTCTTTACCACATCACCCCGCCTTGCGCTTTAAACAGCCTCAGGCGGGTTTTTTATGCCCTGCTCTTGACATTACCCTAGAACTGTTCTAAATCCTCTCTACGATGTCTGAACAGATCGCAACTATCCCAGCACCAATTCAGCCTGAATCTAAGCCTAAACAGATTAAACGCAGAATTACCTTAGGCGACATCGAAGCAATGGTCGAATTAATGGCTAAACGTATCACCGAAACTGGTGCTTGCCATATCCTAGGCATTAAACCCCAAGTTTGGTTCAATTTCAAATGCAGAGGCAATAATGCTGTGAAACTCGATGATATTCTATCCCGTGCGAGGGAAACTCAGATCAAAGCACACCTGGAAAACATAGAAGATGCAGAGCATGGCAAGAACGGTCACAGGCCGGATTGGAGGGCAAGCCTGGCCTTGTTACAGGTCAAAGCACCAGAACGATACAGCATTAACAAGCCAGATCCGGCCCAGACCAACAACACGCTTGTCCTGGTTCAAGCTGGTGGCGAAGAAGGATTGAAACGCATCATTGCCCAGTACGCCAGCGCAGGCCAGGCTAGCACTGTCTCAGCCTTGCCCAAGGCTAGTGATAGTGTCCAATTGTGTGATACAAAGCAGGACAATAACTCCAAGCCTGATGCGATAGACGTGCAAACCTGTTGAGATTCAACCTGTTCTGGATTGTGTGTCTATTGAATATATGATAGCATTGTCTAACCTTAATTCAGCATAGACCACTACTTTATCGTTAAATCATACTCCGGGCCGGGGGTGGCGAGCGAGATGTGGTCAGATACATTTCAGCTTGGTAAAACCGGGTTTTAGTCTGCTATAAAGCCTGTTTAGGAGCAGATTAGGATATGTTTAAAGTCAGGTTCGGGTTGATTTTAGAGGCAATTGAGGTTGTAAAAAAATTTCGGGGTGGTGTAAAGCCGGAGCAATCTCCCCAGACCCCTCTTATATGTATCTGTATCTGTATGGGATTACGGTGCGATTACGGGTGATTACAGGCGATTACGTTTTTAGTTGACAGGATAACGATAAAGTGGGAGGATTTGGGGCATGGATACCTGGACTCCTTTATGGTCAAAGATAGTTGATTCTTCGATATGGGTTGAACCTGATTATGTGTGCAAGATATTTGTGACGATGCTGGCGTTGAAGGATTCCGACCATGTGGTAAGATGCTCGGCGTTTCAACTGGCACAGCGGGCGCACAAGACGGAGGAGGAGGTATTGAAGGCGCTAAAGGTGCTGGCGGCACCTGACAAGCGGCGATTGGAACCCCAGCCGCATGAGGGGCGGCGGATAGCGCGGGTGGAGGATGGCTGGCTTATGCTGAACGGGGAGGAATACCGCAAGAAAGTGTCGGAGGAGATGCGCAAGGCAAGGTTAAGGCGGGCGCAGACCAATTACCGGCAGAGGAACAAGCTGGCGATAAAGGGCAAGACCAAGACCTCGGGTGAATTTCAGGAACGGGAAGGGCGATTTGTCGAGGCGCACAACAATGGGGAACAGGAGAAATGCGACAGCATAGCGGCGGAAGGGCTATGAAACGGAAACGGCGCAATCGCAAGGTCGGCAAAAACTCTTGGCTTTACAAGCAGTATATGAGACATCTGTGGCTAAACTGGTGGCTCCAAATCATAAAACTTGATGATCATGCCCAAACCCTCCAAACGCGAGCTAAACACGGTCACTGAACTGGTCGGGCAGTTCACGATAGCCGCCACCGCTCGGGGCTGTCCCCAAGACCAGATATTCAACTTTTGCAAGGCCAACCTCTGGTTGCAGCCCAAACAGCTTGAAATGGCCGCTGCCGCTCGGGCTTGCGATAAAAGATGCCCTGCCTGTGAAGAAAAGTTCAGGGCGGGCCAGGAATTGCCGCAGGAATGCCCCGATTGCGGGCCGACGGCGATTGGCGTGGGCGGTGCCCGTGGCGGCGGCAAATCCAACTGGCTGTTCAGCCAGATTTGCGGTGATGACGCCCAGCGTTATCCGGGCCTGAAAATCCTTTATCTTCGCAAAAGCGTCACGGCGGCTCGGGAACAGATTCGCGGGCTGCTGCTGACCGTGTGCCGCGCCATCCAGCACAACTACCGGGAACAGGCCGGCACCATCGAATTCCCCAACGGCAGCTATGTGGTGGTGAAACATTTCAAGGATGAAAAAGACATCGAAAACTTTCTCGGGCAGGAATATGATGTGATTGCGGTTGAGGAACTGACGACATTGACTTTCGAGAAATGGAAAAACCTGATGACCTGCCTCCGCACCAGCAAACCCGGCTGGCGACCAAGGTTCTACGGGGCCTGGAACTGGGGCGGTGTGGGACATTTCTGGGTGATGAAGGTTTTTTATGAGCCTTGGGAACAGAAACGGGAACGGGAAAGCCGGTACATACTGGCTTTGGTGCAGGATAACAAATACAATAACCCGGAATACATCAACACGCTCAAGAGCCTGACCGGGTGGAAATACAAGTCATGGTACCTGGGCGACCCGCATTTTCAAGCCGGCCAGTTCTTCACCAACTGGAATGAGCAAATTCATGTTTATCCGAATCAAAGCATCACGGGCTTGGAATCTGGCATGGTTTCGTGGTTTGGCAGTTTTGACCACGGCCTGAATCATCCGTGCTGTTTCTTGCTTCATGCCAAGGATAAAAACGGGATACTCTATACAGTTGACGAATATCATCAGAACGAAACAGTTCCATCGGAAAACGCCCAGAACATCTTTTACCTTCTCAGAAAACATGATTTGGACATTCAGGAGTTGGATTCGATTGTGGCTGGACGGGATTGTTTCAGCCGCAATGCCGAAGCCAAAACCATTGCCAGCATGTATGAAGAATATGGCATCAGCATGAGTCCGGCAGAAACCGACCGGCTGAACCGCTGGGAAATCATGGCGAACATGCTGGGCGACCCTTACAATGGCACAAAACCAAAGTGGTACATCCATCGGAATTGCAAAAATCTCATCGCCCAAATCCCAATGGCCCAAGCCCATGAAACCAGAGTAGGGGATATTCAAAAAATGAACGCCGATCGAGACACGGGCGAGGGCGGTGATGATGCGCTCGAATCTGCATCCTTTGCCTTGGCCAGCGACCCAAGCACCGCAATCAGGTTTGCGCTTCCACTTGCCGTCGGCACCCCCCTGGCCCTGATTTCCTCGGGCTAGTTCCAGTCAATCACAAGCCCATGCGAGGAATAGATTTTCTTTTTATCAAAACGACAATCCGCCCGGTCAAGTTGTAACTTTTCCAGCCGGGCAACAAGCAGATGTTTCAGGGCGGGCAGGTCACATTCAATCCAGCCCTTCTGCAAAATCTCTATTCTCCGGCTCAAAGGAATTCGGCTGATGGCTGCCGCCACATGTTCATCGGTTAGAGCCTCATTCCTCCATGTGCCGTTTCCAATTCTCCATTTCATATCAATGCGGTTTTGGATTTGCCATAGCCGACCATGTTCCGTTTCGGGGTGCGCTCGCGGATTTGCTGTTTGGTTTTTGCCCGCACTTCGCTGATTCGTTCCTGAGCCGTCTTGGTGTTGCGTTCCGGCCAGCGCAAATCAATGTGCCGGTCAAGCGGCTGCAAGCCCAGCATGATATGGTCGCGGAAAATCCAGCCCTGCTCAGTTGTCCAGAGCCAGTACAAGCGCGGGTTGCCGTCGGCCTCGAACCGGGTGAAATCTATCGGTCGGGCAAAGAGCATGATGCCGCAATTATGGCAATGGCCGGTGCGAAAGGAACGGCGGCAGAAACATTTCGGGCAACGCCGTTTGTCCTTGAGCAGAATCAGGTCACTCATAGAAAGTCAAACTGATAACGGATTCGCACATTTCTGGTTTTGGAAAGTTTGTCAAATTCCTCTTTGCTGATGGGCAGCCGGATTGGATAATTCGCGTTGCGGTAAAACCTGAACAGCGCATAGTAGGAGCCGTCATCCTTGTCCATTGCTACACAGGTCACATAACCCGAAAGGATATTTTCGCTCATATCACAAACTCCACGGCAAGTTTTCGAGGCACATCCATTTCCAAATCATTCCATTCTCGCCTGCTAATGGGAACTTCAATCGGCGTGTTCTGGCCTTCGGGAACAAAGAAGGCGATGAAATCCTCCGGCCCGCGCTGCATCATGCCTGTGACATGGCCTTTGATGATGTTCATGGCAGGAGTTCAACCGTAATCTTTACCTGCGGTTGTTTTGAAAAATCAATCATGGAGTAAAATTCATCGCTTACAGGAAATTGAACAATTGATTCTGTGATTATGCTGGCATTTTTCCCAATCACGGCAAATCCCTTAATACAACATATGGACCCAAAATGTTGTCCTTGGTTCACTGTTTTCTCGGTAATAAAACCAAACATTTCACATTTCATATCATTTCCTAAACCAGCCAGCGGCATTCATCTGGGTTTCGTCCAATTCGGACAGGTCAACCCCTTCACCGACAAACAGAATTTTTCGGTCAGGGCCAAAATGCCGGCGCAAAGTTTCGGCGCTTTCTTTCATGATGAAATCATGGCGGCACCGCACAATCACGTCCCGGTCAGAGGGAATGGATTTGATTTCAAGAATGGCTTCAGAAGGATTCATAATAATTGTTTTTCATGGTTGTCTCCCCGGGTGCTTTGGCGGAATCCGAACTGTCCAGCGATAATCGTTTGTTATGACTGTAGCAATCGCAGAATTTGTCCACCAAACCTTGTTGGTGACGACCATAAAAACATTTGTATAATCCTGATAAGAAAAATTGGTAGGTAGATACCAGTAGGGATGTGGTTGGGGTTCCAACTTGCTGATTCGCGCCGACAAATCATCAATCCGTTGTTCTTGATACTGCATCACCGACCGGAAAGCATTGCTTGTATTTGATTGGTTCTGCATCTGCTGCTGCAAAGTTTCAATCGCCTCTTTCTGTGATGTCAGGGCTGTTTGCTGAACTCTTATCAGCTTGTGGTCAACAATTAATGCGCCAAGCATGTTGCCTATAATAAGCATTGCTGTTACGACACAAACCACAAACAGCGACCATCCGATTATTGGTAATACAACAGACCAAAACTTCTGCCATGCTTCATGCCGTCGGTTTTTCCGCTCGTAGTATTCTTCACATTGTGTTTTCATAGGTTTGCAAACGGAGACGATGCGGCAAGTGTCCCCATTGCCAAGCCAAGGTAAGCACAACCCCGGCTTGGATGCAAGCATTTTATTGTTGACTTATGCACCTTCCTACGTTACCGATAAAGCCGATGGCAGTCACCCCGCCTAAATTCAGGATTTTGCAGGTTCGCATCAGTCCTGTTGATGCCGGAACAAATGTGGCTGTCGAATACGGCTTGACCGAGATTGTGAGAACCATACCGCAAAACCAGGGATTAGTCAGGTTAAGCGCGGTCTTTAACGATAAAGGCGAGCTTGGGGACGTTGAAATTGTCACCGACCGGATTTAATAATCTTCTTGACTTTTCCACGGATTTTGGGAAACTGATTCTGCAAGTGCGATTGTAGCCGCATGAAATCAAAACCAAAAATTTGCACCTTCCTTCGACTGGCAGACTCGCCAGAGATTTGCGCTACAACTTTCGGGGTGGGGGTGCTTTAGAGAAACAGGTCTGGTGTGTCCTGCTGCGCTGGTGCGTGGCGTGGATTGGCCAGGTCGGGTTCACTATGGTAAGGTTGCTATGTTAAAAACAAAATCAAATCGGCTCACTGCTCTTGGCGGTGAGGTTCCCACAAACGGGGCAGAACAAGGTATCGAAGTTCAGAAACCATATCGTGTTCAAGTCAAAATCGAAGGTGTCTGTCCCATTATGTTCCATCGCTGGAACTGTGAAAGTGTCGCCTCAAAAGCCGCTGCCAAAAAGGGCAGCGCGGAGAAAAAGACGGATGACCTTGAATCCTATGTCTATCGTAATGAGGCCGGCGAAATCTGCATTCCCGGTGAATATCTTCGGGGCGCAATCATTCATGCCGCCAAGTTTCAGCAAGACCCACGCAGCCCGCGCAAATCGGCAATGGACTTGTTCAAGGCCGCAATCGTCAGTTTAACCGAACTTGCATCACTCGGTGCCAAGGATTGGGATTATTTGGACAAACGCCGGGTGGTAATTCAGCGCAATGGAGTGACCCGTTGCCGTCCGGCTATGAAAGAAGGTTGGAAGGCAACTTTCATTCTCATGGTCAATCTGCCTGAATACATTGACCAGCAACTTTTGAATTCAACAATCCAGATGGCCGGAAAGGTCATCGGGTTGGCAGATTTTCGTCCAAGCTATGGCCGGTTCAACGTGACTAATTTTGAAGTTTTGAAAGATTGATTTTATTGGTGGGGCGGGCGAAGGTCCGGCGAGCGGTGGTATGGTTTGATAGAGTTTGGAGGTCAACGGCAAGGTAAGGTTCGGGTCGAAAGACCGGTGTGGTTCGTTCTTGGTACGGTGCGTTGTGCACAGGCGAACTAATCTCTGGTTCGCTGCGGTGCTGTTTGGTGGGCTGATGTCCGGTCAGATTAGGTTTGGTGGTCAACGGAAAGGTCTGGACAATGGCATCCTGAGAAATCGGGATGCCGTTTTGTCTTGACTTTTGTGCTTTATCGGTAAAGTTAGCACAAATGGCTACCACTTTGCCTATTGCTCGCGTTTCTTCCAAGCATCTTAGACCGATTGATGATGCGGTTCCCTCTGGATTAGCTACCCGAAGAATCGCCCGACCGTCTGGATTTTCGGAAGGTCAATACCTCGGCACAAACCTTGATGTCAACCGGATTCAGGCTGCCTTGCGCTCGGCTGAACGTGGTGATACCTGGCAATACTTCACCATTGTTCGGGACATGATTTCCTCCTACTCGCATCTACAGGCTGAGTGGGCAAAAAGGAAAATGGTCATTGTCGGACAGCCTTACAACCTGATTCCGTATGACCCGGATAATGCCGATGATTTGATTGCGGCTGGCGTCATCAAGGAGATGATTGATAACTGCCGGAATTGGCGGGACGCCTGCCTGCATCTGCTGGATGCCACGCTCATGCCGGCCAGTGCCGCTGAGAAGATTTATGAGCCGGTGGATAGCGCCAGCAATACCGAGTTCAAGTATCCGCTGAGAATGCGGCTCAAGGAAATCGCCCCGATACCTTATATCCTGCTTTGTTTCAAGATTCCGTATTTGAACTATCTAGCCAGCAACAAAAACCCGGCCACCGTCTATGACCCGGACATGTGGGAAGGCTGGCTCAGGTTTTATCAGACCAACTCGACCGGTGGAGTGGATTTCTCCACCAATGATGTGTATGCGCCAAACCCCGAGATTCACATTATTCATCGGGGCAACATTTTGTGCCCGTCAATCCCTCCGAACTTTGGCGGTCAAATCCGTTCCATATTGTTCTGGTGGCTGCTGGCCACCCAGGACCGGGATTGGTGGGCCATGATGATGCAGAAATACGGCTCGCCTTTCATTCTGGGCAAGGCGGACGCGCAACAGGCTGACACGGTTGCCTTCTTGCAGCAGGCTTTCTCCATGGCCACACAGATTGGCGGCTTGGTCATTGACAAGAAGGCCGATGCGGAATTGATTCAGGCCAATGCCACCGATGGCAGCAACGCCCATAAGGTATTCAATGACTATTGCAACTGTGAAGTGAGCAAGATTGTGATTGGTCAGGTGTTGAGTTCCACGCCCAAGAACACCGGCTTGGGTTCAGGCATGGCGGCACAGGCTGAATCAGTGCGCGAGGACATCAAGCTGGCCGACCAGACCAATTTCAATGACACTTTGAGGAAGCAACTGTTCGCCCCTTACCTGCGGGTCAATGGTTATCGTGGGCGGGCACCAAGCATTTTCTGGGGCGGCATCAAGTCCAGTGATGCCATGGCCCTGACCAAATCAACCGCTCAGTTGTATCAGGGCGGTTTAAGGCCGACCGAGGCCGCGCTGATTCACATTGGCGAGAAGCTTGGCTACCCGGTCGAGTATGCGCCGGAACCGGCCATCAAACCAACCGGCAAAGTGCTGAAGGATGACGAATGAAGCCAAGTGATTTGGCAAGCCTGTTTTTGAATGTGCTGGTGCCCTGCTTGAAGAATGAGTTTGGCAACAGTTGGCCTGACAGAATCCAAGAATGGTGTCCAGTACCAACGCCATCAATCAGGCGAAATCTTGGCTTGAGCGCTGAACAGGCCAAACAGATTTTGGGCTACGGCAAAGCAGTCGCAGACTGGTTTGAAGGATTGGTTGAAAAGGCCGTGCAAATGCAGGCAATAACCTGATATGATTGGAGTCACCATAGCCATCGGTGAGAAATGGCAGGCCGTGGCCAAACGTGCGGCTGACCGCATGTCGGAAATGACCGGCTTGGACTGCCGCATCATACACAGTTGGCATGGTGACGAGCTGGAACATCCGGCTTGGCTCAAGTGCCGGATTCTGGACATCTTTCGAGAGCAAAACGAGTTTTTCTATTTTGATTCGGATGTTTGGGCGATGAAACCGTGGCATCCCGACCATATCTTCCACGGGTGCAACCGAGATTTCATCGGCGTCCATGCTTGGGAAAACTGGATACTTCAGGGCGAGTGCAACAAGTACGGTTTGCCGCCGCACGGGTTTTACATCGGCGGCGGGTTGCTGATGTTCGGGCGTGAACACAAAACGATATGGGATTATGCCATGAGTTTGCATCCGGGGTTCTCGGCTTGGTTCGACCAAACTCCGCTGAATCTTTCCCTGAAACGATTGGCCTGCCCGGTTACGCGCCTGCCTTACAAGTATTGCGCCGAAGCCCACGGCGGTATTTATGATGCCAAGTCAACCAACTGCCCCTTTGATGAAGTGGTCAACTTGCACTTTTGTTCCTGCGGCGGTCGGGCGGAACAGGTCGAATCATTGCAGAAAGGAATGATGCAATCATGCTAAACCAAAAACCTTGTATCTTTGGCAAGAGTCCATGGGATACCGTGCCTCAACGCTGGAACTTTTTGGGGCAGCAGGGCTGGTACCGTGTTCCGTTGGCTTGGTTTTGTCGGCGCAATTCTGACGGCACCATCACCGCTTCGCCTAATGCGGATTTTTCCCAGCCGACTTATGACGTGCTGACCAACATTGATGGATACATGGTGTTTCAATCGTTGGGGTTAAGTACTCAAGACGGCTGGCTTGAGCCTACGGTAAAATGATGAAACGATTTTTTGAGGACAAATCATAAACACAACATGGCAACCTATGATTGGCAGTACCCAAGACATCCGAATCAGTGTGGCATCCAGAATGCCAAAATACCTGTATCCCCTGCACCGCAGCACCATCCAGAGAATGTGCGAATCCGGGTGCTTCAAAACCGCCCACAAAAAAGGCAGGGGCCGTACTTCCCCGTGGTTTATTTCCGGGGCCGAAGTTATCGCCTGGAAACTGAACCGCCATGCCACCGTTAAACCATAACCATCAACCGAAAGCGAAACACCATGTCTGAAGCATCAATCGAACCAGTGGGGACTGCTTCACAGTCCATGCCCGTCAAACGCGCCCCCGGCAGGCCGCCGTCTCAACCCAAGCCGGAACCCGCCAACGCCAAACCGCCCATTGAACAGTTGAATGAAATCGAATGGGTCACGGCGGAGGAAGCCGCCCGGTACGACGCCATGATTTACAAGCCGTTCATTCGCCGGGTCGAGAAGGAGAAGGGCGAGAACAAAAAATACTTCTGGATGATTATTAACGCCTGTCCCTATGTTCCTGCGGGCAGGCTTGCGCCAGCCAACAAAAATCTGGTGGCCTTCAATGTCCAGAAGTATTACCGGGACCAGACCATCACCCGGAACGTGTTTGACGAAAACCGGAAACAGCCGAGGGAAGTCAAGTCCAACGCCGAAGTCAGGTGGGTATCAGTTGACCGGACAACCGGGAACCCCGTGGTTGTCAATGAAGATGCCGTCATCCACAACATAGATAGCCGCGTGTTTGAACAGCAGTTCGTCCGAGACGACAGCTAAAATCAGGTTGCCACCATCCGAGCCGGATTAACTTCCGGCTCTTTTTGTTTTCAGGCACAAATACAAATAGTTGTGCAACTGTCGCAGCTTAACTTGTAACCTTTATCGTTATAGTAGATAAGCAGCATTGAAATGGATAGCGCCTGCTTATTTTCTGCCATTGCTGGAAATCAAAAGATTGATGCCGAGCAGGGCATCATTTCCGGCGTATCCGTCATCACCATGGGCGAGTGTGCCGGAAAACATGCGGGGACATGGGTGGATGAAACCACGCTGTCACAACTCCTCGAACTGGCCAAGGGCTTCAAGGATGGCGTCAAGGTCAAGCTGTCCCAGAACAAGGAGCATGACGGGTCAGTTGGCCAGATTATCGGCACCCTGAAATCTTTCCGCATTGATGGCACCGTTCTTCGTGCCGACCTGCACCTTCTCAAAACCGATGAGAACTTCGACAAAATCATCGAAATGTCGGCCAAGATGCCCGAATGCTTTGGCCTATCCGTAGTGGTGCCCAGCGAATACGAGAAGATTGACAAGAAACAATTTCTGAGGCCAACCGATTTGTTCAGTGTTGACCTTGTTGAAGAACCCGCAGCTAACCAAAACGGCCTATTTTCGGCCAAAACTACTATGTCTGAGATTAAATATAAAGATGGTAAAAGTGGTCCTCACCATGAGGAATGTGAATGCAAGGAGTGCATGGCCAAGCACAGCAAGAAGCACATGAGCGCCTTTCTTGCCAGCATTCTTGGACTGGCTGAAACGGCCACCGATGCCGAGATTGCCGCCGCCCTCAAGGCGAGCGGGAAACCTGTTGATGTGACGGCTTTGACCGCCAAATTGACTGAACATGAAACCCAACTGGCCGCTTTCAAGACGCAGGCTGATGCCGCCGCCACTGCCGCCAAGAAGGCCGAGATTGCCGGATTGGTTTCCGAGGCGACTGCGGCGGGCAAGGTCGTGCCTCTGACGGATGACGAACTCCTGAAAATGGAGATTCCAACCATCAAGGCGATGTTTTCCAAGCTGCCTGCCGGCCAGGTCAAGATGAGCGGCACCCGCAAGGCCGAGCCGCCCAAGGACAAGGATGGCAAGGAAATCATCTTCGACACCCCGGAAAAGCGGATTGAATTCTGCCGCGCCAAACAGGCTGAAGGGGCTGCGGCCCTGACGGCGCAATTTCTCGCTGACCCGTCCCTCAAACTGAGTGCTTTCACGACCAACTAACCTGATTTATGGCTAATACGTCACTATATGATTTGGCTGTCCTTCATCGCGCCGACCCATACACCGGCCTGATTGAAGATGTAACCACGCTTGCCCCGGAATTCGGGATTTTCGCCGCCGTGACCCGCGAGGGCACATGGTACGAAGTCGCAAGCCGCACCACGCTGCCCACCGCCCAATTCCGCT
>Ga0335069_10008617_pt1 | contig 14566 bp, 27 predicted proteins | sample Lox_Sample_11_FD_206714 | JGI IMG/M metagenome (GOLD analysis project Ga0335069, IMG submission 206714) | Soil microbial communities from Loxahatchee National Wildlife Refuge, Florida, United States - Lox_Sample_1.1 | ecosystem: Environmental > Terrestrial > Soil > Wetlands | place: USA... | reverse complement strand
CGCATTCCTATCCGATTTTTCATTAACTAAATCGTGGTTGCCGATTAAAATGAAACACTCTGTTTTGACATTTCTAAATGTTTCTATCATTCTTTCTACGCACTCAGCTCGCAGATTAGCTTTAGTATCATGTAGATCTCCGGCTACTATCAGTGGGATATGTAGCTCGTTGGCTTTATCTATTGCCATTCTCATTGCCTTATCCGCTAATTCGAGCGTGGCTAGAGAATAATGGACATCACTTATTAAAACGGCTATAGATTTACTCTTGGTCTCCATCGTCCCCACCTTGTTCTGAACTAATTTTAGCACCACTTGCGGTTATCTCAAAATCTAGCTGATGAATCGATGTTTCGGATTGAGATAAATGGTTCTTGGTTATAACTGCTCTAGAAAGGATACCATATTTAACTTTTTGACCCCTGACTGTCTTAGTTAGGACTTTTACGCGTTTTAATTTGATTATGAGAGAGGAATGAAATTCAATCTTTTTACCGCCTGACTCCTTGTCTCCATGTTGCATGAATCCAATCTTAGCGTAAACTGTGTTAGCTAGTAAACAGGCAATGGAGTCAGGGTATTTATTGATCAATCCAACCAGCATTTTCATTACCTGGCCGTTTTCCTTCGATTCTTGTCCTGGTTGACCAGGCTTCTCGTCGTCTAGTTCTCGTTCTGCATATCCTCTGGATTGCGCCCCACCTACCGAGTCCCATATGAATAGGATTTTGGAATCAGGATACAGTGATTTAGTCGAAGTAATAGTTTTACGTACTTTCTCGCCGCCCTGCAGAATTTCATTAGTTTTTAATAGAATGATATCGTCCGGTTTACCGCCGAAATACTTCTCGAAGCGGTACGCATCCATTTTATCTTCTGTGTCTAATAGAATGACTACATGGCCTGATTTCTGAGCTGCGGCCATGAGTTGTCCGCAGAACGTAGATTTACCTGTGTCAGGATTTCCTGCCACCTGTAGTATTTTATTGTATGGAACGCAAGGTAGTCCTACTAGCTCTTTAAGCGGATGACCATCTGGCACAGGTACACCATCCTTAGCTGTATATTGCTTTCTAATAGTGTTGCCCGTACTTATCATGGACTTAGACTTAGGATCCTTGTTATAGAGTTTTTGGACATCAGCAACTATGGCATTAACATCTATTTTACTCACCTAGCTTCTCCAAAAAGTTAATGGCTTTTTTATTAGTCTTCACGGTTCGTAGTGCGGCGCAAGCATATTTTATCTGATGCTTACAATCGTCTAAGGCATCGTGATGTGTTCCTTCTCTAATAGTTTTATCGATAGTAATGTTGGCTAGATAGCTCAATGTCCTTAAGTCTAGTCCAGCCCTATAGTGCATCTTAGGCTTAATATTGAGTTGTTTTAGAGTCTCAATTAAAGTCACAAAATCAAAAGTAGCATGACTCCATATCCGTTTAGCATCAGCCAGAAAATCATTAAGCTCATTAAATGCTGTCACTACATCTACTCTTGGCTGTGCCAATATGCTGTTCCTGGCCTCGTTTGACTGTGCTAGCCACCAGTATACCGTACTGGAATCTAATTTCGCACCATAGCGTTCATGAGATGCTGCATCTACATTGATTCTAAGCGTTCTGCCTACTTCTCCTGTAGTGCTGTCAAAATAGGCAGCGCCTATCTGACATACACATTTGTCCTTGCCATTACCTAAGGTTTCAAAATCTAACATTGCATCAAGCACCGAACTGGCCCTTTGCTATGGTACGGAAATGCAGGTGAGCTTCACGAAAAATATTGTAATATCGCTCTAGATTGTCTTTTTCTACTTCTGCAGCGTCATAGCTGTCCTGTTCTCCTTGTACAACGCTATTAGAATCTACTAGGGCGGTTAGCATGGCTTCTGTCGGTTTCTTATCGCCTTTAGTAGCCTCTTCTTTATACACAGCTGCTCTAACAGCTTTCAGTCCAGCTTTTTTCATTCTCGTATCCAAATCAGAATTTCGTAACTCATTCGACACTATTAGTTGTGCATTTAGGAATTCTCCAGCTAGTTTCTCAGCCTCTAGTTGGGTGATGCCTTCTTCATAGGAAGTTTGAATCTTTTTTTGTAGATCTTCGTAAATTGTTCTCATTTTTTCTCCTAAAAGTTAAGTCCTATGCTAACACCTACGACCCCATTCATCAAACCAAATGCTCCAATGGTGACTGGTCCTACTAGTTGTTTATTGACTGATAAGCCGTATGTTGGCGTAGGAATACCTGACTTAAAGTCTATTCCACCTAATAGGGATACATTCAGTGTGTTAGTTTTTGGTGGGATAATGTCTTGCTTAATAGTTTGATCTTGAGAGATGATCTGTTTCGTGTCTGAGATTATGTCCGTTTTGGTCTCGGTAGTAGTTATAACTGATCCGTCGGGTTTTTTAGTTGTAGTTGTGACTTGATCGATGTGCGTGTCTTTTTTTTGATCTTGACTTTCTTTAGTGTTAGTGGTGATTTGCGTCTTCACTTCAGGTTTTTGTACTGAAAATCTACCGCAAGCAAAAGAAACAGCCACAATGACTACTGAGACAATGATTTTTGTTCTTTGAGACAATTCAGGGACAATCACTTTTTCCTCCTGCGAACAGTGAATTTCTTGGTCAAAATATTATATTTACCGTGTACTATCTTTGTCATATCAACGCCACCGCAGCGCAGGTAATCTTTGCCTCCGTCTACCATAGTTTGATTCTCACAACCACATGTGTGGTAATGGTGTCGTCCTAGACTGTACAATACTGTGTTGCAGTTCTTGCACAGGACTGCATCATGCAAAGCGTATTTCTTCAGAGTAGTCTTGTCCATGCCAGCTACTACTACACCATGATTGTTCATATGTAATAGCATAAACTCTTTGTGTCCTGGTAGAGGATTCGCTGCGTGATAAACAGCTACTGTAACACCTTTATTAGTGCACATATGTCCTACGTATGTTAGATCGCCATCGAACATTTCATCAACTTCGTTGTGATCCAATCCGAAATAATTGACTTCTTTTACTTTATATTTCATCTAATATACCTAGTTCTTTGCATTCTATTTTATTGAGATAAGTCTCTTTCCTGTGGAGCTCTAACCATTTTTCCAGTGATACTTTCGATACTTCGGCCAGCATGCTACACCAATGTTTTTCATGTCTACGCCATTTCGCCGCGGTATCTTCGAATTGATGTGTATACGCCGATTTCAATGTGCCTGAGTCCTCGTGTACCATGATCCATGTATTGTCAGTCATGTATCTTTTATCTCCTGCCATCCATATGAGAACAGCTGCTGATTCTACATGACCTATCGCTTTGGTGCTAAATATGATATCACTGTTGCGCATGCGATCAAAAAATGCTATAGCAGAGAAAGCCGTACCACCCTCTGATGTTATCTCCACGTCAACATCAGTCTCGTCTGCCTCTTCTAATTCGGATAGTTCTTTAGAAAATTCTTTATAAGCTTCGTCGTTTATCTCGCCTATTATGTATATAGTTGGCATATGTCCCTCCTTAATTTAATATCTCACATACTAGGTGAACAGTCAAATGAAAAACCCCTACTAGCTTAGGGGGGGGTGACCGCTAGTAGGGGTCAAGGGGAGGGATAATTAATCTTAGTACAAGATCTAAATACTTGTCAATAATTTAATTATAGTCATGATGACGTATCCGAATAAAACACCGGTATAGAAGCATAGAATGTAGAACATTACTTTTTCATTACGTTTCATTTCTTGTCTTCCTTATTCTGAGGTAGTCTGACATGTCGTCCCGCTTCCAAAATTGGAAGTCCCGCTTCAGTCGGAACATAAATGATCTGATCGCCTTGTTTTTCTTTGAGACCCTCTATATAAAGCCATCGTAGATATGCCTCATTTTCCTTTAGACTATCGCCTATGATCTGATTGGCCTGAGCAACTCCCTTGGCTCTTTCTACTTCTGCTTGCGCCAGGCTTTTAGCTGCCTCAAGCTTACCTACGGCATCCTGTACCTGAACTTTCTTGGAATATTCAGCATGAGCTAGCTGCGCTTCACCTTCCATTCGTTGAGAATAAACATTGTACTGAGGGCACCCAATTAAACATCCTACGAATAGTAGTGATGAAAACAAGGCCAAAATAGTAACAATATATTTAGCGGTTGGATCCACTGTTCTCTCCTTTATTTTTTTCTTTTTCACAAGTGGTTTTATAAGCTGTAACTCTACTGTAATCTAGTTTTTTGGCTTCTGGATAGGCCTTAATTCCTTGTGTGAAGTCCATGAGATATATATAATCATATTCTCTGATGATTTTTCCTTTAACCTTTACTAGGACTTGCTCCTCTGAACCACTATTATCGCCGTTTGATACTAAGATGGTTATCAAGATTTGGCATATAAGTATCATTTCTCACTCCCTTTCACGACTTTGTTTTTGTCTTGCTGGTAGGTCATGGAACATACTCCGAATCTGGCAAATAGATATCACCTTTAAACTTGTCACAAGCTTTTAAAATTTGACTCGCAAATTCACGCCACTGGGCTTCACTTAAGGCAAAATTAAAATCATTATTCGAGCAGCCCAGCTTATCGTAGCAAGCCAAGCGCAGAGTATTGTCATGCCATTCGCGATAAAAACGAAGTCTATCGTGCCACCAAAAATCACTTCTGCTGCTCATTTCTCACCGCCATATTTTTCGAGAATGCATTTTGCTTTTTGACAATCATCATGATAGGTTTTTTGTGTTTTTTTAAAATCTCCTCCAATACAAGCCGGGTACAAAACATTTCTAAGTGCTTCTACCAACTCAGCGTTGGCGGTGCGAAGAACATCATTTTCAGCTGTCAAACGAGAGTGAATCGTTCCCAATTCTAAGTTCAACCGCTCATTCTCAATTCTTAGAGCTACGATTTTGTCGCGTCTACGTTTTACTGCTGCGCGGAATCGATCACTGTAAACGCGTAGCTTTTCGTTCTCCTCAATTATCTGATGGCTACCCGGTGCCATTTTTTCTATTTTATTTTTCAATTGTTCATTCTCAGCGCGAAGTGTGACGTTTTCCTGCTCTAGTTCTTCAACTTTAAAAAACTTCCTCTTATCTGATTGAAGCAACATGTCAGACAGGTTTTCTTGTTTAACAAGTTCAGCGGCCAAGGCGTCATAAGCGGATTTTTCGATGACAGGAATATCGTCTGCATATACTTTTTCATCGCTTGCCTTGATGGCTATTGGCTCAAAGCCTTCTTGCTGAATTGTTTGAATCCAGAATTCTCTAGGCTTGCTCATTTCCCACCGCCATATTTTTCAAGCACTTGTTTTACTTTATTAAATTGGTTTGTCCTTAAATACTCCATGCAAGCGGTCCATCCATTATTTGTCCATAGCCACGGTGTCATAAGGGATGCCCCAGAATACTCTTTTTCAACTTTATCTACCAATTTGGAAGTGAATTTTTCGTATTCATTCCACGGCCCGTCACAACCTTGACTTCGGTAAATTTGAACAGGCATTTTAATTTCAATTAATTCTTTCAATGTCTTAATCAGCTCAGCGTTCTCAGCACGCAGCCTCTCAACCTCTTTCGCTAACTCTTTTTCATAAGGCTCAGTTGGCACTTTTGGCAAAAAGCTGATTACTTCTTTCAATCGCTCATTCTCAGTGCGGAGCTTTTCATTCTCTTCAATGATTTCATGACTTCCAGATGCCATCCTATCTATTTTTTTCTTAAGCTGTTCGTTCTCAGCTATCAAATGACTAACTTGAATAGATAGGTCTAAATTAGTTTGTGCATTACCTTGAGCCTTTAGTAACTCGTTCTCAGCGGCCAGGGTGTCATAGGCGGTTCGGAGTTTTAGATTCTCTTTTTCCCACTTGTCGCCTTCGTCACCACACTTCCATATATAGTATTCTGCGTTTTTCTTTAGTTTTTCATTCTCAGCGCATAATTGTTTATTCTTCACTGCTAGTTCATCAGCCCGGTCCATTTGCAAATCTGATTCTTCTTTAAGTCGTTCATTTTCAGCGGCCAGGCGGTCGTATTCTCGACGTGCTAAATGAATCTCTGGCAAACGCTCAACCCATTCTTTTAGTGTCATCTCTCTTTCAGAACTCATTTCTGCTCCTTAAACTTTTGCCAGGCTTTGAGAGCAGTTAATATTGGCATCCAGTTTCTAATTGTCTGTGTACCTGTTTGCAAAGGGGCCATTTTAAATGTTTCCACATGCATCTTGGCGACGTCTTCAATTTTCTCGAGTGCTTTAGCCATCGCCTCAGCTTGTGTGAGGAGGGCGTCGTAGGCGGATTTTTCGATGACGTGAAACACATCTCGGCCCATGCCTCTACCATCATGGATTGTAGGTCCTGGGTCCTCGTCGACAGTGATACGTTCGACGTCTCTGCCATTTAACCAATGGTCAATTATCCACCATTCTCTCGGCTTACTCATCCGCGCGGCCTTTCTGCCCTTTTCTCGTTCTTGTGGCTTTATTTGTAATTTTTAAATTTCTCGGTGGGTTAAGTTCAACAGTAATTAATTCGCCACCAATCACTTGAATTATGAAAGCAACATTTTTAATTACTCGGTTTTTTCTAACTGACACAGTTTGACTTGTTTGCAGAAATTCGATGTTTTTAAACTCAATCATTTTCACTCCGGTCAACAATTTCCACCAAAAATTAATATCAATCCGGCTAAAATTAAAAGCGGGATCATGTATATCAAATATACACTAATTAAGGGATTCATTCCTCACTTCCCTTCACGGCTTGATTGTAAACTTCGAGGGCGTCTCGGGCAACATCAGCTACGTGAGGATATTTTACATCAGTAACTTGCAAAATCACTTCTAAACTCTGAATCAACTCCCTCACTATCTCGCTCTTCAGCGCCCAATCGGCGCCGGCTTTGAAGTTTGCTCTATATGTTAAAGGATAATAGCCATAGTTCGGATTTTGTCTAAAAAGTTCGTCAATATACTTATCCGCCGCTCTGTCTTTGTCTTGCTGAAAGTTCATTCTCCACACTCCTTTATAGCAGCTATAAGACTCAGTACATTCAAGATACGTTCTCTAGGTGTATCACCGTATTCACCTGTTGAATCATCATTAATAAGCACTGGGTCAGGAAGATTATAACGGTAGAGTATTCCCCTAAGAGCTAGACTTTCATCCGTATCCCAGTCACTATCCATACCGCAGTGTCCTAAAGCACACTTCTTAGTGTGATCTAATGATTCAAATCTATCTACACACCATTCTTCATCAGGTATCTTATCGAACTTCTCTATAAAATATTCTAATGTATATTGTGTCATGCTTAGAGTATGGCATGATTAAAAGAAAAAATCAAGGGATCTTACGTGAGACAAAGATATTAACGTTTAATAGCTTAGCTACCCCGCAGGGACTTCAAAAGGCATAACGACTACCCAATTACCATAGTACTATCCCAAAATATGGCTTGTCAACTAAAATGATACAGTTAAGCATAAAAACTTTCATACTAAGCTACTATGAGCTAATCTTGAGCTTGGAGGTGACGTATGAACAAGATAGAAAGAAGACAATTAGATTACTTAGCTGTAATAATGGCTATATTGACCATCATGTTAATAGGCATGTTGCTAACAGGATGCTCAGGGCCTAAAGGCGATATTGGGTATACAGGAGCTACTGGAGCACAGGGACCTCAAGGAAATATAGGTCCACATGGACCGCAAGGCAATCCAGGAATGCCAGGACTTAACGCTCAGCCATGTACAGCCTTTAAAACTAACGGCATCGCTACTATTACGTGTCCCGGTAGTGCTCCTGTATCTATCCAAGACGGTCAGAACGGAGCTACTGGGACTGTTATAACACTGATTCAGTTCTGTTCTGGATTCACACAGTCCTATCCATCTACTTTCGCTGAGTACGGACTATGCATCGATAATCAACTGTATGGCGTATATAGCGCTAACGGAGGATTTCTGGCACTATTACCGCCAGGAACTTATTCCAGCGACGGAATTAATAGCTCATGCACTTTCACTATTGGAAATAACTGTGAGATATCACAATGATAACCAAAATCAATGTAGTAAATAGTAACCTAGTGATAGTATCTTATGATAATAGGTCAGATTTCATTATTGAAACTGACGATGGTATGGCATGGCATCACACAGAATATTTATTGTCTCCTAGATGGGACATGACTTATAGTGAATATTTAAGCATACTAGATATGGCTGATAATGATACTCTGGAAATCGAGATAAAGGTAGCATAAGTGCTGATAATCACTATAAATAATAGCGTGTGTACGCTATCTAACATGTCGGCTCCTTTAGAGAAGAAGCTAAAGGAGCTTCTGAGCTATAAGTTCGACGATAGCACGGCATTTTTTTCGGGCGGCTTTGCCAAGAAGATATCATTATTGACTAAACGTGGAGATTTTCCATCAGGTCTGCTTGAACTGGTACTGGATTATCTGTTAGATCACAACATAGAGTTTTCTTTAGTAGACAAACGCAAAAAACCTAAAAAAAGAATGTCCTTGCCGATCAATAAGTCCATACAGCCCTACCCGCATCAGAACGTGGCGGTTGATTTAGCCATAAAAGCAGGACAGTCCACCGTATCTATGCCTACAGGTAGCGGTAAATCGCTTGTAATAGCGCTATTCGCCGCTAGATTAGGCGCAAAGACCTTGGTGGTAGTTCCCACTCTAGAGATTAAACAGCAGCTCATAAAGACGATTAATAGCGTTATAGCGTGTAGCCACGAAATCGTAGTAGAAAATGTGGCAAATCCTAAACTCAAGACAATGACGGACTTTGATTGCTTGATAATCGACGAAGCCCACCATGCCTCGGCTAAGACCTATAGGAATTTAAACAAGAAGGCTTGGGCTGGAATCTATTATAGATTGTTCGTCACTGCTACGCCGTTCAGGAATAGTGACTATGAGAATATACTATTCCAGAGCGTTACGGGTAGACTGGTATATCAAATGAACTATAGAACCGCTGTGGACTGCGGATATATCGTCCCGATAGACTCTTATTACGTCGAAATTCCTAAAAAATCTAATGACTTATATGCTTGGCAGGAAGTCTATAAGGAATTAGTGATAAACAATGAAGAGAGAAACAAGGTTATAGCTAGTTTATGCAATAAGTTGATAAACTCCCTAAAACCCACTCTATGTCTAGTAAAAGAAATCGCCCACGGAAAGATACTGTCTGATCTGATTGGAGCGCCGTTCGCTCACGGCCAAGACGAAGATACTAAACAAAAGATCGAGGATTTCAATTCTGGAAAAATAACCATGCTGATAGGTACAGAAGGTATTCTTGGGGAAGGCATTGATACCAAGCCCTGCGAATACGTAATTATTGCCGGCCTGGGTAAGGCTAAAAGCTCATTTATGCAAAAATGCGGACGGGCTGTTCGCCGACATGGCGACAAAGAATCCGGGAAGATCATTTTAATAAAAGATCGATCCCATAAATTTACTAGTAGACATTTCAAGGCACAATGCGATATCCTCAAAGAGGAATATGATTCTATTCCTATTAAATTGGAGTTATAGTGAACTTAACACTCAAAAACACTGACTTGCTACACGACGGTATTTTTGGCCAGCTGTTAGATGAAAAAGGAAGTCTTCTCTGTTACACACTGCAACACGCATATGATGCTGGATTAGGGAATGGTACATATGCACCAAAAGTTGGTTCAGGTACATATAGGTGTGTGAGAGGATTACATCGTCTAGCTTCCATGGTCAATCAATTCGAAACATTCGAAATCACGGGAGTGAAAGGCCATACGAACATCCTATTCCATCAGGGGAATCATCAAGACGACAGTGAAGGCTGCGTGCTCCTAGGCAGAGACCTAGATTTAGAGCATTCTGCTATATGGAATAGTCACGTGGCCTTTTCTAAATTCATGGAATTACAAAAAGACATTAATGAGTTCACTTTAACCGTTTTAACAAAGGAATAATATGCGCTATCTAGTATTCGTACCGTTCGTTCTCGTTATCCTGCTATTTTCTGCATTCGGGCAGGAAAAAGTTTATGAGAAAGTCCAACTCAATTCTAACAATACCGTATTACTCAGAGGCGTTATCGATGAAACATCGGTTGTACTTACGTCTTTGAAGTTAGCTAAATTGGTAGCTCTACGGGGACTCGGCAGCTATCCTATCTACCTGGTGTTGGATAGCCCCGGAGGAGAACTAGAGGCAGGACGAGCCTTGATTGAGTTCGTCAAAGTCACTCCCAATGTTCGCACCATCACTATCTTTGCTGCTAGCATGGCGGCGATCACCGTGGAGTCCTTACCAGGTTCTAGACTAATCACTGCTAACGGTATCATGATGTTTCATCGTGCTCGCGGCGGGATTGAAGGTCAGTTCGAGGTTGGAGAATTGGAATCTAGGCTCGCACAGGCAAAGGCTGTTGTGTTAGGTCTAGAAAAAGGAATCGCGGCTCGCATGGGCATCACTATAGATGATTATAAAGCTAAGGCTAAGGACGAATATTGGTTGACCGCTGAAAGAGCCCTTAAAGATAAGGCCGTGGATAAAATTGTGGACATCGTATGTTCTGACGAGCTAGTCAAGGGACGAACCAAGGTTAGTATCGAAACACTCTTTGGCGCTATTGAACTTAAGTTTTCTAATTGTCCTACATTGCGTGGTCCTATTTTTAATTGAGGATTTATGCAAATTAAAGCAGGACAACTTGATAAAAATTATACCATCGAGGAAGGTATTCTAAACTTCATGAAAAGCAGTGAAAATTTTAGAGCTAGAATAGCCAGATTGAATTGGTATGACTTTATGACGCTAAGAATGAATCTTGGCCCACAAGCAGTAGTCTGTGTGGAAGGCTTGATGCTTAGAGGTGTCAATTCCTTGGTATATGTGATTCCTGACACCGAGCTTAAAGAGTATGAAATCATATTGATGGATTGATTAATAGCATTGTTGTCTCAGTCGGTAGCTGGATAGGCCCTGGATAATTGCCGGGAGCCGCCTGGAACCGAGGGTAAGCTTAGCAGGCTAAAACTGGTGCAATCCTGCAAGCCCTAGTAGATGGTCTACTTGCCGGCACCTGGTGGCGTAGCGAACCACAGACAATTTTAAGGAGTTTCATGAACAAAGATATAGATACTAATATATTAATTTTAGACCTCGTACTATTGATTTTTGTTTTTTTCTTCTTTTCCGCATGGGTATTCGGATGCCCTGTCACTAAAATAGAAAATAAAACCCACACGTGGACTCAACAAGATAATGAAGCATTAGGAATTGCTACCAAGGGTTGTGAACGCCAGTACGGCGCAGATAATAAGTGCCTAAAACAATTCATTAAAGTAGAAGATGGTTTTTACAAGGCATTGTGCGGAAGAGATATTTAGACTACTCTACTTTTTCGATGTTTTGGGCTTTAATTTCGATATTTTTTTGTACGGCCTTTCCACCTATAGCAGCCGTTATGAACACGCCGCATAGTGCAGATAGCCCTACAAGATCAGAACCTCGTATAAGCCCTATAAATGCGATTAAACCAGCAATAATCATGGATATGAGACACAGGAACCGCATCATAGACAGACTATCTCTTTCATTTAATAGCCGCATCATTATATTCATATCTTAAACACCCTGAATATAACTTCTACAGCACCCAGTAATCCGGCCATGAACCCTATGAACTTAAGTATACCATGGGATTGGATGATATGACGCTCTATAGGCGTAACACGCTCTTCTAGCTGGTAGGTGCGTTTTATATGTTCTTCTAGGATGACGGACTGTTTAGCCAATGTAACATCTATGTTAGCTAAATGTTCTTCGATCTTGTTTATTTTTGGATTGTCCATTGGACTTCCTTGTCTGCCAGTTCACTACACCTATGGCATACTATGCGATAATGTTTGTGCCCGATCTTTACATTTTGTCTATATGCATGAAAACCATAGAAGTGTTCATGACATAGTGGACAATCCGTAACGAATGTCCGATTCAATAATGCTCGTAGCTTCCTAAATAATTTCATAACGTACTCACAACAGCCATGAATTTTCCTTTAGGACGTTGTAGTATCGTCGCCTGTTACAGTGCTAGGATCAATTATATCTTGATTGGGCGGAGCAGTAAAATTTGTACCATCATATGTATAACCAATGGATGGTTGTGGAGTTATATTAGTTATCTCTACCAGGGTATATTGAGAGCCAGGATTCCAGGCAGATACCTTATCCCATACCGCAATGTTTACAACTACTCCATTCGAAATAATAGCAAATAAATACATAGTGTTACTCATTCCATGTTAATATAAGTGCGCCATTAGAACCATTCCCGCCATTACCACCATTCCCACCTGTTCCCCCAGTAGTACCTCCTGCACCACCTCCGCCGCCGCCTCCACCGCCAGGACCTCCGCTTCCATTCACGGCATTAGCTCCATTAGTTCCATCAGTACCATTCCCACCATTCGTAGACGAGCCATTTCCTCCATTACCGCCGTTACCAGATGCTGCAGTGGTGAGGCCTCCGGAACTGAGAATACCATTGTCGCTCAAATATTGAGGTAGTCCAGGACCGCCGCCGCCTCCTCCACCCCAAGCGCCTCCAGATCCTGTTCCACCAGTGCCCACTGATCCAGCCGTGCCTATATTGGCTTTACCAAATATATGGTCTGCTGAGTTAGGCTGTGCCGGCTGCGTACCTGGGTTACCATTTCCCCCAGTGTGGGAACCTCCAGCGCCAGATCCAGAGGGACTCGGAATATTATCAGGAGTATTGCCGTATTTATTATATAGGCCCCCTGCCAATGCATTGCTAGTATTTGTGCCGTTTCCGCCATTGGACAATGTGATACCTGCGTTGCCGCCCCCAACATTGGTGCCTCCGCCTCCGCCTACGAAACTAGTAGCAGCGCTCCAAGTCGAAAATGTTATTATACTACCAAATGATGTACTTCCACCGTTGGTTCCAGGACTTCCAGCTGTTCCATTAGTACCATTAGATGCTCCCGCACTTCCAGCCCCTCCTGCTCCACCTGCACCGCCCGAGCCTCCAGCACCTATGGTGATGGTGTATGTTGTTCCTGGCGTAACAACGGCTCCATAATCCACTAACCAAGCTGCTCCTCCCGGAGCTCCGCCTCCACCACCAGCTCCTGCCCCTGCCGAGGTTCCGGCCGCACCTCCGCCGCCCCCAGAACCCCCAGCACCGCCGCCTGCTCCAGGGCGACCATATGCAGTCACTGAGGTTACTCCTCCGGGAGCAGTCCATGATCCTGATGATTGGAACACGATATACGCGAAATTAGCAGCAGTCGATACTTTCCACCAATTTATACCATCGGACTGAAAAGTATAAGATCCATAATTTGCAGATAATACGAGGCTAGCTGCCACTCCTTCTATTTTCTCAGATCCGAAACGAGCCAATGTTAGATTATTAGTGCCAAAGTTTCCGCCTACATCCTTGATATATAGCGTGCGGTATTGATTTGGATTGGGTAGGTTTATGGTAACCGCGCCGCTAGTTGTATCTACGAATAAAGCATAGTCAGTAGACACTACGCTATATGGGCTAGAACCAGAATTAACACTGGTCGTGTTATTCGACGCTAATTCATAGTTCCCTTCAACTACTAAACTAGAAGACACTGTAGCAGTAGGAATAGTGGTATTATTTAGAGTTGATGGTATGTCATTTGCTACAAGCGCTCGAAAAGACGCAGATCCAGAAGAGCCATTAGGAGTCGCAAGGATAGTATTTGCGGCGTGAGAACTATTAACCAAAACAGTGGCAGTATTTACGGCAGAGGCACTAGATCCGCCGACAGAATTGACTGTAGCTGATACAACGCCCGGGCCAGTAGCAGAGACGTCGCCTGTCAATCCATCTATGGCGGATGCTCCGCTAGGACTAGCAACAGCTACCCATGCTGAACCATTCCAGACATAGATAGTATCAGTATCCTCTGTGATAATAGCATCGCCTAGATTATTACCCGTGGCCGGCAAAAAAAATGCCGACGGTACTGGAAGTCTCCAAGAAGATTCGGGTATATTTATATAACCATTCGACATAAAACTTTCAGTATAATCCCAATAATAATTATAGATTCGACGAGGAGTATAAATTTTAATTTAAAAATAATATCTTTAGCCGGATCATCCATGTGTTCCATCACGATTTCAGGTATTGATGCCTCTGCGGGCTGTAATTTAGAATCTTCGAAATCGGTTTGTTGTTTGAGATAATTTGCTTTGGCATCATTAGAACATAAGTGTTCTACTGGGATTTTTAAATCCAAACTCCTACCATCCGTATGCTTCATAGTATAACTATGAATCATGGTGTCGACTCTAGATATCTTCCACATTATATGCCCTTACAATTCACAGTGACATTCAGCACCGCGGTAGAGGTGCCACCAGAACTGTCCGTAAAAACCAATCTTACATAGTTGTAATATGCTCCATCAATATTCCACATAAAAATACCAGACGAAGATATGGTTTGGCTAGTCCCAGTTATATCCGTCCAA
>Ga0335069_10008616_pt1 | contig 14566 bp, 10 predicted proteins | sample Lox_Sample_11_FD_206714 | JGI IMG/M metagenome (GOLD analysis project Ga0335069, IMG submission 206714) | Soil microbial communities from Loxahatchee National Wildlife Refuge, Florida, United States - Lox_Sample_1.1 | ecosystem: Environmental > Terrestrial > Soil > Wetlands | place: USA... | reverse complement strand
TCCGGAGCCCTCTGGAGTATAGTCTCAACTTCAACACCGTCCACCAACGTCATCCTCCACCGCTAATCAAAAGATCAGAGGCAGAGCACGCAAAACCCTACAAGGCGGGGATCAGCTGACGGTTACTCCGCATCTGATGTCTCTGTCCTTTAATCAGTTTGCGGATTTTAATGACAATGTGCTCATTTCCTTCTATGTTGTTAACCATCTAGAACCTCTTGCTTGTCGCGGCCCAATCCGTTTGGAAGTTCGTTATTTGGGAGTTTTTCATTCGATGACGGGTTCCCGATATCATCCCGACAAGCGGTCCGGACGTTCTCCGCTGTTTGCAACGACGGCCATAATTATTTTGTCGTCACTATCCGCCTGCGAGCCGGCACCGCAATCACCGTCACCGTCGACCCAATTTTCAGCCTCTTCCGCCGTTGTCGATGTACAATCCGCAACATTGCCGCCAGATGAGGTTCAAATGCCCTCCAATCCGAGCGAAAATTCGGCCTACAGGCTTGGCCCAAATGACGTCATTGCGGTAACAGTTTATCTACATCCCGACCTCAGTACGTCGGCGTCTGGAAGTGCCGGTGGCGTTATGATTACTAGCGATGGCACCGTAGAATTACCGCTAATCGGCAATATTCTACTCGGCGGCCTTACACTGGACCAGGCCCGACAGGCGATTACGTCGGCCTATGCGTCTTACCTTAAAGATCCAAAAGTGGCCATCCAACTCGTCCAGGCGCAAAGTCTCAGCTATTATCTGCTTGGCGAATTTACCCAGCCCGGCGTGAAATACCCGGCGCATCAACTGGCCTTGCTCGACGCGCTCGCCTTAGGCGGCAGCGTCAACATTCCCGACGCTGATCTCTATCAGGCCTATGTCATGCAGGGTCCGACAAAACTTCCGGTCGATCTCTATGCGCTTCTAATTGATGGTGACCTATCGCAAAACGCTCTTCTTGCTCCAGGTGACACGATTGTCATTCCGTCCTCCGCAAACGAAGACGCTTTTGTGTTTGGTGCCGTCGGCAAACCTGGGGCGGTGCCGTTCCAATCCGGCGGATTGTCCCTGCTCCAAGGCTTGAGCATGGCCGGCATGGATCTCGCAAATTATACCGACGCACGACTCTCGCAGATTCATATCATTCGCACGCATGGTCGGAGCGCACAATTCATGATCGTCGATGCGAAAGCAATCATGGATGGTCGGGCTTTTCCCTTTCCGTTACGGCCAGGTGACGTTATTTTTGTACCGCCAACTGGCGTAGCGACGTGGAATCAGGTTCTTTCCCAACTTCTCCCGTCTCTTCAAACCATATCAGGTGTTCTGAGTCCGTTCGTCACTATTAAATATCTCCGGCAAAGCAACAACTAAAGCGGGAGCCGAACATTGTCATCTGTCCACGTTTCAGCGCAATTCCCAGAAGGCCATGACGAGATCAGCCTCGGCGATGTGAGCCTAACCTTGCGCCGAAAATGGATTACAATAGTCTTAATAACATCGATCACAACTTTTATTGCCGTTTGGTCTGTTATGTTCTCCATGCCGGTATTCACTACCGGGGGCAGCCTATATCTTGGAGATGCCGATGGTGGAGCTCCTGGGGGGGAGGCCTCTTTTCTGTCCGACTTTCAGTCGGTTAGCGATGTCGATACGCAGATTCAGCTGCTTCAATCCAGGACCCTTATCGAACGCGCAATTCTTGAGACCGGTCTCAATGCATCAATTGTTCCCGAGGGGAGAAAGCCCATGCCGTATTGGAAATGGCGCTTCCAATATGGCCAATCGGTGGCCGTTTTCGCGCCGGCAGCCGGTGATTTGAAGGCCGAGTTTGCCTCAATCGACGACCCCGCCAGCCGCGGCGCAAGCTTCATTGTTTCTTTTGACGACGCAACGCATTATCGATTGCTGGTCACCGGTGGCTGGTTCAACGGAGCCAGAACGGTACTCACCGGGATTCTAAACCAACCAGCTTCCGGTGCCGGCCTCCATCTGTTGATCAAATCTGCAGTTGAGGGCGTCGCGCCCGCGGCCGGTGCCCGCTACCAATTAGCGATTACTCCCGCAGATGCCATGGCTGGTGCCCTTATTGGCGGCGCGCTTACAGTTAGCGCCGGGGGTGCCGGAAGTGCGCAGACTAAACTTGCCAATATTCAGTTTGGCTGGGGGGACCCATTTCTGGGGCAGATTTTTGTCAATCAGTTGATGGCTGACTTCATCGCCATGCAGCTTTCATGGAAGACAGAGTCTGCCTCTACCACAGAGGATTTTATCACGAATCAGTTAGAAAATATTAAAGCTTCTCTGACAAATGCCGATAGAAACCTCGCTGCATATCAATCTCAGACCGGTATTGTCGATGTTCCTGTCAATGCTCAGGCCGTAATTTCCCAACTGTCACAATACGAAGTGCAGCGAACAGCGATCCTCTTGCAACAAGAGTCATTGCTGCAACTCTCGGCTGACATGGCACGGCATGGCGGCACTCTGAACCCGTATCTGGTCAGCCAGGCCAATGATCCTGTACTGGCTCAATTGGCCGGTAGCCTAGCCCAAGCTCAGGTGGCTTTGAATACGCAATCTGTGCAGTTCACGGACAATGCGCCGGAGGTGCAAGCCCAGCAGGCAACCGTTCTCAAGACCGAAGATGCCATTCGAACACTGGTCGCCAACGACGCCAGACTGGCTACTGAAAACCTTGCCAACATAAATAAGTTGATTGGGCAGTATGAGGAAAAGCTGCAAGCCATGCCAGCGCAGTCATTGAAGGTAATCGCTCTTACCAGATCCAGCGACGTGCTCGGACAGATATACGTGCTGCTCATGCAAAAAGAGGAGGAGGCGGAGGTTTCCAAGGCGGCGACAATTGTCGGCACGAAAGTTGTCACTCCAGCGGAACTTCCTTTGCAGCCAACAAAACCAAAGGCCAAAATGACGGTTTTAGCTGGCTTGCTCTTTGGCTTGCTGGCAGGATTATCGGTCGTTTTGGCGCAGCGGGCATTGTCCGGCCGTTTTCAAAGCGACGATGATGTGCGCCGGGCGGTTCAGTCACCAATCTACGCTATGATTCCACGAAAATCGGGAACAAAAACCTCGACCGATGTTCTGTCGGCAAGGCAGACAAGTCCATTCTCCGAATCCTTTCGCCTACTACGTACCAATCTTTATCAATCCGCCTCTGGCCAAAATTCCCGCGTCATCTTGATTACTTCAGCGTCTATTGAGGATGGAAAGACAACAATTGCATCCCACTTGGCAACGTTCTTGGCCAAGGATGGCAAGCGGGTTGTTCTCGTCGATGGCGATCTACATCGCGGCCGCGCCCACGAAGCTCTAAAAATTGCCCAATCTCCCGGCCTTGCGGAATGGCTGGTCACAAAAACACCTTCGCAACTCCAAGCAGTGAGCAATGAGCGCTTTCTCGTCCTGGCTTCGGGCATGTTCCCACCAAATCCGTCCGAACTTTTGAACGAAGAACTGTTAACTGAAATCATGACAACATTGCGATCAAAATTCGATTTTATTATCATTGACTGCCCCCCCCTTCCCGCAGTCACCGACACCCTCATTCTCGGGAAACATGCCGATCTCATCCTCTCAGTCGTGCGCATTGAACATACCCAACGCCGTATATTCCAAATGCATCAGGACATTATCCGTACCCTGGATTGCCGGCATGGTGTGATCATAAATGGGGTGGTCCTACGCGGATACCACGACGGATATGAATATAGTTATGGTATCGGCATGCCGCCCTGTGGCGTGATCAAGAGACTGCGAAAAATGATGCAAAATTCTGTGCTGAAGGGCGGCCAATGGATCTTCCGACGCTATTTACCTTTTTTTAAAAAAATTCCCTAAAAACTGCTAAATTCCCTAATGGATCGTGGCACCGGACCCTAGACAGAGCAACATGAGGAAACTCACCATATTCCGTCAATATGCCAGTTCGTTACAAAGTGAGGAGACCCCCCCACCCGTGGTCAGTTTGGGCCAACTTTTTCATCCGGCGCGCCCCACCTCCCAGTCAACGCGGCCAGTCTACATCAATGGCCGCTTTATCGCGCAGCCCCTCTCAGGAGTTCAAAGATTTGCCACAGAGATGACAATTGCTCTGCTGAGTATGCATCCCGACCAGGTCGTTGTGCTGACACCCCCTAACACCTCCCATGACCTGATTCCAACACGAAGCGTTGGCCGTCTGACGGGGCAACTCTGGGAACAGCTCGATTTACCCAGGCATACTCGTGGTGGCCTCCTTATAAATTTAGGTAATACCGCCCCTCTACTCGTGCCGCGACAGGTTGTGGTAATGCACGACGCTGGCGTCTTTCGGGTTCCTGAGGCCTATTCCTGGCGGTTTCGCCTTTGGTACAAATTTCTCCAGCGCCGCATCGGTCAAACCAACGCGAAACTGATAACTGTGTCCCAATTTTCAAAAGCCGAATTATGCAATGTTTTACAGGTTATCCCCGAGTCCGTCGCCTTGATTCCCGAAGGGGCTGATCATATCCACCGCATTGTTCGCGACGACACCATATTAACTGATTACAGCCTGATTCCGGGCAAATTTGTTATTGCCGTTGGAAACCTCTCGGTCCACAAAAATCTTTTCGCCCTATCCGTTTTGGCGACTCGCTTGAAAGCGCGTGGATTGATACTCGCCGTGGCCGGCTCATGCGGTAGCGCATTTCTAAAGGGAAGCTCACTACGCCTTCTGCCACAACCGGCTCTTTATCTCGGACGAGTGACCGATGCAGAATTAAAGGCCCTTTATTCTGCAGCGGCATGTTTTGTCTTTCCCTCGCGCTACGAAGGGTTCGGCCTACCGGCCATCGAGGCGATGGCCTCAGGCTGCCCCGTCGTCGTGGCAGACATACCCGCATTACGTGAAACTTGCGGAGATGCCGTTCTTTACTGCGATCCCAGCTCACCCGATAATATTGCGTGTGAGGTGATTCGTTTGTTGGAAAATCCAAAACTTGCCGAGCAGCTAAAAGTGCGCTCTTTATCACATGTTCAACAGATGACTTGGACGCGCGCAGCTTCCGCCTTGTATGAAATCAGCACCAGCGACCAATAATGAGACATTTAAAAATTGCCATCGTCCACGAATGGCTCGAGCATTACGGCGGATCTGAGCGCGTTCTTGGCCAACTACTTGCCTGTTACCCTCAAGCGGATGTGTTTGCCGTTGTAGATTTTATGGCCGAAGACGAGAGGGCATTCCTCGGCGGCCGCGAAGTGACGACCACATTTATCCAATACCTGCCCTTTGCCCGACGATGTTTCCGCCGATATCTCCAGTTGATGCCGATCGCGATCGAACAACTCGATCTGTCTGGTTATGATCTCGTGATTTCCAGTCATCATGCAGTTGCAAAAGGTGTAATTACTGGACCAGACCAGCTACATATAAGCTACGTCCATTCCCCCATGCGCTACGCCTGGGATATGCAAGCGCAATATCTGCAGCAAAGCGGTCTCGATCGTGGGCTCAAGAGCCTTTATGCCAAATGGATGCTGCATAGTTTGAGAGGTTGGGACAGGACATCCGCTGCCGGCGTTGATGTTTTTATCGCAAACTCCTCTTACATCGCACGCCGGATTAGAAAAGCATACCGGCGCAATGCACATGTTCTCCATCCGCCAGTCGCGGTAGATCGATTTGTCCCAGGAGATGGAGTACGCGACGGGTATCTAGTAGTTTCCAGGCTCGTTCCATACAAAAGAATTGATCTTATTGTCGAAGCATTCGCACAAATGCCGAACCATCGCCTAACGGTCGTGGGCGATGGACCGGGCTACGACGTGGTGGCGGGTGTGGCGGCCCGGTGCAAAAACATTGAGTTGCTTAAGCCAGTTTCCGAGTGCGCATTAGTAGCTCTCATGCAACGGGCTCGCGCCATGGTATTTGCGGCAGAAGAAGATTTTGGGATCACGATGGTGGAAGCGCAAGCCTGTGGGACACCCATAATCGCTTATGGTGCGGCAGGCGCTTGTGACATCATTTCTAGCGACGCCAGTGCCGAATCCACCGGTGTTCTATTTCCTAAACAGAGCGTTGAAGCAATCATTGAAGCCGTACGTCGCTTTGAGGCACTTGAAGCCGCCATGTCTCCTCAATCATGCCGGGCAAATGCCATGCGGTTTTCCGAAAACAATTTTCGTAATAAATTTTGCGCGCTCGTCGCAGAACACGAACACATTGTTGTGAACCGGCCTGATTGACTTTTTCGAGTTTAATCAAGTGTTCTTTGCTCTCATTACTCACCAACATTTTTTGTCCAAGAGTATTAGTTTTTTTGCGTCCGCCAAAAATCACTCTTACGACGAGTTATGCTATCCATACGTCAAATTAGTTTGCTCTTCTTGTGTTTCCGGCTAATTGTAAATAGCTCATTTCCAGAGCCGACATGGTTTATTTTCCAATGAAACACCTACTCGCCAACGGAATTTCCAGCCTCCTACCAAGGCACTGTCGCAAAAAAATATCGACAATAGCGCCACGGTTGGCATAAAGTAATGACGCCGAACGATATAATCATTGTTTTCACGAGTTTCTAATGAACATTGCGGTCGTCGTGGCATCAAAAGATCGAGCCGAAGAAATAGGTCAGTTACTGCACTCCCTCGAGCGGCAGTCTCTACAACCATCTGCAGTAATTCTTTCTGTTGAGAAGATGGCCGACTTGCCGTCTGACCTGCCAAAGAATGTGCAGGTCATCGTTGGCCCTTGCGGATCCTCAGCCCAACGCAATCGCGGTCTGGAACTAGCTGTCACAAATTGCGATGCCGTCGTGTTTTTCGATGATGATTTTCTTCCTACCAAAGATTCCCTATTTGGGATAAGCCGATTATTTGAATTATACCCTGATATCGTTTGTGCCACTGGCGTTGTTTTGCATGACGGCGTGAAAGAAGGCGGATTCGGCTATGATGCCGCAGTTAAACTTCTGCATAGCTATGAGCTTAGACCGATTACGGGCCCAATTATTACGAAGGTAACCATGGGCACATATGGATGCAATATGGCATTCCGGGCCATGGCCATTATAGATATTAGATTCGATGAAAACCTGCCGCTCTACGGTTGGCAGGAGGATATGGACTTCGCTGCCCGCGCAGGGCGATTTGGAAAAATCGTAAAGACCAACGCATTCGCTGGGGTTCACCGTGGTGTCAACAAGGGGCGTAGTCCAGGAGAAAAGCTCGGATACTCGCAGATGGTTAATCCCGTATACCTCGTGCGAAAAGGTACAATGCGGCTCGACGTCGCCGCACACCTTATGATCAAAAATTTCTTGGCCAATCACGTGAAGGTTCTTGCTCCTGAACCATTCATCGATCGCCGGGGGCGGGTGCGTGGAAACTGGCGGGGGCTCAAGCACCTGCTTCGTGGCCATGTTGATCCTACTGAAATTCTAAGAAGTCATTAATAATGGCGGCTAGGCAACCAAACTTAACCCAGTTGATGTTATGACATGGCCTTGTGTCGTCTTATGGGTGCTTATTTTGATGGGCGCTCTTTCCCGTGGGCCATTGATAATCTATCTATACAGCGCAACAGGCATATTCGGTAGCCTTACAATGCTGCCACCAGCACTCAGTGCTAATTTAAATTTGCCGGCCCAATTGGTATGTGCGGGAATTCTGGTCTTGAAGATTTTTTTGCGTTCGGAGAACCGTACCGTAGCCCTCTGCTTGGCTTTTGACGTCAGAAGGCTTGGGCTTCTCCCAATCTTTGCGCTCTACGCGGCTTTAACGGCGTTCTTTTTTCCGACACTATTTGCCGGCTCCATTATGGTCATCCCGCTCAACAAGGCATTCTTGCAGCCGCTACAACCCACGTCCTCGAATTTTGCCCAAACTGTATATCTGACCATATCAATTCTCATGCTGTTTGCCTTTGCCGTTGCTGGACGGCATGGGCCTTTTCGAACCCATTATTTTCGCGCCGTGCTACTAACAAGCATCTTGCTGATCGCGTCGGGTTTACTTGATCTTGCTGTCAGTTCTGTCGGTCAATCTGATGTTCTTATGCCTTTTCACAATGCCAGCTACGCTATGCTCACGGATGACAATCTCGGTGGACAGAAGCGGGTGGTTGGCTTTATGCCGGAGGCTTCGGCGTATGGTGGCACCTGTTCTATGTTCATGGCATTTTTGGTGTTTTGCCAAGACTCCTTCGAGCCCCAACTGCGGCGCCTTCTCGTACCGATTACAAGTGCAGGGCTGGCTATCATGACTTTCCTTTCAACATCATCCACGGGATATGTTGGATTGGCGGTAACTGCAGGAGTTATCCTCGTCCGGGCTGTCCTTCGCTCCTTTTTCTTGACAACAACTCCGGCGGCCAGACGTCGTGCGGTTGTGCTAATCGGCTGTAGCTTAGCTGCTATTTTTTGTTTGTTCGAAATCGTACCGTCATCGATAACGGGCCCTTATTTTAACCTTGTGAATATCGCGCTATTTCAGAAAACCACCAGTTCATCGTATATTGAGCGCTCATCTTGGACCCATGCCGGCATTGCTGCCTTCTGGGCTAGCCATTGTATCGGTGTCGGCGTCGGGTCGGTACGTACTTCCAACTGGTATGCCAATATCTTAGCCAGCACTGGTGCGGTGGGTGTACCTCTTTTGTTCGCCTCCTTTGCGCAGATTGTTTGGCCTTATAGGAGATACACCGAGAGAGGTATGCTCCATTTTTCTCGTGGGCTAAAATTTTCGTTGATTCCCGGTGCCATAATGATTGCGCTGTCTGGCACGACTCCAGATCCAGGCTCCTGGCTAATGTCCACGCTCGGCCTAATATACAGCCTAACACTTGCGGATGCTGGAAATTCCAAGTCAGTGCTCGTTGGCTCCGGGGGCTACCGCTTTTTTCGGTTTCTGCCTTCCGTTGCCGAGCGCACTAACTCTGTGCAGATTGCAAAGGAAGTGACGCGCCCCGAATATTCGGCTGGCCGACGTTGATTGTCCGTTCCCTAATCGTGACACTTATTGTCGCCCGTTTACTGGATTCTGAAACACACGATTTCGGAATAACATTAAGAATGTATTTCGCAAATTCCATATCTTTAATTCGATCATGGACAGGATCTCTGTAAAAACACCTTTTGTAAGCGACTGCAGTAATCGCACATAAATTACCGACTTGCGCTCCCCGCATTCCTCTGCAGCCACTCGTTGCTGTATTAGTTTTTTAAAAATTGATCTCACTATGCAAGTAATACAGCGCTTATTGTCCTAACTATGTTATCGTTCGTTTGATTCGACGGGGGAGCCTCGTGAGCATTGGTCGCCATACTATATACAATCTTGTGGGCTCTATCGCCCCAATTTTCATAAGCATGCTAACGGTCCCCGCTTATCTGCATTTGGTGGGAAGCACGCGCTATGGCATTCTTGCCCTTGTTTGGACGTTTCTAGGTTATTTCGGAATGTTCGATCCTGGTATTGGCCGTGCCGTTTCATACTATATGGCGCGGCTACACAATAGTCCGGCAAAAGACCGCGAGGATCTATTTTGGACCGCAATAGTTATCAACGTTGGGTTCGGCCTTGCCGGCGGCATTGTTCTTTATCTTGTTGCACGACCTCTTTTTGTTTCCGCATTCAAACTACCCGACGAGATGCGGTGTGAGGCGGTCGCCTCCCTGCCATGGCTTGCGGCCTCAATCCCTGTTTCTGTTATGGGCGGTGTTCTCGGCGGCGTATTGCAAAGCCGCGAGTGGTTTGCAGTATCAAATGCTCTGGGTATCGTAAATTCAGTGTTAAGCCAAGTCGTGCCCTTGGCCGTAGCATATGTTTATGGGCCAGACCTTACCTTGCTGATCCCAGCGGTCCTGGTCACCCGAACTGCAGGCGTGGTACCAACGTTTATAGCCGCTGCGAAAGCAGTCCCACTCGGTTCCGGGGGAAATTTTAATCCGGCTCTATTGAAGATATTGTTCTCCTATGGTGGGTGGATCGCTATTAACAATATGCTTATTCCGCTACTCACATCGACGGACCGAATGCTTATTGGAAGTATGCTAAATGTGGATGCTGTAGCATTTTATTCCGTTTCATTCGGCGTGGTTGGCAAGGTTTGGGTTGTCCCGACCGCGTTCATCAACAGCCTGTTTCCGAAGCTGTCGCGTGAAAGCCAAGAGGATAGTAGACGTCTCGCAAGCGCTGCTGTGATCGAATTGGCCGCGGTGATGACTCCGCTCATTGTCTTTGGCATCATCGCAGCGCCGATGTTTATGTCCCTTTGGGTGGGTGGGCATTTTGCTGCACATGCTGCACCGATCAGCGCGATTCTCCTTGTTGGCATGTGGTTTACGTGTCTGGCTGTTATCCCTTACGGCCATTTGCAAGCCCGCAACCAGCCGGACATTTTAACGAAACTCCACCTTGCAGAAGTTGTCCCATTTTTAGCTGCGCTTTGGATGGGACTTCATTTTTTTGGGCTAATCGGTGCCGCCTGGGCCACGACATTGCGGATGATCATTGAGGCAGTTCTAACATTCGCCGTTGGCCGGCGGTTTAGAGATTGCCGTCACCTTCTACCGGGGGCTGCATTAGTTCTGGCCGCGCCATTTTGCGCCCCTTCGGGGATTAGCTCTCCGATGATCTGCGTCGCATCGATTTTGATTGCCGCATCACTTTTGTGGTCATGGTGCGTTGCACCTTTTCTTCGCGGTGCTATTGTTTCTGGAACAACCAGAATGTGGCGTCGAATATTAACTTCATGGGAAAATTATAACAGCGCCCCCTAGAAAGGGCTTTTCAACAGCTTTCTGAAATGACGGGGGTCTCATGGTTTCCTTGGTAACGTCTAAATGAAAAGGTGTCTGTCTAGCAAACAATTAAATATGATTACATTAATTTAAGACTCAAAATGCGTCCGATGCATTTACGAAGAGGTAACGTTACTGCAATTTGCGTTTGCAACTGAATTTGTCTGGACTTCGGTGTCATCTCAGGCACTGGATGCATTTTTTCGATATTAAGGTGTGGCGAGTGGCATCATGATACGTAAAAATATGCTCATTGCTTTTACAGTTTTATTGGTGCTCTTCTTGGGGCTGCTAAGGCCTTCTTATGGCTGGGACATGATCGCGTATGTTGCTGCGTCGTATCAACAGGATGGATACAAAGGATCTGAGTTAAGCAATAAGACCTATAGCGCGGTGAAGGCAGAGGTGAGTAACGAAGTATTTTCCGAACTTACTAAAGGAAACTATAAGAACAGAGTGTATGCTGATCCCATTGCTCTCGATCAACAGATACCGATGTACTCCATAAAAGTTGTCTACGTAGAGTTAATGAGATGCATCCATAAAGTCGGAATTGGATATCCTAAGTGTTCTCGCCTAATAAGTGCATGTTTTGCTGCATTATCAGTCATCATTCTCGCCAGACTCATTGCAAAAACACAACTACCGATGATATTGCTTCCTATTATTGTCGGGCTAGCGGGCTATATTCTTTTGGCCAAGCTGCCCACGCCTGATTCGATCTCCTGTTTTTTTTCAGCATGGGCCATTTTAAGTCTAGCAACGAAGAGCAAATCTAACTTCGTCATTTGCGTGATCTTGCCGTTCATGAGGCCAGATGACATTTTGCTGTCCGTCCTGATGATGGGATTCAAATTTTTCGAAGGGTCTAAGTGGTCATCCCTCATTTCACTATTTATTTCACTTATAGGTTATGAGTGTATAAATAAATTCGCCGGAAATTATGGATGGCTTAATCTTTTTAATTTTTCGTTCATTAATATCTATACGCCTTATCCGGCTAATCTCGTCCCATCGGGGAGGTTAGATGATTATGTGAGGCCATATATTGCCGGCGTCGAAACGTTAATTACCGAGCGCTTTTTTATTATTTATGCCTTAGCCCTGTGCCTTCTTTGGATCTTTAAGACAAAAATTAGATTTGATCGGAAGTTTTGGATCTTGTTTGTTATTCCTCTCTCGTTTGCGGCCATGCATTTCGTCTTGTTCCCAGATTGTGAGGGAAGATATTTTGTGTTTTCCACCTCGATCATTTGTGTCTGGCTTTTTAGTTTTATAAAAAGAGTGCGTGAAACGGCCCCTCAATCTGGGTAACCGCCTTTAAATGCATATTATGAATAGCGGCAACAAAGTGTAAAAGTGTACTCGTCGTCCTCCCGTCGAAGTGACCCACCTTTTATGTAGTTTTGTTATGGAGGTCGGTTATGCGGCAGAAGATTTACATGGCCGATGAGACCGCGACGTAACTATGCCTTTTTCAGTGCGGAGGCAGTTGATGCTGTCACTGTAGTGCCAGATAAAAATAATGGGCACTACAAGGCATGCTGATATTCTCAAAAATATTTGCAATCACCAACAATGTTGCTAAATATTTTAAACTGGCGGTCGGCTGTTGCTTTTGGAGGCGCGTGGTGGTCGTGGCAAATATCGACGTTCAGGTCATAAGTCTCAGAAATTCTACGGAGCGCCGACTCGCCATCTCTAAAAGTCTTGAATGCTTCCCAATTCCATGGAAGTTTTTCGATGCATGCTCAGGGACTTCGAATGTAGGATTAGATTATAACCAAGAGAATGCGACGAACTGGTTCGGGCGGGCGCTTTCGAATAATGAGGTTGGTTGCTTTAAGAGCCACTACACTGTCATAAATAATTTCCTAGTAAACCGTGAGTTCGACTGGCTGATTGTATTCGAGGATGATTTAATCGTCGATCCATTGTTCGACTATTTGTCACTGGTAAAGTACATGAAAACCAATGACATTCGGTACATGAGACTTCACTGCCGGAGATGGAAAAGTGCTCGAGTGGTAGGCTACTTTATGCACAGACAAATATTGTGTTTTCGCACCGATCCATTTGGAACTCAGTCATACATATTGAACAAAGACGCAGCTTCAGCAATTCTCTCAGGCATATCTGATATTAGAAGGCCAATAGACGACGAATTTGGCCGATTTTGGAAACATGGTGTTGATATAATAGGGCTGTTCCCATTTCCTGTACTAGAAACTTCAACAGCGTCAATTCTAGAAGAATCTCGTGCGGCATTATCCAGTAAAGCACCAGCCAAATTTTCGCAAAGAGCGACTCGAATGCTCCTTCGTGGTTTTGATAAAATTGGGAAGATCTATGCCAATGTTTCTAGAGACCTCTCAAAATGCTGATATCATACAGGGCGTGTTTTGGACACGATTTAAGGCATCTCTGAATAAGTCTCCTTTAAGGGCAACGACGGCATTCCGTAAACTCTGTTTGTTTTCGGGGGGGTGTTTGCATGCGTCAGTCGAGTTTTTGTCGGAGTTGGCTTTGAGCGTTACGGCAAGACGACGCGGCGCGCGGCATTTTTGGCGGAGATGGAGCAGGTCATCCCCTGGGGCGAGCTCTACGCCTTGATTGAGCCTGTGTACCCCAAGGCCGGGAAGGGCCGCCGGCCTGTTGGGCTTGAGCGGATGTTGCGCATCCACTTTCTCCAGCACTGGTTCAACCTGTCTGACCCAGCGGTTGAGGAAGCGCTTTATGAATCGGCCTCGATGCGCCGCTTTGTTGGCATTGACCTGGGTCAGGAGCCGGTCCCCGACGAGACGACGGTCTGCAAATTCCGCCACTTGCTGGAGGCGCACGATTTCGGGCGGGTGCTGTTTGAGCAGGTTCATGCTCACCTTGAAGCGCGCGGGATCAAGATATCCACGGGCACGATCGTGGACGCGACGATTATCGCAGCACCGTCTTCGACCAAGAATGCTTCCGGCCAGCGCGATCCGGAGATGCACCAGACCCGCAAAGGGCAGCAATGGTATTTCGGCATGAAGGCGCATGTGGGCGTGGACAGCAAAACCAAGATCATTCACGCGGTGGTGGCGACGGCGGCGAACGTGCATGACAGCGCAGTTCTGGGCGATCTACTGCATGGAGAGGAAACCCGGGTCTGGGGCGACCAGGCTTATCGCGGCCAGCGCGAGGTCATTCGCGAACATGCGCCGCGCGCCACGGACTTCACCAACCGGCGCTACCGGCATCGCGGCATGGTGGACGAGGTACAAAAGGCGCGAAACCGCACCAAGTCCCGGGTGCGGGCCAAGGTCGAGCACTGTTTCGCGGTGATCAAGGGCGTGTTCGGGTTCACCAAACTGCGTTATCGAGGGCTGGAGAAGAACGCCCAGCGCTTGTTTGTTGCCTGCTCTTTGGCCAACTTGTTCATGATCCGAAGACGGTTGATGCCCGACTGATTGGCCAAGCCGCAAAAATACGGCGCTTCAATGCCCTCGGCAGGCGAGACAAACGAAACCGATCAGGCAAGACGTCGCCAATGACGTCTCGCCGCCGGACAAAAAATGCCGGGCCTGAAAATCAAGCCTTGTTCAGAGATGCCTTTATACGCAACCATGATTCAGGACATTATAAGTGGCGGCGCGTCTGTTGAGGATACGCTGGAGCTTTGGGCGTCTTCGCTGCGCGATGTGAAGGGGCGCATACGGCCCCTGTTCACGCAGGATCGCGTTGCGGCGTCGGCTGGCGATTTTCTCGATGCGCTGCTTGGCAACGAGCCGCGCAAGACCGGATG
>Ga0335069_10008615_pt1 | contig 14567 bp, 5 predicted proteins | sample Lox_Sample_11_FD_206714 | JGI IMG/M metagenome (GOLD analysis project Ga0335069, IMG submission 206714) | Soil microbial communities from Loxahatchee National Wildlife Refuge, Florida, United States - Lox_Sample_1.1 | ecosystem: Environmental > Terrestrial > Soil > Wetlands | place: USA: Florida... | reverse complement strand
GGCCGTTCCAGCGAGTGCTGCCATGACTTCCGATGGCGAGGTATCGCATATCTGAGCGTAATCCTCCAAGGCACCCTGAGACGGTTGCGGCTCCAGTGTGAACATCAAATTGGCTACCGTAGAAGGGTGATTCTTCCTTTCGTTCTTCAATCGCGCCTGTTCTGCAGCGACAGTCAGAGAAGACGAGTAAGAAACGGTGGCCTCTTCGATGATAAATCGGTTCTGGGCAATCTCGAGCGCAGCAAACGGGCAGTTCCACAGTCCTCCATCCGGGATGATCTTTAGGTGCTTCTTTCCGGCCAAGAGCGACCGAGCTGGACCGATCAAATCTTCAAAAAGCTCCAAGGATTCCGGCTGATACTCCTGGTTGTGAGTAAGGAGCAGTTGGCGATACCGGAGCACATCCTGGGCAATTGTGTTGGAATCCGGAGACAACCGGAAGATCTTAATCACTGGAATCGGTGTGTTTCTTGCCGATGCGGTCAGTCTTGCCTGAGGCCCGGACTTGTCTTTCCCGACGATGACAATGAGGTAGGTTGTATCTTCGCAGGTGACATATTCCAACAGCGCTGTACCAGGGCGCAGTAGCGACAATGCCAAACTTTCTTTGTCTACTACCTTCATTTGCCCTCGGTAAATGGCAAGCTGGGGATGTGCTTGAATGATCCGGCTCTCATAGGCCAGGTAATCGGTCTGAGCCTGATGCCATTGCCGCTCAAGCGCAGTGAGTTCAGGAGAACCCGATGGTAACGCCTGTTTTCCTCGGAAAAACCGGGTTCGTAAGGCAAGCACTTGGCTACGAAGCTTCCTCTCCTGCTCCTGTTCCGTCGCGTTCAATCCCTTGGAAACATAGCGGCCGTAGCCGGACATGATTTCAGCAAGGGTCTGCATTCGGCTCCCTTCTTCGATAGCGAAGGCCTCCCAGAGATCCCCTTTTTCAACCAGAAGCTCGAAGAGAGCACTATAGGGGGCCGATTTGCCCTCCAGAAATCGGATCTTGTTCTCCTCACTACCTACTTCAGTCCGGAGTTCTTCAATCTGAAGAATTGATCCGGTCAAGGCTTGAACCGCCTTTTCGGAGTCATTCAATTGACGATGGGCTTGTCCGGCCTTAAAGGAGGCATACCAGAGAATCTCGGGATTATTGGTCCGCTTGGCCAGTTCAACAGCCTGCTCCGCAAACTCTAGAGCAGTTCCTCCGTGGCCAAGAGCGAGATGCGCGTTGGCAATACCGCTGAGAAGTGCGGGAATGGTCTCTTCATCCTGTAATTGCCGCACGAATTCGAGGCTCTTCTCATAAGCTTCCAAAGCCTGGCTGAATTCCTTCTTACGGAAATGCGTATCCCCGATGTAACTCAGGGTTGCAGAAATGGCCTTGCTGTCTTGTAAGATCTCCCACTTTGAAAGGCTCTTCTGGAACAGTTCCAGGGCCTGATCAAAACGGCCTTGGCTATAGTGGACACCACCAATGTAACCCAGTACGCGGGCTATATCCTCGGTCTGTTTGAGATCCTCCCCTATAGCGAGGGCCTTCTGGAGTTTGTCCATCGCCTCGTCGTAGTTCCCCAGAGAATTGTGAGCCAGACCTATATTGCCGAGGGTTCTTGCCACCAAAAGCCGGTCATTGAGTTCTTGGCTTATTTCAAGGCTTCCCTGATAATTCTCCAATGCCATGCCGTAATTGGCTCGGGATGCGTAAACCACTGCTATGTTATTCAGCATGGCGGCAAGCCCTGCTTTGTCACCCAATTCTCTTGCAATTTCGATGCTTCGCCTGTAATAGTCAAGGGCCACATCAGATTCCCCAAACAGGGTCTTGACCAACCCGATGCCCAGCAGTATGTTGCTAAGAGCCGATTTGTTCTGCGCAGCCTCAGCCAATGGAAGGCCCTGCTGGTAACACTCCAAGGCCGCTGCATAATTGGCTGTATCGTAGTAGACTCGTGCCATATTCTGCAGAACTACCATGCGCCCTGTTTTGTCCGAAATCTTTTCATCCAGTTTCAAGGCCTCTTCAAATCGCTCTAGAGCCCGATCGTATTCCTGCTTGTGGAAGTGGACCTGGGCAATATTGACGAGCGCTCCTGCAGTCCCGGCGACAGAACCCAGCTCTTTTTGCGATTGGAAAGTTCTTTGGAACCAGATCATCGCTTCCGGAAAATTCTGTAAGTCGGAATAGACATGGCCGAGTCGTTCGGCTGCAAGCGCCATTTCGAGCTGATTTTGAGTGGTCCGGGTCAGCTCATAGGCTTTCTGATAATGGTTGAGGACAGAATCCATCATCTTCTTCCGATAAAAGACATTCCCCAGACCCGTATGAAGACCAGCTAGTGCAGCGTTGTCTCCACTACGCTCCACTTGCGGCAGAGCGCTTGAATAGGCATTGAGGGCCCGATCAGGATCGTCCAGGGCCCAGTAAGAGTTGCCCAGGTTAACCAGAGTCGAGGCATTGTCCACAGGGACACCCAGGTCAATCTTTTTCTGGTAGCTCTCGGCGGCTTTCTTGAAGTCGCCCTGATCGTAATAAATGTTCCCGATCTTCTCCAGCAGGTCGGCCGCCGCAATTGGATCTCCTATCCTCTCAAAAATCCTGAGCGCTTTCTCGTTGCACTCGATGGACAAGGGGGCGTTCTTCATCTCCAGGTAAGTTCGTCCCATTGTCTCGTGAATATCGGCGATAGCCCGCTCCTCTTTTGCGGCCTCAAGTATAGCCAGAGCTTTCTGGTAGTATTCGAGTGCCTTGGGATAGTCTGACAAGCCACGACTAACATGGCCGATTCCCTCAAGAGAACGAGCCACCCCTAGATTATCGTGTGTGGCAATGGCGACCTGGCCAGCCAACTCGAAAATGCCTTTGGATTGGGTGTATTCATTGTTCCCATAAACCTTATTGGCGGCTGCCAACACCAGTCTGACCAATTCGGGCGTTACTTGTTCTTTATCTTCTTCCAGCAAGGTCCTCCGTTCGGCTTCGCCAACCCGGATCAATTGTTCTGCCAGATCCTCAGGGGGAGAAGGGTAATTCCACAGAGTCCACGATTCACCCTCTTTGTGGAGGGTAAATTCGCGGACGAGATGACGGTTACTCTCTTTCTTGGAGGGCAACTGAACAATGTGCACGTCGACAGACGTATTTAAAATCGCTCCCCAACTTCTCTCTGTAACAGCCTGGATCCGGACATTCGTAAAGGAGGCCTTTTGACTTGTCCATTCCCGGCGCATTTCATCCAGACGGTTGGGACGGTAGGAGGACTCCACATTCCAGAGCCGAAGGATAGCAGCCTCGTCCTGTCGATTCCAAGCCGAGTAGAATTTCTTCAATATTTCCAGAAACACGGTATCGGATTGGACCGCTTTTGCAGGCGAATCGTTCACCGCCAGCGCACGCTGAGAACACATCCCCAAAAGCAAGAGACTCGGGATCAAATAGGCAATTCTTCTGACCATACCGCTTCGGATTGAGGGATACTCCCGGACTGAAAGATCCAGAGATATCCCGGTCTGACCGCTTCCTTCTATCTTTTCTTTTAGCAATTGGTTTGCCAGGTACTAGGAATGGGGAATAGGTCTGGAACCATTGAACTTACAAAGAGCTGAGCCAACCCCATGGGTTGGTGCCCAAAGGCTGTGGTGTTCAGAATAGAACAACAGCGGTTTCGAAAACGGACAGTCGTATTCCGTCGCATTCCCGCTTGATTGTCGCGTCAAAATGAATTATGGTGATACTACACCAGAGAAAACACCGGCCATAAAATACAGAAGTGAGGATTGTTTCTTGACTGGCAATGCAGTGAGGAGGAGGGAGTTTACGGTCTGAATGACGGGGGACCCAGAAGCGACCAATGGCTGATACAAGAGAAAATTCATGCGACGAGGAGGACCAACATGCAGGATGTCCCAGTGAAGGATGTGGAGAAAACAAAGATCGATCAATTTGCCTCTAATGTCCGTGGCCGGGTGATCCGGCCCGGTGATGACGACTATGAGCAGGCCCGCAAAGTGTACAACGGGATGATTGACAAGCGGCCAGGTTTGATTGCGAGCTGTGCAGACGTTGCAGACGTAATCACGGCAGTGAATTTTGCCCGGGATAACAGGGTCACGGTGGCCATTCGCGGTGGTGGGCACAATGGAGGGGGATTGGGTATTTGCGATGATGGGTTAGTCATCGACCTCTCAAGGATGAAAGGCGTCCGTGTCGATCCCAAAGCGAAAACTGTGCGTGCGGAAGGGGGTTGTGTGTGGGGAGATGTGGATCATGCCACTCATGCCTTTGGCATGGCCGCGCCTGCTGGCGTCATCTCCACGACGGGGGTGGGAGGGCTGACTCTGGGGGGCGGTATCGGGCATTTAACACGTAAGTACGGTCTCACCATCGACAATCTGGAGTCCGTGGATTTGGTGCTGGCTGACGGTCGGTTTGTGACAGCCAATGAGAAAGAGAACGACGACCTCTTTTGGGCAGTTCGAGGTGGAGGTGGTAACTTTGGCGTGGTGACCTCCTTCCTCTTTAAGCTGCAACCGGTTGACACCGTATATGCCGGACCCATCCTCTGGCATTTGGACCAGGGGCGCGAGGTGATGGAGTTCTTCCGGGATTTTATCGCCCAAGCTCCGGAAGACATCACTGGCTTTTTCGCCTTCCTGGTCGTGCCGCCCGGGCCCCCCTTCCCTGAGCATTTGCACAATAAGAGAATGTGCGGCATCGTCTGCTGCTACACGGGAGCGCTCAATGCGGCGGAGGAGGCATTTAAGCCAGTCCGTCGCCTGGGTACACCGGCTCTGGACTTCGCGGGGCCATTGCCATACCCGGCACTTCAAAGCATGTTTGACCCCATTTATCCTCCGGGTTTGCAGTGGTACTGGAGAGCAGACTTTGTCAACAAGCTGAGCGACGAAGCCATCGCTTTGCATTTGAAACACGGGAACCAGCTCCCAAGTATGCATTCCACCATGCACCTCTACCCGATTAACGGTGCAGTGCACCGTGTTGGAAAGAACGACACCGCATTCAGCTATCGCGATTCAATGTGGGCAGAAGTCATTGTTGGCGTGGACCCGAACCCCTCCAACATGACGCATATCATCCCCTGGGTAAAGCGATATTGGGAAGAGTTACATCCTCACTCAGCTGGGGGCGCTTACGTCAACTTCATGATGGAGGAAGGTCAGGAACGGGTTCAAGCCACTTACAGGGATAACTACGAGCGCCTGGTGGCTGTCAAGAACAGGCACGACCCCACCAATCTGTTCCATGTGAATCAAAACGTCCGACCATCAGTCAACGCCGCACAGGGCGCGGGAGCTTGAACTGAGCGAATGGGCATCGGAGGGCGCGCCCTGACTCCAGGTGCGTCCCTCCGCCACAGCTTTCTCTTTGTGCAGCGTTACGGTGGCGTCTCTTGATCAAATGGCTTCGGGATGAATCCTTCGACGACCTTGAATAGGACTTCCGGTTGAATGGGTTTTGAAACGTAGCTGTCCATGCCGGCAGATAGGCACCTTTCCTGATCGCCTTTCATGGCGTGAGCAGTCATAGCGATGATCGGGAGATGAAGCCCCGTGCTTCTTTCTTTCTCGCGAATCGCAGCTGTTGCTTCGAATCCATCCATCTCAGGCATTTGGACATCCACAAGCATGAGATCAAACGCCTGCTTCTCCAGAGCTTCCAGGGCTTCGCGTCCGTTGCTCACTACGACTGCCGTGTATCCTCTCTTTTCAATGAGCCGGGCTGCCAATTTCTGATTGATCAGGTTATCTTCAGCGACTAGGATATTCAGGTTTCGCCGCTTCTCGCGCAGAGAATGGCGCGTGACCAGACGCAACTGGTCGGCCTGCTGAGTTTTCGTTCCGAGAACACTCAAGACGGCATCGAGTAACTGCGACTGTCCGATGGGTTTAATTAAGTAGGCCGCAATGCCCAGTTGCCTGCAGCGTGCGGCATCGCCCCTCTCTCCTGCCGAGGTCAGCATCATGATCGCAGTCCCCGTCAAGTCCTGAATCTGTCGGACCCGCTCCACCAGGGTCCAACCATCCATCCCGGGCATATGCGCGTCTGTCAAGATGAGCGCAAATGAAGTTCCAGACTGAGTCGCATTTTGAAGCAACCCTAAGGCCTCTGATCCACTTCCCGCCAGCGCTGGCTTCATCCGCCACCGTTCCAGCATCTCTCCCATGATTCGCCGATTGGTTGCGTTGTCGTCCACAACGAGGACCGGTAACCCGACCAACTGATCCTGTTCAACAGGTTCGGTCAAGACTAGGGTCTCGGCTCTCCCCACTTGGACGGTAAAGTGGAAGCAGCTGCCTTGCCCGGCCTGGCTGTCCACCCAAATCCGACCGTGCATCATCTCAACCAGTCGCGCGGAAATTGTCAGTCCGAGCCCGGAACCTCCGTACTTCCTCACGGTCGAGCCATCTGCCTGTGAGAAAGGCTCGAAGATGACGCTTTGTTTGCCGGGTGCAATACCGATCCCAGTGTCCCGAACCGCAATATGCAACTGGATTTGGTCTGGTGCCTCGGATTCCACGGCGACCTCCAGGCCGACTTCGCCTTGTTCGGTGAACTTGATGGCGTTTCCAACCAGATTCACAATGATTTGCCGAAAACGGGTGGGGTCTGCAACGATCTCTTCAGGCACCTCCGGGCGGATGTCACAGGTAAGTTCCAATCCTTTCTGGTGGGCTTGAACCGCAAACTGTTTTAAAGTCTGAACCAGGTTGTCACGCAATTGAAAGGGTATGGGATCCATGTCCAGCTTGCCGGCTTCGATCTTGGAGAAATCCAATACCTCGTTGATTACCGTGAGCAACGCGTCTGCCGAGGTCTTGACCATTTTCAGATATTCATTTTGTTCCGCCGTTAATTCGGTATCCAGAGCCAACTCAACCATACCCATGATGCCGTTCATTGGCGTGCGTATCTCGTGACTCATGTTAGCCAGGAACTCGCTCTTGGCGCGGCTGGCGGCTTCTGCAACGACTTTGGCTCGTTCCAGTTCTTCCTCCACTCGCTTGCGATCAGTGATATTCCGGTCGATCCCCACGAATCCCTCGACGTTTCCCCGGCTGTCTCTAAGGGGAACCAGCGTAGTGAGTACCCACTTTGTCCTGCCGGTGGGATCGTAGACATTGTCTTCAAAATTCATCAATGGCTGGCCAGTCCGGAGGACGGCCTTGTCGCTTTCATCACAGGCTCGTGCGACTTCCTCCGGATAAAGGTCGAAAACCGTCTTGCCTAGTAACTCTTCAGGAGAAGAAACTCCTAAGAAATAGGCAAGGCTTTTGTTGGCTATCAGGAAGCGCCTCTCCGTGTCTTTTACGTAGATGAAGTCAGGCAAATAGTCGATTAAGGTGCGAAGCAGGTTACGCTCTCGGGAGAGTGCTTCTTCAGCTTGTTTTTGATCGGTGATGTCGACCAGGGCTTCGATCAAATGGGTGCGCCCTTTCCTGTTCAAAGGAAGTACGCTTTTTAGAATGGGGATCCGCTTCCCTGTAGCGGTGAGAAGCACTCGTTCGGCATGGTCCACTGTCTGGTGAAGATCTGTGATTGGACACTTCCCGATTTGCGCAGGGCATACAAAGCCATGGCACAAATGACCAACCACATGCTCCCTGGGACTCCCAATCATTTGAAGGGCAAATTGGTTAATGTCCACGATCTCATGCGTTTCCGGATTGATTACCAGGATGCCCATAGGCAAGGAGCTCATGATGGCTTTCAGATACTCCTCACTCTCTTGCAGTTCTGCTTCGGCACGCCTCCGCTGTGTGACGTCGCGGAACCCCCACACTCGCCCTACGCTCTTTCCCTTGACGAGCTGGGGTTCCGAGTGCCGCTCGAAAACCCGTCCATCCTTGAACTCGATTACGTCGTCGCTTTGTGCATCACCGTCAAGGTACAATTTCTGGACCTTTTTCAGGAAGACCTCGGGTTCTTTCAGTTGGGCCAGCACAAAATCCAATGCCTTTTCGTCATCACGCGATTTCAAAACAGACTCTGGAATGCCCCACATTTCCGCAAACTTGCGATTATAGGCGGTGATCTTTCCGGCCGAGTTGACTACCAGGATGCCGTCAGCTGTCGACTCCAGCGCAGCGCGGATCGTCTCGGCCCGTTCGTTGATCCGCTTCCGCAAGGTGGTGACCCACAGTCCCGCCAAGAGAATGATTCCCCCCAGGATTGCCAGCAATATGCGGGTTCGGCTGCTCGTCCACCACGAAGGCCATTTAAGAATGACAATGTCCACGGCGGAGCGAAGCAAGACCCGAAATACAGTCGGTTTCCGATATTCGTCCGTTTCTACTGACCAGACACCAGTCAGTTGCAGCTGACTTCCTTCCCGAATAGCCTTCACCTGGTCAGTTACCGCACTTTTGTCGAGGAGCGCAGTAAATGTAAAACTTCCCATCTGGAGAGTCAGGACGAAAATGTCCCCACGACTCGACTTATCGAGTAGCTGTCCCTGTACCTTGATAAGCTGGGCATCTGGGTCGCCGTTCAGGTTCGTCACGTGTGTCAGGTCGATCGGTGTAGGCATTCTGCCGCGTCCGATCTTGCGAAACTGTCCGTCTTGCAGGGTGGGTGCGTACTGGCCGGCGGTCGGGAATCCCACTGCATCGACCCGATCTCCAAGCTGAACCGTTGTGCTCTGATTGCTTACAATATAGATCCCGCCGGATGCGTCCTGTAAGAAAAGAAATCGTCCCCGCCTGTCCAGTGTCACAACACCTTGCACCCGGATCCTGTGGCCTGAGGCCTTTTCAGGACTGAATTGCATTAAGCTGCTCGCCGGGACAATCGGTAGTGTGAAGGGATCGGGGGGCGCGGCTTGTATGATGTGAACCTGGTCCACACTCGGAACAAAAAGCTGGATGCCGACCAACTGCCGCTTGTCGTTGAACACAGTACCGCAGGCGCCGTCGATCGTTACTGCAGCATCGACAAGGGGTGAATAGGTTTCGGCACGGTTGAATTCGCTGACCAACGCCACGAATTTGTTACTGCCCGCAGCAATCCCAAGTATAAGGTAATCGGGCGCTGTTCCGACTGTGACTGAACGTACGATCCCCTTTACCTCGACCCATTGGCTGTCCTGCTCGCCCGTAAGCAAGTCCTCCAACGGGTAACGGTGGGTTATAGGTAGTGGTGCACGACCCACGACATGAAATTGGGGATTTTCAACCTCGGGTGCAAATTCTCCTGGGCCGGTCACTCCATGAACTTCGACTAGATCTCCCGCTCTCAGTTTAGCCGCCCCGGCTGTGTTGAGGTAGATCCCCCCTGAGGAATCCTGAAAGAAGGTGGTTCCCTCGCTAGGGTAATCAAAGGTGATGACTCCGCGCAATCGGACAGGATACCCCAGCCGTGCTTCGTCTGCCGTTAGTCTGCGGATTTGGACAACCTGTGTAAAAACGGGAATCGTATCTTGTTTCCTGGCCGCCAGGTAAATGCCCGGCCCTATTGCCGCAATCATCAATACAGCCGCCAACATCATTTTTACCACTGTGTTGGCGATTCGCGACTGTCCAAAACATGAGGTGCAAATCGCGGCCCTATTGTGCTTTCGTGTTCTAGGGCTGCTTGACATATAAAGTCGTGCTGAAGTGTCTTGGCCTGGCATGGCTGACAGTACTCTTTTGAGTCCATCCAGATACGGAGCGCTCCGGGGTGGAGGCCAACATGACTTTACGCCGCATCCGTCAAGGTCATACGACTTATCGGCACTTCTACTGCATGCATTTATAAGGAATACGAGCTGCTTCGCGGGCTCAGGCAGGAGCCGGTCCCTCCTTGACTGAGATAGTGCCCGGTTGCGTTTTGGTTGACCTCCTCCTACTACGAGCGTATGCTGGCGCTTTTAGCGGATGCCCAGTCCTCCCATGTGACTGTCAGGTAAGTAATCAAGCAAAGGCCATTGAGAGCAAGTTGGAGGGGAAGAAAAGGACTGGGATTGAGCGCGGTCTGCGATGCGCGGGCGGGCTGACCAGCTCAACTTCTATCTGAAAGAGTCTGAACCTAAGGGCGACGATGGCCTACCCTGTCCGCGACGGCAACCATCTAATCCCCACAATGCTCAAATCGATCTTGACTGATCTTCATTTCTGGCTGCCTGTGGTTGTTTTGCTTCTGGGCGTGACTTTATTAGCTGCCTTGCGTTGAGGGGCTCGATGTCGATTTCGCCTGGGAACAATACCACTGATTCTGGCCGTTCTCTCCACAAGCTCGGCATCGTTTGTGGTTTGGCAGCCGGAGCCTGGCTGGGAGCAGCCGAAGCCCCCACAAAGTTAGTGACGATCGGCGTTTCGCCATTTCTAATCTCATTGGGTATGGTGACCGGAGTATTCGTGGCGCGCTGGACGTTACCGATGGCCCTGAAGGGCACCAGCTATATCCTACTGGACCTGCGGGAGAAGGCGCATCTGGTCGTCTGGGCCCTCCTTGCCGGAATGCTATGGGCTGTCGCCAATACGCTGACTGTTCTTGCCATCCGTGACGTCGGACTCTCAATTGCCTTTCCACTTTGGAACACCAACAGTCTGGTGGGACTCTTTTGGGGGTGGTTGCTATTCAATGAGTTGCGCAATGCAGGCAGAAGACGATGGGTCAAGGTTCTCGGAGGAGCTACTGCCATTCTTATCGGAGGCTGTCTGCTAGCCTATGCCACATCGCATCAGTCGGCCGTTTCACCTGAGAGAGCTAGTTTCGGCATTTTGGCGTCGCTGGGCGCAGGTCTACTCTGGGGGACGATGTACATTCCCTATCGCAAGGCCTACATAAGCGGGATGAATCCCTTGTCTTTTGTCACCGTGTTCACTTTCGGTGAACTCGGAACGACCTTGACATTGGCCCTCGTTTTCCAGGGTGGGCCAGGTAATCTTCTCCACGAACTGGGGCGTGTGCAGTCCGTGCTATTCTGGCTCTTCCTAGGCGGGTTTTGCTGGGTGATTGGAGACCTGTTTCAACAGTTTGCTGCCAAGTACATTGGCATCGGGCGGGGCATTCCGCTTTCCAACACCAACCAGCTTTGGGGATTGGCCTGGGGAGTCCTCGTATTTGGGGAACTTGCAGGGCAGGCCCTTTCGACTCAGATCCTGGTAGCGGTCGGATCGCTGGTGATGATTGGGGGTGCCGTAGCGATCAGTATGGCCGAACCCTCCGACTCCGAGCGCGCCTCCTGGCGGAAAGCTATGGAGCGGGAATGTTCACGTTACCACCTTGATCCCGTGCGTGTCGGGAAAATTCTGGAGGGTGAGGATCCAGTAGCCAAGGAAGCGTCTTCCCGCCGCTGGTGGGAGCTTCTCGTCGTCACAGCCGCGTTAGGGATCTTCATATGGTTGGCGGCAGTCACCCATCGTCATCCCATCCCGGTCAATCTATTCTGGATATTTGTTCTTAGCATTGGTACGTTGACCTTTCTGGTGGGCAGCGGGGTTCTCTTGTGGAGACAGACTCGCTTCTCCTGAGTGGCCAACTGGAATTGCTGACCCGGAGCTGGTCTGGCCGCTGCCAAGCAAAGCGCCGTCGCCGCGTGGGACCGCCGTCCCGCGCTCTGCCGGCGCACTCCAAGAGGCGATTCGGGACTGGGAATTATCAAAACCGTCGTGACCATTCCTTGGGCCAGCGCTCGATAATCACTTTCTTATCGGTGTAAAACTCCACTGCATCTCGTCCCTGGGCATGCAGGGTCCCGAAGAAGCTGCCTTTCCATCCACTGAACGGAAAGTAGGCCATGGGGGCTGCCACACCAATATTCACACCAACATTGCCTGTCGGTACCTGATGGCAAAACCTGCGGGCAGCCGCCCCGCTCGAAGTGAAGATGGAGGCCGCATTGCCGTATGAATTTCGGGAGATGATGGCAATGGCCTCGTCGACGCTGGCAGCGTGGATGAGACTGAGTACCGGTCCGAAAATTTCCGTTTCAGTGAGAGGACTGGCAGCCGGAACGCCATCCAGCACGGTGGGTCCCACGAAGAAGCCCTCCTCGCAACCGGTTACTCGCACGCCTCGTCCGTCTAGTAAAGTGCTGGCCCCTTCGCTGGCGCCATTGCCAATCAAACCTTCAATCCGCGTTTGACTGGCTTTCGTAATGACAGGTCCCATTTGCACACCCTGTTCCAGGCCGAACCCCAACTTGAGAGAACCCGCCAAACCAGCGATTGATTTCGAAAACCACTTTTGAGCTTCTCCAACTGTTACCGCCACCGATACAGCCAGGCATCGTTGACCTGCGCAGCCGAAGGCACTGTCAGAGACAATCTGCGTCGTGGTCTCTGGATCGGCATCGGGCAGAATAACGACGTGGTTCTTTGCCCCCCCCTGGCACTGCGCTCGCTTCCCATTGGCCGCGGCGCGGGCATAAACGTAGCGCGCCACAGGCGAGGAACCGACGAAGCTGATGGCTTGAATAAGCGGATGGTCCAGCAATGTATCCACCGCTGGTTTCGCGCCGTTCACAAGGTTCACCACCCCGGGGGGCAATCCGGCTTGATGAATGAGTTCAAAGATGCGCCCCATGCTCAAGGGAACCTTCTCTGAGGGTTTCAGGATAAAGGTGTTGCCACAGGCAATTGCATAAGGCAAGAACCAGAGAGGAATCATTACGGGGAAATTGAAGGGTGTGATGGCTGCAACTACGCCTAGCGGTTGGCGGACCACAGCTTCATCGATGCCCCGAGCCACATCCTCAAGATTGTAGCCCTGCATCAAAATGGGAATCCCGCAGGCGACTTCCACATTCTCAATACCGCGGCGCAACTCTCCCCGTGCTTCGACCAGCGTCTTCCCATTTTCCATTGAAACAAGGCGCGAGATCTCCTCGAAGCGCTCTTCCAGGAGTTGTTTCAGGCGAAACAAGTATTGGATCCGTTCACTGGCCGGAACCTCGCGCCATTCAACCAGGGCTCTGGCAGCAGCGACAACAACGTTTCCAATATCCTCAGGCCTTCCAACGGGGGTCCGTGCCAGCATCTCACCTGTAGCAGGATTGACGACCTCAGATCCTCCGTCCGCACGGGGGACTTGCCATCGGCCGTTCACGTAGTCCCGAACTTCGTATTGAGCGCTCATGCTTTCCTCCCAACAATATTCACAGTGGATCTTGCGCTATCATGGATTCCTGATTCAGGACCCGTGATCGCAGAAACTCTACTGGCACCACATCGAACCCTGTGGTTTCCTCACCGGTTTCCATATTCTAATGCGATTTTGCTGTTTATCCTATGTAACCAGACACTGGACGTCCACAAGATTCGTCCCAGGTCATTATCAGTAAAAAAAAACAATTAAGGCCTGAATGAACAACCATTCGACCGGGTAAGAAAGTCAGGACAGCTCGTCAGGAGTTAGTGCCTTGGCCAGAATCCACCCATCGCTTCCATTCCTCAACGTGCCCAGATGTTCTTATTCTTGCCCGAAGCAAAGAGAGCGATTAAGATGAGCTGGTCCTTGTGATCCGAGGAATCCTCATCAATCCAGAAAAGGAGAATTCCCTATGTCGAAACGTCCTCTACAAGTCGGTCTAATCGGCGGAGGCGCAGGAGCCTTCATTGTGCATCCTCACCAGAGAGCCATTCATTTTGACGGAACCCGGCGGGTGGTTTGCGCGGCTTTGCATCCTGATCCCGAGGTTGCACAGCGCGAGGCTGCCTCCTGGCCATACCCCCTCAAAGGCTACAAAAGTTACGATGAAATGATCGCTGAAGAGAGCAAGAAGCCGCTTGGCGAGAGGATCGATTATGCCTTGATCGTAACTCCCAATCATGTTCACTTTGATCCGGCCATAAAGTGCATCCAGGCGGGGATTCCGGTCTTTTGTGAGAAGCCCCTCACGCTGAACTTAGACGAAGCTGACAAGCTAGTGGCGGCAGTTGCTAAGAAAAATGTTCCCTTCGGTGTAGCACACACTTACCTTGGACATTGGACAAGCCGTTTCTCCAGCCATGTTATACGAAGGGGCCTGCTAGGGGAGGTCCGCTGGGTGGATGCCTTTTACCTTCAGGGCTGGTTGGCTGAGCGGGCTGAAGATAAAGGAATCATTCAGGCAGAGTGGCGGGTGGACCCTAAACGTGCCGGTCTGAGCGGTTGCGGCGGCGACATCGGGACTCATGCCTTGATGCAGCTGCGCTATGTTACCGGCCTGGAGGTGATAGAGCTTTTAGCTTCCCTGAAGGTTTTCGTTCCCGGACGTCTCTTGGACGACCACTTTACCACCTATGTGAAGCTAAGCAACGGTGCCCACGGCCTGGTGCGCGCCAGCCAGGTCTCTATAGGACGGAAGAATGATATGGGGATTGAGGTCGTTGGATCCAAAGGCACACTCGTCTGGCATCAGGAGGAACCTGAGAAGGTGACGATTTTCCTGCCGAACCAACCGGACCGGATCTACTGGCGAGGGGCAGTAGCCGCCAACGACGGTTTCCTGGGTGATCTTCCTGAGTGGCTGATGAAAGAACCCACCATCCCCAGCGGACATCCTGAAGGACTTCACGATGCATTCGCGCGGTTGCATCGATGCTTCGAGGCGGATGTGCGGGCCTACAACGAAGGGAAACCCTTCTCCTGC
>Ga0335069_10008614_pt1 | contig 14569 bp, 13 predicted proteins | sample Lox_Sample_11_FD_206714 | JGI IMG/M metagenome (GOLD analysis project Ga0335069, IMG submission 206714) | Soil microbial communities from Loxahatchee National Wildlife Refuge, Florida, United States - Lox_Sample_1.1 | ecosystem: Environmental > Terrestrial > Soil > Wetlands | place: USA... | reverse complement strand
CGGCCGAAGAAGCGGACGCGGGCGACGATTGCGAAGGAGGCGGGGTTGGAGCCGCTGGCGGAGGGGATTTATGGGGATCAGGAGAAGTGCGATCCGGCGGCGCTCGCGGCGGGGTTTGTGAATAAGGAGAAGGGGATCGAGACGGCGGAGGCGGCGCTGGCGGGGGCGCGGGACATTATAGCGGAGAAGATCAACGATCATGCCGAGACGCGGGCGGCGCTGCGCGAGTTGTTTGCGGAGAAGGGGATTTTGAAGAGCGAGGTGGCGATGGGGAAGGAGGAGGAGGGGGCGAAGTACAAGGATTACTTCAAGTGGGAGGAGCCGATCGCGAAGGCGCCGAGTCATCGGATTCTGGCGGTGCGGCGTGGGGCGGAGGAGGGGATTTTGTATTTTCGGATTCAGCCGAGCGAGGAGGAGGCGGTGGGGCTTGTGGAGCGGCTGCATGTGACGGGGCGCGGGGCGGGGAGCGAGCAGGTGAAGCTGGCGGCGAAGGATGCGTACAAGCGTCTGCTGAGCATGTCGATGGAGACGGAGATTCGGCTGGCATCCAAGAAGCGGGCGGATGAGGAGGCGATTCGGGTTTTTGCGGAGAATCTGCGCGAACTGCTGCTGGCGAGTCCGCTGGGGCAGAAGCGGGTGCTGGCGATTGATCCGGGGTTCCGGACGGGATGCAAGACGGTGGTGCTGGATGCGCAGGGAAAGCTGCTGCACCACGATGTGATTTATCCGGACCAGGGGCAGCATAAGACGGCGGAGGCGGAGCACGCGGTGCGGACGCTTGTCGAGAAGTATCAGATCGAAGCGATCGCGATTGGGAATGGGACGGCGGGGCGCGAGACGGAGGGGTTTGTGCGGAAGCTGGGCTTGCCGGCGGGCGTGCAGATTGTGATGGTGAATGAATCGGGGGCGAGCATTTATTCGGCGAGCGAGGTGGCGCGGGAGGAGTTTGCGGAGCTGGATCTGACGGTGCGCGGGGCGGTGTCGATCGGGCGGCGGTTGATGGATCCGCTGGCGGAACTGGTGAAGATTGATCCGAAGTCGATCGGCGTCGGGCAGTATCAGCATGATGTGGATCAGGAGAATTTGAAGAAGTCGCTGGATGACACGGTGGTGAGCTGCGTGAACGCGGTGGGGGTGGATTTGAACACGGCGAGCAAGCAGTTGCTGACGTATGTGTCGGGGCTGAATGCGACGATTGCTGAGAACATTGTGACGCATCGGAACGAGAAGGGGGCGTTTCGGTCGAGGAAGGATCTGGGCGAGGTACCGCGGCTTGGGCCGAAGACGTTTGAGCAGGCGGCAGGGTTTTTGCGGATACGGGGGAGCGAGAATCCGCTGGACGGGTCGGCGGTGCATCCGGAGAGTTATGGGATTGTGGAGCGGATGGCGAAGGATGTGGGGGCGACGGTGGGGGATTTGATGAGGGATGCGGGGTTGCGCGCGAAGATTGAGAAGCAGAAGTATGTGACGGAGAAAGTCGGGTTGCCGACGTTGACGGATATTTTGAATGAGCTGGCGAAGCCGGGGCGTGATCCGCGCGCGACGTTCGAGGCGTTTTCGTTTGCGGAGGGGTTGAGCAAGATCGAGGATGTGCAGCCGGGGATGCGCGTGCCGGGGATCATTACGAACGTGACGGCGTTTGGGGCGTTTTGCGATATTGGGGTGCACCAGGATGGGCTGATTCATATTTCGCAGTTGGCGGATCGGTTTGTGAAATCGCCGGCGGATGTGGTGAAGGTGCAGCAGCGGGTGCTGGTGACGGTGCTGGAGGTGGATGTTCCGCGGAAGAGGATTTCGTTGACGATGAAGCAGGGGGGCGGCGCGAAACCGGCGGCTGGGGAGGCGAAGGGGAATGGCGCCACACGGCCGGTGCAGCGCAAGGCGGTTGCGGCAGGGCCGAGCGAGGGATGGTTCAGTGCGGCGCTCAAGCAGGCGAAAAAGTGACGATCGCGATTTGGATGGGGCGTGTCCCGAGGTTACGCTTCATGGTTGTCGGGGTGAATTTGTTGTTTTTTTGCGGGTGCGCCCCGGCTATGATTCTGGCGGGAATTCACAAAGGAGCCTGACATGTCTTTGCAATCGCTTATTGGCACTGGGACGAAAATCTGGCTGGATTCGATTGATCCGGATCTCGTTCGGAAGAACCGGGCGCTGGGGGCGACGGGGGCGACGAGCAATCCGATCATTATTTCGGATCTGATCAAGACCGGGCGGTTTGATGCGGATATGCAGGCGTTCATCGATCAGGGGATGGATGACACCGCAATTGCGTGGGCGCTGACGGATAAGCTGGTGAAGGATGCGCAGGGAGTGTTCTTGCCGGTGTGGGAGCAGACGCACGGAAATAATGGATATGTGTCGTTTGAGCTGGATCCGCTGCTGGAAGACATCGCGGCGCCGATTCCGCATGTAGAGCGGGTGAGGCGGTATGTGGAGCTTGGGAAGAAGTGGGCGGCGGGGCATAAGAATCGGATGATCAAGGTGCCGGCGACGCCGGCGGGGCTGGATGCGGTGGAGCCGCTGGCGCGGGCTGGGATTATTCTGAACGTGACGCTGATTTTTTCGCAGCGGCAGTATGAGATTGCGCGGAACAACGTGTGGCGCGGGGCGCAGGAACGGCCTGGCGGGATGAAGGGGTTCAAGTCGGTGTACTCGATTTTTGTGAGCCGCGTAGATGTGTACACGGAGAAGAAGGTGCCGGAGCTTTCGCCGGCGGCGCAGGGTCAGGTGGGGATTGTGAACGCGAAGCGACTGTGGCAGAGCAATCAGGCGTTCTGGAAGGACAAGAACCTGGCGTTGCAGCAGGAGATTATTTTCGCGAGCACCGGCACGAAGAAGCCGACGGATCCGGCGGACAAGTATGTCGAGGCGCTGGCGGGAAGCGACATTCAGACGAATCCGCCGGCGACGAATGATGCGGTGGACAAGCTGAACAAGACGTACACGCGGACCATCGAGATCATGCCGGCGAAGGCGGTGCTGGATGAGATTGATCAGAAAGTCGATCCGAAGAAGATGGAGGAGACGCTGATGCAGGAGGGGACGGCCAAGTTCGCCGATCCGCAGCATGCGCTTCTCAAGCTGATTGGCGAAAAGCGGCGGCATCTGGTTGGCGCGAAATAGCGCACATGGTTTGCGAGAGGTAAGTCACCACAGAGTCACAGAGGTCACAGAGCCGCACAGAGGAAGGCAAAACAATCGTCCTCTGTGCGTCTCGGTGTTCTCTGTGACTCTGTGGTTTTTTGCCGTTCCCCCAACATGCAGTTTCGCTTCCGGCTCAACTCCATTCGAGCGTCGGTTCGCCGGCGGATTTTTTGACCTTGCCGAGGAAATACGGCTTTTCGCCGAGGGTGCGGAGGTGGGTCATGATCGGCTTGGTGAAGGTGGGGCGGACGATGAGCACGTAGCCGATGCCCATGTTGAAGACGTTGAACATTTCTTCGAGGTCGATGGGGCCGTGCTTTTGGAGCCAGTCGAAGATGGGGGGGATGGTCCAGGCGTCGCGTTTGAGGCGGACGGAGTAGCCGTCGGGGAGGACGCGGGGGAGGTTGCCGGGGATGCCGCCGCCGGTGATGTGGGCCATGGCTTTGATGATTTTTTTCACGCGGTATTTGGCGAGGAGGGCATGAACGGATTTGACGTACATCCGGGTGGGGCGGAGGAGTTCCTCGGCGAGGGTGCATTTGAGTTCGGGGACGAGCTCTGTGAGGGAGATGCCGGTTTTCTTGACGACTTCGCGCACGAGGGCGTAACCGTTGGAGTGGAGGCCATTGGAGGCGAGGCCGATGACGGAGTCGCCGGCTTCGATGTCCGCAGGGTCGAGGATTTTGGAGCGGTCAACGACGCCGACAGCGAAGCCGGCCATGTCGAAATCGCCTTTGGAGTAGACGGTGGGCATTTCCGCGGTTTCACCGCCGAGCAATGCGCAGCCCGCTTCCATGCAGGCGTCGGAGATGCCCTTCACCATCTGCGTGGCGATGGCGGGTTCGAGGCGGTTGACGGCGAGATAGTCGAGGAAGAAGAGCGGTTCGCCGCCCTGGACGATGAGGTTGTTGACGTTCATCGCGACGAGGTCGATGCCGATGGTGTCGAGTTTTTTGAGTTCGGCGGCGATTTTGATCTTCGTGCCGACGCCATCGGTGCAGGCGATGAGGACCGGGTCTTTGTAATTGCGGGCGAAGAGTTTTTCGCCGAAGTCGAGGCGGAAAAGGCCGGCGAAAGCGCCGTATCTTCCGAGGACGCGCGTGGAGTGGGTGCGCTGGCAGAGGTGTTTGATCTGGTCGACCATTTCGTCGCCGGCGGCAATATCGACGCCAGCGTCTTTGTAGGTGAGCGATATGGGCTTGTCCGGCATGGCGGGAAGTATACCGAGGCGCCGTCAATGTGGCACGACCGGGCGCGTGTGGACGGGCGTACCGGATTTCCTTACGATGCTTTGTTCTGATTCGCTCCGTAATTCCAAGGGTTTTGCATGAATCTCGATGATCTGCTCGCCAATGCGTTGAAGGAACTTGCCGCCGTGAAGAATGCGGCGGAGCTGGAAGCGTTTCGGATCAAATATCTGGGCACCAAGGGGCTGCTGAAGGAAGCGGCGGATCATTTGAAAACGCTGCCGGGGCCGGAGAAGCGGGGGTTTGGGCAACGGATGAACGAGGTGAAGAACGCGATCAGCGGGGCGTTTGAGGAGAAGAAGGCGGCGCTCGAGGCGTCGGCGGGGCCGAAGGTGGTCACGGGGATCGATATCACGGAGCCGGGGCGGCTGAAGTTTGATGCGTATGAGCCCGGACATCTGCACATCATCACGCAGACGATCAACGAGCTGACGGCGCTCTTCGCGCGGATGGGGTTCACCGTGGCGGAGGGACCTGAAGTCGAGGACGACTTCCACAACTTCGAGGCCCTGAACATTCCGAAGATTCATCCGGCCCGCGATCCGCTCGACAATTTTTATCTCGACCGGCCGAGCGGCGCGGCGCCGTTCATGCTGCGTTCGCAGACGAGCTCCGTGCAGATTCGGGTGATGGAGACGCAGAAGCCGCCGATCCGCATCGTGGCCCCGGGGCGCGTCTATCGGCCGGACACTGTCGATGCTACGCACCTCTTTCAGTTTCACCAGCTCGAGGCGCTGGTCGTCGATCGCGGGATCAGCATGGTCGATCTGCGCACCACCATCGACCAGTTTGCCAAGGCCTACTTCGGTCCCGACATTCAGACGCGCATGCGGCCGAGCTTCTTCCCGTTCACAGAACCCAGCGCGGAAGTCGACGTGCTCGTCCACCTCGCCGACGGCTCGACCCGCTGGATGGAAATCGGCGGCTGCGGCATGGTCGATCCGAACGTCTTCAAGGTGGTGGGCATCGACCCGGAAATCTACACCGGCTGGGCGTTCGGCTTCGGCATTGAGCGGCTGATCATGCGGAAGCACAACATTGTGAACGCCATGAACGAACCGGACATTCGGGTGCTGGTGGAGAACGATCTGCGGTTTTTGAAGCAGTTTTGAGGGGATCTGCCGACGGGTGGCGGCTTATTTCGCACGAGCGAACTAATATTGCCCGATCTTGACACAACGGTAGGTTTTTCTTACCTTACGTGGCTTACTTTCGACCGGCGGGCAGTCGGGTTCTGACGTCCAATCCGCCAGTCCCAACGATAGGGTGCATCATGCTTCCGTTTCATAAGACCTCCAAGTCCCGCAAAGGGACCCGCCGCGCTCACCATGCCTTGAAGGGCGCTCACGTGGTTCGCTGCCCCAAGTGCAGCCAGTCGAAGCAGCCGCACCGCATGTGCGCCAACTGCGGCTATGTGAACAAGAGCCTCTCGCTGGTTGTGGGCGAAGGTCAGGAATAAATCGGCTCCCTCCTCGAATTGTCGTAGAGAGTCACGATGCGCATTGCCATTGATGCCATGGGCGGGGATCAGGCTCCCAAGCAGATCATTCACGGCGCGCTCGATGCGCTCTCACTTCTCGACGATGGCGATCAGATCATTCTGATCGGCAACGAGGAAGTGATTCGGCAGCATGGAGGCGAAGCTCTCGCCGCCGCGGGCGAAAGAATCCGCATCGAGCATGCGACCCAGGTCATCACGATGGAAGATTCGCCGGTCGAAGCGATTCGCGGAAAGCGAGATTCGTCGATCGTGCGCATGGTGAAACTCGGCAAGGAAGGCCAGGCGGATGCGCTGATCTCCGCGGGGAATACCGGGGCACTGGTGGCGGCGGGGGTGTTGATGCTCAAGCCATTGAAGGGCGCCGATCGGCCCGGCATCGCGGTGATGCTGCCGTCGATGAAGGGGGCGGTGATGCTCTGCGATGCGGGAGCGAACACGACGCCGAAGGCGGCCCACCTGTACCAGTACGCGGTGATGGCGTCGCTGTATCTGAAAGCAGTGAAGGGGATTGAGAAGCCGACGGTGGGAATTTTGAACGTCGGAACGGAAGAGGAGAAAGGCACGCCGCTGGTGAAGGAAGCGCGCGAGCTGATCATGGCGGACAAGGAAATTGATTTCGTCGGATACGTCGAGGGGCGGGAAATTCCGAAGCATCCGTGCGATGTGCTCATCACCGACGGCTTCACCGGCAACGTGACGCTGAAGGTGATTGAAGGCTGGTCGTCGGGCCTGTTCCACACGCTGCAGCAGGAGATCTCCAGTGAATCGCCGGAACTGATCGCGAAGCTCAAGCCGCTGCTGGGTCGGGTGATGAAGCGGTACGATCACGAGGAATACGGCGGTGCGCTGCTTGTCGGCGTGCAGGGGCTGTTTTTCAAGGTGCACGGTTCGGCGGGGGCGCGGGCGATCAAAAATGCGGTAGCTTCGGCGAAAAGTGCCGGGAAATTGAACCTCAACTCGCAGATTGAAGCGCGTTTGGCTCCAAAAGCTTGACCGCAGCGCGCGACGCGACATATAACTGACATTCCTCCGCAGTAAGCGATTTTCAGAATCCAAGACGCTGTCGCGCGATGGCGTGTTTCGCTTTGTCACCTTTTTTATGGGGGTTGCTGCCATGGCTGCCACTCTTCCTCCGTTGCCTTACGCATTTGATGCGCTCGAACCGGTCATCGATGCGACCACGATGCAGATTCACCACGGGAAGCACCACCAGGCCTACGTGACGAATTACAACAATGCCGTCGCCGGAACCGAGCTCGATTCAAAGTCCGTCGAAGATGTGATTCGCAATCTGTCCACCGTGCCGGAGAACATCCGTCCGGCCGTGCGGAACAACGGCGGCGGTCACGTGAACCACTCGCTCTTCTGGACGCTGCTGGCGCCCAAGGGCAAGGGCGGCGGCGGGGAACCAACGGGCGCGGTCGCCGATGCAATCAACGCATCGTTCGGCTCTTTCGCTGACTTCAAAACGAAGTTCCAGGATGCCGGCGTGAAACGGTTCGGCTCCGGCTGGGCATGGCTGATCGTGAAGGATGGGAAGCTCGCGATCACGTCGACGGCCAACCAGGATAATCCGATCATGCCCGATGCGGTGCTGACGCCGACGAACGCCGTTTCCGGCAAGCCAATCCTCGGCGTGGACGTGTGGGAGCATGCCTACTACCTCAAATATCAGAACAAGCGTCCGGATTACCTCACTGCGATTTGGGATGTGATCAACTGGCCGCGCGTGGCGGAACTCTACAGCGCCGCGAAGTAAGCCGACACGCTTAAACTCAATATTTGAAGGACGGGCTGACGTTCGACGTCGGCCCGTTTCTTTTGTGTGTCCTGCAGAAGCGGACATGGGGAGGTACCCGATCGTCACGGAGCGGTCGCGGATGCACCGATCGGCAGCGGGCCTTTGTAGGAATTGCCGGTGAGGGAATGGTAGACGGTTCGCGCCATGATGCCGGCGCCTTGGGCGTTGGGGTGAACGGTGTCGGGGAAATCTTCGGGGTGGTTCAGCAGGGCGCCGTGGACGTCGATGATGCCGGCGCTGTGGGCGTTGGCAACTTTCTTGATCAACGGCTGTTCCATATCGACCGGCGATTCGCGGATGTTGTATTTGCCCTGGCCGATGACGGGGCAGGGGTAGGCCAGCCAGACGCGCGGCTTGGGTTCCAGGTGCTGATAGCTGCCGACGAGATGGCTGTAATCGGAAGCGAACTCTTCGCGGTATTGCCAGTTCACCGGCTTGGAATCGTTCGTGCCCAGCATGATCACGACGACGTCGGGATGGAAGTCGAGCGATTGCTTGTAAAAGTCCTGCTGGATGTATGGCTTGTCGCCGTGCGCGAGGAGGGTGGCCCCGCTGACGCCGAAGTTTCGGACTTCGTATTTGTCTCCGAGCAAACGCTGGAGTTGCTCGGGGTAGGTGTTGTCGCCAAGGCCGTAGCCGAGGGTGATGGAATCGCCGACGCATGCGACTTTGATCGGCGGATGGTAAGCGGATTCATTGAGTGGAGAGTTGGGGTCGATCGCCTGCGTGCAGGAAAAGAGGGCGGCGGAGAGAAGGACGGGGATGGCCAGAATACTGCGACGCATGCGGGTGCTCCTTTCAGATGTTGAAGTCAGCAGGGAAGGCCCACGGCGATGTGCGCCGTGGGCCTTTATGTTTGCCGTAAAATCAGGCGTGTTCGAGTTCGACGGTGACGTGCGGAAGCGGATAGTGCTTGGTGAACTCCTCGACCTCGGCGCGGATCTTTTCGAGCTTGGCGGCATCGCCGGCGGATTGAACGGCGGCGTCGAACCAGGCGGCGACTTTGATCATCTCGGCTTCCTTCAGGCCGCGGGTCGTGAGGGCCGGAGTGCCGACGCGGATGCCGGAGGTTTCCATCGCCTTGCGGGTGTCGAAGGGGACCATGTTTTTGTTGACGATGATGCCGGCGGCCTGGAGCCAGCCTTCGACGGCGGCGCCGGTGAGGTTGGGGTCCTTGGCGCGGAGGTCGATGAGCATCATGTGATTGTCCGTGCCGCCGGTGACGAGGCGGTAGCTGCGTTTCGTGAATTCCTCGGCGAGGGCCTTGGCGTTTTTGATGATCTGAGCGGAGTAGGTTTTGAACTCCGGCTTGAGCGCTTCGCCGAAGGCTGCGGCTTTGGCGGCGATGATGTGCATCAGCGGGCCGCCCTGGAGTCCGGGGAAGATGGCGGAGTCGATTTTTTTGGCCCAATCGCCCTTGCACATGGTCATGCCGCCGCGCGGGCCGCGAAGGGTTTTGTGGGTGGTGGTGGTGACGAAATCGGCGACGGGGACGGGGGAGGAGTGGAGGCCGGTGGCGACGAGGCCGGCGATGTGGGCGATGTCGGCCATGAGCGGAGCGCCGACTTCGTGGGCGATTTCGGCGAACTTGGCCCATTCCCATTCGCGCGGATAGGCGCTGGCGCCGGTGATGATGAGCTTCGGCTTGTGCTCGAGGGCGGCCCTGCGGACTTCCGCCATGTCGATGCGTTCGGTCTGCTGATTGAGGGTGTAGTGGACGGCCTTGAACCATTTGCCGGAGATGTTGACGGACTTGCCATGGGTGAGGTGGCCGCCGTGATCGAGGTGGAGGCCCATGATGGTGTCGCCGGGCTGGAGCGCGGCAAGGAAGACGGCCTGATTCGCCTGCGAACCGGAGTGCGGCTGCACGTTGACGTGATCGCAGTTGAAGAGTTGCTTGGCGCGATCGCGGGCGAGGTTTTCGACGACGTCGACGAACTGGCAACCGCCGTAGTAGCGCTTGCCGGGGTAGCCTTCGGCGTACTTGTTGGTGAGGGGTGTGGCCGCGGCGGCGAGGACGGAGGGGGAAACGTGATTCTCTGAGGCGATGAGCTCCAGAGTCGTTTCCTGCCGGCGGGTCTCGTCCTGAATGGCCTTCCAGAGGGTGGGATCGTTTTGGGCGATTGGGTTCATCCGTGGGTCCTTCGAAAAAGGGTATCGCCCGCCCGCCAACGCACAAGCTTCAAGGCGGGGGGGAACGGGACATTATACGGTGGGTGGCGCGGCGGGGAAGGAGCGTGCGGATCGGCTGGCGCCGGGCTGAATGTTCGGGGTTCGGGTTTTGGGACAGGTGCGTTTTTTGATATTGCGGCTCGAAGATCCTCAGAATGGTTTTGTGGGGGCCGCGTTTTTGGGGGTGGCAGGCGAAGATCCTCAGAAGTCGGGGTGGGGGAATGGCGTTTTTGATAGCGCCAGCCGAAGAACCTCAGAATGATTGCCACCCCCTTGGGGCGAGTGGACTGTCTCCGGGGGTGGTTAGGTTTGAGGGGTGCAATCGGGTGCAGGTTGTGGGATTTTGGGCGGAAAATGGGGGTGATTGCTGAGTGACCTGCAACCGGTTGCAGGTGTGGGGCGGGGCGGGTGGCAACGGGTTGCGAGTTGAAGGCGGAGTCGAGTGCAACGGGGTGCAGAGGGCAATTGCGGGAAGGGAAAATGGGAAAGAACGGAGGGTATAAAAAGGTGGTGGTGGATGTGTGCATGTTCCCTCCCCTGGAGTTTTGGTGTCTTGTAGATTTAGTATACCTTACATAATGCGAACGTCAAGTTTTTTTCGCGGTTGCGTGATGGAAAACGATCATGTCCGCGGTCACCGAAAAATGATCGAATTTAAAGTTCGTGCGCAGAGTTTCAGCCCTGTTCGCGTATCAATTGGAGAATAGCTACATATTGGCCCCAACATATATACGACCAGCCAGCGGGAAGCACTGGTGTATGTCGGTTGGTAAGTCGGAGAGTCTTTATGTCGAGTTCGTCAGTTCGTGGCTCAATTCGTTTGTCCGTTGTTTTGCTTGCGTCATGTTTTGTCGGCGGATGTGTTTCAATAGGTGATTTGCAGCCCGCATTCCAGACAAACCAGACGAACGTCAATGAGTTGAAAGAAAACGAAGCGGCCGAGCGTGCGTTGTTGGACACGACCGCGGAGGCTGTGTGGCAGCGTGAAATCGCCTTTCGCGAGAGGGCGGTCATCGAGTCTTTCATTACGAATGCTATTCCATCCCAAAATGCCAACGGGTCGATCACCACGAACGACTTTCAGGGGGCGATCTCGGGGAATGGCGGCCTGAGTGCTGACTACACGCAGTTGTCGAGCGCACTGGCCTTGGCCAAGGACGATGCGAAACGAGAGCAACTCATTGCGGGCAATCCGGTTCTGGCGGCCTATGCGGCAGGAGATGTTTCTGCCGATGACATCGTGTCTGATTACAATCAGATCAATTCGCAGCGAAAAGCCGGCAACTTCCATCTTTCGCAGGACGTTCGGGACAATATCACGAAAAAGTATCCCTATTATTCCGACGCTGTGAGTGCTCACCAAGCATGGCAAAAAACCTTTGCGGCATATAAAGACACGATGGATCAGAAGTTTGACGTCGCAACGAAGCAGGCGGACCTTTTCAATCACGCTGCGACCGCGAGCACAGACATTTGGAAGGTCATCTTCGGGGCGGCGCAGGATCCGACTCTTCAGGCCAATGCGGTGGCTCTGGTCAAAAATGACAAGGCGAAAAGCGCACTTCAGGATGCCTTTAAGCTGATAGGGACTCTCAATCCATCGGCAAATCAAAGTAAAAGCGGATCGTGATCACTTATATGGAGCTCACAGATGGCCTCTCTCACGCCAGATCAGGTTTCCGACGCGATCAACAAGCTTAGTTCCACAACCGGGCTGAGCGCCGCTGATTGCGCGTCGCTCAAGACGGTGGTCGATTCAATGGCCACGACGATTCGAGCGCAGGATATTCAGATTGAGAACCTGCAGTTTACGGTGGCGAATTACCAGGATGCAGACAAGGCGGAGGCGTCGGCCCGCATGGCGGCACTCAACGCGCTGCGAGCTGTCGCGCCGCCGACAGCGAAAGTGGATGTGGATGCGGCGTTAGAGCAAGTGAAGCAGCTTCGCACAAATATTGACAATGCGACGACGGCGATACAAACGACGATTGCGATCGCCAATTTCGCGGTATCGATTGCAGCGAAGTTTTTGCCGTGACGTGACCCGACCATCGCCCTCGCCTTCAGCATGACCTAAAGCGATTCGCTGCCGCGGTGACCTCCCGGCCGCGATTCGGTAGTCCTGTTTCCACAAGGAGAAGCGTCGATGCCGTTGAATACACAAGCTCCGGGATTTGATATTGGTAACTCGCTGTATTTGATGCAAGCAAGTGCGGCAGCGTACGGGAGCGACCCCGCGGCGATCGCTGCGACGTTAGGATTGCCCGCGCCAGTCGTTGCCGTGTCAGATTTCAAGGCGAACGGCGTGTGGTGTTTCGTGTCGGTGACCGATTCGTTTGTTCTTCTTGCGTTTCGCGGCACAGATAATTTGCCTGGATGGATGACGGACGGCAACGCCATCCAAGTGTCGCGACCGCAGTACCCGGGGAAAGTGCATCAGGGATTTGCCGATGGTTTGGACAGCGTCTGGGCGGACATCGATAGAGCCTTGCCGAAGCCGCTGGGAGCACGGTCGCTTTGGATTACCGGCCACAGTCTTGGTGGAGCGCTCGCAACGTTGGCAGCCGCGCGCTTGTCGCAAAGCGGCACTATGGCCAAGGCGGTGTATACGTATGGATCGCCACGTGTCGGCAACATCGCGTTCTTTCAGGGCTATGCAACTCCCACGTACCGCTTCGTCAACAATATGGACGTGGTACCACATGTTCCACCGGAAGTGACACTGAAGGGACTGGGAGTCCTCGATACGTTCTTCAGTCAGATTACGTACAAACATGTTGGCACGCTGGAGTTCCTTGATCGCGACGGGCTTTCGGGGCAGGCAGAAGCGGATTGGGACGCCACGAAGGGGGAGGTGTTCAAGGCGCTGATGTTTAAGGGATCGCCGTTGCCGGAAATGGTCTCGGATCATCTTTCCGCGAGCTACATTTCAGCCATTCAGGGGGTTCAGAACAAGGTAGCGGTATAGGCAGATAGAGAGATTTGGAGACCAGGCAATTCTAAGAGACGAGGGCGGATTTCACCGCGAACGCCATGTCGACGTTAGAGTTTTATTTGTTGATTACATTTGCCCAAGCACTGGCGTGGGCCGCCGTGTTGTTGCCCTCCCTGTTTTTTTTAATTTTTCCGTCCGGATGGAAGGCGCGAAGGGACAAGATTTTCTGCTCGTTCTCCACGCGGGCGTTGAAACTGTACTATCAATTGTACTTTCCGGAATGCGTCCCGGATGCCGATAAACTGTTCGATCGATTCCGCAGCGATTTTGGAAAATACCATGGTCGCCGAAATTTTGTGGTCCCGTACGTGCTGCTGACGATCGCTGCGAGCGTGGGGCTTTGGGGAACGGCTCAATCCGTGGCCGTGTGGATGGGCGTGGGAGTGGGTGGCCTCGCGTTTCCGCCGCTGGCCGTCGCCTCATTTATGGGCGGATACACCTGGGTGCTCTTCGACCATCAGTCTCGCCGACGAAGCGGCGATTTCACGCCGGGGGATCTTGCCAACGGGGTGTTTCGACTGATCATCGCAATTCCGTTTGGATATGCGCTCACTGCCTTTGCTTCAACGGGGACGACGGGGCCGGGTAACTCAATGACAATAACCGGGGCAATTCCTTTGGCATTCCTTATCGGCGTATTCCCGACGAACACGGTGTTCACGATCGCACGCCGCATTGCCAGCAAGCAACTTGGGCTGGGAGAGGACAACACGGCGGCGGCGAACGAACTGGAGATTCTGCAAAATGTCGGCAAAACCAATGCAGAACGATTTCAGGATGAGGGCGTCACGACGATTGCGGAGCTTGCATGGACAGACCCTATTGATTTGTCCATCCGCACGAATTTTGATTTCAACTACGTCGTTGATTGCATGAGTCAGTCATTGTTGGCGATCTACATTGGCAGCGACATTAAGAAGCTATCGCCCGTTTCGCTGCGGGGCGCACAGGAGGTGAGGGCGCTGGTTATGACTCTTCAGTGCGATCCTGCCGACGAAACTTATAGCAAAATCGAACGTGACGCGGCTCAGGGCGCCGTGAATGGCGCCGCCAAGATTCTGGGGTTCGAAACGAATGTAAATGCGTTCTTCAACACGCTGTTGTTTGTCGCCGAGGATCCGTACACCGAGTTTTTGTGGGAGATATGGGGAAATGCCTGCGACGATTCTCCTGAAATCGAGATCAATCGGACGCCATGGTCAACGATCAATGCGGAATTGTGGGTAACGGCAAGATCGTTTCTAAGCAGTCGCAAGTTGACGTTGACCAGCGATATGGAGAAGGCACTTTCCCAAATCATCGCGAATGCAGTCGGCGAAATGCGCAAACGATATCCGCAGACGCCGCCGGATCCGATGCTGAATGCCGCCAACACCAACCTGCAGATGCTCCTTCAACGAGGGGCGGACGACGCTTCGAGCAAGAACCTCACTACACTGGAGGCGACGGCATTGGCGAAATGGATGAAGGACGTCTGGCCGTTCGTGGCTCCTGCTACTTAACTTTTATTTTGCAGACAGATTTGGAAGGTGTGCAATCGACGGCGTTTGGGGCGGTCGGAGAGATTATTTTGATAGGCTGGCTTCTTTTAGGTAGATGGCGAGGGTGTTGAATTTGGCGTTGGTGGTGTAGGTGATGCGGCTGATGGTGCCGGAGAGGGTGACGGGGTCATCGCGTTTGAGGTGGAGGGCGTCGTCGGTGGCGGAGGT
>Ga0335069_10008611_pt1 | contig 14571 bp, 6 predicted proteins | sample Lox_Sample_11_FD_206714 | JGI IMG/M metagenome (GOLD analysis project Ga0335069, IMG submission 206714) | Soil microbial communities from Loxahatchee National Wildlife Refuge, Florida, United States - Lox_Sample_1.1 | ecosystem: Environmental > Terrestrial > Soil > Wetlands | place: USA: Florida... | reverse complement strand
TGACAGCCGCGTGCGCACTTCTTGATGCTGGACTTTATCGCAGGCTTGGCGGATTCTCAGAGGATTACATCATCGGCGACTTTGAAGATTCCGACCTTTGCCTTCGCGTGTTGATGGCTGGGAGACGAAACTATGTCGCTCTCGATGTCGAGCTGTACCACCTAGAACGTCAGTCGCAGGAAATGATTGGCGACGCCGTCTGGCGGCGCAATCTGACGGTATATAACTGCTGGTTGCAGAACCAGCGGTGGTCGGATGTCATTGAGCAGACCGCGTCGGGTGCCGCGTTCCTCGCGGGGAACGGAACCGAATGGTAACAGGAGTGAAGCAAATTCGCACGATGGCCACGAACGGGCCGGCAGGAGCGGACGTATGAGTGAGCCGCGCATTCTCATCATTTCGCATGGCCATCCGGATTTCAGCGTAGGCGGCGGGGAGATCTCAGCGCACGCCGAATGGACGGAGTTGCGCCGCCGTGGCATCGAAGCGATGTTCCTTGCCAGGATGAACGAATCTCCGGGACGCCCCAGCGCACCGTTTTATTCCCGCTCAGGGGACGGCTACGAGTGCCTGGTCAACGTTCCACCTGTCTATCGTTTTCGGCATTCGCAGCCGGCGGGCGGACTCGTTTACTACCATTTCCGCCAGCTGCTGGAGAGATTTCGCCCCACCGTGGTGCATTTCCATCACTATATTCACCTCGGACTGGAACTTATTCGCGAGGCCAGAAAGTTCAATCCCGATCTCTTCATCTCAGTCACGCTGCACGAATACCTGGCGATTTGCCACGCCCAGGGTCAGATGGTGAAGACCGGCGGAATGCTCTGCCAGAAGGCCTCGTCAGTGGATTGCCATGTGTGCTTCCCCGAAATCTCGCCGCAGGACTTCTTCATGCGCGAGCTCTTCGTGAAGTCGTTTTTCAACCTAGTCGACCAGTTTATTTGTCCGAGCAGGTTCCTGTGCGACCGTTACGTAGCATGGGGCTTACCGGCGGGGAAGATGGTGGTGCTCGAAAATGGCCAGCCGCGGGCCCGCGAGACGGAAACGGCCGACGCACCCGATCGGGGACTCGAGCGTCGCTTTGCGCTCCTTGGCCAGCTCTCGGTTTTGAAAGGGACACTCGTATTGCTTGACGCAGTCCGGCTACTTTCGCCCACGACGAGAAGGAAGTTAAGAATCGAGGTTCACGGCTCGGTGCAGTATGCGGACGTGGACTTCAAAGCGCAGCTAACGAGCGGACTGACGGGCCTCGAGGACTGCGTACGCATGGTTGGTCCCTATTTGCGAGAGCACGTCTCGGGAATCGTGCGCCGTAATGGCTGGATTATCGTTCCATCGATCTGGTGGGAAAACTCGCCTCTGGTCATTCAGGAGGCGTTCGCTGCCGGACGGCCCGTCATCTGCAGCAATATCGGTGGAATGGCCGAGAAGGTCACACACGGTGTCAACGGCTTTCATTTCCGGGTAAACAGCGCAGCCGATCTTGCCGCGCGCATGGAGGAATGCGCCGGACAGCCGAAGCTCTGGCGCGAGATGTGCGCCAGGCTTCCCGCTCCCCCGACGATTGAAGAGACAGTGGATCAACTGCTGGCGCTCTACGTCAAGGGGAGAACGACGTTGGAAGAATCAACTCATGAGCCTTCGCTGCAATAGCATGCGGAAGGAACTTCCTCCCGAATGCAGGTAGAATTGCGAGTTAACTGTTTCCCTGAAACTCGACACTCGGAATTCCAGAGAATCTCGAATCGAGGAGCATCATGGCACAGTCCGTTGGCGAACACGCAATAGCGAGAGCAGGCCTGCGCGGGACCTCATTCTCGGCCTTCAAAGGCTTCATCACGAACAATTGGCACGATTGAACCTCAAGTCTGGCGTTTCGCTAAATCCCGACTGTCACAGGAGTAGAACGATGACGACACGGATTGCGTGTCTGATGATGCAAAAGGACGAGGATCTCCTGTTGCGGCCTTGGTTGATGTATCACGGGTACTTGTTCGGTTTTGAAAATCTATATGTCTTTGATAACGGGTCAGAGTCGAGAGAAGTCTTGGATACTCTGAAGGAGTTTGCCGGCCTTGGTGTTCATGTCGATCTCAGCTTTACGCGTCCAAAAGATTTTGAACGTAAAGGGGGCGTTATTGGAGATAAGATCGCAGAATTTAAGAATTCGGAGCTTTACGATATTGCAATCCCTCTTGACTGTGATGAGTTTCTTGCAATCAACGATTTCAACGAAGGCGTCACCTGTTCCAGGATTCCCATTTGGTCTGAATTCGAACGAGTTTTTGAAGGAGGCGTCGTCTGTCGCGTTGCTCACTGCCTTGATAACAGACCGGGGCATTTTGACCTGTTTCGTTATGCTGGCCATGTGAAGAGCATCGTGATCGTTCGAGAGTTCACCGCACTCGATCATGGGTTCCACGCGGCCGAAATTGCGCAAGGCAAAGAATACGGCACAACATCGCTAATTCATATACACATGCATTTCAAGCCATTCGAGGATATCTTGCGGGGCGCCAGGGACAAGTTACGGCCATTCGTAGACGTTGGAGATCAGAATGCTCTGACCAATTTTCGCGGTAGGGGAATTCACCTGACGCGATTGTTCTCCATTTCTGACTCCGACTACTATCTGAATCTGCATGGTTACAAATTGCCGGCTCTGCGCTTTCGGGGGCTTGCTCGTCTGCTTGGCATCTTCATGGATACGGGCGAACTTCGCGGCCGCTGGGAGCGAGGACGACCCGACGGAGATCTCCAGAAACTGTTTGAGATCGATCTGGATCGAACCCCTTTTGTACCGTCTTCTTACCTCGCCGCAAACCCGGATTTGCCACGTGCGGGATCTGACCTGCTTCAGCACTTCGTGGAGCACGGCTATTACGAGGGCCGGCCTCTTGAACCCACGAATGATGGTCTCGCCGAAGTTGCTGAGAGATTGGCTTGCATGCGGGAAAGAAGGCGCGACGGATCTTTGGGTTATAGGGGGCTGGCTTTGACGTTAAGCCGCCTCGGGAGGGCAACGGAAGGAGAAACGATACTCGCTAAGGCCTTAAAGCAATATGGATATAAGGAAGGACTTATGCGCGAACACGCTCTCCTGGCCGAGTATGACGAGAGATTCGACGAGGCGGCGTCCCGCTGGTCTTTGTTTCGAGACAGATTCCCTGACAAGGTCGATGGGTTCTACCACGGTGCGATGGCCAACCTACAGTCCGGAAAGTTGACAGAGGCAGAGGACATCGCTCTGGAGGGTCTTGCTCGATTTCCGGTGCACTTGGATCTGTCGATTCAACACGCCAAGATTCTGACTGAGCAGGGCAAATGGGCGCGAGCGCAAGCCTTGTGGGGTGCGATAAGTCTCTTGGATCCTGAGAATCAGCAATTGCAAGAAATGGCAGGCGCGGCAATAGTCGATCTCCGGTCCCAACAATCCTCGAAGCGGGCAAGCACATACGGCAACACGAAGGCCGACTAAGTCATCGACGCGCGAACATCAGCGGCTCGCGACATTTTCTTAAGCAGCCTTCGAAGGGATTGCTCTTCCGCCTGATGGTGACCCCGGGATGATTTTGACAGTAGCTGCATTTCCCGAACTTCTGCATGGGATTCATTCTGCATGCGAGTTCAAAGGAGTACCGTGGCTCCCTCTCTTAGCGAACACACGAGAAGTTCAGCCGACACGTTCGAGTATTGCGACCCTCTCGATTGTTTCGGATTCAGTTCCGCCGACGCAGATTTAAGCGCGCCGGCGAATGTATGGGTCGAGCCCCCCGCCAAGCCACGAAGATTTATCCGCATCCAGCCGGAATTTCATTCGGATCCGGATCACGTGGGTCTCTTCTCGGGTTTCGCTCAGGATACGATCGTTTCGCCCCCTCCTTTCATCGCTACGGTTCGGAATGCGCGTCTGGTAGGATTCCGCACTACGCTCACGGAAACCGGCTTCTTCTTCAACGACGATTCGATTCAAGGACGCACGCCGAGAAACCAGTTCCTGAAAGAACTGGCAATGCCATATCCTTTCAGCGAACTTACCGGTCTGAGGCCCCTTGGCACAGGAGAGAGGTTTGCTCTGGATCTCGGAACTCGGAGGGTACTGAGAGTTCGAGGAACCGTTGTTGTCTTAAGTTCTGCCGAACCATCGAACTATGGCTCCTGGCTTTTTCGCGTCCTGCCCAAATTCCACGCGCGCGAGCGCTTCCTTCCCAAGAAGCGACTTCGATATCTGGTTTGGTGTGAGCACTCGACATTTCAGGAGTATCTCTACCTGCTAGGCGTCTCGGCGGATCAGATAATCCATCATGACCCGGAGAACGTCGTCTATCAGATTCAACGGGCGATTATTCCCTCCATGCGAAATAACCAAGCGTTCCTCGACCCCGAGAGCGTAGCATTCTTTGCGGAGATGCGCGACAAATTTGGCTGTCGACAAAAGGAGGGGATGAGAATATATGTCTCGAGAGTCAGCCAGACACAGAATGGGCATTCAAGAGCGATGTTGAACGAATTAGATCTCGTTGCGAAACTTGTGCAAATGGGCTTCCGTATCGTCGAACCGGAGTCGTTGCCGGTCGCTACTCAGATCTCGGTTTTTAGCTCGGCAGAAATGGTTGTCGGGCCTTCCGGATCCGGGATGTTCAACACTGTGTTTTGTCACCCTGGAACGAAGGTAATCGACATCGAGTCTGAGCCGCATTGGATTCACGCGCATCGCAACCTCTTTGCCTCGTGTGGCCTCCGCTATGGAATTTTCGTAGGCTCGTCGCTGGATCGGGATTATCGAGAACACCACAAACCTTGGAGAGTCAACATCGGATCGCTTATCTCTCAAATTGAGAGATGGTCGTAAGAGATCCTTGCGCAAATTTGGCCAGCAATCTGCGGGATTGTTCGCAACAGAGTAGCCAATCGCAGATTTCGCGGAAAAGGGATCAGTGGATCGAGAGGGTGAGCCCTTGGAGCCGGAAGAATTTCAAGGCCTCGAAGCGGCCTTTTGCAACTTGATCGACCAGAATGTCTCGGCCCAAGCGTTGCATTCCTTTCTGTCTGAGTTGCAATGCTGCGCTCCGACAAAGGCAGACGTCGCGCTGATCAAGAAACTGCTCAGCGGCTTCCGGCGACCCGGCGATCCACCGCGGGGCGGGCCCGGCATTTCAAGAAACGATTCTCACTTCGTCGAATCGATCATCGCCTTGACGCATCGATCCGGCTTGCCGAGAATAGATCCGCCTCGGTCGCCCTGGTCGATCCGGGATGTCGGCACGGAACTCGATTTTCTGGCGTGTTCTTGCTACCTGCCGAACCTCTCTCCCATTCAGGTTGTGAATTTGCTTCTCCTTCGCCGAATTCAACCCTCGAAATCAGTCGCGGTCGTGGCGACTATACGCGACGAAGGAATATATCTTCTCGAGTGGATTGCGTTCCAGAGAGCCATCGGCCTGGCTGATATTTTCGTCTATACAAACGACAACGCCGATGGCTCGGATAGGTTGCTCACTGTTCTGGCGGGGCATGGAGTCATCAAGCTGTTGAGGAGTTCGGTTCGAACGGGAACGAATGCGCAGCTAAAGGCATATCAGCATGCGATTCACCTTTTGCACGAATTACGAAATTACAAATGGGTTATGTTTCTGGATGCAGACGAATTCTTGGTCCTGAAGGAAGCCTACGACCACAACATCAATGAATTCCTTCACCGCGTCGAGAGTACGTTCGCCGACAGCATGCCTGGCGCGGTGCTGTTTCCGTGGGACTGGCGACTAAGTGACCTGCGCTTCAGAAGAACTGCCGGCTTGTTGTTCGAGCGCTATCCCCATTCGGTGCCCCACTTCTGCGTCAAGTCTGCTACTCGATTGAACGCCACCTTGGGTATGTGCGAAGTTCATTTCCCGACGTTAGCGGCGGATGCTCGCCTCGTGGATTCTGGCCTCTCGCCCGTGGAACGTGAGTCGATTTCGGGGAGGGAACCAAAGTCAGACGAAGGCGGCTCGATCGCGCACTTCTGGGGAAAATCGTTCCAGGAATACGCGATAAAAAAGAGGAGAGGTGACCTGATGGGTTTGCATGACACGGACTTCAAGTATGAGTTCACAGAGTACTTTGCGTGGACCGCGAAACTAAGCGCTGGGAATCTCCGCCCACTTCCGAGGATTCTGGCGAAGCGAGTTAACCGTGCACTCATGGAGCTGAAAGCGCTCCCAGGTGTCAGCCCTGCAATCAAGGAAGTTAACTCCAGGTTCAAATCCTTCAGCAGGCAAGTTAGCAAGGATATGAAGCTCAGGGAGAAGTACAACGAAATGCGGAGCTCGATCCAGCCGATTTTGGATAGCGAGATATGCGGCCCGGCGGATTGACCGGGCAACACCATAGAAACGTGAATTGGTTGCAGAGGGCTCCAACCGGCCAGCGCACGATCCTCAGGCCAGTACTCATAATTCTGTCACGTCAGTTCTCGACTCTTCGTAGAGCTTTCGCAGATCCCCGCCTGCGATTCTCCTTACAAATTCCGGGAAATTGCGCTCGATCTTCTCGCTCGCAGCTCGCACACCTTCCAGCGCCTTCAGTTCCTCGATCCGGCTTTTCACGTTTCGTAAGAAAGTCATGTCGGGCGGGTAATGATTGTCAGGGGTTTCGAACCCATTCCATGCAAAGAAACTCGACAGCGGGCGATCATACTGGTTTTCCGATAGCTTGAGGGTCGCGCCTCGGGCTTTCTTAATAGCAAATTCTTCGAACGACCGCGTCCAGTAGTGATTCACGCGCCCGCCCCCATACCGAGGAGCTGCGTCGAATATCGAATCCATATCCAAAGGATCAAAGACGGAATCGACAACAATGCCACCATCCTTGACTTCGGGATAATGATCGCATCGCATCGACACCAGGTCCGAAACCCTGGCTATGCACTTTGTCAGCCGATGGGGCCGTGCGTGCTGAAATCTCTCGATCAGCGGTCCAGGCATACGTGCGAATGCCATTCCGCTAATGAACCACAGCCAGTGATAGCAGATGCCTGATGGCAGCTTTTCGGGAAACTGCCGCTCCACCGCGGAAAGAACATTGACAACCGAATTGCCGTATTGAGCTCCAGGGATGAAGTACTCGTCGGAGTCGAGAAACATAGCCCATTCGAAGTCTCGCAACTCGTGGAGAATTTGCACGGCGTGTCCGTAGGCCTTGCGCTCCGGCGGCACCGTCCCGGTAATATCACTCTCAATCAGCGTGATCACGCCGTGCTCAGCCAACAGCCTAAGAATATCCTCGGAACAGTCGGAGTTGTCGTTTGTATAAATAATTGTGTGATCAAAACCCAAAACATTGTAATGAGCAATCCAATCCAATATATAGATCCCGTCGTTGCGCATTGATGAGACTACGACCGACTTACGGCGAGGCTTGATCTGGCGAAGCAACAAGTTGCTAAGACATTGGGCGGCCGACCAGCCCTCGACACCCTCGCAATCGGCGACAAAGTCTAACTCCTGTCCAATCGATCGGTGCGACATGGGTCGCATCGACCCACCACGCAGCAGCCGCTTAGTCTCCGTGATGCACTCTAAGAATACCCTCTCTTTTCGATCTCTTGTTAGCGGAGGCTCCGCATCATCGACTGCGAACTGAGCCAATTTCCGAAGTTTTCCACTTTTTGCTTTGTCCGGGAACAACCATGCAAGCTCATGGGCGATTTGTCTGACATCGCCCACATTCAGCGCCATCTCAAGATCACACAATCCCGCTGTGTCTATGACTCGGGGCAGGCTCTCAGCTTGCAAGTTCTTGCGTTCCATTGTTCCCTCCTGTGTTTCGTCCAGCCGGTCCCTCACATCGGAGCTGGAAAGACTGCGCGGCGAAGCACTGCGTCTGGCACGTCGATTGAAGCCATGCTCTTGAGCACGCCTGAGCCACACGCGAGCCTCTGCTAAGTCTTTCTCGACTCCACGGCCCTGCCGATAGCAGCAGCCCAATTCGTACTCCGCCTCCGCATCCTCCTGTTCGGCCGCCGCCATGAGCCACTGCACCGCGGCAATCGGATCTTCCGGGCAGCCGCGCCCGTGCAGATAGCAAATTCCCACATTCCTCTGCGCCAGCCCGTTCCCGTTGGAAGCCGCCGCGAGCCACAGTCCGAAGATTTCGCTTAGCGTTTCCTGGGTATGAGGCTTGGTGGATGAAAGCGCATCGGCGAGCAGGAGAATCGAACCGACATGGTTTTGAGCAGCGGCTTTGCAGTACCACACCTCAGCCGACTGCCAGTCGGACGGACCCACCAATCCGAGCCGACAGCAATCGCCCATCCAGGCCTGAGCGAAAGGATCTCCCTCTTCGGCAGCCTGCGCGAACCAGAATTGCGCTGCGGGAAAATCGGGAACTCCATCGACTCCGGCAGCCAGCAGACGTCCCAATGCCACTTTGCTTCCAATATCCCCCTCGGCTGCGGCTTTTTCGAGTCGAGCAATGCCCCGCTGCCGGTCAACTGGCACAACATCCCCTTCCTCGTGAAGATCGGCGATCGCGATCGCCGCTGCCGGACTGCCCAGCTTGAGTGCTTCGGCGAGAAGGCGAACAGCCTTCTCCGGAGAATGAGGAAAATGACGCCCGCTCGAGTAGAGTCCCACCAGCGCCTCGGCTGCCGCCACCGATCCATTCGCGGCTGCCGCTTCAAGCAACTCGAGGCTGCGCGCCGGGTCGCTTTCGATTCCCTTGCCTTCGATCAACAGGAATGCAAGGTTGCAACTCGCCAGATCGTGTCCGGCCTGTGACGCGCGTGAGAACCACGCGGCCGCCTTCTCATAATCATGCAATTCGCCATCGGGCTCCGCATATAGAAGACCGAGCTGGAAGGCCGCCTCGGCACTTCCCTTCTCCGCAGCAATCCGATAGCGTTGCACAGCTTCTTCGTCGTCTCGTGGGACGCCGAGGGCGAAGCGGTAGAAAGAACCCAGATTGAATTGGGCAGCGGTGCTTCCGCGCTCCGCGGCGAGGCGCAACCAGGTGGCCGCAGCCTCATAATCCCGGTCCACTCCAATTCCTTCCGCGTAAAGAAAAGCCAGGGAAATGAAGGCGTCCGGACGGCTTTCCTCTTTCCCGATCTCCAACCAGCGCGCCGCGGCCGACGGATCCCTGGGAAGGCCTCGTCCAGAAAGGCAGAGTTCGCCAAGTACAGCGGCGGCGCGTTTATGCCCGGCTTCCGCTGCTTCCCTGAGCCACTTTGCTCCCTCAAGTCCTTCGTCATCCTGGCGTTCTAGCAAAATCTCGCCGAGGGCAAACGCGGCCTCAACGTGCCCGCGAAGCGCAGCACGTCGCAAAAGAGCCTCTGCACGAGAGAAATCCGCCGCCACGTATTCTCCCTGCCAGAGAGCGATAGCCAGTAGATAGCCCGCATCCAGATTGCCCTGATCGGCTGCAGCCTGAAGGTGTTCGACGCCCTCCTCGGCGCCTCGATCAACTCCTTCGCCGCGCAACAGCAAAGACCCGATCCAGTAATGAGCCGCAGAATTGCCCGCGGCGGCCGCTTTGGTCAACCACTCGATTGCGCGTGGAAAATCTGATGGCGCCCCATAGCCTCCCGCATAGAGGATTCCAAGCCCCAATTGACCGGCGGTTTCCCCTTGTACAGCGGCTGCCGAAAACCACCGCTCCGCCTCGGCCAAGTTCCGGTCTAGCCCGAGCCCGTTCGCGAGCTGCAGGCCATAACGAGCCTGCGCTTCGGCCACTCCGGCTTCGGCCGCCAAACGGTTCCATTGCGCAGCCTGCACATAGTCCGTCTCGACGATGAAGCCGTTGGGAAAAGACTCCCTCAACACGGTGCCGGATCGAGGCTCACTGCCGAATCGTTCAAAGTCATCCGCTGTCAGGGCCGCAGGCGAAAGCGGGTCGAGGAAGTGAATCAGTCCGAGGCGAGCCTGGGAAAGGGCATGCCCTCGCTCCGCTGCCCTTCGATACCATTGCACAGCGTCAGGAAGATTCTGCACGACGCCTTCGGCGCGTTCATACATCTGGCCAAGCCGATATTGTGCCGACACGTTGTTGTTCTCGGCAAGCTGTTGCAACTTGTCAAATGCCGCAAACGACCAGCCCCGAGCCAGCTCGGCCTCGACAGCAGCCAGCTGATTCTTCTCAGAGTGCTGCGTCAAGCCCGCCAAAATATCTTTGACCTTTGCAAACAAGAACTGCTCCTTTGGGCCCGGAGTATTGCGAGTCCGAGGGGGAGAGCCCCTTCTGTCAAAATGGCGAACACCTCGGCAATTCACCTTTGGCGCCACGACGGCACATCGCAATGCAGTCGGCTTCGGTTTCCAATTTACACCCAGTCCGATGAAAGTACCTCAGGCCAAATTGGCGGCACCGGGATTCGGCACGAACCACAATCCCGCGCCACACGTCCCGGCAGGTGCGGGGCTGTCACGATTCGCCGTGCCGAAGCACTATGGTTCCGAAAGCCTTCCGAAGGAAATCCCCGAGTACCTTTTCCCTCGGCGGGTCTAGTTGACCGAATCCAGCAAAGGCCCGGACATCACAACGCCGGTCTTTTGGTTTTACCTGCTGATTTTGACTGAATTCACCCGAGGGTCGATTGATCGGCCCGAAAGATGTTTTTTTTGTTGACATCATAGCCGAATACTCGGCTATGATGTGGCATCCACTAATAGGCGTTAGTTCACCTGACATTCCCCATCGAGAGAGGCCACCAAGATGCCGATTCCAGCAAGTATGCCCGGCGGTATACACCAGGGCTTGACTTCTTTGAGTCACGCGGAGCGTCAAGCCGCCCTGAATGCCCTATCGAAAATTAGCAGAACGCCAGGCCGCTTCGGTTCAAGTCTGGTTGGAGTGAAACAGAGTGCGACCCAGGTCGGCGGGGTTGCGCACCAGCCGACGCTGGGCTCCGCGGCGCTGATTCATGGGTCTGGGCAGGACACGTTTATGGGCGGTGCACGCGGCAACTTGACGAGCGGCATCGGCAGTGACACGATCCTTGGCGGATCGACCAGGGCCCTGGATCGCGGAACGGGGCTTCCAGGTACTCACACCCTCGGGCACGCAGGCCTGAGCAGCGATACCATCAATATTGCAGGCACCACTGCTGCAAACGTCAAAGCCATGAATCCGGAAGATAGGGCAAAGGCCCACACTGTGACGCTCGGCGACAAGACCAAAATCACGATAAGTGGGCTTTCGCACCACGATATTTCCAAACTGCATCACTAATCCCGCGGCACTCCTGATTTGGCTTCCGGCTGACAACAGCCGGAAGCTTTCGACAACTCGACGCCTGTGATCCGAAGTGACCCATTTCGCCCCTCGGATGACTTCTGAGTTTCGTCCAGCCAAAATCGATTAAGATGCGCTCTCTTCGCAGTATCTGCCGCAGGTACAGGAGAGGTGTCTTCATTTTCCGCGCTTCTATTCCATGAATGGCACCGAGAGAGCGAGCCTGCATGTTGAACGGCATTCGCTTAGTGGCGATAAGGGAGTGTCGGCCCAGCCTGGACGCAGTTCCTGTCGATACGCACGATACTCCGCTAGGACGCCTTCTCAGCAATGTCGCTCGCTTCATCGAGAACTCCGAACTGCCGACGGCATTGCGTCTCGCCGATCGCGCCAGGCGCATGGCTCCGCGCGATCCGATCTTTGTCCTCCTGTGTGCTCGGTTGCTGATAATGCTGGGCAGGCCATCGGAGGCTCTTAGACTCCTCGAGAGTTGTGAAGAACCTGAAGCGATTGTCTTTCGCGGTGAGGCGCTTTGTTCGCTCGAATTGTGGGATGACGCATCCTCAGCCTGTAGCCTGCTGCTGCACAAATTCGCCGTCGATTCGGTAGAGGGATTGGCTGAACTTGCATCCGGCATCTGCCGGCGACGAAGTGACTCCAACTGTCCGGGGTGGATCGGAGTGGATAACCGGCTCCGCCTGATGGGTGAGGTCCGGACCGCCTCTCCGCTCGAAATTCGAATTTCGGACCGGCCTTGCGAGCATCTGACTCTGATGGAGCACGGAGACGGAATTTGCTCCATTGAATATGATTTCCCGCCTGACGTTTCTGGAGAAGTGACGGCTCGCTCTTCCGGTCTGTTTCTGCTTGGCTCCGGCTTATGCTGGCCGCCGGATTTCGATCTTAACGCATGGGCGATCATCGAGGATGATGCGCTGGTGGGTGAAGCCAGGCTCGGCTGGTCTCCGTCACGGTTCCCGCCAATTGCCATCGGAGCCTCCGAACAGCCGGGTCATCCACAAGCAGTGAGAACCGCAAGTTCCGACAGAAGCCGGTCAACCTTTTCCATTCCTCTGAACAAAAGAGAGCTGGACTCCGATCAGCTCGACGTTGCAGCGATCTTGCCGGACGAATCCCTCCATCCCGTAGTTGGAAGCCCCATTCTCAAGCTGCGGAGATTGCAGGAACCGATAGGTCCGCGGCCCGATCGTTTCGTCTCAAAAAACGTCCAGCTGGAACCACAACCCAGGCGAAATGTCGACGTGATCCTCACGGTTTACAACGGTTACCATGAGACCCTTACCTGCATAGCGAGCGTATTAGCTTCTACCAAGCCGGACGGTACCCAGGTCATCGTTGTGGACGACGCGACACCCGATCCCAATCTTCGCGACGCACTCATAGATCTCGCCCGCGATCAACGTATCACGTTGTTGACAAACGCCAGGAACCTCGGGTTTCCGGGTGCGGCAAATAAAGGGATGCGTCTTCATTCGGACAATGACGTAGTCTTGCTCAACTCGGACACCGAAGTCTTCGGCGACTGGATCGAGCGGCTGAGAGATGCGGCCTATAGCGCGGATGACATTGGTACGGTAACGCCTCTCTGTGAAACGGATTCGATCACCGCGTATCAAAGAGATCCTGAAGTCGGCGGCGAGCCCATTCGACCCGTGGACATCGATCGCATCGCTCACGAAGTCAATGCTGGAAACACAGTGGATCTTCCTGTCGGCGTGGGTTTCTGTCTTTACCTGAGGCGCGACTGCTTGAACGAGATCGGGGAACTGGATGAAATCAGCTTTGGAAGAGGGTATGGCGAAGAGGCCGATCTTTGCTTGCGAGCCAGAAAACTGGGCTGGCGCAACGTGGCTTCAGCCGATGTGTTCGTGAGCCATTGCGGCGGAAGATCCTTCGGGCACCGCATGAGGGAATTGTTGCTGATCCGGAATGGCCGCATCCTGAACACGCTTCATCCGGGCTATGCGAGGTTGGTGGAAGAGTTTTTCGCCAAGGACCCTCTGTTGAACGCCAGGCGCGCAGTCGACATGAGGCTTCTGCTTGAAAGGGCAGTTTCTCCCGTATTGCTGATGACGCTAAGCCTTCCTGGTGGAGTGAAGAGGCATGTCAGCGAGCGGCAAGTTGAGTTGAACGCCGCCGGACACACCGTTCTTGTGCTTCACCCCTCTGAATCTGGCGGCGCGCCGGCCAGAGTGAACCTGAGCGTCGCTTCATTGGGGCTAAAGAACCTCTCCTTCGATTTGCCCCGCGACTTCGAACTCCTACTTGAATTCCTCCTTTCCCTCGGTTTGTCAAAGATCGAGATTCATCATTTTTTGGGAATTCCCGCGCCAATTCTCGAATTAGCGGTTTCGCTCGGCGTGCCATACGACGTATACATACACGATTATTTGTGGATCTGCCCACGCGTCACACTGATAGGGGGAACCGGACAATATTGCGGAGAACCGTCTGTAAGCGCATGCGAAGACTGCATCCGCATGCACGGGAGCGGCCTTGAAGACTCGCTGACTGTAGAAGGTCTGCGCGCACGCAGCGACCGCATTCTGAGTGCTGCCAGTCGCGTCATTGCCCCCAGCCAAGACACGCGTGTACGGCTCGCTCGATACTTTCCCAATATCGAAGTCGATGTCGTTCCGTGGGAACGCCGAATCCAACGCATTCAGCGGACGAGCGTACCCACCGCGAATGGCTGTACTCGCGTGGCGATTATAGGAGCTATTGGTATCCAAAAGGGACATCAGGTTCTTCTGGATTGCGCTCGAGATGCGGAGCGGCGAAATCTCGACATCGAATTCGTCGTCATTGGGTATACCCACGACGATGAAGCGCTCATGGCCACAGGGAAAGCCTTTGTCACCGGTCCTTACGACGAAGGCGAGGTCGACAGCCTGCTCGGCCGCGAACAGTGCAATGTGGCTTTTTTTCCTTCGGTTTGGCCGGAGACCTGGTGTTATTCTCTCACGCATGCAGTGTCATGGGGTCTTCCGGTGCTCTCGTATGACCACGGAGCGCTGGCTGAGCGGTTGCGTACCTACAGTGCCGCCGAGCTTGTCCCGCTGTCGGCGTCAGCGGGGAGGTTGAACGATACGCTGATTCGCCTGGCTTCAGATACCACATCTTCTAATCTGCAAAGGGAGGTTGCCATGGATGAGACCTTACTCGCGATCGATCCACCCAGTTCCGAGGAACTAACTTCGTCCGTGCAGATCCTGAATCTGCCCGAAGGCGTCTATTCCTTCACCTTAGAATCGGGAAGTGACAAGAAAGTCTCGCCTGCGGATTTCGTGCTGCCCGCACTACAAGTCTCGCTCGCTCCGACGAGAACGTCGGCGACAG
>Ga0335069_10008610_pt1 | contig 14574 bp, 15 predicted proteins | sample Lox_Sample_11_FD_206714 | JGI IMG/M metagenome (GOLD analysis project Ga0335069, IMG submission 206714) | Soil microbial communities from Loxahatchee National Wildlife Refuge, Florida, United States - Lox_Sample_1.1 | ecosystem: Environmental > Terrestrial > Soil > Wetlands | place: USA... | reverse complement strand
GCCTGCGGCGGGCGGCTCCATTCCTTTGCAATTCGGGGCGAGCCGGCTCAATTGGAACGCGCGTGTCGCCATTTCGCATGCCCGTTCTCGCACCAGAGGATCGACCTCTGCGGGACGCCGGAGGGGCCCATCCACCCACATGGTCAGGAACACTTCGACCGCGCCATTCAGATCCCTCTGTCCGAGCGCACGCATCATTGCGGCGAAATTGGTTCCAATCCATGGATCGCGAAAGTCGTACCCTCGCAGTCCCGGAGAAACCAGGACGAGTTTGTCAACCAGCGAAGGATACGCCAGGGCGAAATCGAGAGCGATGGCATGATTCGAATGCCCAATCAATGAGACGCGGTGAACATCCAGAAGCTTCAGGAGATCGAACAAGTCCTCATGATGGCTGAAAGCTTCGGTCCGGGGCATCGTTTCGCTCTCGCCGGAACTCCGCAGGTCATAACGGATGGCGCAAAGGCGGCCTGCAAAATGCTCAAACTGGCCGTCCCACATTCGGCGGTCCAGCAACCCGCCGTGCAGGAAGACAACCGCGGCGCCCTCGCCCGCAATGTCGCAGGCGATGCGAACACCGGGAAGATCGACAAATCTGGTCTGCATGACGAACTTATCTGGCATGAATCCTCCCGACTCGTTTAGAGACGTCTGTCCGATGAATACCGACAAGTGGCGAGCATGGCAGGATACTGAAAAAAGAAGATCGTCACCGTGCCGGTCGAATTGTAAAACCAGCCGGAAACCGCCGGGTCGGACGGCCCTCAGACAGGCATCTTGAACGGTCTGCGCGATTGAGATCGACGCAATGAGAAGCACGGATAGCCGGGTACCAACTGGATGAATCATAAATGCTCCGCATGATCACCCGCGATGGTCAATACACGAGCGCGCTCCGCCTGTAGATGTGCGACACCGTACACCTCGTTGAGCCACCACACGCCGGTGAAGAAAGCGGTGTAGATGAGAGGAGCGATGAAATCGTGCCAGCCAAGCCTCCCATTGCGGAATGCATGCAGAATCACACCGGCGCTCCCGGTCAAGAGTCCGATCCACGGTGGCAGCAGATACCAATACTTGACAGATTTGAGCAACCGAATCTCGCGGTCATAGCGCTCCACGAGCGCGCGGCGATAGCAACTCAATTCCTGGGAGGGATCGGCGGGAAAAGAGGCGCGACGATAGCGCAATAGAAAAGCGATAATCCAGAGCCCGCTGGCCGCCACAATAAGTAATCCGGCGCGTTGCAAAACATCGGGCGCGCGAGCCGCCATTGCTGCAAAAATGACCGTGACGGCGAACGCGGAGATCGATTCCAACACATTCCGGACCAGAATGAATCGATCAAACTGACGAGTCCTCTTTTCGACCATCCTCACGAGATCCTCCTTTGTCGCGGCGCTCGCACAGGGCTGGCTGCACCACAGTTCGCTCAATTCATCGTTGACGTCCATCATTGCCCCTTCCGCCGGACAGGATCCCCTCACGCAGGCTTTCTCGTACCCGGCTCAACCGCGATCCAATTGCGGTTTGCGAAAGCCCGCTGATCTCCTCGATCTGGGCGTAGTTCAGGCCCTCCAGGTGAAGCAGAACGATCTGCCTGTCGAGGGTCGGCAGGCCGCGGATTGCGCGGAGCAGCAATGCCTGCTTTTCCCGTCGCAACACCGCCTGCTCGCCATTGATAAACGTGCCGGGAAATTCCGTGTCGTCGGTAATTGGCTCTTCCTTCTGGTTTCGTTTGCGCCGTCGGGTAGAGGAAGAGACAGCGATATTGTGAGCAATCCGATACAGCCAGGTGCGCTCGCTGGCATTGCCACGGAAGTTTGGAACTGCCTGCCATAATCCGACTGCAATCTCCTGGAAGAGATCTTCGCGATCTGCCGGCTGTTCCGCGTAGCCACTGGCGAGGCGCCGCAAGGCCGGCTCGTATTGTTCCATGAGCCGGACAAACATGTCGCGCCGCGCACATTCCTGCACACGTTCCGGACTCTCCCGTGTCATAGCCTGGGCGAGCATCGTTTTTTGATTCCAATCAGGTAGTCTCATTCGGGAGAAATTCCTTGCAGGACTTTGATCCATTTTCCTCCAATCGGGCGCGATCTCTTCGCGCACCTGACGTCCTGGAGTGCCTGAAACTGCCGTCTCACGTTGGTTTCACTTCAGTTCAACTTCGCTAAACAAGAGATCAGGCACAAAAATGTGCCTACTACCGCTCATTTCCATATCTGTCTACACTCAGCGTCAGATCGTGTCGCTTCGCGATGAGGAGCAGAAATGGAAACGATCAATTTGCATGTGAACGGGACGCTGCGCGACATTCTCGTGGATCCGGAGATGCCGTTGCTCTGGGTCTTGCGGGATCATCTGGGATTGACCGGAACGAAGTACGGATGCGGGATCGCACATTGTGGCGCATGCACGGTGCACCTCGACGGGGAGCCGGTGCGTTCATGCGTCATGCCGGTAAAGCGCGCGGCCAGCCGGAACATCGTGACCATCGAGGGCTTGTCTCCAAACCGGTCTCATCCGGTTCAAAAGGCATGGATCGAAGAACAAGTGCCGCAATGCGGATACTGCCAATCCGGTCAAATTATGGCCGCAGCCAGCCTGCTGCGGGCTTCCGCGGATCCAAGCGACGAGGATATTGACCGAGCAATGGCAGGGAATATCTGTCGCTGCGGGACGTATGCGCGCATTCGCCGCGCCATTCATCGTGCAGCCAAGATACAACAGAGCGAGGTCAGCCTCCATGGAGTCGAATGAATTTCTGGTATCCCGCCGTACTGCACTGAAGGGCGCGGCCTCCCTGATCATTGCGTGCTTCACTGACAGAACGATTGGCGCGCTGACGGAGGTTCCTACGTCTTCTGCTGACCATCCATTGAATGCCTGGCTTCGTATCTCGACCAATAATCGCGTGACCATCGTGGTATCGCAGGCGGAGATGGGCCAGGGAATCATGACCACTCTTCCGGCCGTCATTGCCGAAGAATTGGGCGCGGATTGGAACGCCGTTGAACTCGAAATGTCTCCTGCGGCGGTCGCCTATCGGAATCCGCGCATCAACTGGCAGTTCACCGGCAACAGCGAAAGCACGATGTCCTTCTTCGATCTGATGCGGCAGGTGGGTGCGAGCGCGCGAGAGATGTTGGTAAATACCGCCGCCCGGCGCTGGCGCATTGCCCCTTCGCGGTGCTGTGCGGAGAACAGCTTCGTGATCGACATGAATTCGGGACGGAAGTTCTCGTTTGGGGAACTCGCGGCTGAAGCCAGTCACGCGTCGGTTCCTGCCAAGGCGGCACTAACTGCTGAAGCTAAATGGAAGCTGCTTGGCAAACCGATACCGCGGGTCGACATACCTTCGAAGTGCGAGGGATCGGCAATCTTCGGTATGGACGTAAACATACCCGGAATGGTGTTTGCGGCGATAAGAAACTGTCCATTTTACGGTGGAAAGCTGCGCCGGTTCGATGCGGCAAGCGTGCAGGGTATCGAGGGGATATCCGGCGTGTGGGAAGTGCCGGGCGGGGTGGCAGTGGTCGGGAGCTCGTACTGGCATGCAAAGAAAGCGGTGGAACAACTTGATGTGGAATGGGATGAAGGACCGGACCGGTTCGACTCCAACACGATCATGGAGCAATACCGGAGTGAGATGAGTGGCGACGACTGGGTCCTCGTCAAAACGGTTGGAAATCCAGATGCGCTGCCACATCCATATCGGAATACACCTGTAACCGGGGCGCCTGCGCCGCCCACCGAGCCAAACCCGATCAGGACTGACTTTGCGCGATTCCACTCCGCCGAGTACCAGAGCCAGTTTCTAGCTCACGCCACCATGGAACCCATGAATGCGACGGCGCTGGTCAACTCCGATGGGTGCGAAGTATGGGCTCCGACCCAGGGACAGGAGATGGCCCAGATGGCAACCGCACAACTTCTGGGCCTGGATAAATCCAAGGTGCAGATTCACCGGACCTACCTCGGAGGAGGATTCGGCCGAAGACTGGTTGCGGACTACATCTTGCAGGCCGTAGCGTTAGCCAGACAATGCGGCAAACCGGTGAAAGCGATCTGGAGCCGTGAGGAGGACATGCAGCACGACCTCTACCGTCCGGCTGTACTGCATCAAATCACGGCGGGCACCGGCGAGGACGGGACGCCGTTGGCTTTATCCCATCGCGTGGTCTCTCCCTCCATGCTCCAGTTTGTTTATTCCACCGCGGTTACCGACAAGCTCGATCCCATGTGTCTCGAGGGGCTCCTGGAAAACGACTACTCCATTCCAAACCAGCGCATTGATTTCCATTTGCTGAAAGTGCCCGTCCCAACCTCGGTCCTGCGCACGACAGGCTATGGCCCGAATCTTTTCGCCCTGGAGAGCTTTCTTGACGAAGAGGCGCATCTGGCCGGAAAGGATCCTTATCTGTTCCGGCGTGATTTGCTGAGGGGGAAGACGCGCGCCTTGGCCGTTCTTGATTTGGCGGCGGAGAAGTCGGGTTGGACGAAACCGCCCGCAGCAGGAGTGTTCCGCGGAATAGCCTTCGCGCACGCCTTTGAGACGCTTATCGGGCAGGTGGTGGAGATTTCCGTGTCGAATCGGGTTATCACTGTCCACCGCGTGGTCAGCGCTGTCGATTGCGGCACGGTCCTGAATTCCAACATATCCGCCAGCAATATCGAGGGTGGTATTGCATGGGGGCTGTCCGTTGCTTTTCGTTCGGAGATCACGTTCGACGGCGGGCGAGCCGCGCAGTCGAATTTTCACGATTACCAGGTTCTTCGACTTCCGGAAATGCCCGCCTGCGAAACGTACTTCATCAACAGCGGGGCCAGGCCGCTGGGTGGAACCGGCGAGATTGGGCCGGTTGCGGTCGTGCCGGCGCTCACGAACGCATTGTTTGCAGCTACGGGGATCCGGATTCGATCGTTGCCACTGGCTCGACACGGATTCAACACCAATTGGAGGCACTGATGCATCAGAGTTTTTTCATGCGGCCCGCATTGGCTTCCACCGCGCTTGCTGCCGGAACGATCCTTCTGTGCGCCTTCACTGGGGCAGATGACCAGGAAATCCGGCGCCAGACTAGCTGGAACGCTTTCGTGGAAGCTTCGGTGGTTCTGCGAAGTCCGCGTTGCCTGAATTGCCATGCTGCCGGCGAGCATCCCACCCAAGGCGATTCGTTGGAGATTCACAATATGGGCGTCGTCCGTGGCGAGGACGGGCGAGGCTCCGCGGGCATGCGTTGCGAGTCGTGCCACCAGTCGCAGAATGTACAGACGATCGATGGGCCGCCCGGCGCGCAAGACTGGCATATGCCGGGAGCATCAGTGCCCATGAGCTGGCAGGGGCTCTCGGTTGCGGATCTCTGCGAGGTTCTCATCGATACGCGCCGGAATGGCGGGAGAACTCCCGCGCAGGTCATTGATCATCTCAACACTGGGTTAGTGCGCTGGGCTTGGAATCCAGGACCGGGTCGGAGCATTCCCCCGATTTCGTATGAATTGTTCATTACCAGAATGACCGAATGGCAGCAGAATGGCGCTGCCTGCGGTCTGACGCCGCGGTAGAGACACGGTTCACATTGAAGCTGCGCAATGTTGCTAACAGGGGGGTTCCATAGGCACGTCGCTTTCATGCTCTAAACGAAGCACTCTGGCGGCGCCAATAATCTCACCGAGTTCTGTTGTCGCGCTGCCACTGGTGCTTTGAAAACAACAGCCCAGTAACAGGACTGCGTCCAGGACCGCGATGCAAAGCTCATGGATCTGGTCGGCTGTCGCACGGCCGGCAATCGGATATGGCTCCTTTGGATTGCTCAGGCAGGCGAGCCAGAAAGATTCGCGTAGTCTGGAATATGCCTCCAGCATTTGATTCATGAGAATTTGAATCGTCGCGCACGGATCAGGGCACACACAGCCCGGCCGTTCGCTATATGGAAACCGAGGGAGCGGCTCGACACTGCGTGACCTGACCGTCATAACGGCACTCCGTGTTAGTGCGTTTTGGGGAAATCGTCCGTCGACATCACCTCGTGCACCTGCTCCAGATGGCGTTCGCAGTGGGCAGCGACCGAAAGAATCCATTGGTAGCAGTCCTTCTGTCCATGGATCGGGTGAGGGAAACACAAATCCCTTAATGGTGCATCGGTGGTCTCAACGAAGTTCCGGATCCGGTCTCGAATCGCGCTCAACCGCACCAACAGCTCATCACGGGATAAGCCGTTGGTGGGGCGGCCGATTTCCGGCACCACGAGCCGATTCGTCCGGTCTTTGGAGACGGCGACTATGGCATCATCGAGACCCTTCCAGGCGCTCTGCGGAGTCTGCACTGGCGACGCGGCAAGTTGTTCCACGTGGTTCTGGACCAATGTGTGAATGATGATCAGGTGTTCAGCCACTTCACCAATGCACCATCGATCCGGACCTGGTTTGAACCGCACTTGCTCCTCGCTCAGATCGCGAAGAATTTGCAGCACCCGGTCATGGGATTCGCCAACATAGCTGGATGCGCGTTGCCGTTCGGCTTGGGTGAGACTCTCCATCAGGGACTCTCTTTGTTGAAAATCACCGTCATCGGCAGTGCGGGTGATTACGCGCCCATGGTCCGATGTGTGCGGATGGGCCGTTCCGCCGCAGAGTTAGCACGGGTGATCGTGATCAAACCGAAGATCACCAAAACCATTGAAATGATTACGTGCCCCAACGGTCTGGGATCGAAGATGTTGCCGATGCTCTTGCCGAACCCAAACGTCACCAGTCCCCAGCACGCAGTGCCAATGGAAGTGATCACGGCCAATGTCCTATCCTCCGGCCGCCCGGCGCGAACAATATTCAACGCTCCAAGGAGCAACCCAGCGAGAGCCGCTCCCAGCGACCAGATGAACATCCCGCTCATAGGCTTCGTCCACAAGATCGTCCCGACCGTGTGTCCGCAGCTTGCCAGCACCAGAAGGCAGCCGAAAATGCGATCAATGATCTTCAACATTCCTTCCTCCTAGAGAACCGAATTCCCGAGATCAGCAGAGTGAACACCTGCCATGAGTTCGAGAACAGTGGTCTCGATACTGAGCCCCCTGCTGCCTCCGATCAATACCCCGCAGATAGCGCAGGCATCAATTGCGCATAACCTGTGAAGCGATTCACAATCAGTAGCTTGCAGGTTCGAGTTACGTCCTTCGGCGACCGCGCACGTGATAGAATTTGCCTCACTCCCGGAGCGCGGACTCCCATGGTCCAAGAAACCTCTTCCCCGCTGCTCTTCCGCTTTGGCGCCTTTGAGGTCGATCTGCGGGCGGGCGAATTGCGCAAACAGGGCATCCGGGTCAAGATCCAGGAGCAGCCGTTCCGGCTTCTCATCCTGCTCCTTGAGCGGCCTGGAGAGGTTCTCACGCGCGAAGAGCTCCGTGCGCAAATCTGGCCTTCAGACACGTTCGTGGATTTTGACAAGGGTCTGAACACATCCGTGAACCGGCTGCGGGAAGCGTTAGGCGACGCAGCCGATAATCCGCGCTTTGTCGAGACAGTGCCCCGGCGCGGCTATCGCTTCATCGCGCCGGTCACTGCGAATCCCGTGTCCCCGGCATCGAAGGGTCCCGCACCGGCAATTCGTCCGGGTTCGGAGACGAAGAAGAGACTGATCCTCGGGGCGATCCTCATTCTGGTATTTGGCGTCCTTATAGGGCTCAGCTTGCCCTGGCGGTGGTGGCATTCGCAGCGCCTCACCGAAAGAGACACGATTGTCTTAGGCGATTTCACCAATGCGACCGGGGATACAGTTTTTGACGGTTCTCTGCGTCAGGGCCTTGCCGTAGAACTTGAGCAGTCCCCATATCTGACTCTCTTGCCGCAGGATCAGATTCAGCAAGCCCTTCGCCAGATGAAGCAATCTCCTGATGCGCGTCTCACGCCAGAGATTGCGTGGGAAGTGTGCCAGCGAACAAACAGCACCATCGTCCTCGATGGGTCTATCTCTCAGGTCGGAACGCGCTACGATCTTGTCCTCCGCGCCTTCAGTTGTTCCGATCGAAACTCTCTGGCGAGCACCGAAGTCCAGGCTGCCGATAAGAACCATGTGCTGGAAGCGCTGAACACGGCGGCATCGAGTATGCGCAAGAAACTCGGGGAGTCTCTCGGGTCGGTGCAGAAATATAGCGCTCCGCTTGAACAGGCCACAACCACCTCTCTGGATGCTCTTCGAGCGTACAGCCTGGGGTACGCCGCGATCGCCGAAAAGGGCGACTCCGCCGCCGCGATTCCATTCTTTCAACGAGCTTCAGAGATTGATCCGAACTTTGCCATGGCATATGTCTTGCTCGGAAACAGCTATTGGAACCTGGGTGAGTACGCGCTGGCCTCTGAAAACATCAGGAAGGGCTTTGATCTGCGCCACGGCACGAGCCAGCACGAGAAGTTCCGGATTGAAACCGAATATCATTGCCTGGTCACATGCAACCTTGTCAAAGGAAAGGATGCGCTTGAAGTCTGGGTGCAGACCTACCCCCGTGACTGGTCGCCGCGCAATCGTTTGGGCGTTGCCTATCTTACCCTGGGTCAGCCGGACAAGGCACTGAACGCGTTTCAGGAAGCCCATCGGCTCTACCCGCACAGCAGCCTGATCTCCGGTAACCTCATCTATTCCTTGATAGCGTTGAACCGGATCAGGGAAGCCAAGGCCCTCGCGGAGGAGACGAAAAAGGAGAACCCCACTGCTCCCGGCTTGCTCATCAACCGATATCGCATCGCCTTTCTTGAAGACAATCTGGAGGGGATGAAACAACAGGTAGCCACCTCAACCGGCAAACTAGGGTTGGAAGACGAGCTTCTATGGAATGAGGCCGCCACGGCTTCGTACCACGGCAGGGTTGAGGACGCGGCATCCCGGTACCGGGATGCAATTCTTTCTGCCCAGCGCGGCGGTGAAGAGGAAACGGCCATCGCTTACGAAACAGACGAAGCCTTGATGGATGCAATGTTCGGCTTGCAGAACAAAGCTCGTCAGCACGTCGATCCTGTGATTCGGCGTCTCCAGGGTCCAGACACGCAATTCAAGGCGGCACTGGCGTTAGCGATGGCGGGAGAGCTGGACCGGGCCGCTACCTTGGCTAAAGACCTGGATCGTCAACATTCAGAAGATACCATCGTGCAGTTCCTGTACCTGCCCATTCTTCGCGCTGTGGCTGCGCTCAACAGGCACGATGCCGCAAAGGCCGTTGATGCATTACAGGTTGCAACCCCGTATGAGCTGAGTGCTAATCTGATGGCCGTCTACTTCCGTGGTTTGGCTTATCTCGAGGCGAATCAGCCCGCGCAGGCGGTCATCGAGTTTGAGAAGATTACGAGCCATCGCGGGATTGTGCTGAATTCTCCGCTCGGCAGCCTTGCCTTCCGGCAACTCGGAAGGGCGCTTTCCATGAAAGGGGACCCCCAAAAGGCAAAAGAGGCTTATAGCCGGTTCCTCGAACTTTGGAACGGAGCGGACCACGGGATTCCAATGCTTACAGCCGCCAGGCTGGAGTACGCGAAATTGCATTAGCCGGGGTACCGGCGAGCCCCTTCGCCGGGGCGTGTGGACTTGCTTCTCCTAACCTCGAGATCGGTGACGCAGACGGCCTAACGTTTCTGTCGCTCCGGGTGACACCGGGAACCAGCCGCCGATGATGCCGTCCCCAGTCCTGCATGGCATCGAGTAAGGGAACCAGGCTGAGGCCGTAGTCGGTCAGCGAATATTGGACGCGAATGATTCGTTCAATGATCACCATCCGGGAGATGATTCCTTCGCGCTCGAGTTCTCGCAGGTGTTCCGTCAGAACTTTCTTGGTTGCGTTAGGAATCGCCCGTCGAAGCTGACCGTAACCCAATGCACCTGATTTCAACGCCGTAATGATGGATGGTTTCCATTTGCCTCGGATGACATCCATCGTCGCCTTGATATCGCAGGTTGAGATCTGCATTCCGGCTCGGCCTCCGTTCCCTGGACGGCTGTACTGCTCAGCACTTCGCCGCCCCGACACTGACCGAGATTGGAATTGAGCCCCCAAAAAAGGCAATCCATCGGGAATTAATCTGATATCAGCAGATTCTTACTTGCTAAGCCGCAGGAGTTTCAGAGACATGCAGCAATTGCTTACGGGGGGAGACGCCTGAACATGAGAGCCGGGGCGAACCGGCCGCCCGCCATCACTGGGGCGAGCTACCGAGGAATCGAAGCGTCAGCACACTCCGATCGTCCTCCAACGCACTCGCATCCGTAAAAGCCCGGAGGTCGTCGAGAACGGAAACAATCAGGTTGCGCAAAGGCTGAGCCCGGTTTACGAAGAGCACCGATTGCAACCGCTCAATGGAGTACTCGGAGCCGTCTGCACCGGCGCTTTCTGTGATTCCGTCCGAGTAGAGAAACAGCGTCTCGCCAGGCTGAGTCATGAAAACATGGCTCGTTGAAAGGAACGGAGCTTCGATCTCGCAAAACAAGCCGATCGGCACTCCTGTTGCGGCGATGACTTCGGTGCTTTCGGCGCGCACCAGCAGCACAGGCGTGTGTCCGGCGTTGATCAGTTCCACCTCACCCGATCTTCTGGCGGTACCAATAACCAGCGTCGCAAACTGGGCGGGTAATGAACCGTCGCAGAATCTGCTGCTGGTTTCTCGAACCACTTCGTCCAGATTCATACCCGACGAGAGGAGGACTCGAATCGTTGCGTGCAGCGAGGCCATGAGCAATGCAGCGGAGACTCCTTTGCCGGACACATCGCCGAGGATGAAATGAAAGGCATCCTGACCTGCTTCGACGATGTCGACATAATCTCCGCTCACGCCGAGAGCCGGCTGATATGAAAACGCGACCTGCCAGCCCGCAATGCGGCACAATGGCTTCGGCAGCAGGCTGGACTGAACGCGCGCAGCCAGCGCTAAATCCGCGAAAATCGCCGGTTCGGCCACGTCTTCACTCCTCATGATATGTCTTCCGCACTGCCGGACCTTGGGGACGGCCCGTTCGACAGATTCAGAAAAGCGTGACTTCTGCCAGTCGCTTCCCGCAAGAAGGCACTTTTGGGTGCCCAGGACCGGAAAAGTGCCTTCTTGCTCCCGCGAGGCGCATCTTGCAACATCCTTATGTCGCCAGGTTGCTTTCGGCGCCAGTCAGTGCACCCGCAGGTGGAGGTGAAGCATGCTGTCCGTCCTTTCGATCAGGAAGATCTGTATCCTCGCCTCAATCTCTTGCATCGTTGGGGTTTTGATGATAGGAAGCTCTTTCGGTATCAACACGGGCCCTCCTCTCGGAGCCGGCGACGCACAACTCATCGCATTCGCCGCAATGAACTTCCGGGCCGTGCTGTGGGGTGCATGGCTGCAGGCCCTCGGCCCCTGGCTCATCATGGGCTTCGCATTTACCGTCGTCTATCTGGCCGGAGAGACCGGTACAATAGCAGGATGGATGACCATGCTGGGCGCGTCGATCCTCATGATGGTCAGCCTTGCCGAGGTCATCTTCTACATAAGCGCGCTCGACGCCGTTCCCGCGCCCATGGGGATGATCAGCAACAACATCGGCCATGCCATTCAGCATCTGTACTTTTTCATCGCCGCCCCAGCGTTGTTCTTTCCCCTGGGCGTAATCGTGCGCCGATCGCAGATCCTCCCGGCCGTGTTGGGGACATTGGGCCTGGTCCTCGCAACCGCGTTCTTTGTGCTTGGAATTACATCGCTCTACGAGCAGGTCCTGTCTCCGCGCGTGACCGCGCTCGCGGCCATTCAGGCTTTCTGGTGGCTTGCCGCCGCAATTGCGCTCATCGTGCGATCGGGGCGATTGACGCCGATTGAGGCTGAGGAACTCGAGGCCATCGAGAAGCGGAATGGCATCCGCTGCCGGCACACTCCGCCACACTCCGCGAATGAGTCTCTAATCTAAAAGCCAGGAGGGTATGGTGCCGACCAGTCTGACAACGGAACAGATGAAAAGCTTTGTTCGCGAGCACTTCGAGGAATTCGTGAACAAGCGCAATGCCGCCGTAATCCGCACAAATATGACGCCCGAGTTCTACGATCACGATGGACCCGGAGGAAAGCCCGCTGATATTGCTGCCGACGAGCGAATGATGATCGCCATCTATCAGGCCATGCCCGGTCTGCACTTGACCATCGAAGACATGATCGCCGAAGACGACAAAGTAATGTGCCGAAATACCTGGCGGTGGACAGATGCTTCGGGAAAGAGAATGCAGTTTCATGGCTTCGTCTTGTGGCGCTTCGAAGGAAGCAGGATCGCCGAACGCTGGGCTACGGTAACCCCGCCCTCGGATGGACCCTCGTGGAATTCAGAGCGTCCGCAAGGCGCGGTCGACACGCGCGTCGACTAGAAGCGCCACGAGGTCGAAAGCACGAAATAGTCCACGTCCTTTCCAGGCGGCGTCTTCTTCAAGAATTCACCCGCAAAGAAATGCGAATACTGCACGTTCGCCGTCCAGTGGCGATTGAATTGAATGTCAGCCTCCCCACCGGGCTGGGAACCAACATATCGTGCATCCGCGCGATTTCCTGGCCGGACCAGAATATCGGCAAAGTTGTAGATCCCGTCGGTCGTCGAGCTGCGCCAGGAGAACGGCGAATCGACAAACACCGTCACTCGCTTCAACGTCGCTCGATACGTAGGGCTGATCTGAAGAAGGTTTGCAGGGCTCAACAGGGCGTTGCGGCCGGAGTATGGCGGGCTGGGAAACAGCGGCAGGAACGTGTGTACATTGCTGTGTGGCTGCGTATTCACTCCGCCGCTCGTCGTGTCGGCTCTGAATCCGAGGTGTGGGCGGAATCTGGTTGCCGGGAAGTTCCTTCCGATCTCAAATGACCCGGCGCCCGCCACGATCGTGTGATGAGCGAAGCTGCCGAATTGAAAAAAGTATTCGTCATTGAAATCCCAGCGGCCATGAGCGCCCCACCACCGACTCCCGATTGTATGGCGAAGATCGCGACCGGTTAATCCAGTCATTCGTATTTCCTTGCGATCGATTCCGAAGTAGTAGAGCGAGGCTCCCCCAACGCGAGTTTGTCGGGCCCCGCCGATTCCCCACAATGATTGCCTGTGATCCGGCACATCGTCGAATGCGTCCGGCTCTAATGCAACAGGCCTCAGCAGCGTGGAATTGAAGCTCCACTTTCCGGCGCTCAAATGAAAGCGCAGACCATCGAAGCTGCGGCGGATATTCAAGCCTTCGGCCGCACCCATCATCCTGGCGGATCCGAACTCAAGTTCCTGCCGTCCGATTCGCGCGATTGCGACAGAATCCTTGAAATGCCCTAGCGGGATATCCAGAAACCCCTGGTGGACATCCGCAATATCTTCATCTGTCGGCCGCGGGCCGCCGTTCCTTCCATTTTCGATCCCGGATTGGAATTGCACAAAGAATCGAAACGACGGCGTGAAATGAATGTCCGCGTGCAAAAGATAGCGCTGCAACAAATATCCGGAGTCGGTGGGCGGATCGGTCCCAAACCCGGGATTTGTATAGCGCTCGTATCGCAGGCGCGACTCCCCGCCCAGCGTGACATACGCCTGCCCGCCGTGACCCATGTATTTCAGGATGTCGAATGGATCGGTTCGGCATTCAGGGTTCCGAAGCCCGCTCCAATCCTCGTCGTAGCGAAGGTTCTTGTATCCATCGCGCGGAGGGCACTTTTCCCTCGTTTGACCAAAGGAGATCGCGGATGCTGTGAGCCAAATCAGCAGCAAGACTCTCACGCTGAGAGTGTGCACATCCCTCAAGTCAAATCGCAAGAAGGCACTTGCTCGTGCCTCAGGCACAAAATAGTGCCTTATTGCCAGGATCAGACGGGTGTGGAATATTCGCGATTAGGAGTCGAACTGTACGGCGCCGACACCGCGCCTGAATCGCTTGACGAACATTACACCTGTACTTGGGTGGGGTCACCATCACGTCTTGCGGTCTGATTCAGAGGTGCCTGCTTACGTTTTGAGGTGATCGGGACTAGTTCCCGGTATTTCGTTCCCCACTCTGCCATCGCTTCCATGACAGGCCTTAAAGTTTCTCCCTGGGCGGACAGGGAGTATTCCACCTTTGGAGGAACTTGCGGATAAACAGTGCGGGTTACAATTCGCGCCTCCTCCAATTCTCGTAGCTGTTGAGTGAGGACCTTTTGGGTGGCGTCCGGGATCATTCGACGAAATTCCCCAAACCGCATGGCCCTGTGCTTCAGGTAAAACAGGATCAATGGTTTCCATTTTCCGCCAATCACACGCATCGTGGTGCGTACTGGGCAGTTCTCCGGGGTGAAGGAAACCAGGGGATCGCAGGTTTCGCGCGCCATGATTAGCCAGTATATTCCGCTCCAGCACGATCAAAGCAGCTTTCGAGGGGCAACCCTAAAAATGGGAGTGATTTGCATGGTCATCGAATACACCCGCTATCGCATCGGGAACGAGCGCCGGCACGCATTTGAAGAGGCTTACAAAAGCGCACAGGCATTCCTCAGGGCGTCGCCGCATTGTGTGAACTACGAACTTTCACACTGCACTGAAGAGCCGGAGCGCTATGTGCTTCGCATCGAGTGGGTTTCAGCCGAGCG
>Ga0335069_10008609_pt1 | contig 14577 bp, 12 predicted proteins | sample Lox_Sample_11_FD_206714 | JGI IMG/M metagenome (GOLD analysis project Ga0335069, IMG submission 206714) | Soil microbial communities from Loxahatchee National Wildlife Refuge, Florida, United States - Lox_Sample_1.1 | ecosystem: Environmental > Terrestrial > Soil > Wetlands | place: USA... | reverse complement strand
GTACATCGGGCCTGGTCCGCTGGTGGCGAGCAACGCGCCGTAGACCGGCACGACCACGGCGGCGACGCCGGCGGCGAAGCGGGCCAGCGCGGGCCAGAGCCGCGGCGCCGGGGCGCCTGCCCAGCCGGCCAGGGCCGAGTCGAGCGCGATCATTGCGACGACGCCGGCGGCGAGCGCGGTACCGCGCTGGTGCTGCGTGGCGAGCAGCAGCCCGACGATCAGCCCGAGCCAGCCGGTGCGCTGACGGCCGCCCGGGCTCAGCGCCACCCGCACCAGCAGGGCGATGAGGGCGGTCCCGAACCAGTGCGGGCTGGCGAGCGGTAGGGCGACGTAGGCCAGCGCCAGATGGGTGAGGCCGGCGACGAAGGCCAGGCCGCGCCGCACGCCGAGGCTGCGCGCCGTGCCATAGACCAGCACGGCGATCGCGGCGTGCACCCCGGCCATGAGGGCGCGGGCGACGACGAGGCGGACCCCGAACAGTGCGAAGGCCCCGGCCATGACGTAGAACGACAGCGGAGCGCTGATCTCGAAGAAGTCGCGGTAGAAGACCGCGCCGTGCAGGAGCCGCGTCGCCTCGTAGAGGAAGACGCCCTCATCGAACAAATAGAGATCGCGCGGCCAGAGGGCGGCGAACACGAAGACCGCGCTCACCAACCCGAGCTCGAGCATGCGGTCGGGCCATCTCACCGGGGATCTCCGCGCACGGAGAGGGCTGACTACAGCCGGCTCACGCCGTTTGGCAAGACGACGCGCCGGTGGCCGTGCGTTCGGCTCGCCGGGAAATGACCGACAGCCGTGGCGCCGCTTGCCTTCCCCAAACGACTGTGGTCGGTTCGGGCGCGCGATGATCGTCGTGACGGGCGGCTGCGGGTTCATCGGCCGGGAGGTGGTGCGGCAACTGACGGCCAAGGGCCATCGGGTGCGGGTCGTCGATAACCTGAGCAAGCCGTCGAGCGTGCCCCCGCCCGACTGCGAGTTCGTGCAGGCCGATCTCACCGACCCGGCGGCGGCGCGCGAGACCTTCGCCGGGGCGCGCGCGTGCGTCAATCTGGCGGCGCTGATCGGCGGCATCGGGTACTTCCACAAGCTTCCAGCCAGCATTCTGAGCGAGAACAACCGCATCTATTCGTCGACCTTCGAGGCCGCCGTCACGCACCGCCTCGAGCGCATGCTGTTCATGTCGTCGTCGATGGTGTTCGAGTCGGCCGACCGCTTCCCCAGCCGCGAGGACGACCTGCGCGTCCTGCCGCCGCCGTTGACCGCGTACGGGTTCAGCAAGCTGGTCGGCGAATGGTACTGCCGCGCCTTCCGCGACCAGCACGGGCTGCGCTACACCATCATCCGCCCGTTCAACGCCATCGGTCCGGAGGAGGCGGCGGGCGACGAGGTGGGCGACGCGCACGTCATCCCCGACTTGGTGAAGAAGATCCGCGCCGGCCAGTACCCGGTCGAGCTGCTCGGGGACGGGCGCCAGACGCGCTGCTTCACACACGTGCGCGACATCGCGCGGGGCGTCGTGATGGCGCTGGAGAGCGAGCGCGCGGTCGACGAGGATTTCAACCTCGGGGCCAGCGCCGAGGTCACGATGCTCGAGCTCGCCCAGCGCATCTTCGCGTTGTGCGTACCGGACAAACCCTTCAAGACGATCTTCGTTCCGGGCTTCCCCGGCGATGTCCGCCGCCGGGTACCCGACGGCAGCAAGGCGAAGCGCGTGCTCGGCTGGGAGCCGCAGATCGGCTTCGACGCGGCGCTGCGCGAGGTCGTCGGCGCGCCCGCGGCCTGACCCATGCCGGACTCAGTCGCGGTCATCGGGCTCGGGCGCGTCGGGTTGCCGTTCGCGCTCTTTCTCGCCGAACGCGGGTGCCTCGTCCACGGCATCGACAACAACGCCGAGTGGTTGGCCGCGCTGCGCGCCGGGCGGATGCCGTTCCGCGAGGAGGGTGGGCAGGAGGCGCTCACCGCGCAACTCGGCACCCGCTTCCTGCCGGGTGACGACCTCAGCGTGCTGCGCGGCGTGGACACCATCGTCATCACGCTCGGGACGCCGGTCGACGAGTTCAACAACCCGGTCTTCCTCCCGATCGAGGCGCTGCTGCGCCGCGTCGCGCCGCACCTGCGCGCGGGCCATCTGCTCGTGCTGCGCAGCACCGTCGCCCCGGCGGCGACCGAGCACTGCGGCCGGCTGCTGGAGCGCTCGACGTCGCTGCGCGTCGGCGTCGACCTCTTCCTGGCGTTCTGTCCGGAGCGCATCGCGGAGGGGAAGTCGTTCGTCGAGCTGCCCGAGGTGCCCCAGATCGTCGGCGGCATCGACCCCGAGAGCAGCGCGCGCGCGGCGCGCTTCTTCAGCCTGGTGACCGCGAGCGTGCAGGTCACCGACGCGCGCAGCGCCGAGCTCGCCAAGCTGTTCTGCAACATGTATCGGTACATCGACTTCGCCGTGGCCAACGAGTTCATGATGATCGCCTCGCAGCACGGGCGCGACATCTACCCCATCCTGCAAGCGGTCAATACGGGCTACAAGCGCGGCGGCTTGAAGTCGCCGGGCCTCACCGGCGGGCCCTGTCTCTACAAAGACGGCTTCTTCCTCACCGGAAAGATCCCGTACAACGAGCTCATCGCCAGCGCCTGGAAGATCCACGAGACCACGCCGGCCTACCTGGTCGAGCAGGTGCGCGCGCGCCGGCCGATCGACGGCGCGACGGCCGCCATCCTCGGCCTGGCGTTCAAGAAGAACATCGACGACCCGCGCAATTCGCTCGCCTACAAGCTGCGCAAGATCCTGCTCACCGAAGGCGCCGACGTGCGCCTGCACGACCCGCTCATTCCCTCGACGCCGTTCGACGAGGCGCTCGCCGGCGCCGACCTGGTGTTCATCGCCATGAACCACGATGCGTTCGCCTCGCTCACCGTCGAGGGGCTGCGGGCGCGGGTCGCACCGAATGCGGTGGTGTGCGACGTCTGGAACCTGCTCGGGACCGGGCGTATCGTGTTTGCGGTCGGCGATCCGTGATCGGCGCTGGCGTGGGCGCTGCCCCCGGTCCCGGCCGGGGTCGGCACCGCCCGCGCTGGCCGCTCGCTTTGGGCGCCGCCTTTTGATCTGCTCGGCAGGGTGCGGCTGAGCATCATCATCCCCGTCTATCGAGAAGGCGAGGCGGCGCGTCCGACCCTCGAGACGGTGGCACAGCGGGCCCCCGAGGGCAGCGAGATCCTGATCGTCCACGACGAGCCGGACGATCCGACGCTGCCGGTGGTGCGCGACGTGGCGGCTCGCCATCCCGGGCTGCACGCGGTGCACAACCAGCTCGGGCGCGGGCCCGCGCTGGCCATGCGCGCCGGCTTCGCCGCGGCGCAGGGCGAGGCGGTGTGCGTGACCATGGCGGACGCGTCGGACGACCCGGACGACATCGGCCGCATGCTCGACGCGCTGACGCGCGGCGCCGACGTGGTCGCGGCCTCGCGCTACATGCCGGGCGGCGAGCAGCGCGGCGGCCCCCGTCTGAAGGGCGCCCTGTCGCGCCTCGCCGGCGTGTCGCTCCACGTGCTCGCCGGGCTGCCGACGCGCGACCCGACCAGCGCGTTCAAGATGTACCGGCGGGCGATGCTCGAGCGGCTGACCCTCGAGAGCGACCGCGGCTTCGAGCTCGCGCTCGAGATCACGGTCAAGGCGTTCCTGGCCGGCTACCGCATCACCGAGATTCCGACCGTGTGGCGCGACCGCACCGAGGGCCGCTCGAACTTCAAGCTGGCGCAATGGCTGCCGCGCTATCTGCGCTGGTACACTCTCTGCCTGGGAAGGGGACTCTGGCGTGGGCGCGACCGAGCTGTACGACCAGCGCTTTAACCCCGCCGAACGCGCCGCCAAGGCGCGCCTGTGGGCGGTGTTGTGCGGCGACTTCCTGCAGCAGTACGTCGCCCCGGGCGACGCCGTGCTGGACCTCGGCGCCGGCTTCTGCGAGTTCATCAACCACATCGCGTGCGCGCAGAAGTTCGCGGTCGACGCCGACGCCCAAGTGCGGCAGTGCGCGGCGCCGGGCGTCGAGGTGCATGTCGGGCCGGTGCACGAGCTCGGTTGGCTGGGCGACGGCGCGGTGAACGTCGTCTTCGCCAGTAACCTGTTCGAGCACCTGCCGAGCAAGGACGTGCTGCTGGCGACGCTGCGCGAAGTGCACCGCATCCTGCGGCCGGGCGGCCGGCTGCTCGTGCTGATGCCCAACATCCGCTTCGCCTACCGCCAGTACTGGGACTTCCTCGATCACCACCTGCCGCTCAGCGACCGCTCGATGGTCGAGGCTTTGGAGCTGACCGGCTTCTCGCCGCGCGAGGTGCGGCCGCGCTTCCTTCCCTATACGACCAAAAGCGCCGCGCCGCAGTGGCCGTGGCTCGTCCGCCTCTACCTGCGCTGCCCGCCGCTGCACTGGCTGTTCGGCCAGCAGATGTTCATCGCGGCGGTGAGGGCGACGTGAGCGGAGGGGCGTGCGGCGCCTGTGCCGCGCGCAGCAGCACGAACATCTGCGCCGTCTTCATGAACGGTCCGCGGGCGAAGTCGAACGCGGCGGCGAGCGCGAGCAGCGGCGCGTGCAGCGGATGGCGATGCATGGGACGCGCCGCGGTGATCGACAGCCAGCCGCGGTCGGCCATCGCGCCCATCACGCTGGCCGCCCACTGCGGCGCGCCTTGGGTGTAGCGGAGCCAGACCGGCTCGAGCCCGCTCTGCCGCGCGAGGCGCAGGAACCCGGGTCCGGTGAACAGCACCCAGTGACGCGGGCAGTGCAGCCCGCCCCAGTTGTGCGCTTGGAACAGCCGGCGGTCGAGCGTGTCGCTATTCGGCGTCTTGATCAGCACGACGCCGCTGGGGCTCAACATGCCCGCCACCCGGCGCAGGACGAGGCCGGGATCGGCGACGTGCTCGATGATGTTGAGCATGATCACCAGGTCGAAGCGCCGGTCGGCGTCGAAGTCCTCCACACGCATGCAGTGGAAGGTGTGCCCCGCCGCTTCGGCCGCCGCGCGCGCCGACTCGTCGAGATCGACCTCGTGCGTGTCGGCGACGCGCCGATCCTGCTCGCGGACCAGGCTGAGCAGCCAGCCGTTGCCGCCGCCGACGTCGAGCACGGCGAGGCGGTCGCCGGGCAGTCCGGCCAGGAGACGGCGGAACAACCTTCCGTCGAGGTACTTCTTGATCCGCTGCGCGAGCGAGTCGTCCCAGCCGGCGAACGAGTAGTAGGTCGGCGGATAGATCTGCGCCAGGCGGTCCACCGGCGGGTCGGGGAGGAAAATGGTCTCACAGACGGGGCAGCGCCAATAGGCGAACACCTCCGGCGTGGTGCGGTACTCGACGTCCCACCCGCGCGCGAACTCGCGCGCGGTGTCGGTGCCGCAAGCAGGGCAGGACGGCGCGCGGGCGGGCTCGACCACGCCCCGACCGTACCAACGCGCTCGGACTCCGCGCAACGTGCCCGGACGGCGCTATTGACGGATCGCTGGACGGCGCGGCGATGTCTCAGGGCGTCGCCGCCGCGTCGCCTCGCTCGTCGTCCGTCACCAACAGGTGGGCGGTTCGCGTGGCGGTGCGCTCGTTGCGGATCTCCGCGATCGTCGCCTCGTCGGGCTCGACGAAGAACACGCGCGTGCCGTTGACGGAGTCGTCCGGAAAGTATGCGATGAACGCCGCCGCCCAGCCTGGGAACGTCGCCGACTCGAACCCCATGTAGCCGATCGGCGGGAAGACGCGATTGCGGATGTACAACGGACCGTCGGTGGCGCGGCGCCCCTCGACGAGGGTGTGGACGCTGTCGAGGAACGCGGTCGCGCCGGCACGGTCGTCGCCAAAGTGCTCGATGCGATGGCCGCTGTGCACGTAGGCCGCGGCGGTGAGAACCGCCCACAGGCCGAGCAGCGGATCGCGCCATCGTTCGGGCGGCGTCCACCGCATCGACAGCCAGCGCAGAATCAAGCAGGCGACGACTGCCAACGGAAACGTGCCCAGATACTGGTAGCGCGGCCAGGCCGCCACCGATGCGGGCGTGCCGCCGAAGCTCGGCATGAGGGGCCCCCGGCCGAGCGCGATCATCGCGTAGGCGCTCCCGGCCACGAGCGCGAACGCCAGCACCTGGCGCCGCGCGGCGGCGCCGCCAGAGACGACGAGGGCCAGCGCGCCCGCGTAGAACGCCACGGCGACCGCGTAGGCGAGCGGGCTCGGGTAGGGCAGGTTCGGAGCGAAGGGCCCGAGGAGAAGGCTCGAGACCCCGACGTTGACGAGGTGAATCGCGGTCGGGGGGATGATCCACCAGAGCTGCCGCGCCGTGTCGGCGAGCCCGAACGCCACCGGGTCGAGGCGCGACGACACGACATCGTACGACCAGAGGAGCAGCGCGTAGAGCCCGACGACAGCCGGGGGGAGCGACCAGAACAGGAGGCGCGGGACGCGGAACCGCGCGGCCGGGAGGAGCAACAGCAGGACGGCCGGAAACACCATGGCGACCGCCATGCCGACGCCGAACGACATGCTCGCCAGCAGCAGCGCCAGATACCAGGCCGTGGGTGCCCACCAGGGCGCCGCTGCGGGATTGCGCCCGGCACGGACGACGTGGAGCAGCACTGCGAGCACCAGGGTGGTGGCGAGCACATGCCCGTACACCGCGTACCAGCCCAGTGACCCCTCGTTGACCGGACACATGCCCCACAGCGCGGCGCCCAGGCAGGCGAGGCGGTCGCTGGCGGTCAAGGCGCGGATGAGCGCGAACAACAGGAGGACGTTGGCCACGTGGGTGATCAGCATGAGGGCGAAGTAGCCCCGCGGGTCGGTGCCGAAGAGCGCGTGGCAGAGGGCGTACGCGGCGTTGCGGACCAGCAGCATGTGGCCGCCGTGCGGTGTGAGCAGAAACTCGAGCGGGCGGTGATCGTTGAGCAGGTAGAGGTAGTAGAAATCGTCGGCGTGGAAGTAGTTGAACAGAATCGGCGTGTAGACCAGCCCGGTCATGCCGATCGCCAGCACTCGATAGAGCCACTCGGGGAGCGGGCCGGGCGCGGCCGCATCGCCGTGCGCGGGTGCGCGCCGCACGGTCGCCGCGGCAGCACCCGCAGCGCCTGGAGCAGGCAGCGTCTTGGGCCTCATCCGACGGGTTCCTTCGACGCGCGCGTCATCCGCTCGCCATGCGCCGCCTGAGCGTGCAGAAGAACGGACCGTCCGCGTCGTGGACGTAGTGGGCGCGAATGTAGAGGCGGACGGGATCGTCGGGCGGGGTGATGAAGGGACAGAACAGAATGTACGGAGGCTGTGTGGCCTCCAGGATGCGGATGACCTCGGCAAACTGCTGGGGAGAATTGTAGCCCGGCACCATGGCGGGGAACGGGGTGGGATTGTCGACCCCCGCCGTGAGGTAGAGCGACGTGTACGCCGGGTACGCGAAGAACGGCTTCCCCGGCGTGTCGCGCATGGCGTTTCGCACCGTCTCGACCAGCGCCGCCTCACCCTCGGAGGCGAAGTCGACGTGTCCGAACGCGGTCTCTGCCGGCCACGGATATTCCTCGCGGGCGCGTTGCAGGTTGCGTGACAGGTGGACGACGAGCACGGTGATCACGGCGATCGTCAGGGTCCAGCCGAACACGCCCCGCCAGCCCACCGCGGCCTCGAGCGAGCGAAGCGCCGCCTCCGTCATCTCGGCGAGGGCGACGAAGAAGAGCGGGGCGACGTAGGCGACGTGGATGAAATCGGGGAAGTACGCGATGGACAGTGCGGCGGCGCTGCACAGGCTGGCCAGCGCCACCAGCGACTCGAGGCCTGCCCGGTCGACACGGCGAGCCCATTTGATCGTCGCACGCGCGATCTCGGCGGGAACGAGCAGCGGCAGGTAGGCGAAGAGCGCGGGGACGGTGCCGGCGGCCCACTGATCGGAAAGGGGGCTGAGCCCGGCCCACGCCACTGGGGGAACCGCGTGCCGATAGTTCTGGAGGGGGAACGCCACCAGCTGCTGGAAGAGCGAGGCGAAGCCGACCCCCGCGATCAGCACGGTGAACAGCGGCAGCAGCACGGCGAGGCCCCCGGCCGCGGCATAGGCAAGCTGCTGCACGACCGTGCGAACCGGATGGTCACTGGCGGCGAAGCGGGCCTGGGACAGTCCGTCGAACGCGAAGAAGGCGAGGACGCCGAGCGCCATGGCCGCGCCCGTCTGCTGCTGCACGGCCGCGAGCGCGCCGACCAGCAGGCCGGGGCCGATCGCCGCCGCGGTCCGTTGCGCCCAGGGGCGGCCGCGCACCACGACGAAGAGCAGGAGCACCATGAATAGCGTGTCGAGCCAGTGGGCGCTGGCGTACGGCCACGCCGGCTGGCAGAGCGCCACATGGGTGACGGCGGCGGCGACGGCGAGACCACCGCGGACGCCGAGCGACCGACACGCCAGCAGGAGGAGGACGGCGATCGCGCCGTGCACCACGGCCATGGTGAGCCGCGCCACCGCCATGCTGGCGCCGAACCAGCGGAAGACCAGCGCCATGAACCAGTGGGCCCCCGGCGTGGCAAAGTAGAAGATGTCGCGGTACAGGACCTCGCCGCGCGCGATCCGCTTCGCTTCCAGGAGCAGGTAGGACTCGTCGGCCCGGCCGAGATCGCGCGGCAGGCTGGCGAGATAGAACAGCGCGGCCGTGAACACCAGGACGCATGCGACCATGTCGCCGTGCGCGCCGAGACGGCGGAACCTGGAGGGGGCGGCCAGCATCACGCGCCGGCGTCGTCGGCTGCGATCATGACCTCGACCGGCGCGGCCCCGTGTGATCGGCGCCGCGGCGGGAAGGCTGCGTCGAGGGCGCAGTGCCGGCGGGTTCGATCACCCGCCGACCGTACCAACGCGGCCCGAGGCCGCGCAACGCGGCGCGGTGCGCCGCCCGCACCGATCAGCGCATCGGCACCGGCTTCTCCGCGATGCACAGGATCGAGACACCGACCGGAGGCGCGAACCACCGCCAGCGCGCCGGCACGACGAAGAGCGCGTACAGCAACGCGTTGAGCGCCGCCGGGGGCACGTGGTCCTCGAGCCGCTCGGCGGCGCCCGGGCGCCGCCGGGTACGCAGCCGCCGGTAGAGCAGGATGGGCAGAAACGCCGCGCTGTTGACGTACACACAACGCCGGATGGCGAGGCCGGCGCCCTCGACCAGGCGGTGCAGCTCGGGCAGCGTGTAGCGGCGCCTGTGGCCGAGCGCGACATCCCAATCGCTCCACAGTGCGGGAAAGGCCGGAACGTGCAGCGCCACCAGGCCGGTCGGCCGCGTGATGCGCACCAGCTCGCGCAGCGCCGCGCCATCGTCCTCGACGTGCTCGAGCACGTCGAGCGCGGTGACGGCGGCGGCGCGCCCGCTGGCGACCGGCAGCGCCGCGATCGAGCCGCGCACGAGCCGCGCCTTCGTGCCGGATGCGATCTGCAGGCCGACGCGGTCCGGCTCGATGCCGAGGGCTTGGCAGCTGCCCGCCAGCTCGATGAGGAACTGGCCGGTTCCGGCACCGACGTCGACCAGCAGATCGTCCGCCGCCAACGGCCGCAGCGCCCGCAGCCAGTGCCGAACGATCGCCCGCTTGCCGCGGTAGAACCAATGCTCGCGCTCGACGCGCGCGAGCGCGTGGAACTCCTCCGGTCTCACGAGCGCGGCGCGGAGCTCATCCTGCCGGGGTCGAGACCGCCACGCTCGACTCCCACACCTCGCCGGCGCGCGGGGGCGGGTTGGCGACCCGGTAGGCGCCGCGAGCGACGTTGGCGCGAATGCGGAGCAGGCCGTAGAACGAGCGCGCCGCGTCGCGCAGGATGTGGACTTTGGTGCCGGCGCGATCCTCCCAGGCGACGGGCACCTCGTCGACCCGGTAGCCGAGGTGGTGGGCCAGCGCCAGCACCTCGGCGTCGAACGACCAGTCGTAGATGCGGACGCGGCCGAAGATGTCGTGCGCGGCCGCGCGGGTGAACGCCTTGAAGCCGCAGGTGGCGTCGGACACGTCGGCGATCAGCCGGCGCACCAGCCAGGTGAACCCACGGCCGAGCCGCTCGCGGATCCACGGCTGGTGTACCAACACGCGAGCCCCCGCCATCTTGCGCGAGCCGATGGCGATGTCAGCGCCCTCTTCGAGCTGGGCGAGCAGGCGGGTGGCTTCGTCGATCGGCGTCGAGAGATCGGCGTCGGTGAACAGAATGCGGTCGCCGCGCGCCTGCGCGATGCCGCATTTGAGCGCCCAGCCCTTGCCGCCGTTCGGCCCGTACCGGAAGGCGCGGAGCGGCACGGCGCCGTCACCTGCCGCGGCGCGGATGACGGCAAACGTGTCGTCGGTGCTGCCGTCGTCCACCACGACGATCTCGGCGCCGAACGGCTGCGCGGCCAGGTAGGCGCGGATGGCCTGGAGCGAGGTCGCGATGCGCCGCGACTCGTTGTAGGCCGGGATGACGACGGACAGCCGCGGTGCGGCGCCCGGGCGCTGGCCGGTCGGTAGGCTCGTCGATGGCACGTCGTCCAACCCTAGGGCCGCGGTCTGGCGGTTAGCAAGCGCCATCTCTGCGCCGGCGCCGTGCGCGTCCGCCGTTCACGAGCCTGGCGCCGGCACGGTCAGGTCGCGCCGCCGATAGAGCCCACACGGGTGGGTGCCGGCGCTGACGCGCTCGTAGTGCTCGGCCAGGAAGTGCAGGATCGGGTCGGGCGTGTCCGGCTGCACGGCGCAGGCGAACACGTACGGGAGGCGGTGGGTTTCCAGCACCTGGACGACCGCCGCGTACTGCGCGGGCGTGTTCCAGCCCGGCAGCATCATGTGGAAGGGGGTCGGGTTGTCGCTGTCGGTGGTCAGGTACAGCGAGGTGTACATCGGATAGGCGAAGAACTCGCGCGTGCCCGCTTGGGCCAGCAGCTCGCGTAGCTGGTCGACCAGCGCGGCCTCGCCCGGGGTGGCGAAGTCGACGCGGCCAAAGGCGGTCTCGCGCGTGATCGGGAAGTTGCGCCACATGCGTGTGGCATTGCGTGCCAGCTGCACCGACAATCCGGCGAGCAACGCGCCACCGACCGCCCAGGCGAAGGCGCGCTGCCGCGCCGGCGACATCGGCACCCAACGCACCGCCGCATCGAGGGTCTCGGCCCAGAAGACGAGGAAGACTGGCGCGATCAGTGCGATGTGGATGAAGTCGGGCAGGTAGAGGATCGACAACGTGGCTCCGCCACACAGCGTGAGCAGCGCCAGCAGAGCGGTCAGTTGCGGCGACTCCGGGTGCGACGCCCACAACCACAGCGCGCGCAGCACGCCGATCGCCGCGACCGCCGGCAGGGCGGCGAGCAGCGTCGGCAGCGTGTAGGGGGCGAACTGGGCCGCGAGCGGGAGGACCTGGCCCCACGTGGCGTGGTTGTACTCGCGGTAGCCGGTGAAGGGGAAGACGACGAGCTGCTCGACCAGCGGCGCCACGCCGACCTGTGCGATCAGGACGGCGAGCAGCGGGACGGCCACCGCGGCCACACCCGCCGCGAGCCACAGCGTCCGCCGGAGGGCGGTGCGCACCGGCGCGGGGGCGCCGGTGCGCCAGGCGACGGCGGCGTGGAGGGCGAAGAGCGCGACGGCGGCGACCGCCATCGCGATGCCCTTCTGTTGTTGCACGGCGACCAGCGCGCCGGTCAGCAGGCCCAGGCTCCATGCCGGGACCCGACCGGTCGTCCAGCGCCCCACGGCGACGAACAGAATCGCCACCATCAACTGCGCGCTCAGCCAATGGAGGCTCGCATAGGGCCACGCAGATTGGCAGAGCGCGACACCAGCGATCGCCGCGGCGAGCCCGAAGACCGGCCGCGCGTGGACTCTCCGGCAGGTGACGTACACCGTCGCGGCGATCGCGCCGTGGAGAACCGCCATGCTGAGACGGGCGACGCGCATCGAGGTGCCGAACAGCCAGAACACCGCCGCCATCAGCCAGTGTGCGCCCGGCGTGGCGTAGTAGAACACGTCGCGATACATGAGCTGGCCGTGGAGGAGGCGCTTGGAATCGTTGAGGAAGAACGACTCGTCGGCCACGCCGAGGTTGTAGGGCAGAGAGCCGAGGTACAGCACCACGCCGAGCGCGACCACGGTCGCGAGCCACCAGTCGCGGCGCGCGGCGGGCGCCGAAAGCGAGCGGTTCACGCCGCCCGCGCTGCCCGCGCCAGTGCCCGCCAGGTCGCCCAATAGGTGGTGCGCGCCGCGTCGAGTGCGGGTCGCAACGGCGTTTGCAGCAGAAAGGCCTCCAGGGCGTCGAACTGCGTGTACGATGCCGGGGGGTGCCAGTGGTGGAGCAGGTGGCGGTTGAACCCGGCCGCACCGAAGGTGCGCGAGATCGGGTCGCTGCCGAAGAGGCGGTTGACCGGTCCGTGTGCGACCCTGGTGAAGTCGGCATCGAGCGGCGCGTCGAGGGCACGGTGTTCGAGGAGCTGGCGCATGGTGTTGAGGAACGGATAGACCATTCCGACGCCGATACACCAGGCGAACGCCGTGCTGAACAGGCCGGCGAGCAATGCCGCGGCGAGGATGGCGGCGTGCAGCACGGCTGCGCACAGGGGCGGCCCGGCGCCGAGGCGCCCCTCGGTGCCGGCGAGCGCGGGGCGGTCGACCCCGGACCGACGCGCGCGCAGCCGGCGCAACACGTTCACGCCGGTGAGGGCCTCGACGAGGAAACGCGGCGTTGGCGCGCTGCGATAGGACACTTCCGTGTCGTCGGGGTCGCCGAGGTGCAGATGGTGCTGCCAGTGCATGGCGCGATAGTGGCCGATCTCCTCGCCGATCAGCGGGCACAGCAGCCAGCTGGCGAGCCAATCGTTGCGGGCCTTGTCGGGATGGAGGTTGAAGTGGGCGGCCTCGTGCAGGAAGCAGCCGATCAGCGCCTGCATCCAGTACCCGATCCACGCCCCGGCGAGCGGGGCCGCGGCGAGCCCGATCCAGTTGCCCGCCTCGATCACCAGCGCGGCGTGCGCGAGCAGGCCCCCGGCCAGGCACGCGTAGCAGAGCACCAGGTCGCGGCGCACCACCTCCCAGCGCGGCCCCAGGGTGAGGCGGAACGCCTCCCAGGTCTCGCCCGCGGCGGTCGTCAGCCCGCCGAGGCGCGGGCTGCCGGGCAGCGACGAGCGCGGAGCGGCGTCGGGCAGCCCTGTGGGCGAGGCCATCATGCACTTGCTAGCATCGGCACCGGCGTCGAGAAAGGACTCGATCCGGGCGGCGAGCCTTTCCTTGCCCGCGCCGCTGCGCTAGAGGGACCGGCGTTTCCGAAAGGGGTGTACCATGCTGCGTGACGCCAGCGAGCTGCCGGGCATCCAGGTCCTGACGGCGAAGACGTTTCCCGACGAGCGGGGCTTCCTGCTGCAGTCGTGGGTGCAGGCCGACCTTGCCGCCGCGGGCATTCCGTCCGAGTTCAAGCAGGCCATCCAGACCTACTCGCGCAAGGGCGTGATGCGCGGCCTCCACTTCCAGTGGGCGCCGCCGATGGGCAAGTACGTGCGCTGCCTGCACGGTGCCATCGTCGACTACGTGGTCGACGTCCGGCACGGCTCGCCGACGCTCGGCGACTACGCCGCCGTCGAGCTCAACGACCGCAACCACCAGGTGATCTGGGTGCCGCCCGGTTTCGCGCACGGGACGTTCGCGCTCGAGAGCCACACCATCGTCCTCTACGAATGCACCGCGGCACACGGCGTCGGCGGCGAGGGCGGCATCCGTTGGAACGATCCCGCGCTGGGCATCCGCTACCCGTCGATTCCGCCCATCGTGTCGGCCAAGGACGAAGCCGCCCCCACCCTGGCCGAGTGGTTGGCCGACGCGCGCTCGCAGCATTTTCGGGTCGCCTGAGCGACCGGCGCTCACGGCGCCGGCGCCGGACCGGCGTTCAGCGGAGCGAGCGTCAGTGCGTCGCCTTGCGGCACCACGGCGAACACCTCGACGGTGTTCGCGCCGGTCCGCCACGCCGACTCGAGCACCAGAGCGCCGAAGGCGGGTGCCGCCTGTCCGTCGGGTAGAGACTCGGTCACGGCGCGCACCACGCCATTGACCGCGATCGCCAGCGGCGTGTGCGGCGGTGCGGGCGGCGTCGCGGCGTGCAGGCGTCCGCGCACGAAGGCCGGAATGGAGCCCGAGGCGGCGTCCACGGTCGCGAAGCGTTCGGGCCGATCCAGCTCGACGCTGAACGGAGCGCGACCGGCACTGCGCGGCACCGCCTCGATTGGTTGACCAAGCAGGGCGCGCAGCGGGGCCGACGGTGCGCCGCCGTCGAGCGGCGCGTCGGTACCGAAGAGCGCCAACTGGTGCTCGAGCGCGGCAAACTCCAGCGGCGCCGCCGGCGCGGCCAAGCGCCTGAGGTCGAGCTGGTTGGAGCGGCCGACCGGCGTGAAGATGACTTTTTCGGACCGCGGCTCGAGCGCACCGTCTTGCAGGTCGTGGCCATCGACGGGCCAGGGAAGCGCAGTGCCGAGCAGGCCCGCGACCGTGGGGACGATGTCGATCGTTTCGACGTTGCGATCGTCGATGCGGCCGGTGCGCTGGTGCGGTGCCTTGATGAACAGCGGCACGGCCATGATGTCGACGTGGTTGTCTTCGGTGACATACCGCTC